>Ga0182019_10000948_pt1 | contig 14494 bp, 15 predicted proteins | sample 812E2MmetaG_FD_120483 | JGI IMG/M metagenome (GOLD analysis project Ga0182019, IMG submission 120483) | Permafrost microbial communities from Stordalen Mire, Sweden - 812E2M metaG | ecosystem: Environmental > Terrestrial > Soil > Wetlands > Permafrost | place: Sweden: Stordalen | collected...
GCTGTAGGTTAGCGCCGATATTGTTGTTGTAGCGATAGCGTACATCACTGCGTAGCAGGAAGTTGTCACTAACTTCATAGGTAAGACCGGCGCCCGCTTCACCGATAAAGCCGGTGCCGCTATTGCCATTAACACTAGTATTCATGGCGCCTAAACCGATGACGGTATAGGGTGAAAAAGTGCCGCGCGTAAAATAATATTGCACATCCGCAGTACCGCCGGTCATATCCCAGTTTCCGGGCTTGTTACCGCCGCTTAATCCTTGATAAAAACCTTTCAACTCGACGTTGAAATGTTCATTAAGGATCTTGCCAAAGCCCATGCCGCCGCCCCAACCGCTATTAGAGCCACGATCACCGCCCGGTTGCACAAATGAGCCAAACGGCGCGACATACCAACGCTGGTCTACGGCGTCGTCAGCTTGAACTGCAGTAAAAAACCCTAAGCATGTCAACGCTATCAGGGCAAGTAAGTGTTTTTTAAACATAATATTCTCCTTAAATTAACTTCAATAAAAACGGTAAATCGTGAAATAAAAAATTCAACTCGACTATCGCCCTCTATCTGGGCCAAAGATTCCAGGTACACAGCATAAAGCATAAAGTAGCGCAATAGCCACACTTTTTAATAATTATGCCACATTATTTTAAGTTATGTCAGAACTTATATCTACTATTTGCTGAAGATCTCTGCTTTTGTTGGCGGCAACGCTATAATGATCAACTTTAGACTCAACCCATTCGGATTAACATGATTAAAATTTTTCACCTTACCTTTATAGTGCTATCCCTGGTCAGTTTTGTCGGGAGAGTCATTTTGTCGGAAACCCATCCTGCCCTGCTTAAACAAAAAGCGCTCAAAATTGCACCCCATGTTATTGACAGCCTATTGCTAGTCAGCGGCATTACCCTGGTTTTTCAAGGCGACTGGTTATCCGCAGACTATGGCTGGATTATTGCCAAAATAATGGCATTACTGGGCTATATCGGCTTAGGTGTGGTTGTTATGCGTAATCGCGGAGCTGCCCGATGGCTGGCTTTTGTTGGCGCGATGGCCTGCTTTGTGTATATCGGCATAGTCGCCGTCACCAAGAACGCATTTTTCTTTTTTTAAACTAATATGCAACCACTACAAATGGAAATCGGTGTTATTAATCCTCAATTCGAGCCAGCGTAGCACATCTTTACCACTATGTAGACCGGTTTCATCAAACTCAAGAGACTGGTGATCAGTGACCACATTCCAGCGTGATAACTGGTTTTTTAATTGCATCCGTTCATTAACGCTAAAATGATAGCGTTGCAGCAGTTGCTCAAATAGCTTAGGTTCAGGCGCAGTGATCAACGCCGCCTGCATGGCTGCGAGTGCCAGCAATGATTCAACCGTAGCCAGGTGCGCCGCTATTAAAGCGGTAACCTGCTTAGGCTGAATAACTTCAACCGATGACCATTGGTTATCTGAAATGACTTTCAGGCAGAGGATTAACTCGCCCGTCGTAAATCGCACCGCCGTTTCATAAAAGGCAGCCGCTTCCATATCGCAAAGATGTGGCGTGTCATAAGTAAGTTGCGGCTTTGATGCGGTTTGTATGCTGCCGGTGCAGCAGGGCGGCGTAAAAGTCAACGCAGGATAATAGCTTTTTTTGCTATCGGCATCGATAATTTTATCGATTAAAAATAAATCACCCAACGGGTGGTTCTTATGCCCGGCGATACCTATATTGAGCATGACCGGGTGACCAACCGAAACAAACAGCGCTTGCGTATACGCCACGCCGGCAGCCATCGCACTTTTACCAAGTCCGGTCACTGTCAGGCAGATATTTTGATTCAAATAAACAGCAAACGGCTGAATACTAATCTCTTTTTTTAAACTGAAATAGGCTATTAACGGCTTGGCCTCACAGGGCAAGGCCGTGTATATAAAAATCCTGTATGCGTTTGGATGCATCATTGTAATGACAATATGTAAACCACAAGGAAACAATAATTAGATAAAACACACTATTGGTGCATAAGAACAACACAATTGCACTCAATTGAACCACTCAGGTCGATCAAAACACCCTATTCTATCCGTCAGCGTTTTCAAATAAATAACCAACGGCTGCTAAAGCCGCTAGCCATCAGGATCGACGGCACGCCCCCTATCAAATACCATTTTTGGCCCAGGTTTTGCATACACTATAAGATATCAGAGAGTGATAACAATAACTGGAAATAACCTTGGTCACCAAGCTGTCATTAACATTACTTAAAATTATTGTGTAAATCCGCTTTAGTGAGGAAGAGATCATGTTAAGCCTAACTACTTTACTTGAATTCCATTTCAAATTGCCGACGATAATGCCGGGAGCAGTACTGGCATTAACGCTGCTTATGGTTTTCGCCCTATTGTCGACCGTGGAATCTCACGCACCCAGAGAAAAGTGGGCATTAAAACACTTGCGGCTGTCCTATAAAACCAACATCAGCCTGTTTATTATAAACAGTATTGCCATGTCCTTAGTATCGACATCATCCTTATTGATACTGGCGGAACGCTATTCAGCCAAAGGCCTGCTGAACACGATATCCAGTCCCGCATGGAAAGCTGTCCTGTCGTTTTTATTGCTCGATTTGTTCATGTATCTGTGGCATAAAGCCAGTCACAGCGCCGATTGCCTGTGGATGTTTCACCGGGTGCATCACAACGATCCTTATTTGAATATTTCCACCTCATTTCGCATCCATTTCCTGGAGCTGCTCATCACCCACATCCTGAAAGCGCTGCTGGTTATTGTTTTCGGCATAGAAGCCGCAATGGTGCTGACCAATGAAGCCGTCATGACCTTGTTCATCATGTTTCACCACACCAACATTGCCTTCAAGGGCGAGAAATTTCTGGGGTATTTCATTATTGTTCCCGCCCTGCATCGCACGCACCATTCCACGCAACGCAGTGACCATGACAGCAACTATGGCGCCGTCTTATCGCTATGGGACAGGCTTTTCGGCACACTGGTGGAACTGGAACCCGCTGAAATAGGCATCAAAGGCAGCTCGCCTCAGGATCTGCTAAACCTGATAAAATTCGGCTTTACCCTGCACACGCCGCCATCGGCTCCTGCGATTAACCTGGATGCAATGATCGCTGAGGCCGCTTATTACAAAGCGGAAAAACGCGGCTTTTCTCCCGGCAATGACCTTCGAGACTGGCTGGAAGCAAAAAGGGACATCATCGCCCTGGTTTACGGCGACAAGTCGGTTAAAAATAATACACCTCACAAACTTCGGCATCGTACTAACCTAACCATGAACCATAGCGGCATAGCGGGGTTTTAAGATTCATCAACCGCCATCCGGCACTTTGCACAAATACCATGCACTTCGATAGCCTTGCTATGCACGGTAAAACCGGCTTGATTGAACTCTTGAGACAACGCCGACATCACATCGGGAGCGGAACGTTCGTCGATTTCTTCGCAGAGTTTGCAGATCAACAGTAATTGTTCATGTTGCTGGCCGGAACAACGGCAACCGACAAAGGCATTGAGGCTTTCCACCCGGTGAATCAGGCCTTGTTCAATCAAAAAGTCCAGGGCGCGATAAATAGTCGCCGGTTTTGCCGCCTGCTGCAGGGGTTTGAGCCTATCCAGCAACTCATAAGCTTTAACGGCTTTATGACTTTCCCAGATCAAGGCCAACACCTGATGCCGGATCGGCGTTAATTGCACGCCGCGTTCAAGGCACAAATGCTCGGCAACACTCAGCGCTTCGCTGATGCATTCGCGATGATTATGTGCCAAAGCGTAGGGATCGGGTTGGGCGTAAGTGGTCATTGCAGAGTCGGCTTCCTTGGGTCGAAAGCAATAGTATAACATTTAGCCAAGGCGGGCAATCCGCTCACAGCCCAATCATAAGTTGTTATTTAAAACCATCCCGCTTAAACTTTTCCAGCTGTTTGTTAAACCCTTTCCTATCGAACAGAAAATATAAAAATACCAACAAAAACGGCCATAACAATAGGCCCACTATCTTAAATGCCGTACCCATATCCATGATAACTCCTCGTATTAGATGTTAAGAACTACATGATAACATTGAACAACCCGCCCGTTGCCTAGCCCAATCGGGACGTTTTTCGGCAAAAGCCGCGTTGCCCGGTTGTTCGTTGTATGGATCGCGCAAGCAATCCAATAATTCATTAACCCCGGTAAAATCGCCTTGTTCGGCTTGGTCTATTGCGAGTTGAGCCAGGTAGTTGCGTAGCACGTACTTAGGGTTGACGGCGTTCATACGCTCGCGCCTGACGTCATCAGAGGTGCCATCCTGTTGCACGCGCTTGATATAAGTTTTAAGCCACGCAATTAAGCGGCTTTTGTAGTCGGCGTTGAGTTGTTCCGGCACATAATAAGCCGCCGATAACGGCGCTATCAACGCGTCGTCGCTGACATCATACTGAGTTGAAATCAGCGCCAGTTGCCGGTAAAAAATCGTCATATCGGTTTCAACCAGTTCCAATAAGCTTAACAATTCTGTATATAAATCCTTATCCGTCGGCAAGGTCGTCAGGCCCAGCTTATCCGCCATCATGGCCTGCCAATTTTGTTCAAAGGTTTGCTTATAAACATTCAAGGCCTGTTGCAACGGTTCTACCTGCTCAATGAGCGGATAAATCGCATTCGCCAATTGCCCCAGGTTCCAGAACGCGATTTGCGGCTGGTTGCCGTAACGGTAACGACGATTTTCGGCGTCGGTGGTATTAGGTGTCCAGTTGGGATCGTAATTTTCCAGCCAACCGTAAGGGCCGTAATCAATGGTAAGTCCTAATATCGACATATTGTCGGTATTCATTACGCCATGCACGAAACCGACGCGCTGCCAATGCACGATCATTTCCGCTGTCCTGCGGCACACTTCAGCAAACCAGTCGATGTAAACGGCGGGTTCAGGCTCGCCCAAATGCGGAAAATCCGTGCGTATCGTGTAGTCCGCCAGTTGTTTCAGCACGGTCATATCGCCGCGTGCATTTAAAAGCTGAAAATTGCCGAAACGGGTGAACGACGGCGCCACCCGGCAGACGACAGCGCCCGGCTCGGCTTGGGGATTGCCGTTATAAAACATATCCCGGATAACCGATTCTCCCGTCAGCATGAGACTTAATGCCCGCGTGGTGGGTACTCCTAAATGAAACATGGCTTCGCTGCATAAAAATTCGCGCACCGATGAGCGCAATACCGCCAAACCGTCCGCGGTTCTGGAATAAGGCGTAGGCCCTGCACCTTTGAGCTGTAATGCCCAGCGTTCACCTTTAGCATTGACCACCTCACCCAAATTAATCGCGCGACCATCACCAAGCTGGCCTGCCCAGCTGCCAAACTGGTGGCCGCCGTAACAGGTCGAGTATGGCGCCATACCGGCAGATAGGCGGTTACCGGCAAATACCTGGGCGAAATCGTCAGCTACGCAGGCCTCTTCAGTTAAATCCAATAATGCAGCAACCTCTTGGGAATAGGCGACTCTTTGCGGGTTTGCAACCGGGGTAGGCTCTACCCGCGAATAACAAGCACCGAAAACCTGACGGCGATGATTGCCGGCTTCGGCATCTGCGGGCAGTTCGCGGATATAGCGATTATCGAAGTTCAAGTCATCAAGCTTGGTTATTTTTGCGTGTGCATTCATGGATATAGATATTTTTTATAGAATGGAAATAAAACTTTAAGCCTGTCGCTAGGAGGCTGTCCGAGAATAGAAACATAGCTATTTATACAGGGAAAATCTTTAAGATAAAACCCGCATTTTGTATCTGTTTATGTCTTTTTTACATGAAATATTACTTATGCTATGCTAAAGGGTACATTTTACAGACACAGTGGCGGACGTGTTTCGTTTTAAGGAACGGAATCGACAGAAGAGAGATGACCATGACCGAATCAATCAGTGCGGAAGCAACCGTACAGGAAGTAATAAATACCCTTAAAAATAAACCCGGCGCACTTTTACCTATTTTACATGGTATTCAGGATGCGCTGGGCTATATCCCTACCGACAGTGTTCCGGCCATCGCTCGGGGCTTGAATCTGTCCCGCGCTGAAGTGCATGGCGTCATCAGTTTTTACCATTATTTCCGTGACACCCCGCCGGGCAAACAGACTATTCATCTTTGCCGCGCCGAATCCTGCCAGGCCATGGGCGGCAAGCTATTGGAACAGCATGTAAAAACGCGCTTAGGCATCGATTTTCATGAAACCACAGCAGACGGCAAATTCTCGCTGGAGCCGGTTTATTGCCTAGGCAACTGCGCTTGTTCACCGGCGATGCAAATCGGTAAAGAAATTTATGGACGCGTGTCAACAAACAGTTTTGACGCTATTATCGATGAAACGGAGCAACTGGCATGAGCATCACTCTTTATGTACCCTGTGATTCCAGCGCCGTATCGCTGGGCGCCGACCGTATCGCTACGGCGATAGCTAAAGAAGCGCAACAACGCGGTATTGCTATTAATTTGATACGCAACGGCTCCAGAGGCTTGTATTGGCTGGAGCCTTTGGTCGAAGTGATCACCGAAGCAGGCCGAATCGCCTACGGCCCGGTGCAGGTCAGTGATGTCGTCAGCCTGTTTGATGCGGATTTCCTGCACGGCGGCGCGCATAAGCTGGCGCTGGGAGTCATCGAAGAGCTGGATTATTTAAAAAAACAACAACGTTTAACCTTTGCCCGTATCGGCAAGACCGATCCCGTCAGTCTCGACGACTATCTTAATAACGACGGCTATCGCGGTTTAAGCAATGCCTTAAAGCTGCCGCAGGCGGATATTGTTAAAGCCGTGACGGATTCCGGTTTGCGCGGACGCGGCGGCGCGGCTTTCCCTACCGGCATTAAATGGAATACGGTGCTCAACACACCATCTGCACAAAAATACATCATCTGTAATGCCGACGAAGGCGATTCCGGCACATTTTCCGATCGCATGGTGATGGAAGGCGACCCTTTTGTCTTAATCGAAGGCATAACTATCGCTGGTTTAGCGGTAGGCGCGACACAAGGTTATATTTATTTGCGCGTAGAATACCCGCACGCCCATAAGGCGCTGAATGCGGCTATCGAAAAAGCTTATGCGGCAGGATTCTTAGGCGATGATATACAAGGCAGCGGCAAAGCCTTTCATCTCGAAGTCCGCTTAGGCGCAGGCGCTTATATCTGCGGCGAAGAAACGTCATTAATGGAAAGTCTGGAAGGCAAACGCGGCTTGGTGCGTTTTAAACCGCCACTGCCCGCCATCAGCGGCTTGTTCGGACAACCTACCGTCGTCAATAACGTTATTTCTCTGGCATCGGTGCCTATCATTCTCGATAAAGGCGGCGATTATTACCGCGATTTCGGCATGGGCCGTTCGCGCGGAACGTTGCCCTTACAATTGGCGGGCAATATCAAACACGCAGGTCTGGTTGAGCTAGCCTTCGGTTTGACGCTACGTGAACTGCTGTATGACTTCGGCGGCGGCTCGGCATCGGGACGACCCATTAAAGCCGTACAGGTCGGCGGCCCATTAGGCGCGTATTTGCCTGAATCACAATTCGATACGCCTTTGGACTACGAAGCTTTTGCCGCAAACTGGACGGTATTGGGACATGGCGGCGTAGTCGTTTTTGATGACACGGCCGATATGGCCGCATTGGCCCGTTACAACATGGAATTTTGCGCTATAGAATCCTGCGGTAAATGCACGCCTTGCCGCATCGGTTCCACCCGTGGCACAGAAGTCCTGGATGAGATTATCAAAGGACACGAACTTAATAAAAACATCCCGCTGTTACGCGATCTTTGCAACACTTTACTTAACGGCTCGCTTTGTGCATTGGGCGGTATGACGCCGTATCCCGTATTGAGCGCGTTAAATCATTTTCCCGAAGATTTCGGCGTCAATGATAAATCCAACGCAGTCTGATAACGACACGAGGACACCATCATGAGCATCAATAAAGAACAAGATTTCGGCACTCCTGCCAGCGTATCAAGTCAATTAGTCACGCTGGAAATTGACGGCTTTCAGGTCACCGCACCCGTTGGCACATCTATCATGCGGGCGGCGGCAAGCATCGGCATAGAAATACCTAAATTATGCGCCACCGACAGTATCGAGCCGTTCGGCTCCTGTCGGCTATGCGTGGTGCAGATTGAAGGCGGGCGAGGCATGCCTGCTTCCTGCACTACGCCGGTCGCGGAAGGCTTGAAAGTCGTTACCCAAAACCAAAAACTGGCCGATGTACGTCGCGGCATTATGGAACTGTACATTTCCGATCACCCGCTGGATTGCTTAACCTGCTCAGCCAACGGCGATTGCGAACTGCAAGACATGGCGGGCGCGGTGGGTTTGCGCGAAGTGCGTTACCATCCTGTGGAAACGCACCTGAATGCGGTTAAAGACGAAAGCAATCCCTATTTCAGCTTCGATCCCAGCAAATGTATCGTGTGTTCGCGTTGCGTCAGGGCTTGCGAAGAAACCCAAGGCACGTTTGCGTTAACCATTGATGGTCGCGGCTTTGATTCCAAAGTATCGCCCGGTCAAAACCAGGGTTTTATGGATTCCGAATGCGTTTCCTGCGGTGCCTGCGTACAGGCTTGCCCGACCGCAACCTTAATGGAAAAATCGGTCATCGATCATGGCCAGCCGGAACATGCCATCGTCACCACCTGCGCCTATTGCGGCGTCGGCTGTTCATTCAGGGCCGAAATGAAAGGCGAGCAAGTCATCCGCATGGTGCCGCATAAAGACGGCAAAGCCAATCATGGGCATTCCTGCGTCAAAGGCCGTTTTGCCTTCGGTTATGCCACGCATAAAGACCGCATCACCAAACCGATGATACGCGCCAGCATTAAAGACGCATGGCGTGAAGTCAGCTGGGAAGAGGCCATTAACCATGCCGCTTCCGAATTAAGACGCATCCAGAAAAAATACGGCAAAGACGCCATCGGCGGCATTACTTCTTCCCGTTGTACCAATGAAGAAGTTTATATCATGCAAAAACTGATACGCGCCGGTTTCGGCAACAATAATGTCGATACCTGCGCGCGGGTATGCCATTCCCCTACCGGCTATGGACTCAAACAAACCTTTGGCGAATCATCAGGCACCCAGGATTTCGACTCGGTAATGAAAGCCGACGTCATTTTGGTGATAGGCGCCAACCCAACCGACGGACACCCGGTGTTCGGCTCACTGATGAAAAAACGCCTGCGTCAGGGCGCAAAACTGATCGTAGCCGATCCCCGCGAGATTGACCTGGTTAAAAACAGCCCGCATGTGCAGGCCGATTATCATTTGAAATTGCGCCCCGGCACCAATGTGGCGTTGATCACTGCTTTCGCCCATGTCATCGTCACCGAAAAGCTGATGGACGAAACGTTTGTTAATGAACGTTGCGATGTCGAATCATTCACAAAATGGGAAACCTTTGTCGCCCAGGAGCGGCATTCGCCGGAAGCCACCGCCGCCGTCACAGGCGTACCCGCCGCTGAACTCAGAGCGGCGGCAAGACTCTATGCCACCGCAGGCAATGGCGCCATTTATTACGGCTTGGGCGTCACCGAACACAGCCAGGGTTCCACGATGGTTATCGGCATCGCCAATATAGCCATGGCGACCGGCAATCTAGGTCGCGACGGTGTCGGCGTCAATCCTTTACGCGGACAAAACAACGTACAAGGTTCATGCGATATGGGCTCGTTCCCGCATGAGTTCCCAGGTTATCGTCACGTTTCCGATGAAAAAACCCACCGGCAGTTTGAAGCCGCATGGCAGGCCGAATTAAGCTGGGAACCCGGTTTGCGCATCCCCAACATGTTCGATGCGGCGATGGATAAAAGTTTTATGGGTCTGTACTGCGAAGGCGAAGACATTGCCCAATCCGATCCCGATATTACCCATGTACATGCCGCATTGCGCGCTATGGAATGCATTATTGTGCAGGACATATTCCTCAATGAAACCGCTAAATTCGCGCATGTCTTCTTGCCAGGCGCATCCTTTTTAGAAAAGAACGGCACGTTTACCAATGCCGAACGCCGCATTTCACCGGTGCGTAAAGTCATGTCGCCGTTGGCAGGCTATCAGGATTGGGAAGTCACCCAAATGCTGGCCAATGCGATGGATTACCCGATGAATTACAGCCATCCATCGGAAATCATGGCTGAAATCGCCAGCCTGACGCCGTCTTTTGCGGGCGTCAGTTATGAAAAAATCGACCGACTGGGCAGCATACAATGGCCGTGCTATGACGAAGCCTCAGTAGGCACGCCAATCATGCACGAACAAACTTTTATGCGCGATGACGGCAAGGGCTTCTTTATGCTGACGGAATATGTCGCCACGCACGAACGCGTCACCCCGAAATTCCCGTTGATTCTGACTACCGGTCGCATCTTGTCGCAATACAATGTCGGCGCACAAACACGGCGCACCGACAATGTGGCCTGGCATTCGGAAGACCGTCTGGAAATACATCCGCATGACGCCGAAGATCGCGGCCTGAAAACCGGAGATTGGGTCGGCATCAAAAGCCGTGTCGGCGAGACTGTATTACGCGCGTTAGTGAGCGACCGCGTCCAACCCGGCGTGGTTTACACAACGTTCCACTTCCCGGAATCGGGTGCCAATGTCATCACCACCGACAACTCCGATTGGGCAACCAATTGCCCGGAATACAAAGTAACCGCCGTACAAGTCAGTAAAGTCAGCCAGCCTTCCGAATGGCAGGCAAAGTACCAGGCGTTTACCGAAAACCAACTGGATTTATTGGCACTAGGGGCGCAGCATGACTAACGGCAACGCCGTTGTCCAATCGTTATCATTAGACCTGGGCTGGCCGAGTTACCAGCAACGGTCTGTGGAACGCTGGCAAGGAAGCCGACACTCCTTGCAGCAAGACTATATTGCTGAAGAAGTGCCGGTTTCCTTGGTTTACAACGGCACGCCCCATGTTGTCATGCTGGCAACCCCTACCAATCTGGAAGAGTTTGCGCTGGGTTTTAGCATTACCGAAGGTATTATCAAAGCCCCGCAAGAACTCTTATCCGTGCGCACATATAATCGCTACAACGGCATTGAAGTCCATTTAAAAATCCCTGAGCAACGGGCTGAATGTATGGCCGATAAAGGCCGTAATTTAACCGGCCGCACCGGTTGCGGTCTTTGCGGCGCAAGCACCTTACGACAAGCCATACGCCAACCTAATGCCGTCGCCGGTGACTTAAGCTTATCGGCAAACGAGTTGTTTTCAGCGTTAACGGACATCAAGCAACGCCAAACCCTCAACCGCTTGACCGGATCGGTACACGCCGCCGCCTGGGTGGTTCCCGGCCAGGGCATCGTCGATATACGCGAAGATGTCGGGCGACATAACGCGCTGGACAAGCTCATCGGTTTATTATTGCGTAGCGGCAAAAATGTAGCCGAAGGATTTGTGCTGGTCACCAGCCGCGCCAGTTATGAACTGGTACAAAAAACCGCCAGCGTAGGCATTACCCTACTGGCCGCCATTTCCGCGCCTACCGGCTTAGCCATCAGGCTGGCAGATGAAGCGGGATTAACGTTGATCGGTTTTGCGCGTGACGACCAACATGTTGTTTATACGCATCCGCAACGCTTAACCCATAACTAACCACTCATTTAACGGCACCATGAAAATTGAAATACTTATCAAAATGGCCAACAATATCGGCGATTTTTTTAACGCGGAAAGCAATAAAGAAATCGCCGCCGACGGCGTAAAAAAACACATTTTAAGATCATGGGATCCCAGAATGCGGCGAGAGATTATCGCTTATTGCCGGCAAGACGGCACGGCCTTAAGCGATCTGGTTAGAAAGGCCATAGCCGACCTGGATCCAGTTTAAGTTGATCGGTGTTTTGGATTGCGCAGACTACTATCCTAAGGATTGACCCATGAAAGCGACAGATGACTACAGACAAAAGCTGGTGACTGAACTGATTGAACAAAGCGCCAGGATTGATGTATTGGTTATAAATTTCCGGGCGGATGACGACCAGGAACTCGAAGCATTGCGTACCCAACAGCAAGAAACCACTAAAAAACTGCAGGCCTTGGAAGAAGGCGGCAATGCCTGGGAGAACATCGGCGACGGAGGCTAAAGCCTTAAGGCTCTATGTAATTTATAGCGGGTAACTTTGTGCTCAAGCTTGTCATCTTTTTCCGTGCAAGTTACCTTATGTTGAACTTGTAGGCTGCTGCTTGCTGTTATAAGCAGCCTGTGTTTCCGCTGTCGCCTCGCGTTGATACAGGTCTTTCCATTCCTTATAAGGCATGCCGTAGATCACGTCCCTGGCCTGCTCATAATCCATGGTTATGCCCTGCTCTGTGGACGCAGCGGCATACCACTTGGCGAGACAATTCCGGCAAAATCCGGCTAAAACCATTAAATCAATATTTTGAACCTCCGTGCGTTCTTGTAAATGGCTGATTAACTGCCTGAATGCAGCCGCCTCTATTTCAGTTTGCGTATTTTTATCCATCAATCGTCTCCAAAAATGATGCTTATTTTAACAGAAATAACAATGCAGGCATGTACATTCACCATGAAAAAACCTACAATGCCGCTCCGTCAAGCCTACTTAAAGCAATCAATCGGTATAAACAAAGCTCTTCAAGGCCACAGATCAAGAAGAGAATTATAGAAACTTACGCCTGACCACCCTCACCCCAGTTACTATGAAACAGCTACTCGAATTCTTTCCTATTATTCTCTTTTTTATCGCCTATAAACTGTACGATATTTATATAGCGACTGCTGTTGTTATTGCGGCCACCATTGTTCAGGTTGCTTATGCCTGGTTTAAACACCGCAAAGTTGAAACCATGCAATGGATTACATTAGGTTTGGTTGTTGTATTCGGCGGAGCAACCATTTATTTACATGATGAACAATACCTGAAATGGAAGTTTTCCATCATAGAATGGCTATTCGGCATCGCTTTTTTAAGCAGTCACTTTATCGGTAAAAAAACCTTTATTGAACGAATGATGTCCAGCAACTTAACGTTGCCGTCATTGATTTGGAAACGCTTGAATTTTAGCTGGGCCAGTTTCTTTATCAGCGTTGGTTTCATCAATGTTTATGTTATGTATAATTACAACACAGATGACTGGGTCACTTTTAAAACCTTTATCGCACCGGCTTTGATGGTAGTATTTATGGGGGTACAAATGCTGTTTTTATATAAATATATCCCGGAATCAGAGGATTAATAGTGTTATATGCAATTATCAGTGCCGATGTGGCGGACAGCTTGGAAAAAAGACTATCCGCCCGCCCGGCTCATCTTAAAAGGCTGCAAGCGTTACAGGATGAAGGACGTTTGCTGTTAGCCGGGCCGCACCCTGCGGTAGACAGTGATAACCCGGGTGATGCCGGTTTTACCGGCAGTCTGGTTGTTGCAGAATTCGACAATCTGGCCGCCGCCCAAGTGTGGGCCGATGCCGATCCCTATAACGATGCCGGCGTTTACCTTAACGTTACCGTTAAACCCTTTAAAAAGGTATTTCCTCAATGACATCCGAACAAATCAAACAATTATTAAATGACGCTTTTAAACCGGAGCTGTTGGAAATTCTCGACAATAGCGCCGCTCATGCCGGACATGCCGGGGCCAGAAGCGGCGGCGGCCACTATCATGTCACGATTGTCGCCGAGGCTTTTGAAGGAAAATCCTTAGTACAGCGCCACCAACTCGTCTACAAGGCGCTGGGCGACATGATGAAACAACAAATTCATGCCTTAGGCATCAATGCCCTCTCACCCTCTGAAGAAACTACAGGAAGCTTATAAATGAAAAAAATGATTATCCCTTTACTGGTTGTCGGCACTGCACTGATCTCCGGTTGCGACCAAAAAGCCGCCAACACGTCAGCGACACCTGCTGTTGACAAAGCCGATGCCATTGCCATCGTCAACGGCCAGTATATTGCCAAGTCGACCTTAGACCAGTTGCAAAAAGAAATTTCCGAGCGCGGTCACGGCCAAACTTTCCCTAAAGAAAAATTGATTGAAGAACTGATCCAACGTGAACTATTGGTGCAGGACGCCGAACAAAAGCATTTGGACAAATCGACTGAAATCTTAGCCCAGCTGGAAAGCGCAAAAAAAACCTTATTAACCCAGGCTGACGTACAAAACTTCATCAAAGCGAATCCAGTCACCGACGCCGAAGTCAAAGCTGAATATGACAGCAAGGTCGCTGGTGAAAACGGCACCGAATATAAAGCGCGCCATATTTTAGTTAAAACCGAAGACGAAGCTAAAAAACTGATTGTAGAATTAGACAAAGGCGCAGATTTTGCCAAATTAGCCAACAAAAACTCGCTGGATGCCAAGGAATCGCAAAACGGCGGTGATTTAGGCTGGTTTGTTCCCGGTCAAATGGTCGCTCCTTTCTCCGCAGCCGTTGAAAAACTGGAAAAAGGCAAATACACCAAAACGCCTGTTCAAACCCA
>Ga0182019_10000949_pt1 | contig 14482 bp, 9 predicted proteins | sample 812E2MmetaG_FD_120483 | JGI IMG/M metagenome (GOLD analysis project Ga0182019, IMG submission 120483) | Permafrost microbial communities from Stordalen Mire, Sweden - 812E2M metaG | ecosystem: Environmental > Terrestrial > Soil > Wetlands > Permafrost | place: Sweden: Stordalen | collected...
AGGTAGCCGTCCAGCCAGTCGGTGAGGCTGGCGGCAATGAAGATCCCCAGCCCCCAGTACTCCCAGCCCTCCCAGCGGGTCAGGATGACCACGACAAGAATGGGAACCAAAAAGATGCGTCCGAGCGTCAGGGTGTTGGGCAGATTCCACATGTCGGCCTATTGTGCCTGATTTTCCCCTATAATTTCAATAGCCATGAAATGCCGCAGCCATCCCTTCACCTCCGCGCGCGGGTCCCGCCGCCTGTGTCCGTCTCCATAAAGCTTGCGGGCCGGGGGGCCCGTGGGGTAAAATGACACGGTGAATTTTCAAGGTCTTCTCCTGGCGGGAGGCGAAGGGACGCGGCTGAGACCGCTGACCCGCCAGGTCCCCAAGCCCGTCATCCCGCTCGTCAACCGGCCGTTCCTGCATTATCAACTGGACCTGTTGAGCCGCGCAGGGATCACCAAAGCCTCCCTTTTGTCGGGGTTCGGGGCGTCGCACATCCGCGCGGCTCTCGGGTCGCGGGAGCGGGGCGTGGATCTTGATTTCATAGAGGAAAAAGAACCCCTCGGCACCGGCGGCGCCGTGGGAAACGCGGGACGCCTTCTGCGCGCCCCCGCCGTGGTGACGAACGGCGATGTGCTGACCGACCTCGATATCGCCGACGCCCTCCGTTTCCACCGGGAGAAGGGAGGCATCGGCACGCTGGTGCTGCATCCCGTAGCGGACCCCCGACGGTACGGGGTGGTTCTGACGGACGCTTCCGGCAGGATCGCGCGGTTTATTGAAAAGCCCGAAGATCCCCCCTCCAACCTCATCAACGCCGGTTTTTACATCCTTGAGCCGGAGTTTTTCGATCTCATCCCCGCGGGTCCCAGTTCCATCGAACGCGACATCTTTCCGAGGATCCTGGAGACGGGCGGACCGCTGTTCGCCTATGTCCACCGGGGCTACTGGCTTGACATCGGCACCATTGAAAGCTACCGGCGCGCCACCCGCGATCTGCTCGACGGCGCCCTTCCGGCCTTCCACGCCGACGCCGTGCGCCGGCGCATCCAATCGGCGCTTCCCGACAGCGCCTCCGCGGACGCCTTCAGCGTCATCGGTCCGCGGTGCGCCGTGTCCGGCGGCGCCGGGATCGAAGACAGCGTGCTCTTCGGCGGGTCGGTTCTCGGCGCCGATTGCCGGATCCGGAACTCGGTCCTCGGATTCGGATGCCGCGTGGGGCCGGGCGAAGTCGTGGAGGACGCGGTGCGCGTCCCGGACGGAACGGAGGGGGCGTGATCAGCTTCGGCACCGACGGCTGGCGCGCGGTCATCGGCGAGGGGTTCACCCTGGAGAATGTGCGCCGCACCGGCCGCGCCGTGGCGGACTATCTTCGGGACGGCGGAATCGCCCTGGCGGGCCGGCGCGATGCAATCGTCATCGGCCATGACACGCGGAGGCTCGGACCGGAGGCCGCCATGGAGCTGGCCCGGGTTCTGGAGACGCATGGCATCCGCGCCTTCATTGCGCGGGAGGTGGTGTCCACGCCCGCGGTCAGCCTCGCGGTGAAAAGCCGGGGGCTGGCCCTGGGACTCATGGTGACCGCCTCGCACAATCCGGCCTCCTTCAATGGAATCAAAATCAAGGCGCATTACGGCGGATCGGCCCTTCCGGAAATCTATGCCGAAGTGGCCGGACGGATCCGCGCGTCCGATTCTGAAGGAATTGTTTCCACCAAACCCGAACCCTGCGATCTTGCAAATCCGTATCTGGATTATCTGATCGCAAACGTGGACGCCGCCGCCATCCGGAACGCCGCGTTGAACGTCGCGTGGGATCCGATGCACGGCGCCACGGGTCGCCTGTTCCCGGAGCTGGCGCGGCGGCTGGGCCTGCGCGCCGACGTGCCTTTTGCATCGCCGCGGGCGGACTTCGGCGGACGCGACCCCGAACCCATTCCGCGCAATCTCGGCCCCATGCGCGACTTTCTTCACGGCAGACCATTCGACGCCGCGGGCGCCGCGGACGGGGACGGCGACCGCCTGGGGATGCTCCTGGCGGACGGATCGTTCATCTCCCCGCATCACATCCTTTCATTGCTCAGTCTCTATGTCATGGAAGTGAAGGGATGGCGCAAAGGGATCGCCCGCACGTTCTCTTCATCCTTGTGGCTGGACCGCATCGCGCGCGCCTTCGACGTGCCGCTCTATGAAACGGGAATCGGATTCAAATACCTGTGTCCCCTGCTCCTGGAAGGCAAGGTCTCCATCGCCGGAGAGGAAAGCGGCGGCGTGGCCTTCGCGCCGACCCTGCCGGAACGCGACGCCATGCTCACCTTCCTCATGATCCTGGAGATGCTGGCGGCGCGGGGAAAGTCGCTCGACGCCTGTCTGGAAGACCTCATCCGCCGCTTCGGGGAACTCTACTATGACCGGCGGGATCTGCATGTATCCGTGGAGCGGGGCCGCCTTTTCACCACCGGACTTTTCAAGGATCCGCCGAAGGGCGTGGCCGGACATACGGTGACCGGCGTGAAGGACACCGACGGCGTCAAACTCCTGTTCGGAGACGACGGCTGGCTTCTGTTCCGCGCCTCCGGCACCGAACCCCTGCTGAGGATTTATTCTGAAATGCCTTCGCGCGAGGCCCTGGGACGGGTGCTGGACGAAGCGGAGCGCCTGGCCCGGACGCGGACGGGGGCCTGAGGATGTTTCCCCAAGGCGGGTCCACCCCGACGGTGGCCTACATGACCATAGCCGGTTTGCTTTTCCTGGGCGCCTTCGGGCCATCCCTGCCCGAGGAGATCATCCTTCTGATCGCGGGATATTTCATCGCCCGCCGGGGCGCGGACCCTGTTGTGATGGGACTGGTGGCCATCGCCGGAATCCTGGTCTCCGACAATCTCATTTATTGGATGGGCTACGCCTTCGGCAGCACCATCATGCGCATCCGGATCGTCAAGCGGATCTTTTCGCCCCAGCGCCAGCGGTGGGTGCGCCGCCTTTTCTTCCGCTGGCGTTTCCGTCTCTTTTTCATCGGCCGCTATCTCTATGGACTTCGGCCCGCCATCCTGCTGTTCGCGGGCCTGACGCGCGTCCGCTGGCTGACGTTTTCCATCTGGAACGGCATGGCCGCCGTGGTCAACACCGTACTCTGGATCATCCTGGGATATTTTCTCGCCGCGCACATCGAAGCCATCATGTCCGTCGTGCGCAGCGGGGAGCAGTACATCCTTATTTCGCTGGCGGCCCTGGGGGTCTATTTCCTGACCGAAAGGATCCTCCTGCGCCTTGGGATCCTGAAGCCGGATAGTTTTCTCGCCCGCATCGGCGCTCCGGCCAAGATCATCTCCTTAGTCACCCTCTGCGTGCTGCTCATCGTGCTGGCGAGGGTGGTGCACCGTTAATCCCCCGGACCTTCCTCCAGTTTCGAGTTTCGAGCCTCGAGTTTCGAGACCCCCGCCCGGTTTGATTCAAACGGGCGGGATTGACATCCCGCCCTACGGGAAGATTGCAAAAATATCCCCGCAATCTCCGTTCCGGGGCACCAATTTTTAAATTCTTTCCGTAGGGGAGGGCTGAGCCCCGATAGCCATCGGGGCGAATCCCTCCCGCGATAAGCGTTATAATTTCTGGATGGGGAAGAAGCGTAAATGGTAAAGAGTAAATGGTAAATGGCAAAAGCGAGGAATTGGGAGCAATGTAGGGGCGACCCGGTGGGTCGCCCTTGAGTTCGAAATCCATGGTTCAAAGTTCAAGGTTCCACCCACCCCAAATAGGGCGTTCAGTAATCACTGCCTTCTGTCTTCCGTCTACTACCCGCTATCTACCATCTGCCGGCTTCCGGCCTTCCACCCAGGACCGCCTGAAGGATGCTCCAAACCACGCCTTCGCATTTCCATTCCCAATGATCCGGCTGCCCTGCTGCCATCTGCCATCTACGAGCTGCTATCTACGGTCTTCCGGCTTCCGGCTACGAGCTGCCAGCTAAGGTCTACGGTCTGCGGGCTACGGTCTACGCTCCCCGTCCTTCCCGCAATTGTGCAGCGTTGAAATCAGGCTCTCGCGCAGGGCGGGATCATCGGGCTTGGCGGCGTCGGCCTTGCGGACATAGTCCAGCGCTTTTTCGCAATTTTTATCCCGCGCCCAATAGAGATAGGCCATGTTGTTGAGGGTGTAGGCGTGGTTGGGAATGCCCTTGAGGATCTCACCCATGGCCGCCTGCGCCGCATCCCACTTTTTTTCCATCAGGTACACGCGCGAAAGATTGTAGCGCGCGAAAAATAGTCCGGCCTGGATCTTCAAGGCGGAGCGATAGTCCTGTTCGGCCTCCTCCAGCCGCCCCGCCCGTTCGGCCATGAGGCCCGAATAAAAAACCGCCTGCGGATACGCGGGGTCGAGCCTCAGCGCCCGCCGCACGGCATCGGCCGCGTCGCGGTCGCGGCCGGCCTTGTGCAGCCATTCGGCGCCGAAGGCCAGCATGGCGGGATTGTCCTTTTCGGCCGCCAGGAGGGCGCGCGTCCACTTCTCCAGCGCATCGAGGTCACCGTCGTCCTCGGCGGCCAGGGCGCGCTGGTAGAACGTCAGGCTTTCCATCTTCGTTCCGGGATCAGGAAGGTTTTTCGGCGCGGAGGCGGGAAGGCCGCCCGCGTGGGCGTAGCCCAGGCTCTTGAGCCTCTCCAGCGCCTCGTCGTCCAATGGATTTTCCTCGCTTTTCAACCCGCGCCGGTCCTGCCTGTAGGCCTCCACCGCCTGCGCCAGTTCCCCCGGGATCCGTTCCAGCGGTTTGCGCTCCCCCGGATCGGCCTTGACATCAAAGGCCTTTCCGCGGGGTTCGGCCACATAGGCGAGATTCCCCTTTTGGACGCGGTAAAGATCGGACCAGCGGAAGGGCAGGGGGATCTGCGTTTCGGAATACAGAAGGCGGTCCGGCGAGCCCTCAAAGAGGGGGCGTCCGTCCACAGCGGGCGCCGCGGCGTGGATCCATCCGGCCATGGTGGGAAAGACATCCACCGTGGAGACCGGCTGGGAATGCCGTTCCATCCGCGTCTGTCCGGGCCGATGCACCAGGAGCGGCACATGAAGCGTGGACCGGTAAAGAAGAAAACCGTGCGTGGCTTCCCCGTGCTCTCCGAGCGATTCCCCATGGTCGCCGATCACCAGGATGGACGTGCGCGGCCAGAGGCCCGAACCCCTTAGGGAATCGAACCACTTCCCCAGCGCATAATCGAGGTAGGCCGTTTCGCCGAGATACGGACGGTCGGGCCAGGCTTCATTGAACGGAAACGGAGGATCGTAGGGGGCGTGGGCGTCGTACAAATGGAGCCAGACGAACTGCGCGGAGGACGGGGAGGCGCGCAGATATCCGGCCGCCTCTTTGAGCGTGTCCTCCGCGCGGCGGCTTTCGGGAAAACGGCGCTGTTTTTCCACGTGCGGGAACACGTCGCCGTACCGGTCGAATCCCTGGTCGAGGCCGAAACGATGGTCCAGAATGAACGCAGAAACGAACGCGGCGGTGGACCAGCCGTTTTTTTTGAATATTTCCGCGAGCGTCACGGCTTGCGGCGAAAGACGGTAAATGGAGTTGTCGCGCACGCCGTGGTGATTGGGATACAGTCCCGTCATCATCGAAGTATGCGCGGGGAACGTGATGGGCGCGACGGAGACGGCTTCGGTGAACACATGGCTGACCGCCTCCAGCGCCGCGAGATTGGGCGTCACGTCCGGCGAAAGGGCATCGTAGCGGAACGTGTCCAGCGTGATGAGAAGCGTCAGTCTCCGCTTGGAATCCACGGCGGAGGCGGTCGGAAAGGCGAGGCGGAAATCGGGCACGCCGGCGGGGCGCCTGGCCATGAGCTTTTCCGCCTGGGAAAAACGGCCCAGCCGGACCAGCGCCCCGGCCCAGGCTTTGAAGGCCTCGGGGCTTCGCGTGGTCCGCCACCACAGGGCGGCCAGGGAAAGCCACGGCCTCTCCCCTCCGCTGTTGAGCAGCACCTCGCGCAGGGATGTCCAGGCGCGGATCTGCCCCGGCTCAATCGCCACGGCGCGGCGAAGCGCGGTAATCGCCTTAACGGAATCCCCGCGAAGCTCATACAGGGAAGCCAGGTTGCGCCATAATGGGGCGAAATCGGGGAAGCGCTCCACCGCCTCCTGGTAATGCGCAAGGGCATGGTCCCAATCCTTGTTCAGGACCATGCGCAGGCCGCGGACATCCGCATCGCGGGCATCATGAACCTCCGCCGCGAGCGGCGCGCAATAACAAATTGCGACGCCAAGGGCAAGGAGGAAATTGCGGATGATCAATGCAATACCCCAAATCGTTCATTGCCGTGGGAAAAAAAATGGAGGCCCCGCGCATCCTTCTTCATGAAGTACCGGCGGCGGATATCGGTTCCGGAGAGGGTGGCGAAAAAACCGTGGTCCTGATCCATTTCCCCGCGGAAGGTGGTCCTTTCGATCATCAAAGTATTGTAGCACCTTGGTCGGGGGGGAGGCCGGTAGGCCGGAAGGCAAGAACGCGGGAAGATGGGAAGGCGGGAACTTTGAACCTTGAACACTTGAACTTTGAACTTCGATTCGGCCTTCCGGCTGCCGGCTGCTACCTTCCGGCTGTCCCGCATTCCCGCCTGCGGTATGCCCCATGCCCTATGCCTCCTTCCGGTTTCTGGCTTCTGCCGCCTTCCGGCCTTTTCGCCTTCCGGCCTTCCGGCTTCCATCTGGTATCATGGATGAATGATCCGCATCGGCCCCGCGGGGTGGTCCTATCCCGATTGGGACGTGACGGTTTATCCGCCGCGGTTTCCAAAATCAGCGCAGTTGGGATTCATCGCCCGGACTTTCCCGACGATTGAAATCAATTCCTCCTTCTACCGCGTCCCGTCCCCAACGATGGCCGAGGGGTGGTGCGCCAAGACGGCCGCCCTCCCCGATTTTAAGTTCACACTGAAAGCTTATCAGGGTTGGACGCACGAGGGCACGATGGATCCCGTGGATGTGGAGAGGATGAAGGCATGTCTCGATATCCTGGACGGCCACGACCGTCTGGGCCTCCTGCTGTTCCAGTTCCCGTATTCCTTCAAGCCCGGCCCCGCGGCCCTGGACCGGCTGGACCGGCTCCACGCCGCGTTCCATTCCCGGCCCTGCGGCGTGGAGGTGCGCCACGTTTCATTTGATACTGAGGACTTCTATGGATTCCTCCGCACGCATGCGCTGGCCTTCGCCAATATTGATCAGCCTTCCTTGAGCGGCAATCTGGGCCCCACCTGCGTCCGCACCGCCCCGACGGCCTATGTCCGCCTCCATGGACGAAACGCGGAAAAATGGTTTTCACACGGGGAGACATGGGAACGGTACAACTATCTTTATTCGCGGGAAGAGCTGGGCCCCTGGGCAGACCGCATCCGAGCTCTGGCCGATGGCGGCGATGTTTATGTGATCCTCAACAATCACTTCCGCGGCCAGGCCCTGCAAAATGCCCGTGATCTGCAGGAGATGCTGGAAATCCCGCCGCCCCCCTTCCAATTGCGCTGAGCCCGGGGCTCCCGGCCGTTCCCACCGCCCAGGCCTTTGTGCTACAATAAGTTCAATGAGTTTGGAGCTTATCCAGCAGTACCATCAGCGGTATTTGATTCTCTCGGATCAATTCAAAACCCTGTGGACGCTCAACCAAGTCCTTCAAGGCATCTACAAGAATCAACTCAACAGGGAAATTCCATATCAAATTGATTTTCGCTCGCTTTACAACCAAATCCAGGACCTTCCCCAGATGTTTTCCGGGTATGCGCCGAAGCATGTGGGCGCGATGATCGGCCAGATGGAATCTGCCATCGCCCGGGCGTTCGAGGATATGCACAGGGCCGACGCGGGCGTTTCCCCCGCCGAGGTGCGCCGGTTCTTTGAATCGTTCAAGACGGAGGAGGAGGACCGGATCATCCTCCAGATCATCAAATATTACATCCACCGGCAGACCATAGACGATCCTATCCGGGACAAGCTCGATTTCCTGATCACCCGCGTCGCCGCCATCTACAGCCCCACGGAGGCGCGCTTCAATCTTCGTGATCCGGAATTCCTGAGGGATTTGTTCCGAAAATTGACGCCCATGGGCCGGCCGGCCCCCTCGGAACCCGAATCGAAGGAGGAATACCTGATCCTGCTTCGGGAGATGCGCTCTGAAATGACGGAGTGCAAGACGCTGGAGGATTTCGTCCGTTCCGGCGTGCTCAAGGCCGTCCGGGCCCTCAAAGCCCGCATGGGCAGCGCCTTCCTTCAGCCGGAAATCCTGGTCAAGGTCGCCGAACTCAATGTCACCACCAAGAACCGGTACCTGGAGGTGTATAAGACGGAGGAGGCCGCCCTTCTCGAGGACACCACGAAAATCAAAAAACTCCGCTTGAAGCACGACGCGGAAACGCCCGAGATGCTGAAGGACATGCGGAGGATGGAAGAGATGGAACGGCAATTTGAGCAGTCCAGGGAGAAGGGCGAGCTGAAGCTGGATGTCATGGCCCGCTACAAGCATGCGGCGCGAAGCGCGCTCACCCAGCTCGAATCCGATTTCACATTTCTTCCGGAGGGAGCGGAAATCCCCCCTCTTCCGAGTGCGGGTTCTTCCACAACAACGGAGGCGGAACGGCTGCTGAAAGAGCTATCCGAGCGGGGGCGCATGCAGGTGGAGGAATTCGAGAAAGGGCCGCTGGCCGCTTATAGGAAGACGGGCAAGCTGGATTCCGTGGAGGAATCGGATCGCTTTATCCTGAAAGGACTGGCGCACCGCATGCAAATCGAGCAGGTCATCGAACCGCTGTTGGCGGCGCAAAAAGGGGATGACGGCCCGGATGGCGCCCTCCTGCGGAAGGCGCGGGAAGTCGTGAAGGCGGGCGAGGAACTTGAAAAGGATTTCCTTTTCGTCATCGAGGACCAGCTTTTCCAAGGCGACGAAGCGCGGGCCCAGTTTCTATTGCGCGGAAAATACCGTCTGCTCCGCTCCCTGGCCGGCCTTTGGCTGCTGCTCGACCGGGTGGCGACGTAGGGACAGTCATCGGTCATCAGTCATCAGTTTACAGCCAAGATCGCAGGCAAGAGCGCCCGCACCACAACTGCTATCTTCTTCCTGCTGACAGATGAAAGCTGACAGCTAATAGCTGCATTCCGGTCTTCCGGCCTTTTCGCTTTCCTGCCTTCCGGCTGTTAAACCGTCCGGCTGTTTCGCCTTCCCACTGACTGCTGACTGATGACTGCTCCTTGCCCTATGCCCAGCTCCGCGCGGCCTGGGCCGCATCGTCCAGTTCCTCCTGACGCCGGAGGTATCCGCACTCGGTCGCCAGGTCGCGGGCGCGGGACAGCCCGGAGGGATCATGAAGAAGACGGGCGCGGTGCAGGTAAAGATCGGCAAGGTGCAGTTTCATCGTTCCGCGCTCGGCGATTTCCCCGGCCTCCTCGAAGGCACGCATGGCCTCGGCGGAATTCCCCTCCAGGAAAAGGAGCCAGCCCAGCGTCAACAAGCCCGGCGGGATGAAAACCGGCTGGCCCGCCAGCCGCAGGGCGGCCACCGCCTGTTCGAGTCCGGCGTGCGCCGCGTCCAACGCGGCTTCGCCGAGGATGGCCTGATAAAGGGCCGCGCGCCCGAGGGTAAGATGATCGAGGGCGCTGCTTATCAGCGACAGGCGGTTGTCATCGGCCAACCGCAGGGTTTGGGACGCGCGCTGTGCGACGGAATGGGTGGAGGCCATCAGAGCCGCCAGATCCGATCCGGCGCCGACGCCCAATACATGGGCCCAGGCGGCGCGTTCGGCATCAGCCAGCAGAAGGTCGCCGTAACGGAAGCCGTGCACGCCGTATAGAAGCGGATGATCGGGTTCGATCCGGGATTGCAATTGTTCGGCCTCCCGGAACCGGGTCATCGCCTTGGCGCGGCGGCCGGAGGCATGCAGGGCTTCCCCGTGCACGGTTCGCTTGCCCATGCGCTGGAGCGTTTCCCCGTGCCGGTCGGATAACACAACGGCGCGCTCGGCGTCGCGCTGGGCGCCCCCCACATCCCCGAGGACCAGCTCCAATGCCGCCAGATTACCCGAAGCGACGGCGGCGACCTTCCAGTTCTCCTGCCGGATCGCGTTTTCCAATCCCGCCTGCATCGGGGCGAGGGCCTCCCCCAGCCGTCCCATGAGGCGCAGGCTGAACGCCGCCTCATTCAGAAGCCAGGCCTGGGCCTGTTCCGACAGTACCGCATAAGGCCGGGTCCACGGCTCGTCAAAAAAGTTGGACACGGCGTTCAGATCGGCCCCTATGGCGCCGAGCGTTTTTGCGCTGTAGGCTTTCCGGCCCCTCTGTATGCGGTCACGGTAGACCTCGCCGCACGCCTCCCGGTAGAATCCGGCGCGGCAGCCGTACGCCAGCGCCTCATAAAGCGGTTGAAGCCCCGCCAATCCCTCAGGCCAATAGGGGGCGGCATTGGTTAAATGTTCGCACAGGCGACGGTTCCCTTCCCGCCATGCGTGCAAATTCCTTTCGCGGAGCTGGCGGCCGAAATGGTTTTTCACAAGAGAGTGGGACTCGACCCTCAGACTTCCGCCGGTGTTCCGCCGCGGACGCACGAGCCTGAATTTATTAAGAAGCCGGGCCGCCCAGGATGGTACGGCGGCTACCGTCCGTTGGACGGTAATAAGGCGAAGCCGCTCGAGCCTCTCCAAAACGCCCGTCCAGCCTGCGTCGTCCATCCCCGCGACATGATCCGTCAATCCGGGGATGGCGGGCTCCGCGCGCAAAGCCGCAAGGCATCCCTCATCCGCGGGGCCGTCGAACACCCCGATCATGTTCAGGACGTCCAGTTCAGGGCCGCCGGACAGCAGAAGTTCCATGCCCGTCAGGACGCGCTCCACCGGATCCGTCCCCGGCCACCGTTCCAACGCGCGCTCGGCACCGAGGCCGCCCCCGGGGTCCTTTTCCCGAAGGTAGGACGCCACCAGGGACAGGGCGAATGCGTTCGGCCCGAACCGCTCCGCCAGGGCCATAAGGTCCGCGTCCGAGCCGTTGACGCCCGCACCGCGAAGGAGGGATCGGCCCGCTCCAACATCAAGAAAACCAACGTCGCGGACGGCCACGCCGTCACGGTCGCACCACCGGGGCATCGGCCGGCGGGATGTGAGGATCGCCAATCCCTGCGATTTCCGCAGCCAGCCGCGCAGAAACGCCTCAAGACCCGGATCGCACAACCGCCCGGGATCCGCGGGTTCGCCGGACTGAAGGGGATCCAGGCCGTCCAGAATAAGAATGACGCGTTGGGACCCGGCAAGCACGGCCAGACGCTCCCCTTTACCCCAGGGCGTTCCCTCGCCGGGATCGGGATCGCCGAAAAACTTCAGTGCCGCGGCGAGGAAGGCATCCGATGAAGCGGTATCGCCATCCTTCACGCCCTGGGGATGGAAGGTCCATCCGAACACGCGCGCGGCGCCGGGAAAGCCGCCGCGTTCAAGCGCGTCAAGCCAATGGCGGACAAGAATGGATTTGCCGCCGCCGCCCTGCCCCGTGAAAATCAGGATGCGGGGGCGGCGGGCATCGTCCCGCCCCACCGCCTCCCAGGCGGCGTCCAATGCATCCAATTCCTTTTGATGACCGAAGAAAGCCCCGCCGCAGGGCGAAAGATGCGTCAATTCCGCTCGTCCGTCATGCCGGAGAGCCCCCTCCGCCGGTCCTGAGGACGGATCCCCGGATTCCACCCGCCGAGGCTTCCCTTCCCCGATGGGAACCGGCCCTTCCGGCGGCGGCGTGACCGGCTCCGCGCATCGGCGTCGAATCTCCTCCGCAAGGGCGCCGAAACCGCCGTCGACATTCAGGGGCTGAACCGCGTGTCCGGCAAGCCACCGCTGATCTTTCCATTCGCAAGGGCGCAGAAGCACGGGAAACACACGCATCCCCGCCTTTTCCCGGCATTCCATGGCGTGAAAAATCTCCTCCATGGCGCAAAACGGGGACGCAAGAAATTCGGGCGATATAAGCAGAACCGCGGCGGCGGCGCCGTGCAGCGCTGTTTCCAGCTCCGGAAACCACCGGGCCCCTCCGTCCATCCGGATATCGCTCCATGCAAAAGCTTCCAAACCCGGATGAGTGGAGGATCCGACTTCCGCCAGAAATCTATCCTTCCAGGATTCATCTTCTCGGCAATAGCCGACAAAGACCTTCGGCATCACAAACCTCCTTCATCTTTTCCGTCCACTTCCCAGGCGGGGCAGGACGGGGGCGTTGCGGTTCTTTCCGATCAACGTGAATCAAGAGGGGCGCGCCGCCGATCCGCGGAACATGACGAACCAGGGCCGGGGCGGGTCACCGCAACCCTCCGGCATGCGTTCGACTTATTCCGGGCGAGCCACCGGCCGAACATGCCTGGAGGCCAGGCAGGCCGTGGGATCCACCACCTTAAGCGCCTGGGTGATGCCGAAATAAACGTAATTGCCGAGCTTGGCCACCCCGGAGGTCAATCCGTAGGTGTGAAAAAAACCCCGTTCGGTCATCTGGTAGGGATTCAGGATCTTTACAATATCGAGCCCCGAATCATGTCCTACATCGTTGTAGAGGCCGATATACGACAGGCCGCCGGCCACCGCCAGTCCCAGGCTGCGCTGGGAGGTTCCGAAAAATCCCACCACGCCGGGGAACGGAGGCGTGGAGATGTCCAACACCCAAAGTCCGGCCCCCGAACCGTCATCGGGCGCTCCGGAATCGGTGAGATAGGCCAGGTCCCCGTCCAGAACGATGCGCCGCGGATCGGCGGCTCCCGTGAAGGCGCCGACGCGGCGGGGATTCTTGACACGTGTCACATCCACCACCACAACCCCTTCGCCTTCAGCGCCGTAGAGCGACCGGTCCACCAGGAAGAGATACCCGGGCTTCCACGCGAGGGCCTCCGTATAGCCATTCGTGTCCAACTGGGACACGAAGGCCGGATGAAGCGGATCCGAAAGGTCATAAATATACAACCCCTGCGTCCCTGCGGCCACAAAGGCATAGCCGCCCTCCACCACCACCGCGGTGAACCCTCCCGTGGCGGGGAGCGTCAGTTCAAAGGGAGGCTGTTCCACCGGGGCGGAGGCATTGGCGATGTCCAGAATCAGAAGTCCGGTGGGTCCGGGCGTGAGGCCGGCATCCGGGGAGCACCGGAAGGTGATGAATCCCCAGCGACCCGCTATTGCCGAGCTTTCCAGAAGGGTCCCGTTGGAACAAAGCGAAGCCCAGGAATGCGTCCATAACGCCCGGATGTGCGTGGGATCGGACAGATCCACCACTTGAAAAGTGTCCCCGCACTCGGGAAGATAGCCGAGCGTCTTGAATAGGGTCATGCCGCAGGCCATCCCGGGCGTCTTAAAGGTGCTGATCAACGACGGGCAATCCCCCGCAGCCAGCCCCCCCATGCCCCACACCAGAATAAGCCCAACGATGGCCCAAATCCGCAAACCGGCCATAGGTTTCTCCTTGCTCAAGATCGTAAACCTCCCGGTCTGCGCACCTTGATGAGTGCACCGGCCGCATCCTTAGGATAACGATTCGCGGAGGGGCTGTCAAGAGATGCTTGGGGGCGGTGTTTTGCCGCCCCCCGGGAAATCCGCCCTGGAACTTTCAGGCCTTCTTGGAGTAAAATGATACGCATCTTATCCATTCTATGAGGAGGTTCCATGAAAAAAGCGTGCCTGTTGCTCTTGTGTTTTGCGGCCGTGCAGGCGTTTGCGCTCACCACCCTGCCCCCGCTCAAGATCGAACCGTATTCGCTGCCCAACGGCCTGACCGTGTTCCTGTATGAGGACCACGCCACGCCCATCGTCAGCGTGAACATCAACTACATGGTGGGGTCCAAGAACGAGAAAATCGGCAAGACCGGCTTCGCCCACTTGTTTGAGCACATGATGTTCCAGGGGTCGAAGCATTTCAATGACAGCTACTTCAAACCCCTGCAGGACGTCGGCGGCGAGGTCAACGGCGCCACCAACCAGGACCGGACCCGCTACTACGAGGTGGTCCCCTCCAACTATCTGGAGCGGGCCCTGTGGCTGGAATCGGACCGGATGGGATTCCTGCTGGACGCCATGACGCAGGAGCGCCTCGACAACCAGCGTTCCGTCGTCAAGAATGAGAAGCGGCAGAATTATGACGACGCGCCGTACGGCAAGGTTTACGGCGAACTGCTGAAAATCCTGTATCCGCCGGATCATCCCTATTCGTGGACCACCATCGGCAGTCACGAAGACCTGGATCACGCCTCCCTGGACGACGTCAAGGACTTTTTCAAGACCTATTACACGCCCTCCAACGCGGTGGTCACCATCGCGGGCGATTTCAACCCCGCCGAAGCCAAGAAACTCGTCGAAAAATACTTCGGCTCCCTTCCCGCCGGCCCCCCGTTGTTCCGGTTCGCCTCCTGGGTGCCGCAGATCGAGGGAATCAAGCGCGAGGTTCTGCAGGACCGCGTCCAGCTGGCCCGCCTTTACCTGTTGTGGCCCACGGTTCCCCAGTACGCCGCCGGGGACGCC
>Ga0182019_10000954_pt1 | contig 14462 bp, 12 predicted proteins | sample 812E2MmetaG_FD_120483 | JGI IMG/M metagenome (GOLD analysis project Ga0182019, IMG submission 120483) | Permafrost microbial communities from Stordalen Mire, Sweden - 812E2M metaG | ecosystem: Environmental > Terrestrial > Soil > Wetlands > Permafrost | place: Sweden: Stordalen | collected...
GCATTGACTCTGAGCCCGTGCGGCTCGGTTTCCTCGTAGAGCTACATCCGCTCGTGGCCGACGAGTGGGGCCTCGAGCGCACCGCCGCCTTCGCCGTGGACATCGGCAAGCTCGCGGCGGCCGCCCAGCCGGTCGTGGCCTTTGCCCCCTTCGGCTCTTTCCCGGCGCTGCGTCAGGACCTCGCGGTCACGCTGCCCGTGACAGTGGCCGCCGCCGAGGTTCTCGAGCGCGTGCGGGAGAAGGGCGGTAAGAGCCTCGAGCAGGTTGAGATCTTCGATGTCTACAGCGGCGCGCAGGTCGGCGAGGGGCGGCGCTCGCTGGCGCTGGCGCTGAGGTTCCGCACGCTCGAGGGCACGCTCACCGACGAGGACATCGCACCCGTGCGCGAGCGGATCGTCGCGGCACTCGGCGAGATCGGCGGTGAGCTGCGTGGCTAGCTCCGCACAGCAGCATTCCGAGGGTGCACCGCGGGTGCTGGTCGCCGGCGCGACGGGCTTTGCAGGGGCGCTCGCGGCGCACTTGCTCTGGCGTCACCCCGACTTCGAGCTGGTCTCGGTGACGGGGCGCTCCGAGCAGGGCCGCTGCCTCGAAGATCTCTACCCGCGCTATCGCGTGCCGCTTGTGATTGAGGCGCTCGAGCCCGAGCGCCTGGAGGAGATTGACGCGGCGGTCGTTGCCTACCCGCACGCTGCCGCTGCGCCAACGGTCGCCGTGCTGCGCGAGCATGGCGCCCGGGTCGTCGATCTGAGCGCCGACTTCCGGCTGCGCTCACAGGCGACATATGAGCAGTGGTACGGCGAGCACCCGCGCCCTGCGCTGCTCAAACAGGCCGTCTACGGGCTCACCGAGCTACACCGCGAGCAGATCGCGGGCGCGGTGCTCGTCGCCAACCCCGGCTGCTATCCGACGGCCTCGCTGCTCGCGCTCGCGCCGCTCGCGCGCGCGGGGCTGATCGCCGACGTGGTGATCGACGCCAAGCAGGGCATCTCCGGGGCCGGACGCGCCTTCGATGAGAGCACGCACCTCTCGATGGCCGGCGAGAACATCCTCCCCTACAAGGTCGCCGCGCACCGTCACACGCCGGAGATCGAGGAGCAGCTCGCTGAGCTCGGCACTGACATCGCTGTGCAGTTCCAGGCGCACCTGGTCCCGCTCGACCAGGGCGAGATGGCCAGCTGCTACGTGACGCCGACGCGCACGCCAAGCAACGACGAGCTGCTCGAGCTTTTCACCGACGCCTACGCCGAGGAGCCCTTCGTCGAGGTCGTGCAGTCGCCGCCGGGGGTGCGCGAGGTGCGCGAGACCAACTTCTGCCGGATCTTCGCGGCCGCGGACGGGCACACCGGCAAGGTTCTCGTCTTCTCGGCGATCGACAACCTCTGGAAGGGCACCTCCTCGCAGGCGCTGCAGAACCTCAACGTGATGTTCGGGCTACCCGAGACGCGAGGTCTGCAGTGAGTCACGACCCCGCAAACCACCCTGCGGCGGCTCTGTCTTTCTTCCGCTCACGCTGGGTACCGGCGCCTGCGCACGTGCGCGAACTCGGCCTGCAGGCCGGTCTGCCCGCGGGCTTCCGTGCCGCTGGGGTCGCGGCGGGGATCAAGCCCAGCGGCAACCACGACGTTGGCCTCCTGATCTGCGACGCCCCCGAGCCGGTCAGCGCGGCGCGTTTCACCTCGAGCGGGACCCCGGCCGCGCCAGTGCTCGTCACGCGTGAGCGCTGCCGCCTGGACGCGCTGCGCGTGATTCTCGTCAACTCCGGCTGTGCCAATGCCGCGACCGGCAGGCGCGGGCTCGATGACGCGGCCAAGACGCAGGGAGCAGCAGCCGTCGCAGCGCGCGTCGACCCCGCCGTGGTCGCGCTCGCATCGACCGGCGGGATCAGCCACCTGCTGCCAGTCGATGCTGTGCTCAAAGGGATCCTGCAGGCGCGCTCAGAGCTCGCGCGCGAGGGCGACACGAGCTTTCAGCAGGCGATCCAGACGACGGACCTGTTCGAGAAGCGCGCGAACCTCGAGGTCCAGCTGCCCTCGGGCCCCGTGCGGCTGAGCGCGCAGTGCAAGGGCGCGGGCATGATCTCACCGCGCTTCGCGACGATGCTCTGCTTCATCGAGACCGACGCCGAGCTGAGCGCCGAGACAGCCGAGCTCTTGCTGGGGGTCTGCGTCAAGCGCTCCTTCGATCGCGCGTCTGTCGACGGACAGCTCTCCACAAACGACACCGCGATCCTGATCGCCTCCGGCGCAAGCGGGGTGAGCGTGGAGGCAGAGAGCGAGGACGAGCTGCGCTTCGGTGAGGCGCTCGACGCGCTGCTGCGCGCGCTCGCGATCATGATGGTGGCCGACGGCGAGGGCGCCAAGCGGATCGCACGCGTGCTCGTGCGCGGCGGTCCCAGCGAGGGGGTCGAGGCGGCAGCGCGCGCGATCGCCAACTCGCCGCTCGTCAAGGCTGCGCTGCACGGCGGCGACCCGAACTGGGGGCGGATCGTGCAGGCCGTCGGGGCCGCGCTGCCGGGAACCGCCCCGCTCGCGGTGGACATCGCGATCGAGGGGATGCAGGTCTGCTCCGGCGGGGCCGCGATTCCCTACGACCTGCGCGCGCTCGAGCAGGCGGTGCAGCGCGAGGAGGTCGAGTATGAGGTCACGCTGCCCGGCGAGGGCGCTGAGACCGAGGTCTTTTTCTCGGACCTATCGCACGAGTACGTGACGATCAACGCCGACTACACAACGTGAGGACACTGGCATGCGCGATGTAGGCACCCTGCTCGAGGCGCTTCCCTACATCAGGGAGTTCCACGGCAAGACGGTCGTGATCAAGTACGGCGGCGCGGCGATGGAGGACGCGGGTCTGCGCGAGGAGTTCGCGCGGGATGTGGTGCTGCTCAAGTACGTCGGGCTGAAACCGATCGTTGTCCACGGCGGCGGGCCGGAGATCACGGGCTACATGGAACGCCTCGGCCTGCCCGTGGAGTTCGTGGGCGGGCTGCGCGTGTCCGATGCGGACACGGTCGAGGTGGCGAAGATGGTGTTGATGGGCAAAGTCAACAAGGAGATCGTGCTGCGCCTGGGCCGTCACGGGCAGCCCGCGGTCGGCCTCTGTGGCGATGACGGCGCGCTCTTTCGTGTCGCGCGTCGCGCCGGGCCCGGTGGTGAGGACATCGGCTTCGTCGGGCGGATCGAGCGGGTCAATGTCGGCGTGATCGAGCACATCGCAAGCGACTACATCCCCGTGATCGCCTCCGTCGGGGCGGACCGCGACGGGAACTCCTACAACGTCAACGCCGACGAGGCCGCCGGTGCGGTCGCGGGTGCGCTCGGCGCCTATAAGGTCGTCTTCCTGACCGACGTGGCCGGCTGGCTTGCCGATCCCGCCGACCCGGCGAGCCTGATCGGACAGGCCAGCGCCGCGCGCGTGCGTGACGAGCTCGCGGGCCTGGAGGGCGGGATGCGCCCCAAGCTCGAGGCATGCGTCGAGGCGATCGACCAGGGGGTCAGCGCGGCGCACATCCTCGACGGGCGCATCGCCCATTCGCTGCTGCTCGAGCTCTTCACAGACGCAGGGATCGGCACGAAGATCGAGGCAGCGGCGTGAGCCTGGCCGACCTGCAGGCGCTCGAGCGCTCGAGCGTGATCCACTCCTACGCGCGCATGCCTGTCGAGTTCGTGCGTGGCGAGGGGGTGCGCCTGTGGGACAGCGAGGGCAACGAGTATCTCGACCTGCTGTGCGGGATAGGGGTCACGAGCCTCGGCCACTGCCACCCTCGGATCGTGGCGGCTGCGCAGGAGCAGCTTGGCCGGCTGATGCACGTCAGCAACCTCTTCTACACCGAGCCTGCGATGCGCCTCGCTGAGCGCCTTTCGACCTCCAGCCTCGGCGGCAAGGTCTTCTTCTGCAACTCCGGCGCGGAGGCCAACGAGGCGGCGATCAAGCTCGCGCGCAAGGCCCGCCGCGGCGGCGACGTGGTGGTCGTGCACGGCGCCTTCCACGGGCGCACCTACGGCGCGCTCTCCGCGACCCCCCAGGAGGCCAAGCAGGCGCCCTTCGCTCCGCTCGTGCCGGGCTTCCGCGCGGTCGCACCGGAGCCGCAGGCGCTACGCGCAGCCGTCGACGCCAACACCGCGGCGGTCCTGGTTGAGCCGATCCAGGGAGAGACCGGTGTGCACGTGCTCTCCGAGGAGCTGCTGCAGGCGGCCCGCGCGGCCTGCGATGAGCACGGCGCGGCCCTGATCTTCGATGAGGTCCAGACCGGCATGGGACGCACGGGCACGCTCTGGGCCTACGAGCAGACCGGCGTGGTGCCTGACGCGATGTCCGTCGCCAAGGCGCTTGGCGGCGGTTTGCCGATCGGGGCGCTGATTACGGGCGAGCGGCTGGCCGATGTCCTTGAGCCCGGAGATCACGGCTCGACGTTCGCCGGTGGTCCGGTCGTCGCGGCGGCGGCGCTGGCGGCACTCGAGCTGATCGACGAGTCGGGTCTGCTCGGGCAGGTGCGCGAGCGCGGCGCTGCGCTCGCCGAGGCGCTCGCAGGCCTGCCGCACGTCGTCGCGGTGCGCGGGCGCGGGCTGATGCTCGCCTGCGAGCTCGACATCGCCGCGCCCGATCTCGTGCGGCGCGCGTTGCTCGAGCAGCGCCTCGTGCTCAACGCCACCGGACCCACGACATTGAGGCTGCTACCGCCGCTGACGATCACCGAGGGGGAGCTCAGCGAGGCCCTCGCGCGCCTGCACGCTGCCCTGGAGGGCTGAGCGCTGCGCCGTGAGCTGCCCGAGGGCTTTGAGCTCGACGACGACCGCGAGCGCATCGATCGCGAGGCCGTGCACGCCTTCATCAGCGGCGAGTCCTACTGGGGACGCGGGCGTACGCGCGAGCTTGTCGATCGCACGCTCGAGGGCTCGCTGCGGGTCGTGGGGCTCTACCTCGGCGACGATCAGATCGGCTTCGCACGGGCAGTCTCCGACGGCGCGACGATGGCCTACCTCGCCGACGTCTACGTGCTCGAGCCCTATCGCGGACGCGGCCTCGGGGTCGAGCTCGTGCGCGAGATCATCGACGGTGGCGAGCTCGGCGAGATGCACTGGCTGCTGCACACCGCCGATGCGAGCGCGCTCTATGCGCGGCTCGGCTTTCGCGCCGGTCCGCTGCGCTATCCGCTGATGGAACGCCCGCGCGGCTACGATTCCAGCCCGTGAGCGCCTCCAGTCAGATTCCGACGACGAAAACGGCTTCCTATGAGGCCGATCCCGAGCACGTCCACCGCGTGCTGCTGCTCTACTCGGGCGGGCTCGACACGAGCGTGATGTTGAAGTGGATCCAGGACTCCTACGAAGCCGAGGTCGTCTGCCTCACGGTCAACCTCGGCCAGCCCGGCGAGGACTACGAGATCATCAAGGACAAGGCGCTGCGTCTGGGCGCGATCGAGTGCCACGTGCTCGACGCGCGCGAGCAGTTCGCCCGCGAGTACCTCGCACCGGCGATCAAGGCCAACGCGCTCTACGGCGGCGGCTACCCGCTGTTCACCGCGCTCGGGCGCCCGCTGATCGCGAAGCTCGCGGTCGAGCAGGCGCGCGCCTCAGGCTGTGACACGGTCGCGCACGGCTGCACCGGCAAGGGCAACGACCAGGTGCGCATCGAGGCCACCGTCGCGACGCTCGCGCCGGAGCTGAAGGTGATCGCGCCGGTGCGCTCCTGGCAGATGGGGCGCGAGGAGGAGATCGCCTATGCGCGCGAGCACGGCATCCCCGTCAAGGGCGGCACCGAGGTCACCCCGTACTCGATCGACGACAACCTCTGGGGACGCTCCTCGGAGGGACGCTGGATCGAGGATCTAAGCCACGCGCCCGAGGACGACGTCTTCCAGCTCGTCACGCGCCCCGAGGAGGCCCCGGATGAGGCAGAGGTCGTGGAGATCTCCTTCGAGCAGGGGATCCCCGTAGCGCTGAACGGCAAGCAGCTGGGGCTCGTCGAGCTGATCGAAGCGGCCGCGGAGATCGCCGCGCGCCACGGCGTCGGCATCATCGACCACATCGAGGACCGGATCGTCGGGCTGAAGGTGCGCGACATCTACGAGGCACCCGCCGCGGCCCTGATCCTGCCCGCGCACCAAGAGCTCGAGCACCTCGTCTGCACGATCCACCAGAACCAGTTCAAGCCCCAGCTCGACCGCCAATGGGCCTATCTCGTCTACGCGGGCCTGTGGTGGGAGCCGCTGCGCGCAGATCTCGACGCCTACATGGATCATCTCAACAGCCGCGTGACGGGGACGATCGGCATCAAGCTCTACAAGGGCCACGCCCGTGTGGTCACGCGCTCCTCGCCAAACGCGGTCTATGACGCGAGCCTCGCCTCCTTCACCGAGTCGGGTGGGCTCTTCTCACAGACCGCCTCGCCCGGCTTCATCGAGCTTTTCTCGCTGCAGTCGCGAATGGCCTGGCGCCTGCATAACGAGTAGCGGCTTGCGGGTAGCATGTTGCGCATGAACGGCACCGGATACAAGCTGCTCGGCTATCTCGTCTGGCAGGGTGGTAAGTGGTATCTGGGTCGGCGCCTGCCATCGGCGCGCACGATCGCGCTCTCGGGACTCCTCACGGCCGGCGCGCTCAGTGCGGTCGTCGTGATCGCCCGCCGCGCCGGCGGCTGAGCGCCGCTCGCAGGCGCATCGGACTCGTCCGGCACGCCCCCTATTTTGACGGTCGCATGATGGCCGAAGGCAACGAGACGACGGGCGGTGAGTCCGGCAGGGGAATAGGGTCCGGCGGTCTCGGCCAGGGCGGTCCTGGAGCTCGCAGCGAGGGCGATCTGCTCGCCGAACGTCGCGCGCGACGCGCCGCGGAGAGCGGAGAGGTTGCGCTGACACGCCGGGCCGAGGCTGCCGAAGCGACCGTGCAGACGCTCGAACGCCACGTCGCGAGCCTGCAGCAGCGTCTCGTCGAGGCGGAGGAGGAGCGGCTGCGCATCGCCGAGCTGCTCGAGTCTGAGAAGAGCGCGGCGCTCGAGCGCGAACACGAGCTACGGCGCGTGAAGCAGCGCGAGTACGCAGAGCAGCAGCTACGCGTCGAGGCCGAGGATCGTCTCGGGGGCCTCGACCGTGAGACCCGCGCTGAGAGTGAGCGCATCGCGCGACGCCTCAATGCAAGCGAAGACGAGGCTCGCGAGCTCACCGAGCGCCTCGAGGAGCTTCAGCGCCAGCTCACCGAGGCCGAGCAGGCAGCCGCGGGCGACCGCGCACAGGTGCGCCGCGCCGAGCAGGAGCTGCAGGCGCGCCTGGCAGACCTGGAGACGCGCGCGCTCGCGATGCAGCAAGGTCTCGAGACGGAGCGTCTGGCGCGCGAGCGCACCGAGGGTGAGCTCGCGGCGGTGCGTCTCGGTCACGTCCAGATGGAGCAGCTCGTGGGGGAGATGAAGGCGCTCGTAGGGCGGCTCGCGCGGGTCGCGGTTGAGCGCTCGCAGGCGCTGCCGGCGCCATCTCCAAGCTCAAGTCAGGGACAGCAGCCGAGAGTCGTCGAGCCCGCCGGTGAGGCGCGCGGCGCGGAGATGGCCGATGCGCTCGCGGCCGCTGTGGAGCGGCTACGGGCACGGGCCGAGACGGCGCCGCTCGTGGAGCCCCAGCCCGCGGCGAAGCAGTTGACGCTGCCCAGGTACAAGCACAGCCTGTCGCTGATCGGGCGCTTGAGGATAAGACGCAAACAGCGGCGGAGTCGCTGAGCCTCCGCCGCGCGGACGCCTAGCATTCAGTCCACGTGAGCACCTCTTCCTGCGCACATCTCCACGTGCACTCCGAGTACTCGCTGCTCGACGGCGCGTGCAAGATCGAGGCGCTCGCGGCGCGTGCGGCGGAGTTCGGCCAGCCGGCGCTCGGGCTGACCGACCACGGCGTGATGAACGGCGCGGTGGAGATGTACAAGGCCTGCAGGAAGCACGACGTCAAGCCGATCCTCGGCTGTGAGATCTACCTCGTGGACGACCACACGGCAGGCTCCTCGGTACGCACCGAGCGCAACCACCTGACGCTACTCGCGTCCAACAACGCGGGGTATCGCAACCTCGTCAAGCTCTCATCAGCCGGCTTTCTGGAGGGGCTGCAGCGCGGCAAGCCGACCGTCGACCTGGCCCAGGTCGAGCGCTACTCCGAGGGCGTGATCGCGCTCACGGGCTGCCTGGCCTCGCGCTTCTGTCAGCGGTTGCTGCAGGATCGCCCCGAGGACGCGCGCACTCACGCCGACGACCTGATGCGGGTGTTCGGCCCCGACAACGTCTACTACGAGGTCCAGAAGAACGGCCTCGCACCGCAGGACAAGTGCAACGAGGGGATTGTGCGGATCGCCCGTGAAGTCGGCGGCAGCCTCGTCGGCACGGGCGATGTGCACTACCTGCGCCGCGAGGACTACGAACATCACACGGCGCTGTTGTGCGTGCAGACGAAGAGCACAATGGCGGCGCCGAAGCTGACCTTCGACACGAATGAGTTCTACCTGCGCGACAGCGCGGAAATGGCCGCGGCCTTCGCCGAGTGGCCGGAGGCGATCGCCAGCACACTGGAGATCGCGGAGCGCTGCTCGGTCGAGCTGGAGCTCGGCAAGCAGCTGATCCCGAGCTTCAAGACCGAGGACGGCACCAGCGAGCGCGAGTACCTGCGCGCACGAGTGCAGGAGGGACTACGCCTGCGCTACGGCGACCCACCGCCGGCCGCAGCGGTCGAGCGCATGGAGACCGAGCTCGACGTGATAGACCGGATGGGCTTCAACGCCTACTTCCTGATCGTCTGGGACTTCGTCAAGTTCGCGAAGGAGAACGGCATCGCGGTCGGCCCGGGACGTGGCTCGGCGGCGGGCTCGATCGTGTCCTACTGCCTTGCTATCACGGATGTCGACCCGCTCCAGTACGACCTGCTGTTCGAGCGCTTCCTGAACCCCGAGCGCGTGTCGATGCCCGATATCGACATCGACTTCTCGGTGCGCGGGCGCGAGCGGGTCATGCGGTATGTGACTGAGAAGTACGGGCGCGAGTCGGTCGCGCAGATCGTGACCTTCGGCAAGATGTTCCCGCGCGCGGCCACGCGCGACGCGGCGCGCGTGCTCGGCCACGACTATGGCGCGGGCGATCGCCTCGCGAAGTTGATCCCCGACCCGATCATGGGGCGCTCTCCCTCCTTCGAGGAGTGCCTGAAGGCGGGCCAGCCGCTGCGCAAGGCCTGCGATGAAGACCCGACGGCCAAGCAGATCATCGAGGTTGCCCAGGGCCTTGAGGGGATCGTGCGCAACTCCTCGATCCACGCCGCGGCGGTCGTGATCGCGGACCGGCCGCTGACGGACATCGTGCCGCTTCAGCTCGCCGATGCCGGCACCGATGAGAACGGCGATCGCGCCTACCGCATGGTCACGCAGTTCTCGATGAAGCCGATCGAGGAAATCGGCATCCTCAAGATGGACTTCCTAGGTCTGCGCAACCTCGACGTGATCGAGGACGCACTCGACATCATCGAGCGCTCAAGCGGCGAGCGCCCGGAGATGACGACGCTGCCGCTCGATGATCCGCCCACGTATGAGATGCTCGCGCGGGGCGACTCCACGGGTGTGTTCCAGTTCGAGTCCGAGGGCATGCGCGAGGCGCTGAAGAAGGTGCGCCCCGATGAATTCAACGACCTGGTGGCGCTCGTCGCGCTTTACCGGCCGGGGGCGATGGATCAGATCCCGGTCTACGCCAAGGGCAAGCGCAGCCCCGAATCGATCACCTACCAGGACGAGCGCCTGCGCGAGATCCTCGAGTCCTCCAAGGGGGTCATCCTCTACCAGGAGCAGGCGATGCAGATCTCCAAGGAGCTCGCCGGCTTCTCGGGCGCCAAGGCTGACGATCTGCGCAAGGCGATCGGCAAGAAGAACCGCGCGGCGATGGCAGAGCTGAAGCCGGAGTTCGTGGAGGGCTGCCGCGCCTCGAACACGCGCAACGAGGTCATCGAGTTTCTGTGGCAGACGAACGAAAAGTCGGCCGACTACTCCTTCAACAAGAGCCACGCGGCCTGCTACGCGCTGATCGCCTATCGCACGGCATGGCTGAAGGCCAACTATCCGGCCGAGTACATGGCGGCGCTGATCTCCTCGGTGATGTCGACGAAGGACAAGGTCCCCTTCTTCGTGGCGCGCTGTGAGGAGATGGGCATCGAGATCCTGCCCCCCGATGTGAACCTCTCAGACCACGAGTTCACTGTCATCGACGGCAACATCCGCTTCGGCCTCGATGCCGTCAAGGGCGTCGGCTACCAAGCGGTCGAGGCGATCAAACGGGCGCGCGATGAGGGCGGTGAGCTCTCCTCGATCTGGGACTTCTGTGAGCGTGTGGACAGCCGCACGGTCAACAAGAAGGCAATCGAGGCGCTGATCAAGTGCGGCGCCTTCGGTTCGACCGGTGCGAGTCGCAAGGGCATGCTCGAAGTGCTCGAGCAGGCGCAGGGCGCAGGGCAGAAGATTCAGCAGGACGCGCAGATCGGGCAGGGCTCGATCTTCGATCTGCAGGAAGATGCGCCGCCGGCCGAGGGAGCAAGCCAGCCCGCAGGTGGGCTCGGTCTCGCGCGCCCGGTGCACCCGCCGATCCCGAGCGAGGAGTTCGAGCAGCCCGAGCTGCTCGCTAACGAGAAGGAAGCGATCGGGCTGTTCATCTCAGCCCACCCGCTGAAGGCCGTGCGCGACGTGCTGCGTGCGCGCGTGGATTGCCCACTTGCAGCGCTTGCAGAGCGTCGCGACAAGGATTGGGTGACGGTCGGGGGAATCATCACCGAGGCCAAGCGGATTCGCACGCGCAGCGGCGATCACATGATGTTCGCGACGCTCGACGACCTCGCGGGGACGGTCGAGATCCTCGTCTTCGGCAAGGCGTTGGCCGAGCACGAGGCGGCGCTCGCGGTAGATGAGGTCGTTTTGATCAAGGGTCGGGTCGACCACAAGGAAGCGGGCAAGACCTGTCTAGTCGTGCAGAGCGTCGAGTCCTTCGCACCGAGCGATGAGGAGATCGAGCAGGCCAGGGCCCAGGCGAAGTCTGCGGCGGCCTCCGCTGAGGCGATGGCGCGCCCGGTGCAGCTCAGCGTGTCAGCTGCGGATCTGACGGCGAGTGCGCTGGATGATCTCCGGCAGATGATCGCCGACTGCCCTGGGACGGCCGAGGTGCTGCTCGACATTCACACCGAGGAAGGGACGCGGCGGCTGCGCTTCGGCAAGGAGTACCGCGTGGCGCACACGCCGTCACTGTGCGCCGAGCTCGAACACGCGCTCGCGCCCTCCCCGCGCCTGGCCTCAGCCTCCGTCGGCTAGCGTTTACGCGTCGCTATGCCCTGCTCGCGCAGGCGGTTGGCGAGCGCGATTTCCTCGCGCCCTGCTCCTTCGCGATTCTCGCCGGGGGTCTCAAGCACACACGGCAGGCGTTGCAGGCCGGGGGCGGAGAGGAAGGCGCGACAACCCTCCTCGCCGAGCTCGCCCTTGCCGAGATTTGCGTGGCGATCGCGGTTGGAGCCGAGCGGCGTCTGTGAGTCGTTCAGGTGCAGCGAGCGCACCCGGCCCTTGCCGAGGGCCGCAGTACAGCTCCGCAGCGTCGAGCTCATGCCCTTGGCGGTGCGGATGTCATAGCCGGAGGCGAGCAGATGGCAGGAGTCCAGACATACGCCAAGCCGCTGCGAGCCACCCGCCTGCTCGATCAGCGCGGCGAGCTCCTCAAAGGAGCGCCCGAGCGTGCCGCCGGTGCCGGCGGTGTTCTCGAGGTGTAGCTCACAGCCCTCGCTTTCGGCGAGCGCCTCGCGGATCGTCGCCGCGGCGCGCGTGATCGCCTCACCCACGTGGCCGGTCTTCGCCGAGCCGGGGTGCAGGACGACACCGCTCGCGCCGATCGCATGACCGACGCGCAGCGAGTGTGTCAGCGAGGCCAGCGATTTGGCGCGGATGTCGGGGTCCTCGCTGGCGCAGTTGAGCAGATAGACGGCGTGGATCAGGACCGCATCGATCGGGCTGTCGGCCATCGCCTCACGAAAGGCCGCCACATCCTCCTGGGAATAGGTGCTGGGCCGCCACATCCGCGGCGATTGGTTGAAGATCTGGATCGAGCGGCAGCCGCGCTCCACGCCGCGGCCGATCGCCTTCGGCAGTCCGCCGGCGGGGGAGACGTGTGCGCCGATCAGCATGGGCGGGGATTATGAGGGTTGGCGTCGCCACGCCGCGATAGAACCTCTCCATGCCTGGAAGCTCGCCACCGCCCAACAGCGCTCGATTCACGAAGGGCGAGGTCAATCGTGCGGGGCGATTCCTGGCCGAACTCAGTCAGGCTGACCGCGTGCCCGGGGAGGCCGAGCTGCTGCGGGACGAGGCGTGGGAGACACTCGCATGGTGGAGGAGCTTGCACGCACGTCCGCTTTCGGCCGTGGCAGCTGAGACACCTGCCATCATCGACGATGAGCACAGATGAGCCCGACTGACGACATCAAGCACTTTCTCGTGACGCGCGACACGAAGTCGCGTAGTACGGAGGTTGAGGACTTCGGCACCGACTACGACGCTGCCCAGGTGGCGTATCGGAAGGCCGAGCAGCAGGCAAGTGATCATCCTGAGCTCGACGTCGTCCTGCTCAGTGCTGACTCGCTGGATACGGTCAAGCGGACGCACTCCAGTTATTTCGAGCCGAAGTCGCTGGACGAGCTACTGCCCGCTTGAGTGGGGCAGACTCGACAATGAGGGTTCGCTTCGCACCATCGCCCACTGGGGCGCTCCACATCGGCGGCGCTCGCACGGCGCTGTTCAACTGGCTGCTCGCCCGCCACGGGGGCGGCACGCTCGTGCTGCGCATCGAGGACACCGACCGCGAGCGCTCCACGCCGGAGAACGTCGAGCAGATCCTCGACGCGCTCCGTTGGCTGGAGGTCGACTGGGACGAGGGGCCGGTCATGCAGACGGACCGCTCAGAGCGCCATCAGGAGGCGCTGCAGGCGATGCTCGAGGGCGGGCACGCCTACCGTACGCACGCCACGGGCGAGGACGTGAAGGCCTTCAAGGAGCTCTACGGCGCCGATCGCGGCTATCGCGGCAAGGATCAGGGCGACGGGGCGGTACGCCTGCGCGTGCCGGAAGAGGGCGCAACGGTCGTCCACGACGTGATCCGCGGCGATACACGTTTTGAGCACGTGCATCTCGATGACCCGGTGATCGCCCGCGCGGACGGCTCTGTGCTCTACAACTTCGCGGTCGCGATCGACGACCTCGACGCTGCCATCACGCATGTGGTCCGCGGCGAGGATCATCTCTCCAACACCCCCAAGCAGCTGCTCGTGCTCGAGGCCGCCACGGCGCTCGGGCTCGGCGAGGGAGCGCCGCTACCGATCTACGCGCACCTGCCGCTGCTGCACGGCCCAGACGGCAAGAAGCTCTCAAAGCGCCACGGCGCCGCCTCGGTGCAGGAGCTGCGCGACGCCGGCTACCTCCCGGAGGCGGTGCGCAACTACCTCGCGCTGCTCGGCTGGGGCACGGGCGACGACGAGAGCAAGCTCAGCACCGAGGAGCTGATCGAGCGCTTCACGCTCGAGCGCGTGAGCCGTAACCCGGCGCGCTTCGATGAGGTCAAGCTGCGCTGGATGAACGGCCTCTACATGCGCGATCTGTCCGTGGCAGAGCTGACCCGCCGTGTCGAGCAGTTCACGGTCCGCGCTGGCCTCGAGCAGGCGGTGCGGATCAGCCAGGAGAAGATCCAGACGCTCGCGGACTTCCTGCCGCTCACCGGCTCGCTGCTCGACGGTCCCGTCGATGACGCAAAGGCTCGCGAGCGCTGGCTCGGCGAGGATGGGCGTGCGGCGCTGGCGGACGTGAGCGCGACGTTCGCCGCACTTGAGAACTTCAACGAGGAGAGCGTGGGAGAGGCTCTCGCGGGTGTGATTGCCGCGCGCGGGGTCAAGCCGCGCGAGGTCTACCAGCCGCTGCGGGTCGCGCTGACGGGCGGCACCGTCTCGCCGGGGATCTTCGAGAGCGTCGTCTTGCTCGGCCGCGAGGAGACGCTGCGCCGCATCGCGGCGGCCCTCGCGGCGGGCTGAGTCCAAATTGGGCTCAACCGTTCGTCCATAGCTGCCGATAGGACCCCACATAAGGAATCACCGGCTCGGATGCCGGGAACCCAAGGAAGGGGTCTGTACGAATGCCGGCAACTGCCGCAGCGAAGAAGCTGGAGACAGCAAAGAAAGCCAAGCAGGTCAAGGCCAAGGTTGCCGGGGCTGCCCCTGCACGCCCTGGCGCGGCCTCGGCTTCAACCGGGGAGCGCCACCAGAACGAGGGCCACGGCCGTCGACTGACGATGGCCTTCGAGGCGCTCGAGGCATTCCCCGCGCTCGCTGAGTCGCGCGATCGCCTGCTCGCTGTGATCTCCAAGGACCACGTCGCGACCGCCGACGTCGTCTCCGCCGTGGAGTCAGATGTCGCTCTGATCATCGCTGTGCTGCGCCTCGCGAA
>Ga0182019_10000955_pt1 | contig 14458 bp, 15 predicted proteins | sample 812E2MmetaG_FD_120483 | JGI IMG/M metagenome (GOLD analysis project Ga0182019, IMG submission 120483) | Permafrost microbial communities from Stordalen Mire, Sweden - 812E2M metaG | ecosystem: Environmental > Terrestrial > Soil > Wetlands > Permafrost | place: Sweden: Stordalen | collected...
GACGACCGACCGGGACGCCATGCCTACCGCGTTCCTGCTCCTGGCAGAACGCCAGGCCCAGCTCGGCGTGTTCGGGACCGGCGGCTGACGCCGGCCGCTCCTTGAGCCTTCCTCTACCGGAGACCGGCGGCCGGCAGCGTCGCCTGCGCGATGCGCTCCCGGCGGGCGCGGGCTCGCAATCGCTCTACCGCTCGGTCGTGAGGCGGGGTGGTCGCCACGAGACCGGCTAGCAGTTCCGCGGTCGCGAGCGCGACGGCATCCACTGCGCGATCGAAGGCGGCCTGGTTCACCCGAGCCGGCCGCGCGGTGCCGCTGATCTTTCGGACGAATTGGAGGGCGGCCGCGCGCACTTCGTCCTGGGTCGTGGGCGGGTCGTAGTTGTGGAGCGGCTGTATCGAACGGCACATCTTCGGGGGCCTCGTGGCGGAAACAGGGCCACGATAACGCGGCAAGGAGCCAGGGCTCGTCCCGCTACAGCGGCCATCCCCCGTGCCGGGACGGCGGTGCCGGCGTGGGGCGCGCACGGCCCCGGCCTTGTGTTCTACGAACCGGGGGTCGGCGAACCGGCAGCCGTCAGCGCGCCGTTCCCGGGCGCCGTGGCCGCGTCGGCATGGCCGGGGCGAGCGGAACCGCGTATCAGGCTCGTGACGATGCCTATGCCGCAAACGAGCGCCGCAATGACGAAGGCGTCATGGATCGCCCCGGCCAGCGCCACGCTGCGAACCGCCGCCGTCGGCGCTCCACCCAACGCTGCCAGGTGGATCGGCAGCCGCGTGGCGACGATCGCGCCACTCAATGCGATGCCCACAGCCTGGCCGTTGACGCGCATCTGGGCCAGTGTCCCAGACGCGGTCCCAACGCGGTGACGTGGCACCGACCCGATGACGGCGCTGCTGTTGGGGCTCATGAACAGACCCTGGCCGATGCCCAGGAGGACGAGGCGCCAGACCAGGTCCGGCAGCTCGAACTTGACCGGCAGCTCGGTCAGGCTGAGCAGGCCGGCGACCATGAACACCATGCCCAGACTCGCCGGAATCCGCGGTCCGATGCGGTCGGAGATCACGCCGCTGAACGGCGCCACGAGAGCCATGGTGATCGGCACCGGTGTCAGCAGCAGCCCGGCCTCGATCGGCGAAAACCCGGAACCCTGCTCCAGGAAGAACGGCAGCAGGAACGTCGCCGTGAAGAGTCCGGCGAAAGCGACGACAACGCTGGCCAGGCCGGCCGAGAACGGGCGGCTTCGGAAGAGCGCGAGATCGATCATCGGATGGACCGCCCGTCGCTCGGTCACAAGGAACCCGGCCCCGAGGACGACGAACGCAGCCAGCAGCCCCACTATCGCCGGACTCGTCCAGCCCCACTGCTGGCCGTCGCTGAGCGCCAGCAGCAGCGCGAAGAGCGCGAAGCCCGAGAGGGCGGCACCGCGGATATCGAACGACTGGCCCTTGCCGGGCGTCTCGGCCGGGATGATCCGGTAAGCCCAGATGATCGCCAGGATGCCGATTGGGGCGTTGATCAGGAAGATCGCCCGCCACGTGGCCGCCTGCGTCAAGAGACCGCCCAGCGCCGGGCCCAGGCTCAAGCCGATGGCGACGCTGATGCCGTTGAGGCCGAGGGCCCGCCCCCGCTCGCTGGCGGGGAACGTCCGGGCCGTGATGGCCGGGCCCATGGCCATGAGCATCGCGGCCCCGACGGCCTGGACGGCGCGGAACGCGACCAGCGCCTCGATGTTGGGGGCGGCGCCGCAGAATACGCTGGCGATCGTGAAGATCGCGAAGCCGCTGACGTAGACCCGCTTGAAAGTCAGGACCTCGCCCAACCGCCCGAAAGGCAGCAGCAGGCTGCCGACGACGAGCAGGTACGCGACCACCACCCACTCGATCGTGGTCAGGTCGATTCCGAAGTCCGTCTGGATCGCGGGCAGGGCGATATTGACGATGCTGCCGTCGAGCGTCGCCATGAGCGAACCCAGCGACACGGCCGTCAGGATCAGCCACTTGCGTTGCATCCGCGAACCCTACCCGATGTCCGCCGACCCGGCAGTCCGCCCGTACCGCGGGCCAATCCGCAACCCGAAATGAAGTCGCCCCGAAACGGGCCTTCGGGCGTCCGGCTATACACTCTGCATAGAAGAGGTTCGCCCGGACCTCGGGTCAGGAAACGGGAGGGTTACATGCCCGCAAAGCCCAAGATGGCGCTTGCGATTCTCAGCGCGCTCGTAATCGTGGCCGGCTGCTCCAGCTCCGCCACCACGGCGCCGACCGCCACGCCGGCCCCGACGCCGACCCCGGCTGCGGTGGTTTCGGCGGCTGCCTCGCCGACCGCAGCGGCAACGCCGCTCAAGATCGGCGTAGTCACCGACGTGGGACGCGTCGACGACAAGAACTTCAACCAGTATTCGTATGAAGGTGCCAAGACCGCTGCCGCGACCCTGGGCACCACCGCCGAGTACGTCGTTCCCAAGGACGCCTCGGACTACACCAAGGACATCCAGGGCTACGTCGACCAGAAGTACAACATCATCGTGACCGTAGGCTTCAACCTCGGCGACGACACGATAAAGGCCGCCAAGGCCAACCCCAACATCTGGTTCATCGCCGTGGACGTCGCGCCGTGCGTCGATGAGACCGGCGCCCCGGACAGCAACTTCACCTGCAAGGGCGACGCCTCCAAGCTTCTGCCGAAGCTGATCGGCGTCCAGTTCCAGGAAGACCAGGCCGGCTACCTCGCCGGTATCGTGGCCGCGGCCGTCAGCAAGAGTGGCACCATCGGCCAGCTCGGCGGCATCAACAACAACCCGGCGGTCGTCCGCTACATGCAGGGCTTCCAGCTCGGAGCCGCCTCGTACAAGTCGAGCATCGTCGTCGACAGCAGCTTCTTCTCCAACGGCGACCTGGGCAAGGCTTACGGCGACCCGGTCTTCGGCAAGCAGTTCAGCACCCAGTTCATCGCCCAGAAGAAGGTCGACGTGCTCTTCCAGGTTGCAGGCGCAACCGGCAACGGCGCGCTCGACGCGGCCTGCGCCGCCGGCATCATGGCCGTCGGCGTGGACGTGGACGAGTACCAGTCCTACCCAACCGCCGACAAGTGCATCGTGACCTCGGCTGAGAAGCACCTTTCCAGCGCCGTGTCCCAGACGATCGCCAAGATCGCAGCGGGAACCGCCGCGGGCGGCATCGCCAAGTTCGACGCCACCAACGACGGCATCGGCATCTCGGCGTTCCAGAACAGCGCCATCACGATCCCGGCCGACGTCCAGGGCAAGCTGGACGCGGCCCTCGCCGCAATGAAGGCCGGCACGCTCAAGACGTGCCCGGACAAGTGCGGCACCTGGGCTCCGTAGTCGTAAACTCGTAACACCTACGAGCGGGTCGACCCTCCTGGGCCGGCCCGCTCGCTATTTCCGGCAGCCCCGTGCTCTCGAGGTGGCCATGACTCGGGACCTGACACCGGCAACTCCTCCGGCCCTGGAGATGCGCGGCATCACCAAGCGCTATCCGGGCGTGGTCGCCAACGACCACATCGACCTGGATGTCCGCCGGGGCGAGATCCACGCCTTGCTCGGTGAGAACGGGGCCGGCAAGACGACGCTGATGAACGTCCTGTACGGACTCGCGCGTCCGGACGAGGGGCAGATTCTCCTCGATGGCAAGCCCGTCTCGATCGCCAGCCCGGCCGACGCAATCGCCCGCGGCATCACCATGGTCCACCAGCACTTCATGCTGGTACCCGTCCTCACAGTCGCCGACAACGTCATCCTCGGCGCCGAGACGATGGCCAATCGGGTGTTCGTCGATCGTCGAGAGGCGAACCGGCGCATCGCCGAGCTCGCGGCCCGCTTCGGCTTCGAACTCGACCCGGAGGCGAAGGTCGCGTCGCTATCGGTGGGGCAGCAGCAGCGCGTCGAGATACTCAAGGCCCTTTACCGCGATGCCCAGATCCTCGTCCTGGACGAGCCGACGGCCGTTCTCACGCCGCAGGAAACCGAGGAGATCTTCGCTCTTTTGCGGCGCCTTGCCAACGACGGCCGCTCCATCATCTTCATCAGCCACAAGCTCTACGAAGTCCTCGAGGTCGCAGACCGAATCACCGTCATCCGGCGCGGGCGAGTCATCGGCGAGCGGCTTCCGTCCGCCACGACCGAAGGAGAATTGGCCGAGCTGATGGTTGGTCGCGCCGTGGAGCTCACCGCCGACCGCGGTGTCTCGCACGTGGGCGGACCGATGCTCCTGGTGGAGAAGCTGCGCGTCACGGACGATCGCCGTCACGAAGTTGTGCCCGAAGCCACATTTCAGATCCGCGCCGGGGAAATCCTCGGTATCGCCGGGGTCGCGGGCAACGGCCAGGACGAACTGGTCGAGGCGATCATCGGACTGCGCAAGCCCGGCGGCGGCAAGGTCACGCTCGCCGGCCGGGACGTCACCGGCTTCTCACCGAGGCGCATGAACGAAGCCGGCACCGGCTACGTCCCGGGCGATCGCCACCGCTTCGGGCTGATCCTCCAGTTCCCGATTTACGACAATCTCGTCCTGACCAGCTATTACCGCCGGCCGTTCGCGCGCGGGATCCTGCGCAACGACCGCGCCATCCAGTCTTCGGCAACCGAGCAGGTCGACAAGTACGACATTCGGACGCCCGGGGTAGGCGCGGCGACGGCGACGTTGTCGGGCGGCAACCAGCAGAAGGTCATCGTCGCGCGCGAGTTCGACCGCCCGCTCAAGCTGCTCGTCCTGGACCAGCCGACGCGTGGCCTCGACGTGGGCAGCATCGAGTTCATCCACCGCCAGATCATCGCCAAACGCGACGCGGGCACGGCCGTGCTGCTGGTCTCGGCCGAACTCGACGAGGTCATGGAAATGTCCGACAGGATCGCGGTCATGTACCGCGGCCGAATCGTCGCCGAGATGGACGGCAGATCGGCCAGCAAGAGTGAGGTCGGACTGTACATGGCCACCGGCGGGCACGAGTCGGAAGCCGCTGCCGCAGCCGCCGCGGACGAAGGGAAGAAGCAATGAGCCAGCTGCGGTCGCCACGCACAGCCGGCGAAGCCATCGGATCCAGCCTGAAGCTGCTGGCCGAGCCTGCCGCCGCTTTCGCTCTGGCACTTCTCGTCGGAGGGATCGGCATCCTGCTCTTCAGTGGCCTCGTGCCCGGCCACAAGCCCTTCGACATCGGACTGCCGATCGACGCCTACGCCGCCCTCATCGGCGGTGTAGCCAGCTTCAACGGCCTGACCGCAACCCTCGTCTACGCCACACCGCTTGTCCTGGCCGGCCTGGGCGTGGCCATCGGCTTCAAGGCCGGGCTTTTCAACATCGGCGGCCGCGGCCAGTTCCTGATGGGCGCCGTCGGCGCCATGGCAGTCGCTACCGCAATCGGGGGACAGGCGGGGGCCTGGGTCACGATTCCACTGGCGCTGCTCGCCGGCGGCCTGCTCGGCGGCGTGGCCGGCTTCGTCCCCGGATTCCTCAAGGCCACGTCCGGAGCACACGAAGTCGTCACCACGATCATGCTCAATTACATACTGGTGTTCGTCACCTACTGGGCCATCAGCGGCCCGCTGGCGCTGCCCCGCGCGCCCCAGCCGATCACGGCCGACACAGGCAACCTCCACGCCTCCCTGCCGATCCTGATCGGCCGAGACGGCAACCTGGGCATCTTCATCGCCCTGGCCGCGGTCCCGATCATGTGGTTCCTGCTCTACCGCACCACGATCGGCTTCGAAATCCGAGCCGCCGGCGCAAACCCAGACGCCGCCCGATACGGCGGCATGAAGACTCGCCAGCTGATCGTCATGACGATGTCGCTGTCGGGTTTGATGTGCGGCCTCGCTGGAGCAGTGACGCTCCTCGGCGTTGTCCACCAGATGGCGCCCGGTTACGACACCACGATCGGCTTCGACGCCATCACCGTCGCGCTGCTGGCTCGATCGAACCCGATCGGCGTGTGTTTCGCCGGACTCCTTCTCGGGGCCATGCGCGCCGGGGCCCAGGTCATGCAGATTCAGGCGGGCGTGCCCGCGGAACTCGTCGATGCGTTGCAGGCGATCATCTTGTTGTTCCTGGTCATCAACGTCCTGCGGCGGTTCCTGGCACGCCGGAGCGACAGACGGCCGTCGCGGCCGATCCCGGCTCTGCCTGGAACCGTGGACGCATCCCTCGATGCGGAGGCAGCGCAATGAGCGGCATCCCCGAAGCTCTGTCCGCTCTGCCGGCCATCGGACTGGTCTTCCAGTTCATCGGCTACATCATCGCCAACCTGACGATCATGTCGCACACCACCGTGGCCGTGGCCATCCCGATCACACTGGCCGCCCTGTGTGGCGTGATGTGCGAACGCTCCGGCGTGGTCAATATCGGCCTGGAAGGCATCATGCTCGTCGCCGCGTTCATCGGCTGGATGGTCGGCGTGGTAGCCGTAGGCATCATGGGCCCGGGTGATCCCCTGCCCTTCTTCGGGGTCACCGCGCCGCTGCTGATCGGCCTCGTCGCCGCGATCATCTCTGGGATGCTGGTGTCGCTGCTGCATGCCTGGCTGGCGATCAGCCTGCGCATTGACCAGATAATCAGCGGCACGATCATCAACATCGGTGCGGCCGGAATCACCGGCTACATGTACAGCCTCGTGTCGGGCCTCTCGCCCGTCGGCGCCGGCGCCTTCACCCAGTACCAGGTCCCCCAGGGAGTGGCCGACATTCCGATCGTGGGCTGGCTCATCAACGCCATCCTCAGCCAGGGCCCGATCGGACTGACGTGCGTGGTCATCGTCATCTTCCTGCAGATCATGCTGTTCCGATCGCGCTGGGGGCTGCGGACTCGCGCCGCCGGCGAACACCCGCGGGCCGCCGAGACCGTCGGCATCGACGTGATCCGGCTGCGCTACAAGAACGTGGTGATGTCCGGGGCGCTCGCCGCTCTGGGCGGAGCCTGGCTGAGTATGGAGAGCGTCGGCAACTTCAACGCCGGCATCACCCAGGGCCGCGGGTTCATCGGCCTGGCGGCCATGATCGTGGGCCGCTGGACGCCGATCGGGGCCTTCGGTGCGGCGCTGCTTTTCGCCTCCGCCACGGCCCTGAGCAACTCCATCACGATCTCCCCGCCGCCCGGTGACCTGGGTTCGGTCATGGCCAACGTTCCCGGCGAGTTCTGGGAGGCACTGCCCTACATCATCACTATCGTCGTGCTGGCGGGCCTGATCGGGCGAAGCATCGCCCCGGCCGCCGACGGGCAGCCGTACGAGCGGGAGGCGGCGAGCTAGGAAACGGGCGCGCGACTTCGTTACCGTTTAGCCGTCATGCCGGTATGATGGCGTCATGGCAACCAAGAAGAAGGTGACGCTTTACGTCGATGAGGACGTGATGCGGGCAGCGCGCGTCCGCGCGGCTCGGAGCGACAAGCGGGACTCGGAAGTGGTCGAAGACGCTCTCCGAGCCTACCTTGGCTTCGACGTGCTCGCGAGCGTCTGGGCGCGCAGCACTGTAGGCGAGGACGACGCGATGCGTCTCGCGGTCGAGGAAACCCACGCGGCCCGAGCGGACAAGCGTGCCTCGCGCGGTTCTTGACACCAACGTTCTCATCTCGGCGCTGATCAGCCCGGGCGGTCCAAGCGCCGCACTCCTGCTCGAACTGCGGGCAGGTGCCTTCGAACTGGTCGTTTCGCCCGCACTGCTCGCGGAGCTCCGCGAGGTCCTGGTGCGGCCCAAGTTCCGGCCATATGTCACCGTGGCCGAGGTCGCTGCATACGTCGAACTCATCGAGCACGCGGCCACGATGCACGAAGATCCACCAGCGTCAGGAGAGAAGCTCAGTGCCGATCCCGACGACGAGTACCTGATCGATCTCGCCCGGGCAGCGGCTGTCGACGCCCTGGTCTCGGGCGACTCGCACCTGCTGGACTTGCGCGGCGTACTCCCGGTCATGACGCCGGCAGAGTTCCTGGCGACGCTCGCCGCGGACTGAGCGAGGCGGTAGACGTCGGGGCTTACAAACGCTTTCTTGCGAGCCGGCCCGAGGTGGCCGATCGGCGTGTCGCCAACCCGCGATTTTGCGCTTGTGACGACTAGCGAGCCGGAGGGCTGGTGAGCAGGTGCGTTCTGACGTAGCCCACCCATACGAGTTCGGCAAGAATGAAAAGGCCACACTCCGCTTGAACCACCATTCCGAATCGGCCCCCGCCAACGAAGCCGCCCACAGGGATCACCTGCATGAGCGTAATCCAGACTAGGGCGAACACGACCCTTCTCCTCACGATCTTTGGCGATGAGGCTGGCTTGTCACGGACCAAGATCCGGACCAGGATCCGGACCGCACCCGGAAGCCGATCTGACAACCGGCCCAGGTCTATACACAAGCCCAGGGTCGCCTGCACGAAGAACGCTCCCACGATTGCGCACCCGACAGCGGCCGGGAGTTCCTGACCATGAATGTCCATATGCCTCCCGTCCTCTGCAGTTACCGAGAGTCGTGGAGATGCCGACGATCAGGCCACAAACAAGGCTGGCGGTTGTGTGGCTATCCGAGCGGAGGATCTCCCGCCAAGGGGACGCGGTTCCCGGCGCGGACCCAGAGCTCAGATCAAGACGACAAGATGTATACGACCAAATCCGTGGAGCCCGCAATCAGGAATGGGTGGCCCTCGAAGAATCCCAAGTGCAAGTGACCGTGCGATCTAGGTTCCTGTGCCAAAGCCTCGATATTCCTGGCCAACAGCGCAAGGCCTTCCATCGGACCGACAATCCTGAGCACATTGCCAACAGCCGAGACGACAACCCCCGATTCGTCGCTGCAAGCTACTTGGATCTGGTCTAGCCACCGGTCATACGGCTCAGCACCTGACGACGGAGCGTCAAGGGCAAGCCCAGTCACTCGTCCCTGGGCTATCAGGCGAGCCAATTCCAGAGCTGCGCCCACCGGACACGACAACTCAACTTCGCTTCCGGATTGATTTGATCGACACCTCCTGACTGCCACGCTCACACACTCCTGGATTGCTCAGTCCAAACCTCAAATCGCCATTGGGCAGGGCCGAGCTCAGCCCCGCTGGAGGAGCGACGGGAAGAAGACGGTCTTGCCCGCCTTCGACTTGAGCTTGCGCCACTCGTCGAGGATTACCACCGCCTCGTTGGCCGCCGCGATCGCACGGTCTTCGGCGCCGTTGTCGCCGAAGGCGTTGGTCTCGCGATTTGCCACCGCGCCCAACACGGCTCCGCTCCGCATGCCGAAGAGCCTCGACAGGACGAACAGTGCCGAGCATTCCATTTCGATGCAGGTGACGCCGGCGTGGCGCAGGTCCGCGATCAACCCGTCCGCGGCCGACTGCCAGAAGCCGTTCGCGACGGGGCGTTCCTGGCCCAGGTAGAACGAGCTCACGCTGTACGCGATCCCGGAGTGGTAGCGGAACCCCAGCCGCTCACACGCCTCGAGCAAGGCCATGTAGACCTCGGGATCGGCGAAGGCGGGGTGCTCGGCCGGGAGATACTTGTCCGACGTGCCGTCGCGTCGAACCGCGGCCACGGGCACGATCAGGTCGCCGGGCTCGATCTCGGCGCGCAGAGCACCGCATGTCCCGACGCGGATGATCGTTTCGCCGCCGATCACGGCGAACTCCTGCGTGGCAATCTCCAGGCTCGGGGCGCCGACACCGCTCGAGATCGCCCCGATGGGCACGCCCTTGAAGGTGCCGCGCGCCGAGCGATATTCGCGGTGGAAGGCCAGTTCCACTCCGGCTTCCCACGTGCGGCGCATCTTCTCGACGCGGCCGGGATCGCCGGGCATGAGAACCGTGGCGGGGATGTCGCCCGCCGAAATGGCGAGGTGGTACATTGCCCCCGCTTCGTTGGTCGGGGCGTCGGCGCGACGCTCGCCGGGTTGACGCTCGGACGTCGCCATGGGTCTCGTGTCTCCTGGAGCGGGGTTCCTCAACGAAGCAGACGCTACCACTCCTGCCCGACTCTGCATCTTTGCGGCGAGGTTCATATGAGCGGTCCCGGCACCGAAACGATCGACCGAACCGAGGCGGCGAAGCGTCTGCCGGAGTTTCCCGCGCTGCTCGAGATGGCGCTCACGGCCCAGTCGAGGGCGCGAGCGCCGTATTCGAAGTTCCACGTAGGCGCCGCCGTGCTGGCCGGAAGCGGGCGATCGTATCCGGGCGCCAACGTCGAGTCGGCGTCGTACGGGGCCACGATCTGCGCCGAACGGGCCGCGGTGGTGGGAGCCGTGGCCGCGGGCGAGACGTCGATCGCCGTTTGCGTCGTCGTGACGCCCACTCCCGAGCCGTCCAGCCCCTGCGGAATCTGCCGTCAGCTGCTGATGGAGTTCGGGCCTGAAATGATGGTCTACGCCGCGGCCGGCGAGGGCGACGGCGTGATGGCCGCGCGGCTCGGCGATCTGCTGCCGGCGGCATTCCGGTCGGCCGATCTCGAGGACGCCGGCAAATGAGCGACGCCGAAACCTTCGTCCTCGGGCGTGAGGTTCCGCCGGCCGAACAGCCCGCCAGACTGGACTCGCTCGAGCGAGCCGTTCGAGCCAGAACCGCCCTCCGTCCGAGGATCGGCCTGGTGCTCGGCTCCGGGCTCGGCGGGCTTGCCGACGAACTGGACCTCGACGTCGCCATTCCGTTCGGCGAGCTGCCCGGCTGGCCGGACGCCACCGCTCCGGGCCATGCGGGCCACCTTCTGTTGGGGCGGCTGCGCGGCGTGCCGGTGGTGGTTCAGCAAGGACGTTTCCACCTCTACGAAGGCCACTCCGCGGGGTTCGTGGTTCAGCCGGTGCTGCTGATGGGCCGCCTCGGAGCGGAGACCGTGGTGCTGACCAACGCGGCGGGCGGCGTGAATACGGGCTACGGCCCGGGGACTCTGATGGTCATCGCCGACCATCTCAACCTTACCGGCCGTACGCCGCTGCTCGGGGCGAATGCGCCGACGGGCGCCGGAGGGGACGCTGCGGAGCTGGGTCCACGCTTCCCGGACATGACCGCCGTGTGGGATCCGGATCTGCGCAGCCGCCTCCACCGCGCCGCCGGCGCCGAGGACGTACCGCTGGCAGAGGGCGTCTACGCCTGCCTTCTCGGACCCAGCTACGAAACTCCGGCAGAAGTCCGGATGCTGCGAACCCTCGGCGCGGACGCGGTCGGTATGTCCACGGCCCTCGAGGCCGTCGCCGCACGGTGGGCCGGGATGCGGGTCTGTGGCATCTCGCTCGTGACCAACCCCGGTGCCGGCGTGACCGGCCAGCCCCTGAGCCACGCCGAGGTCCTCGAGGCGGGAAACGCGGCGGGTCCGCGGCTGGCGCGGGTGATCGGCCGATTCGTCGCGGAGCTGGGCGCGGAATGACTGAGTCTCACCCCGGTCGAAGCGCCGACTTCACGCCAGGGCGTCCGAGGCGCCTACCATTGGCGCCGTCTTCTTTGCGTTGGAGGAGCCGGGGATGGGACAGCGAGCCTTCTGCCGGGTGGAGTGGCTGCTGGCTGCCGTCGTCTTGGCAGCAGGTGGCTGTTCAAGCGGGACGGTCACGCCATCGCTGACGGTGTGTCGGCCCTAGTCCTCTCGGCCCGGCAGGTCAAGTAGGTAGCTCGTCGAAGCGCCCATTTCCGCGCTCGATTTCGGCCTCGTCGGCCAGCCCTCGATGGCCCTTGTCTCCCCAAGCAGCTCACTACCCGCCAACTGTGCCTTTACATGAAGCCGGTCAAGTCCCGCGACGTGTGAGGGGCCTATTCGCACCAGACTCGACTTGAGGGCTCCAGATCCGCACAGCGCATTAGGACCAGCCGGTTAGCTCGTCGTGTCGGATCGCGTTCGTCGACTTCCAGTTCCCGACCGCGACAGAACAGCGAAGTACCCCAAAGGGTCCAGGTTCTGCTGCCTACCTTTGATGCCCGCGTGGCAGGGCGCCCAGGCACAGGTGTGTCCGGGATTTCCCTTCCGTGTACCAGCAAGGCTATTTCGGGAGCAGGGCGCTCGCGAGATCGACCGTAGACCAGCTGCGTCCGCCATCGCCCGTGGAATACAGGACTAGTCCGTTGTAGTCCTCGAGTACGAGTGCGACACCTCGTCCGACGCTAGAGAACGCAACCCATGACAGAGGCTTGTCGGACGGAAGTCCGGTCGGGTCAAACTCCGTCCATGTTCGGCCGTCATCGTCGCTCACTGCCATGTGTCGGACCGAAACGGTGACGAGTCTAGTCCCATAAGCGCTGTTCGAGAACGAGTCAGCGATGTAGCCCGTCGTGTGTGTGATGCGACTCCACGTTGCTCCGCCGTCGGCTGTGTTGTAGAACCAAATGGCTGGCGGCTGCATCGGACTCTCGACGGCGAGCGCGAGTCTGCCGTTCTTGGAATCCGAGAAGACAGGCCCGAGTGCGATGCGCACGATCGACGCTGACGGCAGACTATCGACGCCTGGGAGAGCCACCGGCGAACAGCTTTGGCCTTCGTCATGGCTAACCAGCACAAGCGGGTAGGTGCCCGCGGCAACCGCCGGCTGGCCAGCGAGCCAGAGGGTTGTGTTGTCACTGGCTGTCATCAACATGCCCGAGGTTCCGCAGGCGCCCTGTCGCGCCCATGACTTTCCGCCATCTCGCGTTTGGAAGACGAGGCTCTGCCCCTGCGAAGCAGAATTCGCGTTTTCCTGCTGGCAGACCATGAAGCCACGGATCGGATCAAGAAACGAGAGGGAGATCGGGCCAGCTTCACACTGAGCCGGGGCCACCGTGTCTATCCAGTTGGCGCCGCCATTGGCCGTGCCGCTCAGAGTCACGGTCGCCGCCGGGCTCAGGACTCTGGCTGCGAGCGCTGTCCAGAAATGGTCCGAGTCTAGGACATAGACCGCAGTTACGGTGTCTCCGGCATGGGCGTCGCTGGTGAGGGGGAGAACCGTCGACCAGTTGTGACCTCCGTCAGATGACAGCAGAAGCTTCTGTTTGTATGAGACCCAGAGCTCTCCGCTTCGCGAGATCCCGGCCTCACTAAGCGATGGGTCCGGCGCGATCTTCACAGGCGCGGACGAGTCCGTTGACGGACCGCCGGGGGCTGAAGGCGACATAGCAAAGCGAGGTACCAAGACCGCAGCAGCAATAGCGACAGTGGCAGCGAGCGCCACGAGTCCTCGCGCCGAGCCACGCCAAGCGCGAGGTTGCCGCGCGCTTGTGAACAAGTCTGGATCTCTCGTCTCGATGAACCATTCGGCGCGGCTCCCGACCTCACCGTAGTAACGGTGCAGGCTCGCCTCTAGCTCTTCCTGGTTGATACTTCGATTTGGTTTCATCGAACGGTCTCGCTCTCTCGTCGTCGTCCAGCATCAATGATTGCTCTGAGGTGTTCGTGGGCCGAGTGAAGACGGGACTTGACCGTGCCCTCGGGAATTCCAGCAAGGGCGGCAATCTGGGAAACGGTCATGTCTCTGCCGTACCGCAGTCCGAGAACCACCTGCTCATCGGGCCTCAGTTGAGCGATTGCACCATCCAGCTCGTCTCGCTCTGTCGCGATTTCGCCGTTGGGGTCCACAATCGGTTCAGGCGCTACCACGTGTGCGGATTTGTGTGATCGCTCGAGCTGCTTGCGACAGACGTTCGTGAGGATTCGGGAGAACCAGGCCTCAACAGCTTGCGGGTCGCGAAGATCTCTCCGCCTGCTCCAGGCCAAGGCCGCGGCCTCCTGGACGGCGTCTTCGGCGTCATGTGGATCTCGAAGCATGTACGTGGCCAGCCGGCGAGCCTGCGGAAGACCAGCCACCAATAGACGCCTAACAGCGTCGTCTGCCTCCAGCCCCGCCTCGGTCGCCATGCTCAGCATTCTCTCCCTCCAGCACACTTCTGTACGTCTACTAAGTACTGATCTGTGCGGCGTGTGTTTCGTTCGAGAATCGCTGGCGGGTGTCACTGCGCCAACCGGCGAACGGATGACTATGGCCGAGCACGCGCTTAAGTCTGCCCGCGTGGACTCCGGGCCGAGTGGTCATCGAATCTGCTATGCCGTAACCGCCTCCTTCCGGAGAGCGCCGCCGGCGCCGACGCGCGTCCAGTGGTCTCGGCCCCGCACTTCGCAGGAGAGGGCAATGGGGATGGACAGTGCCTCCGAAGTCCAAAGGGAACCGACGCCTCAACGACTCGCCAGCATCACCGTCGCGTAGAGCCTCGCGTTCTAGCGGGCTCTAGCCTGCATAGAACACCGACTTCACGCCGGCGCGTCCCAGCCTTCGACGATCGCCACGCCTCCGGATGTGCCGATCCGGTCGGCGCCGGCTTCGATCATGGCCCGGGCGTCTGCCGCGGTGCGGATCCCGCCGGACGCCTTGACTCGAACCGCAGGCCCGGCGGCGGACTTCATCAGCCGCACGTCTTCGACGCTCGCCCCGCGGGTGCTGAAACCGGTGGAGGTCTTGACAAAGTCCACTTCGGCAGCGGAACAAACTCGCGTCGCGCGTTCGACCTCGACCGGCGTCAGGAGGCTCGTTTCCAGGATGGC
>Ga0182019_10000956_pt1 | contig 14448 bp, 11 predicted proteins | sample 812E2MmetaG_FD_120483 | JGI IMG/M metagenome (GOLD analysis project Ga0182019, IMG submission 120483) | Permafrost microbial communities from Stordalen Mire, Sweden - 812E2M metaG | ecosystem: Environmental > Terrestrial > Soil > Wetlands > Permafrost | place: Sweden: Stordalen | collected...
GGGCTCAATCAACGTTCTGGCAACATCGGCGGATGGCGTCCCCTTCAAATGCACCGACGCGCTTGATGTCGCGAAAGACGGAACGATTTATTTTACGGACGCCTCCGATAAATTCCCATTAAAAGATTATCTGCTGGATATGCTCGAGGCGCACCCGCATGGCAGATTGATGCGTTACGATCCCGCCACCGGCAAGGTAACGTTGCTGATTGGCGGGCTGAAGTTTGCCAACGGTGTGGCACTGTCCAAAAACGAGGATTTTGTGCTGGTGAACGAGACCTATACATACAGCATACACCGCTACTGGCTTGCCGGGCCAAAAGCCGGGACCAGCGACATGTTCATCGAAAACCTTCCGGGTTTCCCGGACAATATCTCTTCCAACGGAAAGGGTAAATTCTGGCTCGCTCTCTTCACTGTCAGAAACGATATGCTCGACACTTTACACCAATATCCGAAGATTAAATCATTCATGGCCAAACTTCCGGCAGCGCTGTGGTCCAAATCCGAACGGCACGGATTCGTGGTGGCTCTTGATGAGCAGGGGAAAATAACGGAAACGCTTCAGGACCCGACGGGAAAACATCTATACGATGTAACATCGGCTCAGGAATACGCGGGGTATTTATATCTGGGAAGTCTTCACGCGGACCGCATCGGCAAGTATAAAGTTGATCAATAAAACGTGACGCATTAGATAAGGATTTTAATATCATCGACAGGAGGTTAGTATGCGCATAGTAAAAGTAGTTCTGGCTCTGATCATTATCTGTATTCTGGCGGACGTTGGGTTTCTCTATCTGGCGCCTGAAAAGACCGCCAAACTGGCAATAGGCGTGGAACGCTGGCGCTCCGGGCTTGAGCGCAAGGAAATAACTCTTCCGGGCAATATTCATTATGTTTATCTGGAAGGCGGCAAGGGCGAGCCGCTGATACTGCTGCATGGCTTCGGCGCTGACAAGGAGAATTTCACACGCGTAGCCCGTTTTCTGACTCCGCGCTACAGGGTAATCATACCGGACCATGTCGGTTTTGGTGAATCCAGTCATCCTCAAGACGCGGATTACAGAGCCATCACCCAGGCGGTCAGAATCAGAACCTTAGCGCATGCACTGGGCATCACCAAAGTGAACGTGGGCGGAAGCTCCATGGGCGGTCATATTTCCATGATGTATGCTTTCCTTTACCCCGATGAAGTCAAAAGTCTGTGGTTGATTGATCCGGGCGGCCTCTGGAGCGCCCCCCCCGGCGAGTTGCGTGAGATAATCGCCAAGACAGGAGAAAACCCGCTCATGGCCAGAAACGAGGACGAGTTCGCCAGGATATTCGCGTTCGTCATGGCTGATCCACCCTTCATTCCGCGCCCGATATTGAACGTCATGGCGCAGGAACGTATCCGCAATTATAATTTAGAGAAACGTATTTTTTCACAGTTATCCGCTGATTCGGCCGAAAAATATGTGACCGGACTCAAGACACCGACCTTGATTGTCTGGGGCGATAAGGATCGCGCCATCAATCCGGCCACAGCCGAAGTGTTGCACAAATTGATGCCGCGCTCAGAGGTTATCATGATGAAAGGTCTGGGGCATTTGCCGATGCTTGAAAATCCGCGCCTATCCGCAGAGGATTACTTAAAGTTCCGTGATAAGATAGAAAAAGCTTCGTAATTCTCTGGATTTATGATTAGAATAAATTTGTTCTGATTTGTTTAAAACCGCTGTATGAGGGGCATGCCAGGATTGCCTTGACGGCAGGATACTCGTTCCTTATATTTTAAAAGCGTGTCGAGAATGTTTGATCACGTATCAGACAGAAGATTACGATCACTATATTGCAAAACTGAATTAACAACGAACAACGGGAAAGGAGCTTATTAAAATGAAAAAATTCGTTATGGTCGGAGTCGCTATCGCTGTCGTGCTGTTGGCCGGTACATCCTGGGCAGCAAATGCCGGGAAAGAAAAAGCGGCCGTTAACGCGGCACAGAAATGGCTGGCTATCGTGGATTCTGGAAATTATTCGGCAAGCTGGCAGGAGACAGCCGGGTATTTCAGGAGCGCGGTCAACCAGGAACAATGGGAGCAAATGCTTCAGTCAGTCAGAACGCCTCTGGGGAGGGTGATTTCCAGAAAACTCAAAAACAAGTCTTACGAAACGTCTTTGCCCGGAGCACCGGACGGTCAGTACGTCGTAATCCAGTTTGAAACTTCCTTTCAGAACAAAAAATCCGCCATGGAGACAGTTACACCCATGCTGGACAAGGACGGTCAATGGAGAGTATCGGGCTATTACATAAAATAGCGGAGTTGATACCTTCTGCCGGTGGATTGCTTATGGCCGGCTCTAGCTGTGCATCAACCGTTCGCGGACGATCGAAATATGACTGCGCAGTGAATAGAATTGATCGGCAAATGATGCCGGCACTTTCAGTTTATTGACTGTCTGTTCTATTTGATCAAGCCGGCTCAAAAGCTCTTTGCGCTTTTCCGGAATTAATTGAGCGGCCATGCCGTCTTCCAGAATCAGCAGAGCGCGATACCATCGCAAAATACGCAGCCTGATGCGCCAACGGTACAACGCGGGAATGCTTTTCAGCCCCGGAATCAGAATCAAAAGCATCGGGAGTAATACCACCAGAATACGGTTGACAATCGTTGCCAGCCAGAAAGGAAGATATTTGTAGAAGAAACTCTTGCCGGATTTAAAAAAGCGTGTCGCATCAGGGCTGATGCGATATTCATGCTCCAGCAGCGCCGGAAATTCACCGCGCTTTTGATTCATACCGGGGCGCGAGTGTACTTCGGTCGCCGCTTCCAGAAGAAGATCGGAGAGCGCCGGATGAAGATCGGAGCGCGCGATCAGCTCAACCGTGGGGCTAAGAAGATTGATATCATGATCTGGAATGTTTTTGCCGAAGTCAAGAGAACCCTTCGGCAACACAATCTTATTTAAATAATGAATGCGGCGGACATAGGCATCCGCCTGGCTGAAATCAAAAAGTCTTATTCCGGGTTTGTGCATAAGTTCATGCAGTGTCTTGGTAGATGCCGAATCACTCATCATAAACGCGGCGTCAATTCTGCCTTCGAGCAGCGCTTTTTCCGCTTCTTCGTCGTCCATCTCCAGAAGTTTTGTGCCGCCACCGGGTTTAATGCCGTTCATGGCCAGAAGATTCAGCGCCAGTACCTGAGTTCCGGTTCCGTCTTCACCGACCGCCAGCTGCTTGCCTTCAAAACCGGACAACAACTCAAGGGGTTTGGCGCCTCGATAGAAGATAAAGAGCGGTTCATAAGAAATGCTGCTCAGGGAGACCAGTTTATCCGTATTTTGTCCTTGGGCCACTCCAGTTTGAACAAAGCCCACATCAACTTTAAATGATGGGTTCTCCAATCTTTCGAGATTTTGAAGTGATCCTTCTGATTTCAGTATTTTCATCTTGACGCCGTTACGGGCCAGTATCTTCGCATATTTTTCTGAATTTCGCTGGAAGCTGCTGCCTTCATCGCCGCTGGTAATAATGATGGTATTGGGCGGAGCGGAGTAAAAAAACAGGCAAACCGCGACAATTATGACCAAAGCCGTAAAAATAACAGCGGTAAGAGTAACACCGGGACTAAGCCCGAATGTCTCCGCGAACATAACCTGCATTTTGCCGAACCCGAGACGGGAAATCTTAAGAAACGGAGTCTTTCCCGGATCAATTGTTTTTTTATTCTTTTCCTCCATAAACTGACTCCTGCTTTTGTGTCGGGCGTTGTAATTGCGAGACAATTAATTAACTCTTTTGGAATAATTTGTAAAGTAATTAGGTGCTAACAGCATCAGACTGAATTTTAGATGCAAATTCAGCCCGCGATTGTTCTCCTGTTTCATGGCGCTTTCCAGCCATAATCGTCCCGGCAAACATCGGGCGTTAACCATTTTTCATAAACAGGCAATATTCATTGACTTACGAGACTGTTCTTTTTATACTCTATTTAACAAGTGTCAAAAGAAAAAATAACTCTATAAATTAATCATCTATGACAAAAAATATTAAACCTGCTCAATTATCGGATAAATCAAACCATAATCCGGTAATTTTGAAATCATTTGATAATTTTCTCGGTCAATACGGACATTATTTTTTATTTTCCCTTATCGCCCTAATCATTTTTTTTGTATTCAGAGATTTTATTCTTTTAAAAAAAATGTATCTTTTCAAAGATATCGCCAGCGATTCGATCAATATCAGTTATCCCAGTTATTACGGTTTAGCCGATTATCTCGTCAAAGAAGGATTCCCGAAATGGTCGTTTAATCAGGGTATGGGACAAAACATCTTTCCTTCTTTTGATCCTTTTTCATTATATATAATATTAATGGGGAAAAATCTCGTTTACTACACTATTTTTTACGCGGAATTATTCAAGATATTCTGCGCGGGATTATTTTTTTATCTCTTTCTTAAAAAAATCGTTGTTTCCGATTATGCAGCGATAATGGGAGGTGTCTTATATTCTTTCTCCGGCTTCATTATTTTGGGCGGGGCATGGAATATTTTTTCAACCCAAGCCGTTTATGTAGCATTATTACTTTATTCTTTCGAAAAACTTTATCAGGATGATAACTGGATATTATTTCCGGTCTCTATTTTTCTAATCGCCGCACACCAGCCGACTGATTTATATTTTATCGGACTATTTCTTGTAATCTATATCGTATTCCGGTTATTCGAAGCCAAAGAGAAAGAACCGAAAAAGATATTCCGCCTGCTGACAAAAATTACTCTGCTGGGAATCATTGGCATAGCAATCAGTGCTTTCTTTCTGGTCAATATCCTTCAGATCATGTTGGAAAGCCCCCGCGGCAGCGGTTCATCATCATATTTTAACGTGCTGTTCTCCAGACCATTTTGGGGTTCTGAAGTATTTTATGGAGAAACACACTATTTAACGGCTTTGATGAGATTTTTTTCCTGCGATATATTGGGAACGGGCAGTAATTATAATGGGTGGAACAACTATCTTGAAGCGCCGTTGTTTTACTGCGGCTTGATTCCACTGATTTTACTTCCTCATTTCCTGAGTATGCCAGACAAAAGAAAAATAATTATTTATTTTATCTTGATCTTCGCCTTTATTTCCCCGGTTATCTTTCCTTTCTTCCGTTATGCTTACTGGCTCTTTACCGGTAATTATTACAGAATATTTTCGTTTTTCGTAGCCGTTGTCATTCTCCTGATCGGCTTAAAAAGCATCGAGAATATTGATCGTAAATCGAAAACAGACATAAAAATAACAATTGCGACGTTATTGCTGTTGTTACTTGCGCTTTATTACCCTTATCAAGACGCGCAAATCATTGACAAAGATATTCGAAACACAGTTGCGATATTTTTGATAATTTATTCCGTTCTTGTTTATTTAATGCAGTTCAAAAATATAAAAAACATCATTAAGCTTCTACTGTTATCGGCAATTGTTATCGAGTTAATTTATTTCTCCAATATAACCATTAATAACAGACCTGTGATTTCTGGCGACGAAACAGTGCAAAAAATCGGTTACAACGATTACACGATTGACGCCGTAAAGTTTATCAAGTCGAACGATAAAACTTTTTTCAGGATCAATAAAGATTATTTTTCCGGATTGGCCGCGAAAAAAGGATTGAATGATGCCAGGGTGCAGGACTTTTACGGGACCCCTTCCTATCATCCCTTTAATCAATTAAATTATGTGAATTTTCTCCACGAATTGAGAATCATCGAAATAGAGGATGAGAGGTATACACGCTGGGTACCGGGACTTATCGTGAATCCCAACCTGCATAGTTTCGCCAGCATAAAATACGCTTTGACCAAATATCAAAAACCATTTCTTCCTGATTTCTCCTACAAGCCAATCGCGAAGTTTGGCAATGTGACCGTGTACAAAAATAAATTTGCACTGCCCCTTGGTTTTACTTATGAAAAATATATTTCCTTAAAAGATTTTGAGACATTGCCGAAAAACCGGAAGATGAACACCTTGTATAAAGCCGTTGTTATTGATGATCGCACCTATAATAATTTCGGCAATCTGATCAAGTTACCTTTAAGCGAAATACCCCTGCATTATTCAGACAACGAATATGCCGGCGACATAAATATTTTAAGCAGGGATACTCTTCAAATCAGCGAACAGGGACAAAATAAAATTAGAGGAAAAATAAATACGGATAAAAACAAAATGTTATTTTTCTCAATTCCGTTCGACAAGGGCTGGAAGATTAAGGTTGACGGAAAAGAGGTCAGTGTGATGATGGTGAATATCGGCTTTATCGGAGTGCCGGTGGATAGAGGATTACATGATATTGAGCTTTCTTACACTCCTGTATATTTTAACCTCGGCGCCGTTATTTCTTTAATAGCTATTGTTTTATTTATTTGTCTGATTGCCTATCAATACCGACGAAACAAAAAAATCAGGCAACATGAATAGAATTCATAATCCGGACACATTTTTCAGTTGACTGGTTGGAGAAAAATAATTAATAATGATAAAATAGAAGATGGTGATGCAAAGGGATCGACGGCGTGAAATAAGTCAAAACCGATCAAATCAAGAAACATTGCATCTCCATAATAAACACTTAGTATGGAATTGATTTCCCTACTTTAATAAACCGTGAAAGGATAAATTATTATGAGTAAGAAAATTTTAAGTTTAGCCATTATATTGGTTGTGGGGTCATTTTTTCTAATCTCCTGTTCCAGTAAAGAACCGGCGGATGTGGCGATCAAAGCCGCCGAAACAGCGGTTAATGCGACCAAAGCTGAAGCAGCCAGGATTGTTCCTGATCAGGTAAAAGCACTGGATGTTTCTCTGGCCGCCGCCAAAGAGAAGTTCGCCAAAGGCGATTATAAAGCCGCTCTGGAAGAAGTGACCGCTCTTACCGGCAAAGTCAATGACGTTCTGGCCGCCGCCAAAGCCAAAAAAGAAGAAATGACTAAAAAATGGATGGATTTGGATTTGGGACTTACCAAGATGCTGGAAGATATTCAGAGCCGCGTGGATGTTCTTGCGAAAACAAAGAAACTTCCGGCCGGCATAGCCAAGGAAATAATTGAGGAAGCTAAAACCGGACTTGCTTCCGCCAAAGAAGAATTGGGCAAGTCGCAGCAGAGCTTTATCAGTGGAAACTATACGGATGCGATCGGCATTGCTGCATCTTTAAAAGATAAAGCGCTGAAGATAATGGAATCTCTGGGAATGAGCGTTCCCGCGCCTGCTCCTGCTGTCACACCTGCTCCCGCTGCTACACCTGCTCCCGCGCCTGCTGCTGCTGTTGCACCTGCAAAAGCACCCGCGCCCGCAAAGAAATAGTAAGATTGATTCATATAAATTAAGGAAAGGGATATGTTCCACAGAATTGGAACATATCCCTTTCCTTTTTAAAACTACTTTATCAAAGATAAGATGACTTAACGTGAGGCACAAGGGATTATTGAAAACCATGTGTCGCAATTATTAATAAATCACATCTCTTTCAAAAGTTTGTTTTCAGGCAGTCGCTCCACATTTTTACCAAATGCTTCCAGAGAAGCCGAAAGAGAAGCAAAATCAGGATTATCGGTAAAAGGCGTTGTGTTAAGGCCTCTTTTTTCCAAGGCATCTATCACGTACTGTATCGTAAGCATGTTGATATCAATGGCCGGCTGATATCCACGTTCCCCGCTTCCTTCGATTTTGGCAACCGACGCAATATTGCTTTTAACCAGTTCCAAAAGAATTTCTTTGACAAAACGAATTGGAATTCCCAAGTAGTTCGATATTTTCATCTGAGTCATGGGTTTTTCTCCCCGGATAAAATTTTTAATCAAATGAAGCGTAATCTGAAGAGAAAGCAGCATTCTCAAACGATGACTGGCCTGAAGCGCTTCGGCTTCAAACTCATAAGTATCCACATTCTGATAAGCGAAAGAAACCTCCGCTCCGTATAAAACAATCAGCCAGCTCAGTTGAAGCCATGCCAGAAAAAGCGGCAGCGCGGCAAAACTTCCATAAATGGCATTGTACTGCACGACCCCGATCTGGAAAGTTATATAGGCCCACTGAACAACCTGAAAAGTCGTGCCGATAATGATTCCCGCCAGCAGGCCTGAAGAAAAGCGCACTTTCCTATTCGGCATAAAAATATAAAGAAAAGTAAAAAGGACCCACATGAGCGTGTAGGGCAGCAATTTCAGCAAAAAGAAAATAAAGGGACTAAGATTCCCCAAAATGGTGAATTTTTCCATAATCAGGTTCACCTGTGTGGTGATAAAAACATTTAACCCGCTGGAAACGATGAAGATAATCGGGCAGACAAATATAAGCGACAGATAGTCGCCGAACATCCGGCCTACCGTCCGCTTCTCTTTTATTTTCCAGATGTCATTGAAAGAATATTCAATCTGTCCCAGTAACTTGATCACCGCCCATAAAAGAACGACCAGACCGACGCCGGCGATTAACCCTCCTTTCGTGTTTTCAAGAAGAGAATGGGAAAACTTGATAACGTTGGTGAGAATTTCCTCATGACCGGCCAGTTTTGTACGCAACTGCACTTCCAGCATTCTCTCAAAACCGAAACCCTTGGCTATGCCAAAGACCATAGCGGCAACGGGAACGACTGAGACAAGCGAATAAAATGTCAGGGCGGAAGCCCGCAGCTGACATTTGTCTTCATTAAATCCCCTGATGGAAAGAAGCAATACTCTCAAGAACTTAAGAGATATTGATTTGCCCGGAGGAAGCTGGGAGCGGCGAACTCTCCAGACATCATGCTTTATAAAATTCGCCTGCTTTTGAATTTTTCCCCGGATATCCTTCATAAAACTCCCTCCAGATGTTGAATTTTTAACGGAATCTTCAAATATTGGAGAAAGTATAAGAGTAACAGATTGTTATGTCAATTAGAAACCGGCCGTAAATATTGCGATATTACGTTATCATTTATATCCGCGCCAGCATGGCATAATCATTGCTTCAATTAATAAATAATTTGATTTGATTAGCAAGAGAAAGTGTTATAAATTTTAAATTCAATCGCGACAAGATACTCTTTTTTAGAATGGAGAAAATAAAAACTATGAAAAATATATTCTATAATAAGAAACGTTGTTTATTCAAACATTGGAGCGTGTTTTTGCTTCTCTCAGCGGTTTTGCTGCTGAGCTCATGCTATTACTATCCGCAGGAGCAGGTTGCCAGACAACCGGTAAAGGATCAGAACCTGACTGCCATTACGCAAATCTATTTTTATCCAACCAACGGCCAGTCAACCGAACAGCAATCTCGCGATCACTATGCTTGCTATAACTGGGCGATGGATCAAACCGGATTTGACCCGAGCGCGTCATCAATTGCTCCGGATCAACGCGTCCGCGTTGTTCCCATGCCGCCGCCCGGATATGATACAGTTGCCATGTCTATTGCCGGAGCCGTGCTGGGAGCTTTAATCGGCGGGCCGTATCACGCCGGAGAAGGAGCTTTAATCGGAGCAGCCGGCGGCGCTATGGCCGGAGCCGTCTCGGATGTTTCCCGCGCGGAACAAGCCCGTCAAATGGAAGAAGCTTACCAGAATCGTGATCAGGCGCGCGATCTTCACAAAGAAAAAAAGGCCCTGCAGTTTCGCCGGGCGATGTCGGCCTGTATGGAAGGCCGCGGTTATACCGTGAAGTAACTTAATAAGGAGGTTATCACCATGTTACATAATTTGAAAAAATATTCTGCCGTCATGCTGTCAATAATGATGTTATCCGCCATAAGCTTTTTAGGTTTCGCCCTCCAGGCGCAGGCGGAAGGTCACAAAGATTCCGGCCGGGCGCAGGCACAATCCGGTAATCGGGGAGGAACGCAGTCTGTCAATCGGGCGCCATCGACAAGACAAAGGACAACGCATGCCGTTTCTCGTGGCTCGGCGACTCAGCAACAAAGCTTTACGGATTCCCGTTACAATCACAACCGTTCATATCCGTCCCGCGGTCAAGCATTCAGATCTATCCCCAGGGATCACAAAATAGCAGTACATGATCATTCTCGGTATTATTCCGCCAATGGCGTCTGGTATCATCATCATGGCGGCAGATATGAAGTCATTGCTCCGCCTGTCGGATTGTTTATTCCTTTTTTGCCTCTCTTCTATACAACGCTTTGGTTTAATGGAATGCCTTACTATTACGCCAATGAAACATATTACACGCAAACTGATGGAGGCTATGTGGTTGTTCAGCCGCCGCAGGACGAATTAAGTGAAACGCCGCCCGTTGTAGATCAAAACATGGAAGACAGATTATTTATCTATCCCCGTAAAGGCCAAAGTGAAGAGCAGCAGGCCAGGGATCGTTATGAATGCCATCAATGGTCGGTTAAACAAACCAATTACGACCCGACTCAAGTTCAGCCCTCGATACCCGCCGATAAGATAATGCAGGCAAGGATGGATTATAACAGAGCCATGACCGCCTGTCTTGACGCCCGCGGCTACACCGCAAAATAAGATTTTCTTTGCAGGCAGCCGGAACAGTTTAAAATTAAAAAACTGTTCCGGCTGCAGCATCTCGCGTCGATTCGCCTTGAATTATATTATTATTAAAAACTCAAAATCATAAACAAAAAACGGCTTCCTCTTGAAAAATCGTAAAATGATAATTACCTTATAATCAAGGAATAATAATATCGTATGGGAGACATTAACATTTGGGCATGATTATTCCGATAGTAAAGTCAAACTGACGAAATGAGGAAATGAATTATGTCAGTAATCGCACATAAAACACACCATGTAAACTCCGACTCGTTTCCTGTAATCATTATGCTGTCGGCTTGGGGATTTGCTCTGGTAATTGCTTCTTTTTCATTCCTCTGGCTCGGTCACCTTCTGGATGAACTGCTGGGCACCGCCCCGAAATTCATGCTGGGTTTGTTTTTACTGGCCATCATAGGCTGTTTTATAGAATTATATCAGATAGCCTTAAAGATAATGAGTCCTAAGCTTTAGAAACGTAGTGCATACCCTGAAAAGGTCACTATAGGGATACCATGTGGTCACTGAGGTGGGATGTTATACAGATCTGCATAACATTTCCTGCTGGTTCAATCATTCTGATTGAACCGTTTATTTGATCGCTTGCCCTAACCTTGAACATAGAACGTTGAACGTAGAACAATCTTTCCTATTCACCCTTTACCATTCACCATATTTATATTGACATGCAAATTTAATTTGTTATATTTCTCACTCCTAGAAGTAATGTCTTACCAATTTTCAGATTCACAGAACAATAAGTTGTAGAAGATAAGGATATTTTATTGTTCTGTCCCCGGAACTCCCCCAGAATTCTCCAGAGATTATACACATAATTAACAGCAAAGGGTATTATGTTCAATAGTTATATGTGTTCAATATATATGAACTAACATAAAAAATGAACAAATATATGGGTTGTATATATAATAAATAATATAACATATTGAAATATATTATTATTCTAAATAAATTACAAAATAAATCATTCATAAATATCTTGACAATTGTTCAATTATAGTTTACGTTCATATTTAATGAACATATATAATATGTGAACAATCTATGAATAATACAAACAAAGATAAAGAAAATGAAATACTTAAACTTGCTATCGAAGCATTCAGGAAGAATGTTCCGCCTCAATTAAATATTAAAACATTTATTAATCAAATACATTATGACAATTTTCGACCGGATATTGAACTGACTGTGGAAATAAATGGTAAGGAAGTTAGATATCGTGTTGAGATTAAAAATTATCTTGCCATGGCAAATATCATGTTGTTACAGATTATAAAAAATGAAAATTTATTAAAACCATTTTTGTTTGTAACAAAATATATAAACCCACTCATGGCTGATAAATTGGCTGAGAAGGGTATAGAATTCATTGACGCAGCGGGTAACGCATTCATTAACCAGCCGCCAATATATGTTTTTGTAAAAGGCAATAAGCCGCCTGTAGAGATTACAGAAAATTATCCGGCCAGAAAAACTTTCACGCCGACGGGTCTTAAAATAATTTATGCCCTGCTGTGCAATCCCGGCCTGGAAAACACACCGTTTCGGAAAATTGCAGACGAAGCAGATGTGGCTCTGGGAACGGTGGGCTGGTTTATGAGGGCTTTAAGAGGTGCAGGTTTTCTGCTGGATGCGGGAGGCAAAGAATACATACTTCTTGATAAGGATAAATTATTGCAACGATGGGTAACCGAATATCCCGAACGGTTAAGACCTAAACATATGCTGGGACGTTACAGCGGCGAGCATGATGGCTGGTGGAATCAGAAAGAATTGCACAATTTAAATGCGAAATGGGGCGGCGAGGTCGCCGCCGCCAAACTGACCAGATATCTTTATCCTGAAATAATAACCATCTATACCAAGAAAGAATATCTCAATCAGCTGCTGATGGAATGCAGACTTAAAAAAGACCCGAATGGCGAGATTGAAATTATTGATCAGTTTTGGAACTTTGAAGAAAATACGGAATACAGGGATTTGGTGGATCCGATACTTATCTATGCGGATCTTGTCGCGACAGGAAACCAGAGAAATATAGAAACGGCAAAAATGATTTATGACGAACATATCGTTCGATTTATCGGGTAAGATTGACAGGGAAAAAATAGAAGCCCTTCTGGCGATAAAGAAAGAAGCCGATGATCTGAATATTCCTTTCTTTGTGGTTGGCGCTTTCGCGCTGGATATAATACTTAAACATTGCTATGGGATAACTCCTCGCAGAATGACCGGTGATATTGACTTAGGTATTAATATCGCTAATTGGAAACAGTTTGATATGTTGATTAGTTCATTAATCTCAACTGGCAAATTCTCTCAAACTAAAATACCTCAGAGATATATCTTCGACTCTATCCCAATTGATATAGTCCCGTTTGGAGCGATTGCGGATAAACAGTTTAAAATCAGCTGGCCGCCGGGACATGAAATATTTATGAGCATTGCCGGTTTTGAGGAGGCATTTCAAAATTCAATTATTGTCAGGTTAAATTCTGATCCAGAACTTGATATAAAAATTCCTACCCTGCCGGGCTTGGCGGTTATGAAACTTATTTCATGGAAAGAAAAGTATCCTGAACGCTCCAAAGATGCCGATGACCTGTTGTTTATAATGCAAGAATATGAACGTGCCGGAATTTTTAACAGGCTTTATGAAAACGAACAGGCTTTGCTGACCGAAGAAAATTTCGATAACCAGCTTGCAGGCATTCGCTTGCTTGGCCGGGATATTGCTATGATAGTTGATAAAGAAACAGCAAAACTTGCCGGGACTATCCTAGATGAAGAAACCGGGGATTCACAAAAATTGATTATCGACATTATGCGGGAAAGAAAAATGTTCGGTAATCAATTTAATGCAATACATTTACAACTGAAAAAGCTGAAACAGGGATTTGTTGAGGCTTTGAAAAAAAGCGAAAAAATTATAAATCTGTAAACAAAATATTGGGGACGGTTGTCTATTTAATTGTCAGGTTTTTTCCAGCGCCTTTCTGTACTCGCTCACCAATGCTTTTTTAGAAACACCCAGATCAATGAGATCCCAGGGCAGAATTTCATCAAGTTGCTTTTGACGGTAAACATAAAAGTCCGGGTTGATATTCACTTCCTTCAACGCCTGCGCCCAATTTCCATCCAGACGATTGACCGTCAGCAATATTTCACCCACGCGGCGATCCCCTCCGGAAAGCAGGGCCTGCACATAATTCCACTTGGGAACATCGTGAATAACCTTGATTGATTTTTCCCGCTTCAAAGCGTTTTCAATTTTTTTTATTTTTCTCCCGGTAATATTCACATCGGCCAGAGAACACCACTGAAAAGGAGTCGCCGGTTTGGGAATAAACTGATTGACGCTCAGCGTAACGCGCCGGAATTTTTTCTTGCCTTGAAACTTGGTGAGGACATGATGCTGGATTTTTTTGGTAAGCTCGATGATGGCATCTATATCCCGCTCTTCTTCGCCGGGAAGGCCAACCATAAAATATAGCCTCAAATTGGGAATTTCTTTTTCCACCAGCAGTTCCGCCGCATTCAATATGTCTGCTTCAGTTATATCTTTGCGTAAAATATCCCGCATTCTCTGGCTGCCCGCTTCCGGCGCCAGCGCGACCGTCTCAATGCCGCTAGCCTTGATAAGATCGACGATCTTTTCATTGATCTGGTCAATACGCAGGGATCCGATGCCTGCCTGCGCGCCCTGTGCGATAAGGTATTCACAGATATTGGCGAGGCCGGGATGATCGGAAACAGCCGTGCCCACAAGGCCGATTTTCTTTTTCTTAAGCAAACCGCGATCAATGGAGACGATGATTTCCTTTTTGTCGCGGAAACGAACCGGACGATAAACAAAACTGGCCGCGCAAAAACGGCAGCTTCGGGCAC
>Ga0182019_10000957_pt1 | contig 14441 bp, 16 predicted proteins | sample 812E2MmetaG_FD_120483 | JGI IMG/M metagenome (GOLD analysis project Ga0182019, IMG submission 120483) | Permafrost microbial communities from Stordalen Mire, Sweden - 812E2M metaG | ecosystem: Environmental > Terrestrial > Soil > Wetlands > Permafrost | place: Sweden: Stordalen | collected...
CCGGCCACGCCGACCTCGATCTGTCCGAGCGCGATCTTGTTGGCGAGGAGGATCGCGGCCTCCAGGCCCGTGCCGCAGGCCTGTTGCACGTCATAGGCGGGTGTCTCGGCCGCGAGGCGGCTGCCGAGCACGCACTCGCGCGTGAGGTTGAAGTCGCGGCTGTGCTTGAGCACCGCGCCCGCGGCGACCTCGCCGAGACGCTCGCCGGCCAACTCGAAACGGGCGACCAGGCCTTCGAGCGCTGCAGTCAGCATCTCCTGATTGGAGGCGTGCATGTAGGCGCTGTTGGAGCGCGCGAACGGGATCCGGTTGCCGCCGAGCACGGCCACCTGGCGAGCGGTTGCGTTCATGCGCGGGCCCCTGTGCGCTTTGCCGAAGCAGCGGAGCGCGCAGCGCGTTGGCCGAGTGCGAGCAGGCCCGGTTCGACGGTCGCGATCAGCAGCTCTGCCGCGTCGAGCGAGCTGATCGTGCCCGTTCTCAGCCACCAGCGTGCGAGCGCCTCGCTGGCCCCGAGCAGCGCTGTGGACAGCGCCTCCGTCTCTGGCGCCGCACGGTTGCGGCTGCGCGGGGGCAGCGTGCCGAGGCGGGCGTCGACGATCAGCCCGACGAGCCGGTCTCGGTACTCGCCGACGCGGCTCGCGATCTCGCCGCCTGCCGGTAGCGTCTCATCGAAGAGCACGCGCCAGGAGTCGCGATCGCTCTCCACGAATGCAAAGAAGGCGTGCAGCCCGTCGCGCAGCGCTTCGGCTGGAGCGGTGGTGGCCTGCACGGCTTCTGCGATCGTCGCGAGCATCGCGTCGCCCGCCGGCTGCATGCAGGCGATGTAGAGGCGCTCCTTGTTGCCGAAGTAGGCATAGAGCAGCGGCTTGGTCACGCCCACGCGTGCGGCCACATCGTCCATCGTGACCGCGCCAAAGCCGCGTTCGGCGAACAGCGCCCGCGCCGTCTCGAGGATCTGCAGCTCGCGCTCGGCCCGTGGCAGTCGGCTCCGTACAGGGGTGGGATCGCTCATCCGCGATTAAGTTACCTGCATATAAATTTATATGCAAGTCAATTGGCCCGACGCGCGCGACCTCCAACCTCGAGCCCCCTGCCAAATCGTCGCTTTGGCGATTCGCGCGATGCAGCTATCAAGCCCGGCGTCCGCGAGCCGATACAGACGCGCCCGCCACGGACTGCGAGTGACAGCTGAGATGACAGATCAACCGAGCAAGGAGCAGGACCACTTTCGCCGGCTCGGCGAGGACGTCGTGGCCCGCTGCGATGAGGTGCTCGCGGAGACCGTAAGGCAGACGAGCGGATCCGGGCAGCTCGTGGAACAGGCGGTGCAGGGCAGCTTCGAACGGATCTGCACGAACTCCACGATTGCGGTCGCGCGCTGGATCGCGGGGGACGGGCTCGATGTGACGCGTGACGCGGCGATCGAAACCTCGACGATCTTCGGCGAGCTGGCCGCACACCGGGCGGCCTCGCTGCATGAGGTGACCAGGCGGAGCATGTGGTGGCGCAACGTGATGGGTGACGTGATGCGCGACTCTGCCGCGAGCCTGAAGACCCCGCCCGAGGTTCTCGCCAAGGGCCTCGAGATGCTGCAGCTGAGCCTCGAGTTCAGCCTGCTGAGGGTCTGCGAGTGCTTCGAGGAGGAGCGCAGGCGCACGGACGACGAGCTCGCGCGCCGCGATGAGGAGCTGGCGTTCCTGGCGACGCACGATCCTCTGACTGGCCTGCCCAACCGGACCCTGATCCTCGACCGCGTCGAGCAGATGCTCGCGCGTGGCGCCCGCAACAAAGAACGGGTTGCAGCGCTGTTCATTGACCTCGACAACTTCAAGGGCATCAACGACACGCTGGGCCACGGCGTTGGCGATGAACTGCTGCAGGCGGTGGCCGCGCGCCTGAAGGGCGTTGTACGCCAGGCCGATGGGCTCGGTCGTCTCGGCGGCGACGAGTTCGTGGTGATCGCAGAGGAACTCTCCTTGGCGGCCGGTCCGGAGCTGGTCGCCGAACGACTGCTCGCGGCGCTCGAGCAGCCCTTCAAGCTCGGGGAGAAGGGAGAGACCTGCATCCCCGTCACTGCCAGCGTCGGCATCGCGGTGGGTGAGCGGATCACAGCCGAGGAGCTCCTACGCGACGCCGACATCGCGATGTACAGCGCGAAGTGGGACGGCAAGAACCGCTATGCGGTGTTCGCGAGTGAGATGCAGGACTCCGTCCAGAACCGGATGGATCTCGAGATGGACCTGCGTGAAGCGATCGAGTGCGAACAGTTCTTCCTCGCCTATCAGCCGACCTTCGCGCTCAGCGAGATGAAGCCCACCGGGGTCGAGGCGCTGATCCGCTGGGAGCACCCCACGCGCGGCACCGTGCAGCCGGATGCCTTCATTCCCCTGCTCGAGGAGACCGGGATGATCGTGGATGTCGGCCGCTGGGTCTTGCGAGAGGCATGCCGGCAGGGCGCCGAGTGGCATCGGATGGGCCACACCGTCGACGTGGCGGTCAACGTCTCCGGGCGCCAGCTCGACAGCGATCAGCTGATCGGCGAGATCGAGGACGCGCTCGCCGACAGCGGTCTCAGTCCTGCGGCGTTGACGATCGAGATCACCGAGACCACGCTGATGCGCAACATCGAGGAGACCGCTCGCCGTCTGGTGTCGATCAAGGAGCTGGGCGTGCGGATCGCGATCGATGACTTCGGCACGGGCTACTCATCGCTCGCCCATCTGCAGAAGTTCCCCGTCGACGCGCTGAAGATCGATCGCTCGTTCATCGCCGGGATGCAGCACAACAAAGAGGGTGAGACGCTCGTTCACACGCTCGTGCAGCTCGGCAAGGCGCTCTCGATCGAGACGCTCGCCGAGGGCATCGAGCAGCCGCAGGAGCTCTCCCTGCTCAAGGAGGAGGACTGCGACAGCGGCCAGGGCTTCCTCTTCGCACGACCGCTGGATGCGGCCGCCGCAGAGGCGTTCTTTCGCGAGTGTGCCGACAGCGACGCCGCCCGGGCTGCGGCCCCGATGCCGGTCTCAGCGCGCGCACGCGCTTGATGTAACAAAACCCGCGCTCGTGGGACTAACCAGCGCTACCTTGGTAGCGCCTGCGTCAAGTGAGAACGAACGGAGCAAGACCGTGAACCCTGAGACGAGCAACACAAACGAGACGACCACGAAGACTGAGGAGCAGTGGCGTGCAGAGCTCACGCCGGAGCAGTACGAGGTGCTGCGCCGTGGCGGTACCGAGGCGCCCTTCAGCGGCGAGTACGCCTTCACGAAGGACGACGGCATGTACCGCTGTGCGGCCTGCGGGCATGCCCTCTTCAGCTCCGAGGCGAAGTTCGAGTCGGGCACGGGCTGGCCGAGCTTCACCGAGCCGGCATTCGCCGAGAACGTCACGCTGATTCCCGACAGGAGTCACGGCATGCTCCGCACAGAGGTGCGCTGCCGTAACTGCGACTCGCATCTCGGGCATGTCTTCGACGACGGTCCGGGGCCGGAGGGTCAGCGCTTCTGCATCAACTCGGCTGCACTGGCGCTCGAGCGCGCGGAGCCGGAGTCCTAGGCGCGGCTTGGCTCGACTGCTGTTGGCCGATCGCGCTGTGGAGGAGCTCGGGTCGCTGACGTCCCGGTAGCGCGAGCGCCCCGAGCGCCCCGAGCGCACAGACGCCCGCGGCGACGATGCAGCCGGTGTGCAGGCCGCTCATGAACGAGCTCTGGACCGCATCGAGCAGCGGCCCGCGCGCGGCGCTGGGGGCGTGGGTCGCGATCGCGAGCCCGGCGCCGACCGATTCCTTGGCGCTGCGCAGCGCGCCCGTGGAGAGGTAGTGGCCGGCCGTGTGCGCGAGCTGCGATGCGTAGAGCGAGGCGTAGACGCTGCCGATGATCGCCACGCCGAGTGTGCCGCCGGCCTCGCGCGTGGCGTCGTTGACGGCCGAGCCGACGCCGGCCTTCTCAGGTGAGAGCACGCTGAGGATCGACTCTGTGGCGGGCGCTGAGGTGAGGCCCAGGCCGCTGCCCATCAGCGCCATCTGCACGACGACGATCGCGTAGGAGGTGGTGGTCCCCGCCTGTGAGATCCACAGGAAGGCGCTGCCGAAGAGCAAGAGTCCGAAGCTGACGATCGCGCGCGTGCCGAGTCGCGCCACGAGCCGTGCGCCGAGGACCGAGGCCCCGCCGATGCTGAGCGCCACGGGCAGGATGCGGACGCCTGTGGAGAGCGTGCCGTAGCCGCGGATGAACTGGAAGTACTGCGTGATCAGGAAGATGAAGCCGAAGAGCGCGAAGAAGGAGACGGTGACCGCGCCGCTGGCCGCGCTGAAGGCGCGCAGGCGGAAGAGGCTGACGTCGAGCATCGGGTGCTCGCGGGCGAGCTCGATGCGCACGAAGGCGATGCCGAAGACGATCGCTGCGGCGAAGCCGCCGAGGCTCGCCGGTGCACTCCAGCCACGGCCCGGCGCTTCGATGATCGTGTAGACGAGCGTGCCGATCGTCGCGGTGGCGGTGAGCAGGCCGAGGCGATCGAGCGGCGGCGTCGCGGGGTCGCGCGACTCGGGCACGACGCGATAGACAACGAAGGCCGCGAGCAGGCTGACGGGCACGAGCGCGACGAAGACGCTGGGCCAGTCCCACAGCGAGAGCAAGAGGCCGCCCGTCACGGGCCCGGTGGCGACCCCGAGCCCGGTGACCGCTCCCCAGGCGCCGACGGCCTTGGCGCGCTCGCGGCGGTCGCGGAAGGTGTTCGTGATGACGGCCAGCGTCGTGGGGAAGATCAGCGCCGCAAAGGCGCCCATCACAAAGCGCGCGGCGATCAGCTGCCCGGGCGAGGAGCAGAGCGCCCCGGCCGCGCTCGCGGCGGCGAAGCCGAGCAGGCCCACGAGCAGCGCGGGTCGTCGGCCGAAGCGGTCGCCGAGGCTTCCCGCGGCAAGCACGAGCGCGGCGAACGATAGGTTGTAGCCGTCGACGATCCACTGCAGATCGCGTGTGCCCGCGCCGAGCTGGCGGGTCAGCGAGGGCAGGGCGACGTTGACGATCGTGGTGTCGATGTTGATCGCAAAGGCGGCCAGGCAGACCGCGGCGAGGATCAGTCCGGGGGAGGAAGAACGGTGGCTCATGGCAACGCTCCAGTTACATAAGTTGACGGCAGCAACATCAGTGGGACGGTAGGTTCGCACATAATGTGTACGTTGTCAACATGTTCTCCGCCATGTCCGCGATGAGCTCGCCGGCGAAGCGCTACCACCACGGCAACCTGCGCTCGGCGCTGATCGAGGCTGCGCTCGAGCTGGCCCGCGAGGGGGGCCCTGAGGCGGTCGTGCTGCGCGAGGTCTCACGCCGGGCGGGCGTCTCGCACAACGCGGCCTACAGGCATTTCGCGGATCGCGACGCGCTTCTGCAGGCGGTCTGCGAGCGCTGCATGGGCGCGCTCGCGCGCCTGATGGAGAGCGGCATCGCGGCGGTGGACCCTGCCGATCGGAGCCTCGCGGCGGCGCGGCAGCGCCTGCGCGCGACGGGCTTGGCCTACATCGAGTTCGCGCTGAGCGAGCCCGGCTGGTTTCGCACGGCCTTTGCAGTGCCCCCTGGCCTCGGCTATCTCGATGACGGCCAAGGTGTCGGAGCGAGCGGGCTGGGACCGCTCGAGCTGCTGGGCGCGCAGCTCGACGGGGTGCTCGCGGCCGGTGGGCTCCCGGCCAAGCGCCGCCCCGGCGCGGAGCTCGCGGCCTGGGCGGCGGTTCACGGCCTGGCGATGCTGCTGCTGGAGGGTCCCTTGCGCTCACTGCCCGAGAGCGAACGCGGCTCCGCGATCGCACGCCTGCTCGACACGATCGAGCGCGGGCTGTAGCGCTCGAAGCCGGTGAGCCGAGCGGCCTAACGAGCCTCGAGGCCAGCGGCGAGCATCTCGATCAGCACCGCAAAGGAGGCATCGCGATCGCGTGACATCGCAAAGCCGCCGCTCTGCTCGAGTGAGACGAAGCCGTGCAGGGCGCTGCGCAGAACACGGATCGCATCAATTGCCCGATCGCCCTCGAGCTCCCAGTGACGGAGGATCGCGCCGAGCAGCTCGAGCAGGCGCTCGGCGGCTGCGCTCAGCTCCTCATCAGGCGCATCGACAGCTGCAAGCGTCGCCGCATAGGTCCCGGGGTGAGCATGCGCGTAGCCCCGGTAGGCATTGGCGGTCGCAGCGAGCGCCTGCTCGCCGGCAAGCCCGGCGGCGCCAGCGGCGATCAGATCGCCAAGTTCGCGCAGCCCCCGCAGCTTAATTAGGCGCAGTAGCGCGCTGCGGCCGTCGACGTGGTTGTAGAGCGATGGCGCGCGCACGCCGAGGTTCTCGGCGAGTCGCGCGAAGCTCAGACGCTCGAGTCCGTCCTGATCGGCGAGCGCCACGGCCGCCTCCAGGACCTGCGCAGTGTCGAGTCCCTGACGTGGCATCTCAGCTCGCGTGCGCGATCGCGGCGTCCATCGCCGCGATCGGGGCCGGGGCGATCTTGCCGTGCCCCGGCGCCAGGCGCGCGGGCTCGAGCGCGCGCAGTGCACGAGCGCTTTCAAGCACCATCGGACGGTTCCAGGTGCCCATGATCACGAGCGGGAAGCGCGGGTTGCGCCGCGCTGAGGTCTCAACGCCACCGAGGGTGGAGTAGGTGTCGCCGCAGAAGAGCGTGCCGTCGCGCTCATCGAGGAAGGCGAGGTGCCCGGGGGTATGGCCAGGGCTCGCGACCGCGAGCAGCGAGCCGACGTGCTCGCCCGCCTCGATGGTGCGCGTCGGCCTGGTCTCGGCGCCGCGATAGTCGCCGCGGAGCTTCTGCCGGGGCTCTCCGGGATCGAGGCTCATGTCCTTCGCCATCAGGCGCGCGTCGCGGGCGCTGATGATCACCTCGACCTCGGGGAGGGCCGCCTTCAGGCGGTCGACCGCGCCGATGTGATCGCCATGCGCGTGTGTCAGCAGGATGCGCCGGATCGGCGCCTCGAGATCCTCGGCCGCGGCGAGGATCCGCTTGGCGCCCTGCGCCATCGTCGTGTCGATCAGGGTCAGGCCGTCGTGCTCGCGCAGCAGGTAGGCGTTGACGAAGCCCCAGAGGTTGACGCGGGTCACGTTCGACATGGGAGAGCTCCTCCAAGTGGATGACTATTGAACATAGCTCTAAAACTATCATATATAGTTTGGAGTGCGTGGAGATGATCCGCTGAGGTGTCCTGGTCGCCCGCGAGACTGTTGCCCGTGGCCGCGATGGGCAGCGTATGAGCAAGGGGCGGCTGGAGGCCTTCAGCGACGGGGTCTTCGCGATCGCGGCGACGCTGCTGGTGCTCGACCTGCACGTGCGCAGCCGTCCTGGGCACCTTGCGCACGCGCTGGGGGCAGAGTGGCCCCACTACGCGACCTTCGTGGTGAGCTTCCTCACGATCGGGATCATCTGGGTCAACCACCACGGCCAGTTCGCCCGCATCGAGAGCGTCGATCGGCCGCTGTTGTTCCTGAACTTGCTGCTGCTGATGTTCGTCGTGCTGATCCCCTTCCCGACGGAGCTGCTCGGCGAATACCTGCACGGGGGCAGTGACCAGCACGTGGCGGCGGCGGTCTATGCGGGCACGCTGCTGGCGATGGGCCTCGGCTTCGCGGCGAGCTGGCGCTACGTGGCGGCACACCCCGCGCTGCTCACGCGGGCGATCTCTGAGGCGGAGCTGCGCGCGCTCGTGCGCCGCAACGCGGTTGGACAGGGTGTCTACCTGCTCGCCTTCGGGCTCGCGTTCGTGAGCGCGCCGGTGTGTCTCGCGCTGTGCGGCCTCGCTGCGCTCTACTACACGCTGCCCGGCCGTCTGCCCGAGGGCGAGCGCGAGCTCGCCTGAAGGCGTCTACTCGCCTGGGACGATCTGCAGCCCGTCGAGCAGGCGCTCCAAGGTGCTCGCGACGGCGTCGGTGCCGTCTGGGTCGCGCACCACTAGCAGCGCGGCCTCGTCGAGCGCGCCCATCAGCAGATGCGCGAGCGTTGCGACGGGCAATGGCGCGATCTCGCCGGCCGCGATCGCGGCGCCGATCACCGCCTCGATCAGGCCGAGGCCGTAGCGCTCGGCGACCTCGCGCCAGCGCTCCCAGCCGAGCACGGAGGGGCCGTCGATCAGCACGATGCGCTGGACCTCGGGCGCGCGGCAGGCCTCGAGGAAGATGCGAATGCCCTCGCGCAGGGCGGCAAAGGGGCCGTCGGCCTCCTCGCCGAGTTGCGCCGCGACGTGGCCGGTCAGCTCCTGCTCGACCTGTTCGTAGACGGCGAGGAAGAGGTCCTCCTTGGCGGGGAACTGGTGGTAGAGCGCACCGCGCGTGACGCCCGCGCGACGCACGATCTCCGTGGTCGAGACGTCCGCGTATCCCCGCCGCGCGAACAGCGGGCGGGCGGCCTTGATCAGCTTGGCGCGCGTCGAGGCCGAGCGTGCGGCTTGCTTGTTGACAGTCATGCAGTCTGTATGTAAGTTACATGCAGGTTGTACGTAATGAGGTCACGATATGGGAGCGTGCGGACATGCAGAGGAGCGTCAGTCTCAGCCAGGGGCCCATCCGCTACCGCGAGGAGGGGGCCGGCGATCCGATCGTGTTCGTACACGGGCTGCTCGTCGACGGGCGGCTGTGGCGCAAGGTCGTCCCGCCGCTCGCGGGCAGTCATCGCTGCATAGCGCCCGACTGGCCGCTCGGCGCGCATCGCTCGCCCTTGGCAGCGGGCGCCGACTGCTCGCCGCGCGGCGTCGCGCACCTGATCGCGGACTTCCTGGAGAAGCTCGAGCTCGAGCGCGTGACGATCGTCGCCAACGACACAGGCGGCGCGATCTCACAGATCCTTGCCGCCGAGCGGCCTGAGCGCTTGGCCGGCCTCGTCTTGACGAACTGCGATTGCCTGGAGAACTTCCTGCCACCCGTGATCCGCCCGCTGCAGTGGCTCGCGCACGTCCCGGGCGCCTACGCCCTGATCGCCCAGCTCACGCGCTCCTCACGCCTGCGCCGCTCGCCGCTTGGCTTCGGCATGCTCACCCACCGCCCGATCCCCGATGAGCTGACCGGTGACTGGATGGCGCCGCTGCGTGACCGTGGGGTACGTGCGGATGTCCTACGCACGCTGAAGGCGATCAGCTCGAGCGACACGCTCGCGGCTGCATCCACCCTGGCTCAGCACCCATTGCCGACGCTGCTCGCCTGGGCGCCCGATGACCGCATCTTCCCGCTGCGCTTCGCTGAGCGGCTCGCCGCGATGATTCCCGGCGCAGGCTTGGAGCAGATCGCGGACAGCCGCGCCTTCGTGCCCGAGGATCAGCCCGAGCGGCTGGCGGAGCTGATCGAGGCCTTTGTGGCGGAGATATCTCCTCAGTCTCGTTCGAGTGCCGCACGCACTGCGCCGGCGCTCGGTGCGAGCTGATCGGAGAGACGCTCGAGCAAGATCCGCCAGGCGGGCTTCACCGCGATCGCACGACGCACGAGCTCGACTCCCATGGCGAGATCCTGCGCAGCGACGCCAAGGCCCGCCCAGAAGGCCAACTCATCAGCCTCCGGGGCAAGGTCCGAGGCGGCAAGGTAGAGGCGGCCGGCCTCGTCGTGCTCGCCCCGCGCTGAGCACTCGTCACCCTCGCCGGCCATCTCGTATGCGCGCGCCAGACGCAGGAGCCGGCGCAGCTCCACGAGCGGCTCGGGGGCGTCCTCGACGCGCACATCAAAGCGTGTGCGCCATGGCTCGCCACGAGCCGGCACGACGAGCAATGCTGCCGACTGGAGCCCGCGCACATCCCCGCCGGCCGCCTCACCCCCCTCGAGCGCAAGCAGCAGTCGCTCGGCCAGATCGCCCTCGCTCGCGCTGAAGGCTCCGGCCATTGCCGCGGGCACGCCGGGGTGGGCCATCATGTTCGCCTGGCAGCTGAAGCCCTCACCCTGAATGTCCTCGGCGTGAGGGATGCAGCCGGCGCCGGTATGAGCGGCGAGCGCGCCGCTCGCATCGATCACGCCCAGCTGGCGAAAGTCGGCGAGCTCGTCCTTGCCCAGCACGGAGGCGATCGCGGCGCGCGCATCGAGGCCGTGCTGGAGACGGTCGAGCGCATTCGGCCCGTGGGCGACCTCGGCCACGGACTGGGTTGCGACCGCGCCGACCCCCGGGCGCGCCCAGGCGACGACGCTGCCGACGGAGAACCAGTGCGACTGCACGGCCACGCCGAGCTCACCGGTCACAGGGTCGCGGGCGACGATCGAGTAGGTGCCGCGGCGCATCTCCCGGACATCCTCTCAAGCGGGAAGCATTCGCCGCCTGCGGCGTCTTAGCTGGCATGCGCCACGAACACCCGGCACGCATATGCGCAGGGCGGCGATCCGAACACGACCCGAGGAGACCACAGATGACAACCTCAACGCCAGCGCGCGCAGCCCGCAGGATCAGGCCCCGCCTCGCAGCCCTGCTGACGGTGCTTCTCGCCCTCGTGGTGGCTGGATGCGGAGGCTCGAGCTACTCGAGCTCCGCCGGCTCCTCGAGCTCGAGCAGCGCGACTCAGCCGGCGCCGGCTACGAGCACCACGAGCAGCTCGGCGCCCGAATCCAGCTCGGCGCCGGCCGCGTCCGGGATACCGCAAAACGGAGGCGGGGACGGCGACGCGGATAACAGCGGTGGCCCCAGCGATGGGGATGGGAACCTTTAGAGCGCTCGCGCTGTCGCTCGGGCTGTGTCTTGTGGGGATCGCAGCCGCGGTTGGAGGGTGCGGGAGGAGCGGCAATGCTCCCCGCACCGCCACCGCCGCGCCTCCCTTCGCCTGGCTGCGTCCGCTGGCGGCGCCGCACGGTTGGCACAGCGTCCGTCTCTCGGGCGGCGCCGTGCTCACCTACCCGCGTGGCTGGAGGATCGTCCCTGGCGACCGTGGCACCGCCACCGCGGCGCTGCGTGACGGCCAGGGCGGCTTCCTCGGATACCTGAACCTCACCCCGCGCCAGGGCGAGGAGAAGCAGGCCAACTGGGCCTCGTTCCGTCCTCGCCATAACGCGGAGGAGGGTGAGCGTGCGGTGACGCTGCAGGCCAGCGCGAACGGGCTGCGCTTTCGTGGCGGGCAAGGGGCATGTGTGCAGGACGCCTACACGACGGTCGCGGGAACGCGCTACACCGAGATCGCCTGTCTGGTGGGGGGCGGACGGGCGGAGTCGGTGATCGTCGGGGCGGCCCCGAGTCGCGATTGGGCCGCACAGAGCCCTGCAATCGAGCAGGCGATCTCAGCGCTCCAGACCTGAGCGGCGCCCTGCGCGCTAACTTGGAGAGGCCGTGGAGCTCTCCGAGAAGCAATACGAGAAGGAGCTGTTGCGGCTGCAGACCGAGCTCGTCTACATGCAGGAGTGGATTGTGGCCGGCGGGCGGCGCCTGGTGGTGCTGTTTGAGGGGCGCGACACCGCCGGCAAGGATGGGGTGATCAAGCGCGTGATCGCCTTTCTGAACCCGCGCACCTGTCGCGTCGTGGCGGTGCCGACACCGGGGGAGCGTGAGCGTAGCCAGTGGTACTTCCAGCGCTACGTCGCGCACCTGCCGGCGGCCGGGGAGATCGTGCTGTTTGACCGCAGCTGGTACAACCGCGCCGGCGTCGAGCACGTGATGGGCTTCTGCACGCAGGAGCAATATGAGGAGTTCCTGCGCTTCTGCCCGACCTTCGAGCAGTCGCTGCAGAACGACGGGATCATGCTCGTGAAGTACTGGCTCTCGGTCAGCGACGAGGAGCAGGAGCGGCGCTTCAAGAAGCGCCTGTCAGATCCCCGCAAGCGCTGGAAGTTCAGCCCGATCGACCGCGAAGCCCGTGCGCGCTGGGTCGAGTACGCCGAAGCCAAGGACCGCATGTTCGCCCACACCGACACCGACGCGAGCCCCTGGTACGTGGTCGAGGCCGACAACAAGCGCTCGGCACGGCTGAACCTGATCAGTCATCTGCTCACGCTCGTGCCCTATGAGCATCTCGACCGCGCCAAGCCGCTGAAGCTGCCGCCGCGCCAACGGCGCGAGTACGTGAGGCCGCCGAAGAACAGCGAGCGTCTCGTGCCGGCCCGCTACGCGGTTCGCTGAGCGTCCGCAGCGGTGAACGCCGCGCGTGTCGCCGCGGCGCCGGCCTTCACGCTCTCGAAGTAGCCGTAGGTGCCCTGATCGCGCAGCTCGGTGGCCGCCTGCACGAGCGCCGCATAGGCGGCATAGGCGAAGGCGCCGCCGACCGACACGCGGCTGACACCGGCCTCGGCGAGCTCGCCGACCGTTGGCACGCCGGGCATCGCCAGCACATTGAGCGGCTTCTCGATCGCCGACAGCACGGCGCGAATGTCTCCCATGCTGCGGATCCCCGGGGCGTAGAGCACATCGGCTCCCGCCTCCTGGTAGGCCTGCAGGCGGGCGATCGTGTCGGCGAGGTCATCGCGCCCGCGGATGTGGTTCTCGGCGCGCGCGGTCAGGACGAGCGGGACCGGTCCGCCGTGCGCTACCTCGGCGGCAGCGGCAACACGCTGGACTGCGAGCTCGTGCTCGTAGATCTCGCTGCCGCTCCAGTCCTCGACCGAGCAGCCCGCGATCCCCGCGGCCAGCGCCAGCTCGATCGTCTCGGCCACCGCGGCGGGCTGATCGCCGAAGCCGTTCTCGAAGTCCCCGTTGACGGGCAGTCCGCTTGCCTCTGTGACCGTGCGGGCGTGCGCGATCGCCTGCTCGCGCGAGACCCCGCCGTCGGCGCGGCCGAGCGCAGCGGCGAAGCCGCCGCTCGTGGTCGCGAGCGCCTTGAATCCGAGTGAGGCCAGCAGCTTCGCGGAGCCGAGGTCCCAGGGATTGGGCAGCAGCAGGGGGCGCTCGCTGTGGTGCAGTTCGAGAAAGTGTCGTGCCTGGGCGGCGGGATCTTGCACTGGGCTCAGCCTAGCTCTCCGCGCGCCGCCTGAGCTCCCCTGGGCGCCCGCTCACGAAGATCGCGCGCGTCGCGGCCTCGACGGGCCCGCGGATCAGCATCCCGAGCATGCGCCCCGGATCGGCATCGAGGTTGAAGGTCGCGCGCGTGCGACCCCCGCCGAGGTCCTCGAGCTCCCAGGAGCCCTCGACCGACTTCATGTCTCCCTGCTCCTGGGTCCAGGACAGGCGCGTGGGGCCTTCATAGCTGAAGCGCACGCGGGCCTTGATGCGGCGGACCTTGATGTCGTTCTCTGTCTCGACCAGCGTCGGGCGGCCCTGCGCATCGTGCTCGAGCGCGCTCATCGCATCGAGGCCGCCCTGCCACTCCGGTGCGCTCAGCACGTCCTCGACGATCGCCCAGACCTGCTCCAGCGGGGCCTCGATCTCCTCGCCGGCACTACCTCCGAGGTTTCCCATCAGGCGCCTCTCTGTTCGTGGATGAGCTTGCGAGTGACACTAGCTCGCATCAGCCGGATTCGGTCAGGCGTCGACGCAGCATCCAGGTCGAGAGGATCAGCAGCACGGCCGCGTAGGCGAGCAGCACGCCGACTTCGCCGGCGATGTCCGCCAGGTTCCCGCCGTGATGCAGGAGCGTGCCGAAAGCTTCATTTGCCCAGGCGTGCGGGGTCAGGTGCGCGATCACCTTCATCGTGTGCGGAAAGACTTCCAGCGGCACCATCGAGCCGCCGAGCGCGGCGAGGCCGAGGCCGAACAGGAAGGCCGCGGCGCGCGCCTGCTGTTCGTTGGCGAGCGCGCTGCCGAGCAAGAGCCCGGCGCCGCTACCCACCAGACAGAAGGCGAGCACGAGCACCGCGGCAGCGAGCGGGTTACCCCAGTTGACGCCGAGCGCGAGCGCCCCGAGCATCACGATCAGCGCCTGCATGACAGCGATCGCGAGGCGCCCGAGGCCGGCGCCGAGCAGGACCGTGCGCAGCGCTGTCGGGGTCGAGAGCATCCGTCGTGCGACGCCAAGACGGCGCGTCTCGATCAGCGCGCCGGCCCCCGTCAGGGAGGTGAAGAAGATGAACAGCAAGAGCTGCGTGCTCGCGCTCGTGTCGAACTGTCCCTGCGCCTGTGGGTAGGCCTCGCCTGATGGGTCGGTCAGGTTCACGCTGATCGGGGCGAGCTGTTTGGACACCTGGCCGGCGCGGCGCAGGCTCTGAGCGAAGGGCGGTCCGCCATGAGCCTGGAGCAGGCGCGCGGCTCCAATCAGCGCGCTCTGGCGCGCGACCGCTGCCTGGATCGTCGGCGCGAGCTGTGCGGCAAGCGTGTCTGGCCGGCCGAGATAGTCGAGGGTGACGCTGCCACCGTCCTGCAGTGTGGTGTCGTAGGTGCCTGGGATCAACAGGCCGGCCTCGACTTCGCCCTGCTGCACCCCGCGTTCGACTTCAGAGGCGCGCTTGTATTGGCGCAGGCTCAGGTTCTGCTCGGAGCCGAGCGTCGCGACGAGCTCACGTGCGAGCGCACCCTTGCCGACATGGACGCCGACGCGTGCGGCTGAGCTGCCAAAGGCCGCGCCCAGCAGCAGGATGATCAGCATCGGCAG
>Ga0182019_10000960_pt1 | contig 14429 bp, 13 predicted proteins | sample 812E2MmetaG_FD_120483 | JGI IMG/M metagenome (GOLD analysis project Ga0182019, IMG submission 120483) | Permafrost microbial communities from Stordalen Mire, Sweden - 812E2M metaG | ecosystem: Environmental > Terrestrial > Soil > Wetlands > Permafrost | place: Sweden: Stordalen | collected...
ATCAGGCTCCGGGCCGCGAAGCCGAAGGGGAAGCGGCACTCGCCGTCGTCCGCCGGATGGCCAGCGAGAGAAATCCGACGACGATTCCCGCACCGACAACGACTGCATCGACCTGAGCGCTGAAATATTGATCCAGCCCCGCAAGTGTGTCAAATGAGAAAATACCCGGGCCGGCAAACGCAAGCGCGAGCGAAGCTGCGACATAAAATGCGTTGAGCTCGACCCCGTTCCCGGACGCGAAGAACCCGTTCCGGAGGTGCACACTCCCCGCGGCGACGATCATGAGCAGAACGATAAGCGCGGGGCCGACAGGCCCGAAGAGACCGAGCGCTGTCAGAATACCACCGACGATTTCACCATATGCCGCAGATGCGGCAAACAGTACGCCCGGCCTGTATCCGAGGGATTCGAAGAACCCGGATGTCGCCTTGAGCCCGTGTCCGCCGAAGAAGCCGAATGCCTTCTGTGCGCCGTGCGCTGCCATTGCCAGCCCTACTATAAGCCGTGCAATCAAGAGTCCTGTTCCCACCATGATTTTTCCCTTTCCTTTTTCGGCTCCAGCAAAGGAGCAGTTGTTCATTAACGCAAAGTACAGATATGAATTATACAATCAAAAAAAATGGACACCTCCCGTCTTTTCCTATTCGCCACCCAGCATCACGAGAAGACGCCGGAGTGAGTTCCTCTCCTCCTCGCTCGAGTTCGAAAAAAGTGCCTGCGTCGTCGACCTGAGTGCCTCCAGACCTCTACTGTGCATGCGTTTTCCGGATTCGGTGAGCTCCATGAGTATGCTCCTCCTGTCTTCCGGATCCGAGACTCTCTTCACGCTCCTTTCCGACTCCAGCCTGTCCGTTAATTGCGTGATGTTTGATTTGACGCAATTAAGATGCTCTGCAAGCCTCCCGAGTGAAACGGGGGCCCCCGCACTTACCAGGGCATCGAGCATCCGCCATTTCACAACCGTGAGCCCTTCAGAACCGAGCGCCTGGTCCAGCCGGGATTCCGCAAACCGCCCGCTCTTTATCAGGAGAGTCAGGAGTCCAAGAGCACCCTCTGTTGGACAGGCCTCAAATTCATTCATGAATGAAATATACATATATAAATCAAATTTGTCAAGTGAAATCGTCCGGAGTCACTTTCTTCCCTATTTGGGTATCCCGCCTTTCCATCCGAATTTCTTCATGTCGACCCGCCCCCGGGAAAAGACAACTCCCTCTCGGCTGAGGAGCCGTTCCTGCTCTTCCCCCCTCTCCCCCGGGAGGGAGATTCTCCCGGCGGCATTGATAACTCTGTGCCATGGGATCTCACTTCCCCCGGGAACGTGATGGAGTGCATACCCCGCCATGCGCGCCTGTCGCGGGAGCCCGCTCAGCCTCGCAACGGTGCCGTACGACGCGACTCTCCCCCGCGGTATGCGCGTGACCGTGCGCCAGATGCGGAGGTAAGCATCACTCCTTTTCTCTCCTGCCAAGGCCGTATTCGTGATGTGTCAGGCGTGAATGGGTTCTTTCGTCATCGAAGCGTCGAGTGTGACTCGGAGCCCCTCCGGGAGGAGAAGAATCACCGGGGGGAGATGCCTTCGCATGCTCCCCCCTGATGCACGGCTGACGGAGATCACTACTTCGTACCCGCCGGGTTCCCCTGCGTCCGCTTGTTGTGTTTCAGCCGATAGATGTCTTTGCTGGCCTTGTTCTGATCATGGCGGAGCTTTGCCCGTTCCGCCGGCGTCACTTTTCCGTCCACCTTCGCCATCTGTTTTTCCGCCTGGATCGTTTTTTGCTCCTGCCTCAATTTCCTCGCCTCCCCTTTTGTCAGTTCACCGCTCTTGACCCCCTGACGGATGCGCGCCTTCTGCTTCATCTGCCGCTCCCTGACCACCGGCGTCTTGGTACCCGGGGTTTGCGGAGGATTCGGGTCCTGAGCATATGCCGTGACTGCGAACGCCACGGCGAGAAGCAACAGCCGCATTCTGAGTCCCATGTGCAGCCTCCTGTGTGTGTGAGTGGGTTGATTACTTCAGGAGAAGCATCGTCCGTGTCCGGACGTAGCCCCCCTCCCGAAGCCTCTAATAATTAATAGACGCCGCTTGCAAGCCCCGATGGGTCAAACGCCGGACACAGCCATGACGGAGCGCGTGGCGGCGCCGTCCGGTGAGGCCGGCCCGTCGGCCGGATTACTGAGAAAGTTATCCGTGCCGAACATCGCGAACATTCTCTCTCCGTCACCGATCCCCGCGATCGGCGTCTCATTTGCCCTCAGCGATATCGCAGGCTTGCCGCGGGAGTCAAGAACGACAGGATTCCAGAATGCACCGGAACTGTCCGTGATAAAATTCAGTTTCAGGTCCGGGCCCGCGCTTGTGTCTGACACCCATCCGATTGCGTCATTGTCCTCCGCGATGCGGGGGGAATCAGTCTGCGCATTCGGCGCCCCGTCGAACGTGGCGGTCGGCTGCGAATCCCCGAAGAGAAAATACGTAACGCCATTGTGCTGGAACGAATGCCCCTCATCCGTCCCGAAAAGGCCGTATCTCTTCTCCGTCTGGCTTGTCGTCGGCCTGTTGAATTCCTTGCCGGTCTCCCCCGTAAGCTGACAGACCTTCACCGTCGAGCCCGGAACATACATGATGCTTTAGGGAGGAGCCGGAGGCGTTGACAGTGCCGGCCTGTTGTGTCCGCCGGAAGTCCGACTGGGAGGCGATTGACGCAGGTGCCCGCGTCATGAGTGTGCGGAAACGGATATGAAAAGACTCTGCAAACCAGGGCATAACAACAGTTGACGCGGCAAGCGTGAGAATGGGCTCCCGGATTTCAGTATTTCATTATAATGGAGACTGAGTTGACAATCAAGAAAAATCTGATATTTTTGCATAATCGTCTGAAGGTGACATTGACACTTATATTTCCTATCTTCTTATCACCCATTAGCGAGATGTCACCACAGATCCGCCGTACGTCCACCGCTTCATTCATTCACCATCACATTACATTCTGGAGGTTTCCATGGCTGGTTTGTTGAAACGCGTCGGACTCACTTTGCTTTCCCTTTCCCTGGGCGCGATGATCGCTCTGGCGGGAGAAACGGCACCTGACAAGGAATCACCTGCTCCCAAACAGGGGTTCCGCGCAGACATTCTCGGGCAGATCAGTTTCGCAGAAAAAAGGATCGAAGACCTTGCTGCAGCGGTCCCCGCGGAGAAATACTCCTGGCGCCCCTCGGACGGCGTCCGTTCCGTCAGCGAAGTGTACGTTCACATCATCGGCACCAACTACTTCTTCATGACGTTCCTCGGGGTCAAACCGCCGATGCCGATGGACCCGAACATGGAGAAGACGCTCACCGACAAGAGTGAAATCGCCGCGAAGTTCAAGCCCTCGTTTGACTTTTTCCGCAAGGCAGTCATGGGACTCTCCGACAAGGACCTCGACAAGACCGCGGAAGTGTTCGGCAACAAGATGTCATACCGCAACGTGCTGATCACCGCCATCGCCCATCTGCACGAGCACCTGGGACAGTCCATCGCGTACGCCCGCATGAACGGGGTCGTCCCTCCGTGGACGGCGGAACAGCAGGCGGCGGAGTCGGGGAAAAAGGAGATGAAGTAACACTGAAGAGGGAGGAGCGTATTGATGGCAAAGCGGGACGATGACAGGCCTCTTACTATCCGGTGCCCGAACTGCAAACAGATCCGCGAGCCGGATTTCAACGAGACCACCCGCAATTACGTATGCCCTCTCTGCTCGGCTCCTGTCGACGCGCAGGTGTTTATTGAGAAGAAGAAACGGGGACTGAAGTAAGGCAGGTCTGCCGGAGTGTGTGTCACTGAACGGCGGGCACCGCGGTTGTTGCGGTGTCCGCCGTCGTGTATCTTCTTTCCGGCACTCGGGAGTTCAGAACTTACTCACGGGTTCCCCGCGCCCCGGGCCGCAGGAAACAACTCACCGGCCCTCCACCCGTCAGGCGGCGCGCCCGCACACTCCGTCGCACGCACCATAACCGGATCGAGTCCGAGAGCAATGTCGCGCGGGGCCGGGAGAATGATCTCGTCGGGAACCACCCCTCTCCCTTCGAGCGGACGCCCGTCCGGAAGTGCGATCGCCGCGACCGTGATGTTCGCTCCGTACATGACGACGTTGTCCGCACCCACGGCGTGCTGCCGGTACATCGCCTCCATGACGCTTCCGCACGAAACATCCCCGATAACGACCCCGCGCCCGTAGAACTGCATTGCGCGGGCAAATATCTCAGAGGACGATCCCGACCTGCTGTCGATAAGCACGATGACCTTCCCGCGGTACGGGCGGCCCGAGGTGTGAGCGACGACGGAGTCTACCCCGGTTCGCCCCTTCGCGCGGAAGAGGGTGACATCTTCGTCGAAGAAGTACCCTGCCAGCGCCAACAGGCTGGTGATATACCCCCCCGGATTGTTTCGCAGGTCAAGTACCAACGCCCGCGAACCTCCGATGGTCTCCATCACACGCCCTGTTTCCTTCGCGGAGAGGTCGAACCGGGGGAGCTTCCAGACCGCCAGGCTGTCCCCGATGAGCTTCAGATGCGGGACGCCCGCGGCCGGCGCCGGTCCTTCTGGGATAGCGTCGTCCACCGTTCGTTCCCCCGCCGACGGCGCCGCAGAATTCACGACCCGAACCCGTTCTCTGCGCCTCGTGCCGATTTGAAGATCGTTCATCCCCCCGTCGGGACACTGGAAACGCATCGACACGACGGCCCGGGGATCCAGATCCTCCATTGTGGTTCTCAGCACGTGCATGGATGACCGGGAAGGAACACAACCGTCTATCGAACAGATCCGGTCTCCTGCGCGGAGCCCCTTCGCTGCAGCATCGCTCCCCGGACTGACAGCTGTCACGTAGCAGGAATCCCCGATCATGGCCATCTCCCAGCCATAATCAACCCGGAGCGTTCGGGGAGGAGGAATGAACTGCGTGTGAGCATCCCGGAGGTCAAACAGGGCGCCACCGATAGCAAGAAACATCTGACCGAGTGTCGCAGCACGGTCTATCTTCTTATCCGCATCCGAGAACCGCGCTGCGAGGTCGACGCCGTGAAAACCTGGATCATAATAATAATCCACGAGATCCTGACGGAGGAACCTGAGCATCACGTGACCCCGCTCCCGGTCGATGCGGCTCAGGCTCTGCGACGGGCAGGAAGACACTGCGATGAAGACCAGCATTCCCAGAATCGCCCCGCGGACCATGACCTGGTTCCTCCAAGCTTCTGTCAGCCGCCGGCGGCAAATCCCGGCGGATTAGACTCCGGGGATGCTAAAGCGCAAAAGCGGTGCCAGAATAGGGGGAATTGATGCCGCGGGGGCCTCTCCAGGCCGGTGGGAAAAAGGCTCAAAAAGAACGCAAATGCCGCGTAATTGGCAATAGATCCGCCATGGAATCAAAGACCATTCTCCCTGGCCGGACCACTGTTGTCAGAATTACCTCCGAAATCCGGAATCTTACATTCCGTCAGGTGATCCCCTTCCGGCGAAATTCAGTGGCGTACCGGACGCATCACAACCTGACGCTCAAGCCGAGGAAGAACTCTCTCCCCGGTCCGGGCTGATAGGAATTCCCGCCGGAATCAGGTTCGGTGAACGCCACATAGCGCATGTCGCCGAGATTGCGCCCCTGGAGGCTCAACTCCCCGGAGAGACCGCCCAGACGCACACGGGCTGCGGCCCTCGCTCCGAAGAGCGTGTACGGGCGGGCGGCCTCGGACTCGACATTGGCGCCGTCGATGTAGGACTTGCTCGTCGTCTCCGCATTCACCGATAAGGTGATATCGTCAGATACCTCACAACGGGCGACGAGGGCAAGCCTGTGCTGCGGGGAGTTCGGAAGCCAGTTGCCGCCGAGGATGCCCCTGTGAATCGTCGTATCGTCCATCAGAATCGGTATCGGCGAATCGACATCGTACGTGAAATGTGAGTACGTGTACGCAAGGCGGAGACCGAGAGCGTCTGAGGGTCGGAATTCCGCGCTGAGTTCGGCGCCGTAGCGGCGGCTTCTCCCGATGTTCCTGTAGAACGTCCCCTCCTCCCCGTTTCCGCGCCCCGGAATCCGGTACCTGTCGAAATCATTCTTCGTCGTCATGAAGAAACCGGTGAGGTCACAGTTCAGACTCTTACCGGGCGATCCTCTCACGCCGGCTTCGATGCTCTGTGACGTCGCGGCGCTGAGATCCCTGTTGAATCCCCCGTATCCCGCGGGGTTTGTGCCGAGTTCCTCCGTCGAGGGGGGGATGAATCCCTCCCCCCACGCCGCGTAGACCGTGAAATTCCCGCCCGGGGTATACGTGAGGCCGAGCCTCCCCGTGACGTTGGAAAAGTCGGCCTTTCCCGAATTGTCGGTCGAGTCGGTTTTCATCAGGTCCGCAAGCTCGTTGTGAATTCTGTCAAGCCGGACGCTCCCCGTGAAGTTCCACTCGCGCCCCACATCGACCATGTCAAGGAGAAAGAATCCGGCGCCCCGCTGCCGGATCTGCTGCCGGGCGATCACCGAGGCAATTTCGACGGCGTGGTCGTTCGGGTTCAGTTGTTCATCGTTCGTCTGCCATTCGAGGTCCGTCCCCAGGCTCACCGAATTCCTGAAACCGTCCGCGGACGCGCCGGACGCCAGCGTGTACTGCACGGACGTGCCGGGCGTTGTGAGGATCTGGTGATCGAACACGTGATTGTTCGCTTCCGTGTAAGCGGAATGCCTGACATAGCCGTTAAACCGGATTTCGTTCTGCCCGGCAAACCTGACAACGCCGGCGACTCCCGTCGTGGTGCGGTCGACCTCCATGTGTTCGTTGTACGGGACCGCATCGTCGTTCGGAAGCGTCGGATCCCGCATGTACTGGGCGAGACTCAGCCCCTCGGGGTTTTCATGATAGGTATTCACCCATGAGAGGATCGGGGTGATCTGGAAGGCGGCTCCGGGGGTGTATGTCGCCTTGGCGTATACGTTGTTCTGCCAGAATCCTGTGTGCACCCGGTACCCCGCTCCCCCCGTGCGCGAGAGTGAGACTCTGTAGTTCACGTCGCTCACGTCCCCGCCGAACTGTCCGAAGCCTTTCCAGAATTTGTTGGAGCCCGCGACAGTTGAGAATTCGCCGAACAGCGGCGTTTTCGGGGAGTTCTGCGTCACGATGTTGATTATTCCCCCGGCCGCCCCGCCGCCGTACAATGATGTGGCAGGACCCTTCAGAACTTCTATCCGTTCCACGGTATTGAGGTCCACATCGAAAAAGTCAGGAGCGAGCCCCGTCGGATCATTCACGGGGAGTTCATCGAGAAGAACCTTGATCGAACGGATCCCCGTTTCCGTAAGTATCCCCTGACCGCGAATCGACATGTGGACCCGCTCCCCGTTCGCCTGGTTGTCCACCTTTACGCCGGGGACAAGAAACATCGCTTCATCGATGGCAGCCCCTCTCGGCATCCCCTTCAACTCATCTCTCCCGACGATTGTCGTGCCGGCCGGGCATGTCTTCAGAGGGACGGTCATCCGGGGCGCGGTAATGAGGACTTCAAACGGAAGGGGATGCACGATCGTGTCGGCGGATGCGACGGACCCGCCCGGCATGGGGGACGATTGACCCGCCGGAGCGGGGCTTTCAACGATCTGCATGAGTACGGCAGATGCAACAAGGAGCGAGAGGGTTCTCGTCATCGTACGGGCCCATGAAAAACCGGCGTGAGGAGAAAAATGACAATGGCGTCCGGTCGCACCGCGTGTGCGATCCCGGACGCCATGTCAATGAGCTGATTCTTCAAAGATAGATTGTTGCCGGCAGAGAATCAATCACGGTGGGGCGCACTGACGGTGCGCGATCACGAGAAACTACAGGTATTTTCTGCGCAATGAACCGAGAATTCTGTTGCAGAGGCGGGTTGTTCTTTGTAGATTTTCACAATCATGAACGCAGTCGCTGAGGAAGTCTTCGTCCGGGCGTCGCGGGCCCGGAAATGCATCCGGGAATGAACAATCGACGACAAGGTGGATCTATGCCGGAAGGATCGGGACTCTCGCGGAGAGATTTCATCAAACTCGCCGCGCTGGGAACAGGCGCCCTGAGTTTTCTCCCGGGGTGCGCTCCATCGCGGAGCAGAGAATGGATTTTCCTGTCGGACACGGACGCCGCCCTGCTGGGGGTTGTCGCCGACCGGATCATACCGCCGGATTCGTGGCCCGGGGGGAAGGAGAACGGCGCCGTCAGATTCATCGACACGCAGCTCGCCGGGCCGTACCGCAGGTTCAGAAGTGATTATCGGTCCGGGCTCGATGCAATGACCGCAGCATGCAGCGGGAAATACGGCAGGAAATTCGAATCTCTCGCACCGCAGGAGCAGGATTCGTTTCTCAGGGCGATGGAATCGGGAGCGCTCAGGGAAGGAGGATGGACGGGGGTCTCCAGCGGCAAATTCTTCGCGATGCTCCGGGATCACGTGATGCAGGCGTATTACGGCAGCCCCCGCCACGGCGGGAACCCGGGCTACGCAAGCTACAAAATGCTGGGTATCGACTATCCTCCACTCATCGGACAAAACAGGTACAGGCTCTGACCCGTGAAAAACAGACATGTGAATGCCCTCGTCGTAGGCGCCGGAGCCGGCGGCGGTGTGATTGCCAGCGTGCTGAGCAACGCCGGCCTTTCCGTCGTGCTCTTTGAACGGGGAGGCTGGGTGTCGTTCGACGATCACGACAACGACGAGCTCCTCTCGCAGCGCACAACCGTTCTCGGCAATGCGTTTGGTCCCGACGACGAGCGCTACCGTCGCGTCGTGATCAACGAGGACGGCTCCACGGAAATCGTCTACCCGAGCGACGGCGCCTATAATAACGTCGCGGCGTGCGTGGGATCGGGAACGGTGAGCTACGGCGCGATGGCCTGGCGGTTTATGGCGGAGGACTTCACAATGAAGACCACGTACGGCCGGGTCGAGGGTTCCACGCTCGACGACTGGCCCATAACCTACGCGGACCTCGAGCACTGCTACGAACGTGCGGAGTGGGAGATCGGGGTCGCGGGGGACTCCTCGCTCAATCCGTTTGCCGCTCCCCGTAAGAAACAGTACCCGATGCCTCCGTTCGCATACAACAAGGAGGCGACGCTGCTTGAGTCCGCGATGAAGAGGCTCGGCCTCCATCCTTTTCCCATCCCGATGCTGCGCAATTCAGTGCCGTACAGCGGACGCCCGGCGTGCATCAGGAGGCGGACGTGCTGCGGGTTTGCCTGCCCCATCAACGCCAAATGCGGGACGCATAATACCGTCATCCCCGCCGCGCTCTCGACGGGGAACTGTGAGCTGCGGACAAACTGCATTGTGAGCGCGCTGACGATCGACGGATCGGGGAAGATCACCGGTGTGGAGTACTTTAACGGCGAGAACGGGAAAGAGGAGCAGACCGCGGACATCATCGTCATCGCCGCCTCTGCGACGGAGACCCCCAGGCTCCTTCTGAACTCGACATCGAAGCATTTTCCCTCGGGAGTCGGAAACCGGTTCGACTGGGTGGGAAGGAACCTCCAGGGACATGCGTACACGGGGGCCTTCGGGCTCTTCGAGGAGGACATATTCGACGACGTGGGTCCGGGCGCAACTCTCGCCATCAGCGATTTCAGCCATCATAATCCCGGCATCACCGGAGGCGGGATACTCGCCAATGAATTCACGCGACTCCCCTACCTCTTTTCAAACATCCGCCCCCCCCGGGCACGCCTCTGGGGGGAAGAGCACAAGGAGTTTCAGAGGAAATACTTCAGACGGAACATACAGGTCGTCGGGCCGGTCCAGGAGATGCCTTTCTTTGATTCCCGCGTGCAGGTGGATCCCGCGGTCCGGGACTCGTGGGGGATACCGGTCGTCCGGCTCTCCGGCCACCGCCACGGCCGGGACGCCGAAGGATGCGAGTTCCTCTCGGGGAAAGCGGAGATGATACTGAAGGAGGCAGGAGCGTTCCGCACATGGCGGCACGTTCCGGGGGGCGGGCTGAGCGGCGGACAGCATCAGGCGGGGACATGCCGGATGGGAAACGACCCCCGGAGTTCCGTGACGGACAGGTTCGGCCGCGTTCATGACACACCCAACGTGTTCATCGCTGATGCGAGCCTCCATGTGACAAACGGAGGCTTCAACCCCGCACTGACGATCATGGCGCTGGGCTACTGGGTCGGGGAACATATTGCGTCAGAATGGGAGAGAGGAAACCGGTTCAGTTAGGATCGGGGCACACACACAAATTCCGCACAAAGGCCGTACAGTGAAAACACTCTCTCCACCGTTCCGCATACTCACCTTCGTTCTCGTTCTGTTACTCGTTGCGACAACCGGTGCCTACTGGTACTGGGTCGAGGCATCTCCGCAATCGACGTGCGAATCATGCCACGAAATAGAGAGTTCATCGGCCATGTGGGCGCGGAGCGGCCACAGGGATTTTCCCTGCAAGGAATGTCACGGGACGGCACTCGGGGGGGGTGTCCACAGCCTGAAGGAAAAGAGCATGATGCTCGTCCACCACTTTACGGAATCCTCTCCCGGACGCATCACGCTCGATGAACGGCAGGTCCTGGAGATGATGGACAACTGCAGGCGCTGTCACGGAACCGAATATGCCCGGTGGATCTCGGGTGGACACTCGGCGACATACGGGGCGATATTCCTGAACGGGAAACACAATGCGGCCGAGCAGCTCAACGCGGACTGCCTCCGGTGCCACGGGATGTTTTACGGCGGGACGATCGACAGCCTTGTGACGCCGGTGAGCCGGAAGGGTCCCTGGTCGCTCAGAGACGCGGGACGGTCGGGGGAGCCCGCCATCCCCTGCCTGGCCTGCCACAGAATTCACACCGAAGGGTCGCCGGCCTCCGCCGCGGGGTACGACGACCCCGGGGGCATATTCTACTCACGACGGCCGGCGGAAACAGCGGCTGCGTTCTATGACCGGTATGAGAAGATGTATATCCGTGCCTCGGCCCTTCCGCCCCTCAGGCTCAGGGAAGGAACGCGGGAGGTGAAGGTCTCGGACGACCCGCGCGGGCGGATATGCTTTCAGTGCCATGCCCCCGGGGCGTTCCACCAGGCGGGGAGCGCCGACGACCGGACCCCCAGGGGAGTTCACGAGGGATTGAGCTGTCTCGCCTGCCACGACGGACACAGCAACGACGCGGGGGAAAGCTGCATCAACTGCCATCCGGCAATTTCCAATTGCGGGCTCGACGTGACAACAATGCACACAACGTTTGCCGAGAAGGGGAGCCCGCACAACATTCATTTCGTGCGCTGCATCGACTGCCACACGAAGGGGATTCCGCCCCGGCGCGGAGCCCGCGCATCGGGCCCCGACGCGCGGGAACGTGACTGAAGCACGCTACTTTGTATTGTACGACGCAGGAATCCGTCCGTCGCGCCCCACAAGAAGAAGGGCGCCTCTTCCCGGAGAGATGTTCACCTGTACGTCCGTTCCGCTCAGGTTGTCCCTGAACGCGACGTTTTCGCTCACCGCGCTCTCGGACGTCAGAACGTAGAGCGTGGCGTCCGGCAGCCGGGTGGGACAGATAAGTATCCCCGGATCGTCGCACGCAGTCACGTACGGAGCGGCCACTCCCGCGCGCTTCATGGCGTACCCGTAGATGCGCCCGATCGCTTCAGTCTGATCCGCAAGCTCAAGGGGATCCGCAAAGTAGAGTATGCGGCCGGCACCGAGCGTGATCTCGGCGAACGTCCGCCCTCCGCCCAGCAACCCATGTTCGGCATACGTTGTCCTGTCCCCGCTGTAACTGAGCCTGGCGTTTCCTCCAGGCCACGTCACCTGTGCCTCCCTCGCCGTCATCGCCGCGGGACGGTATTCCGTGTTCCAGTCCTTCGTTCGTCCCGGAACACCCCTCCAGTGTTCGTCCGCGTCTATCCTCCCCGACACCAGAAGCGTCGCTCCGGCGCGGACTCTCCCCATCAGGAGATCCCACGATTCCTGGCGCATCACCCACGGGGCAGGCACGATGATGAGCTTCGCCTGGGGCATGCGCCCGAGCTGGTATTCGCCGACTGCGAGGGCGCTCCCCCTGGCGTAGTTGTACAGCGCGCGAACGGCATTCTGCTGAACCGCCAGTCCCCAGCTCCCGAACGTGGAGAGCTGAAGCGACTGCGGCAGGACAAGCGCCACGTCGGGGCGAACCGATTCCGATGCGTACGGCTCCGCTGCACGGGCAAACGCCCCGATCCCGGCGAGCGCATCCAGCCACAGCTTGTATGAACCGTCACGCCGCAGGAGGCTGTAATCCTCGTCGCGCGACCAGTCCCAGTGGAGTATCCCGGTGTTCGCGGCGGCAAAGCCGAGAACCAGTTTCCTCTCCTCAAGCCCAAGGCCCTGCACGTCATCCCAGCGCCATGCCCCGTCCATCCCCCAGACGGGCTGCGGCCCCGTTTCACCGATGATGTTGGGTTTGTCAGGCGTCTTCGCAGCGATGGAATTCCAGAGAAGCGCGTCATCCCGCCACCACGTGTGGTCCACGGTGAAGCTGACGGCGGACGCCGCCCAGAACTGATTCAGGACCCGGTCGGTCACCCCCCCTTCATCCTGTCCCACCGTGACAGGCTGGCGGGCTCCCGCGGAGCGTATCGCCGCAATCATGCTGTCGGCCCACCTGCAGAAAAGCTCCTGGGCAAAGAGATTATAATCGAGCGCCCGCACGGTTCTCAGATTGCCCGAGCGAGAGAGATCCAGGTCTGCAAAGGCGGGGAGGGGAACCCTGTCAGGCGCGCCGATTTCGGCCGGGGTAGTATGCCAGGCGACGGCGAGACTTTCCGCCGTCCCGTATTTTTTCCCGAGCCATTCGTGCCACGCAGCGACCTCCACCGGATCCCCGTTGGGGGTGTTCCCTTTCCAGAGACGCCCCGGATTCGAGACGCTCGGTTCGTTGATAAGGTCGTAGCTCAGGAACGGCACATCGCGGAACCGGGAGGCGACGGCGCGGACGTACGCCCCCTCCGATTCAATGGCCGCCGGGTCAAGGTAAGGATTGGGCACGGGGGTGTGACGTTCACCGTCCCCTTCCTCCCCTTCGTGCAATTCAAGCTGGGGATCAAATGCAAAGAACGTAAATATGACCTGCACGTGATGACGGGCCGCCGCAAGGAGGTACGATTCGATTGCCCGCAGGAGCCGTTCGTCCGCAGCGCCGCTCACCACGTCCAGATAGCGTTCGCGGTTGAGCCAGATCCCCGTGCGGACTGCAGTAAGCCCCAGTCGTTCCATCTCGGCGAAATCACGCTCCCAGACCCACGCGTTTCCACCGATGCTCCCGCCGACGAAGAACGACCGCGTATAGAGATCCGTGGAAAAATAGTTCGTCCCGACCATCAGATACGGTTTTCCGTCAAGCCGGAAATAGTCTCGTCCCGGTTCGAGGTGCGCTCCGGACCGGAGAAGGGATGCATCGTGAACGGCGACACCGGAGGTATACCGTTCGAGCATCGTATCTCCCGAGGAGAGGGTAGCGCGGACAGTGATGGGACCGTGCGCATTTCCCGAGAGCGCGCACCGGATCTCCTCGTGGAGCAGATTCCCGCAGTCGAATGTCTTGGACGCGAGGACCTTTGTGCCGGAGAGGAAATCGACGGTGAGAACCGCTGGCTCCCCTCTTCTGACAAGATCCACCGCACCCGAAACGGCTCTCCCGCATCAACAGTGAGGTTCTGAAAGTCGAGCCAGAGCCGGACGCCGCCGAGCGAAGCATAGCGTGCGGCCCGGCGCATGAGTGCAATGCCGTCCTCCGAACCCCAGTAGGCCTGATCGGCGTCAAAACTGAGATAGACCCGTCTGTGGGGGGGACGCCCGCCCCCAACGATATCGTCCGCGACGGCGGGTGCGGCCAGCCTGTTCCCTCGTCCGTCTACGAGAAGACCGAGCCCGCGGTACCTCCCGCTCCGCCCCGCGTTGACAAACACGCGCCGGGGATTCACCGCGCATCCTTCAAAAAACACCGCATCCTCTTCCCACCGGATCGTCCATGGACCGTGCTGCGGCGCCTCGTACGAGTCCTCTATCCCCGCACTCCGCGCGTAGGCGAACGTCGGGGGATCGGCCCGCCATCCGAGACTGTCACCGAAGACCGGCACGCAGAGGGGACGGCCCCCCAGAACGAGAAGATTGCCGTCGACGATCTGGCGCCGTATCGCCGTCCACGCATCAGCCGGGAATGCGGACCCGTAAGGGAGGATCAGGAGATCCCCCTCTCCCGGCCGTGTTCCCTTCTGCAAGTCGCCGAGCCCGATGAACCGGGGCTCCAGCGGGGCAAGAGCGCGTTCGAGCGCCGCACGGGAGATCGCGCTGTTCTCAACGGAAGGGAATCCCTTTTCGAAAAAGACGTAGACGCCTCCCGGAGCCTGAATCGCCGCGAGCAGGGAGAAGCAGGCGAGCGCGGTACCTCTC
>Ga0182019_10000961_pt1 | contig 14413 bp, 11 predicted proteins | sample 812E2MmetaG_FD_120483 | JGI IMG/M metagenome (GOLD analysis project Ga0182019, IMG submission 120483) | Permafrost microbial communities from Stordalen Mire, Sweden - 812E2M metaG | ecosystem: Environmental > Terrestrial > Soil > Wetlands > Permafrost | place: Sweden: Stordalen | collected...
AGAATTTTTTCCAGCACTACCTTGGTAATCCAACGTCCCAGCGCTTTTGCATATCGGGGTCCGGCAAGATACATACCCAGCATCGTAATCAACCAGGAAATACCATAAGCCACCGGGATTCCGATAATACCCACCATTGGCTTTTTCAAATCATGGGCAATTAACCCTACTACAAAGAATGACGGTATGACCATAATGATACTTAAAACAAGTAAAATAATACCGATTATTTCGGGTATAGTATGCTTCTGTCTTAAAACGGTTAAATCATTACGCCCATTTATCGCGTTCCTGCAAAATTCTTTACGGGCAAAATATCGCGCCGCTTTTTTTATTATACTCAAAATACTTCCTGTAAAAAATATATGCTAATATTTTTTATTTCGGAATAATTACCGTTCCATAATTCCGCCGATCGAATGCTTCGAACGAAGCGGATAATCTTTGTAGGCGATATCCTTAAAAATTCCCGTCCGGGCCTGCCCGACAGTGGCAATCAATTCATTATCAATATAAATGCTTCCGTCGCCGATGACAATGCTCGAGCCTGATTCCTTCAGTCGCGAATAACGCCGCACATCAATTTCAAAACGGGCACATTTGTTAAACGGACGAATCTGGCCGTTGAAAGCAACGTCTCCGCACCCCAACGCCCTGCCCGTTCCCAGCGAACCGTTCCAGACGCAGAAAAAACCAAGCAGCTGCCAGATCGCGTCCACGCCCAGGCATCCGGGCTGGACCGGATCGCCCGGAAAATGGCATTGAAAATACCAGTGATCCAGTCGGATATCCTGTTCAGCGATTATTTTACCCTTTTTACCGTCGCTTTCGATCAATAATATGCGGTCCACCATGAGAAAAGGCGGCACCGGAAGCTTCGCGTCAAAATGTTCGGGAGGATCGGTCACCAGTTTCCCGTAAGCGAAAGCGAGAATCTCTTCAAAATCAAAGTGGTCTCTTTTTAAAAATTCCTGATATTTCATAATATTTTTTCTCTTTTAGTTAATTGAGGACAGTGCTTTTGATCTCCATTTATTTCAGTATTGATGTGAATGTCCGGACAACAATAAGCTTCGGCAGAGAACGATAAGACCGGATTTTAATTCTGATTTAGGTCAATTATAGGAAAAGGGTTCTTTTGTCAAAAGAAAAAAAGCCGAAGGATTAATTGCATCATCATGGTTCTCATTAATCCAATAGTCCCACTCCGTCGTAGATGCCCCCATGGCGACCTTTAGGTTATTCAGGGTACTTCGCTACGGGGATAGCCCCGATAGCTTTTGGTTACGGGATAATTCCATTTCCGCTTCAAACCTCACTACATTCGTTTTCAGCGGATGTCATTATTCAACTAACCAATTCCGACGCACTTCGTTTTCGGAATTGGAGTCTCACTATATTTCTATGGCGTTGAAAACGAAATTGCGTTATAAATTCACTGACAAAAAAAGCGAAAAGGAGAATATCCATGAACAGAGCCGCCCTTCATAAAATCAGCTATGGTCTTTACATCGTTACCTCCGGGCAAGACGGTAAATTCAACGGTCAGGTTGCCAATTCCATGTTTCAGGTTACATCGGATCCGGCAACTGTGGCCATCAGCATAAACAAACAAAATTACACCAATGAATTGATAAAACTCAGCCGCAAGTTTGTTGTCTCCATTCTTTCCGAAGAAACTCCCATGACTTTTATCGGTCTTTTCGGCTTTAAAAGCGGACGGGAAGTTAATAAACTGCAAAACGTAAAAACAAAAACAGGAACGACTAAAGTGCCCATTGTTCTGGAAAACACTGTTTCCTATATTGAAGTGGAAGTGGAAAAAGAACTGGATTGCGGTACACACACTATCTTTGTGGGCAATATTGTTGACTGCGATGTAGTAAGCGACGCGGAGCCCATGACCTACGCTTATTATCAGAAAGTCAAGGGAGGGAAATCACCGAAAACCGCTCCTACTTACGTGAAAGATGAACCTGCCGCCGCTCCGCATAGCGCCGCGAGCTACGTTTGCAGTGTCTGCGGCTATGTTTACGATCCAGCCAAAGGCGATCCGGACAACGGCATCTCCCCCGGAACAAAATTTGAAGACTTACCGGATTCCTGGACATGTCCCGTCTGCGGAGCGGATAAATCAAAGTTTGAAAAGGAAAAATAACGTTAATTGAGACGTTATTGGTTTGTTTTATGAAGAATAAAACCCCGTCGGCATAACCGGCCTAAACCTTTTTAAAATTGGATGCTCTTATCGGACTGTGAACGGTTCACGGTCCGTAAGGAGCAATCTATTTCAGGGCTTCATCACCGAAACACTTCAAAAAACCATTTCTTACTATACAGATGGAATTTCACCATATCCGGAAAAATATTATTTTACATTCCGAAAAAAATCCCTTGACTTGTAGACGACCGGTCTATTACAATGCGCCCCAGAATAAAAACAAAGGGGATTCTTATGGATAATTACGAACGATTAAGAGAAATTCTTGATGCTCATCCGACAACGGCGCCGAAAGCAGAGTCGATCAGTAAAATACTGCGTATACTTTTTACGCCGGAGGAAGCGGCTCTTGCCGTCAATATGAATTTTAGAAACAAGAGCGTGTCCATCATAGCAAAGGCGGCCGGAATTTCGGAAAGCGACGCAAGACAGAAGCTGGAATCCATGGCGAATAAGGGAATTATTTATTCTAAAAACAAAAATGGAGAAACATTATATACTTTGCTTCCGCTGATTCCCGGCGTATTTGAGTTTCCTTTTATGAAGGGCGGCGGAACACCCATGCATAAACGCCTGGGCGAACTTTGGGAAGAATATCATCATGAGGCCCTCGGCTCATCTTTTTCCGGTCAGCCGACTCCGCTCATGAGGGTAGTTGCCGTGGAAAAATCCATTACGTCGCAAGACCGCATACATCCTTATGAAGAAGTTAAAAATTTTATCAATGACGCGAATTACATCGCGGTGACCAACTGTGCCTGCAGAGTCAGCGTGGCCAAATGCGACAAGCCCAAAGAAGTATGTCTTATCTTCGGTGAAACGGCGGAATTTCTGGTGGAAAGAGGGTTTGCCCGTCAGATCAGCAAAGAAGAAGGATTGAAAGTGCTCGATCAGGCGGAAGAAGCCGGACTGGTTCATACCAGCAACAACAGCGCCGATCGCGCCAATCTGATCTGCAACTGTTGTCCATGCTGCTGCACGGTTCTGCGGGGAAGAACACAACTAAAGCATATCCACGCCTTTGAACCCAGCCGTTTTGAAGCGCGCGTCAAGAGTGAAGATTGCAATGGCTGTGCCGTTTGTGCCGATGAGCGCTGTCCGATGAAGGCAATCGAAATAAAGGATGATGTGGCCGTTGTCAATGTGGAAGAGTGCATCGGCTGCGGCTTGTGTGTGACCGGCTGCCCGACCGAAGCGATAGAACTTACGGAGAGGAAACAGCTTCCACCTATTCCAGCGTCTATAAAAGAAATGGGCGCAAAAGTCCTTCAGGAAAAGGGAAGACTTGACGCCTTCCTGAAGATTATGCAAAGTTAACGAGACTCGCTGATAGTGAACCAAGATGAGAATGAACCCCGACTCGCCGGGGTGAAGTATGAAGTGTAAGTTGTAGTGAGGCAAGCTGAAGACGAGTGCAACGAAGTATGAAGCGTAAGCCGAACTATCCAATTCCGATAAATCGGAATTGGAAATTATCCCTTGTGCAAAGCACACAAGGATTTCCAATATCCAAAGGCTATTGGAAATTATCCGATGAAGCGAAGGGTTTAATAACCATTATAAGGACAAGCGGTAATGGCGCGAACAGACACCCGTGAAAAAATTATCCGCAAAGGCGCGGAACTAATTTACGCACAAGGTTTCAATGCCACAGGACTTCAGCAGATTTTGCAGGCCTCAGGCATTCCTAAAGGCTCGTTTTATTTTTATTTTAAAAGTAAAGAAGATTTCGGCGTAGCGATCATCGACTATTTCAATGAGATGATCGGCGGAATCTTCACGCGTTACTTGAGCGACAAAAAAATACCGCCCATGAAAAGGCTGGAAAAATTATTCGAATATTTCGAATCCATCTTTCAAAAAAGCGGTTATACCCTGGGCTGTCCCATCGGAAACCTCTCCCTGGAGCTTGCCGACACGAACGAAAGATTGCGTGTGCATCTGGAGGGTGTGATCGAAAAGCTCATCGCGCAAATAGAATCATGCCTTAAGGAAGCAAAGCGCGACAAATCGATACCGGCCGGTCTGAAGACGGACGATACCGCACACTTCATTTTTCACGGATTCGAAGGAGCTGTTCTGAATATGAAGGTTGTAAAAAACATCGAACCTTTTCGGGTCTTCCGAAGCTGCATGTTCGGGTATCTCAATAATATCAAGCCCACGCTAAAGAAATGAAAATTACGATCTTCAGAATTGTTTAATCTCAAAGACTTAATATCTTTTCATAATACCCGTTAAAGGAAATCGACGCCTTTTTCTATTATTTTATCATTATTTAATTGACTTATAACACGGACGATTTTATATTTTAAAAGAAAATAAGAGGATATAACGTTTATGAAAACAAGAAATCTGTCGTTTTTGTTGTTTTGTCTTGGTTGTGTATTGACTCTTCTTCTTGTTCCTCAGGTTCAAGCCACCCTTGGCGAATCAGCCGATTCGGTCGCAGTGAACAGGAAAGCTCTCTTAGCGGTGCAAAGCGCCACCAGAGCATCTTCGCAATACACCGTTTACGAGTTTCAGTCTGAAACGACTACAGTTCGGGAATACATGTCGCCTTCCGGTGTTGTCTTCGGTATCGCCTGGAACGGCCTGACTCATCCCGACCTGACGCCGCTGCTCGGATCTTATGCCTCCGAACATCGGGAAGCATTGAGTCATGTCAAGCGGCAGCCGGGACGCAGACACATTAAGGTTAAATCAGATAATGTCGTTGTGGAAAAATGGGGGCATATGAGAAATTTGCAGGGACGCGCCTACGCGCCGGCCTTGTTACCGCAAGGAGTGAGCGTTGATGAAATTAAATAAACTGCCTTTTTTTGTTCTGATTTCTTTACTGGTAATAAGCTGCAGCAGCGGTGGCGATGGCGGCGGTGGAACGAGCACTCCCGTCGTAACACTCACCTCTATTGCGGTAACACCGGCAAACCCGGGCATGCTTTCGGGAAAGACTAAACAATTCACTGCTACCGGAACTTATTCAGATAACACCACACAAAATATAACAACTTCCGTGACCTGGAGTTCGTCCGATGAGACCGTCGCAACGATCGGCACATCATCGGGATTGGCCACTTCCGTCACCGCAGGCACAACAACGATAACCGCTTTGTCCGGAAGTATCACAGGCTCCACGCAACTTACGGTGCAGGACGATAATAATGACAACGTGCTTAAAGTTACTGTGAACGGCGGCGTGCCCCCCGGAGGTTATCCCAACGAACCGTGCGTAAGCGTTACAATCTGCTCTCCCGGCACTTCCAACTGCCAGACAATTGATGATATTCTTCTGGATACGGGAGCTTCCGGCCTGCGAATATTTTCGTCGCTCCTGACCGTCCCGCTCACACAAATATCAAGCGGTGCAGGATCACTTGCCAACTGCATACAATACGCTGACGGGTCGGCGGAATGGGGACCGGTTAAGACGGCAGACATCATTCTGGGAAACGAACCGGCGGTTACAATTCCCATACAGCTTATTGATTCTACATTCAGCAATGTCCCATCATCATGCGGAACAGCGGACACAACTCCAGCGGCAACCGGATTCAACGGAATTCTCGGTGTCGGTCTCTTTACCGAAGATTGCGGTTCAGTATGCACAAGTGTTACGAACAATAAAATGTACTATTCCTGCAGCGGCTTAACGTGTACCGCAACCAGAGTCCCTCTATCCAACCAGGTTCAGAACCCGGTTTCACGCCTTCCTGTTGATAATAACGGTGTCATAGTGAAGCTTCCCTCTGTTAGCCTCGGAGGTGCAGTTTCGGTTGACGGTAATCTTATCCTCGGCATAGGTACGCGGTCAAATAACGTACCTGCCGGAGCAACCATGTATCCTGCCAATTCTACATATGGAGAATTCACAACGGTTTTTAATGGCATCACTTACAGCGACAGTTTCATTGACAGCGGCTCGAACGGACTGTTTTTTAATGCGAGTTCCCTGAGCGCTCTTACAACCTGCGGGGGCTGGTATTGTCCTTCTTTCATACAGAATTTGTCCGCAACTACAAAAGGCTCCGGAGGATCGCCGAGTGGTGTAATTTTTTTCCAGATAGGCAACGCTTCATCTCTTTTTAGTTCACCGAATAATGTATTCATTGAACTCGGCGGAACAGATACATCCTTTGACTGGGGGATTCCGTTCTTCCTGGGCCGGAATGTGTATGTCGGAATCGAGGAAAAGACATCCAGTCTGGGTACTGGCCCCTATTGGGCGTATTAGAAAATTGTTGCGCTCATGCTTTAGATGAAGAAAGACACATCAAATGTTTTTCTGAATTTCGGGCAGATTCATGAAAATATCGACGAGTTCAGGATCAAACATCTTTTCTTTCTGCTCTTCGAAAAACTGTAAGACTTGCTCCCGGCTCCAGGCCTTGCGGTAAGGCCGGTCTTCCGTCAGTGCGTCGTAAACATCGGCGATGCAGATTATTCTGGCAAAAAGAGATATATCGTTTCCTCCGATTCCCTTGGGATAGCCGGTCCCGTCCCAGCGTTCGTGATGATAGAGAATTCCCGGAAGAATCGTTTCGTAGGAAGGAATGGAAGAAATGATATCCGCTCCGGCTTGCGGATGCTTCTTGACGACAGCAAATTCCTCATCGGTCAGTTTCCCCGGTTTATCGAGGATCTGTTCCGGAACGGCTATTTTACCGATGTCATGCAGAATCGCGGAAACAGTCAGAACCCGCATCCGATGTTCATTCAAGTGCAGACCGCGGCCGATGGCCTCCGTAAATCTGGTAACCCGTTCGCTGTGGCCGACTGTCCACGGCGATTTGGCGTCAATCGCCCGGGTCAGGGCAATCAAAATTCCAATCAGAATATTTTCTCTTTCTTTTGTTCCGTCAATAATCCGGGATGCCATAGTATTTAAGGCCTCGGCCAACATGCCGATTTCATCCTTGCGACCGGTCGTAAAACGGCGTTCATACTGTCCGGATGCGATGGCTTCCGCCTCACGGGAGAGTTGTTCGATAGGCCGGGCCAAAAGATAGCTGAAGATATTTCCCAGCGTGTGCGAAATAATCAACAGAACGAGAAAGAAAATGACCGCTTTATAGATATTTTCCCGCAGAATTTTGAGGGCGCCCACGCGATAAATATCAAAGGAAATGATCTGCGTATAATTTTTCTCTTCGGGACTGATATTGATTTTCACATTGACCTCGTTATGGGCTCCATAAAAAAATCGCGATGAGGTAAGAATTTTTTCTGCTTTGGCCTTTTCCAACGATTGGGAAAATGCCGGATCGATTATTTTTTCTGTTTTGACGACTTTCTGCGCATCCTCATAGGTGTGCTGCCATGATCCGCCACTCTGAAAATACAGATCAAATTTCAACGGAGGGAAAATGACCTGCATGACTTTCGCCGCGTTGGCCATGTTCGTCATTCGCTGATCAATAAATTTAAGAAGCTCTCCCTGATGTTCACTGATATTATCTCTGGACATGTAAGCCAGATATTCCCCGACCGACTCGGAAGCCAGTTTGATGAAGGTATTGGTCGAAGAAACGGCCAGATAAATAAAAACAGCGTAGCCGATAACGAGGCCAAAAATTGTAAAAGAAAGGGTTATCCTTCTGGCCAGAGAGGGTTTCCAGAACAAGAAGAAATCTTTTAAAGCTGATTTGAATGGACTGTTTGTCATGTCAGGAACTTGTCACTCATGCTTTCAGGAATCAATTTAAAAGCATCATAGCATGAAAGGCTTTGAAGGCAAAAAACTTTTCTACTCATAATTTATAGACAATCCCAACAGCTTGGCTTTCTGACTCCTATTCTTGATTGACATCCCATCATAAATCACCTATAAATATCCTCCGCTGGCGGAGGTGTCCGCCACGGCGGACGGAGGTGGATATTGTTATAGGGAATGTTTGTCCATTATTTTAAAGCACGTAACTATCAGGCATAACTTAAGGGCCTCGCGTTAAGTTGTAAAATGAAAATGAAAGCCACTTGAAAAACTCCACCCCCTTAATCCCCCGCCAGCGGGGGACAAGCAAAAAATAAAGGAATAAAAAGTTCATGAAATATAATAGTGTCGATGATGTTCAATCAAAGCTGATTAAAGCCGGATACATTCCATCAAGGGAAATTGCCACGGTTGTTTTTCTGGCCGCCGCGACGCAAAAGCCCGTCCTGGTCGAAGGGCCGGCCGGTGTCGGCAAAACGGAGCTGGCCAAGGCCATCGCCCGTTCTCTGGAACGGGAGCTTATCCGGCTCCAGTGTTACGAAGGCCTGGATGAAGCCAAGGCTCTTTATGAATGGGAATACGCCAAACAGCTTCTCTACACCCAGATGGTCAAAGACAGGCTCAACGATATCATTTCCTCCGCCGCAACTTTGACTCAGGCGGTTGATCAGATAGCCGCACAGGAGGACGCCTTTTTCTCCGACCGTTTTATTCAGTCCCGGCCGCTTCTGCAGGCCATCAGTTCGGAGAAACCTGTCGTGCTCCTTATAGATGAAGTGGATAAATCTGACCCGGAATTCGAGGCTTTTCTTCTGGAGCTTTTAAGCGACTTTCAGGTTACCATTCCCGAGCTGGGCACCCGCAAGGCCATTCAGATTCCCTTTGTGCTTTTGACATCCAACAACTATCGCGATATGAGCGACGCGCTGAAACGCCGCTGTGTTCATCTTTACATTGATTATCCCGCTCGGGACACGGAAATTTCCATCGTCCGGCTGAAAATTCCGGGGATCGAGGAAAAACTCTGTGACTCTCTGGTGGACGCGATTCGTAAAATCCGCAAGCTGGATTTGAAAAAAGCCCCGAGCATTTCGGAAACGATTGATTGGGCGCAATCGCTTCTCGCGCTGCAGATCAACGAGCTGTCGCCGGAAGTTGTTTCGGAAACGCTCAACATCATCTGCAAGTATCAGGCGGATATGGAAAAGGTTCGTAAGAATATTGATAGGGTTTTGAAGTAATGTTACACCAATTCTAAATCAAAGCGCTATTGTTGTTGGCGTCGTTGTCGGTTTCCTCAACGTATGCATGATACGCCTCGTCGCCTCCGCCTAGCCGCCTCAATATCATCTTTGATTTAGAACTGGTAGTATAAGTGGAAGAAGCAGAAAAGTTGCTAACATGAGCAAAGAGGAGACTTAACCCCATGATTCATGTAAGAATTACTTTATTTATATCTCTATTGTTAATTTTGTCCGCCTGTACTTTTCATGAAAAATATCCACCTGACTGGGCACCGCTTGTGAAAGCGTCAAAGGACTGTTTAACTATCACTGGTATATATAATGATGATAGCTCAAAGAAGCAGCCTTCATTGAGTCATGTGCTTACCGGAATAGTGGTAAAATCACCTGATCTTAATAAAAGCAATTATGTACAAATCAACAAAGGCGATAATGATGTGCTCATTGTAACTGTCTGGAATGAGAATACTCGGCTTGTTGAAAAGATTTATAAGAAAGATGACTATATGTGTTCTGATCAAGGCATAGAAATAAGCAAGGGAGTGGAAGTGTTAACTGAGTGGATACTTGGCTTAGCTTGGGACAAATATACGTTAATGAGAGCCGCTGATGGTTCTCTTGTGGTAATATATGGGACTAGTGGTTTTGGCTTATTTGGTGCGCTTTTTCCGGTTGCTGCCGATGAAATACAATATTACAAGTATCCACAAAAGAAGTAAACAAATGCAAGTAAAGAGGTCTCTTCTCTTCATGGCTCATGTTTGAAAAAAGTGGCTTATAGTACATGACATGATAATATATATTTTCCCGCCCCTGGTGGGCGGGAATTAAAGGGCGGGGGAATTAATAAAGACGTTTCACCCTCCTTTTAATTTCCTCCCCTCAAGGGAGGAAAAATCAGAGGAAAGATTGCCACCCCGCATACGCCGGGTAGGCGGCGGCTGAGTGCCACCTTGCAAAGACATTTAATTTATGGTCAAATTAATTCAAAAATTTGTTTCCTGCTGCCGCGCGGCGGGAATGCGGATATCGACTTCGGAAGTGCTCGACGGCCTCAACCAGATGAAACTGATTGATCCGACCGATGAACAGCAATTCCGGTCCCTGCTTCGCGCTAATTTTGCCAAAAGCATGCGCGACGTGCAGCACTTTGACCGCCTCTACCATCTGTTCTTCCATGAAATGCGCATGGACACCGCCGATATGAGACAGGCGGCTTCTCATGCGGATCAGATAAAAGAAGCTGCGGAAATCCTCAAGAAAATGCCTCATGACAATTCGATTTACGATGCCGTGGTGGACTTTCTGCAGGGGAATCCTCTGGCGCTTCTGCGGGAAATGCGCCGGATCCAAAACGAAGAAGAAACCGCCATGCTCCGGTTTAATCTCGGTCCTCTGGGCAACCGGCTCAATGTGATGATTCAGATCAACAGGGCCGCTTCCGCTGCCAACGCCTTGGTGGAGGACAATTACGGGAAATCTGATTCAGCCGCGGGGCGCGAACTGGCCGCCTATTTCGAAGAGCGCGTCGCATCGGCGCGCTCCATGCTCATATATGAGCCGCATTCGGGAGATACCGGCACGAAAAAGACAATATCCGAAGAACAAAGATTGAAAGGACTCGGCGAAAAATCTTTTTCTTCCTTTACCCGTGAAGAAATCGAAGAAATGCGCGATGCGATCGACAAGCTGGTGCGCAAATTGAAAAATATCGTCAGCCGGCGTTTTTCCGTCCGCAACAGAGGAAGCATCGATGTTAAAAAGACGCTGCGCGCGTCGGCCAAATACAACGGCGTTCCCGTGGAGATCAAATATCGCCGCAAAGCAAAACGCAAAAGCCGGATCGTCACGCTGTGCGATGTCTCCAGTTCCGTCTGGGCGACGGCGCGCTTTATGCTGAACCTGCTCTACTCCCTTCAGGACTGTTTTGATAAAGTCAACAGCTTCGTCTTTATTGACAGCTTGTCGGAAGTAACCGGTATATTCGAGGAAAATGAAATTAACGAAGCGATCCGCATGGTGCTGGAAAAAACGGAGGTGCATTACAACGCATCTACGGATTACGGCGAAACCCTGCGTAATTTCAAAAAAGATTACATGGAGCTTCTGACCAAAAAAACAACATTGATCATTGTCGGCGACGGCCGCTCTAATTACATGAACCCCGAAGACGCGATTCTCGGTCAAATGCGGGAACGCTGCCGGCGCGTCATCTGGCTTAATCCCGAGCAGGAAAATCTCTGGGGCTCAGGCGACAGCGAGATCAGATCATATATGCCTCACTGCCATGAAGTGCGCCAATGCCGGAACATCAACCAATTATTTACTTTCATCGAGGAGCTGGTTTTATAAATGATTACTAACGCACCGGAACAATCTTACAGCTGGATATCACGCTTCGCCATCGAGCATGTCGCTTCACGTACTGATTTGCAGACCACACAGGATTTCCCTTGCGACATCTGGCAAAAAATGGGCGAGGCGGGATTTTTTAAAATAGGAATCGCGAAGGATTTCGGCGGCAGCGGCGGCGGGTTCAAACAATTGGCCGAGGCGGGAGAAGTTTTCGTCCGCAGTGGTTGTAACATAGGGCTGGCCATGTCCTGGCTGTATCAGCAGATTATCGCTATTAATCTCATCTCCGGTTTCGGCACTGAAAAACAGCGCAAGCAATATCTGCCACCGATGGCTGAAGGCAAATTAACCGTGTCCTTTGCCGTTTCCGAACCGAAGCACGGAGCGCGTCCCAAATTACTGACTTCTTCAGCAACTCCCGATGGCGATTGCTACAAACTCAATGGAGAAAAAACTTATCTGACCAATGCGCCCATTGCCGGACTTTTTATCGTCATAGCGATAACCGGTGAAGAAAATCGGCAAAAAAAATTCAGCGCCTTTCTGGTGCCGTCATCGGGCGAAGGCATTCTTGTCAAACCGCGGCTGAAATTCGATTTTTTGAAACCGGCACAGCACGGCGGCATTAAATTAACGGATTGCCTTTTATCGGCTTCTTCCCTGCTGGGCGAAAAAGACACCGCTTATACGAATATCGTCATCCCCTTCAGCGACGCGGAAAATGTCGTTCTGATGGGCGCGGCAACCGGCGGAATGGGCGCGGAACTGATGGACTTAATTTTAGAGAGCAACACGCGCAATATTCATAATGACAAATCTCTGCAAAGCGTCATTGGCGCGCTCGATTCCCTGCTGGAAACGATGCGTTCCATTGTCCGGGAGGCCGCGCGAAAGCTGGATGAGCACGACAGCGCCGCCGTGCCTCTGATCGTGACTTTCAAGGAACTCGCCGCCGGCTTTCAGGCGAGGATCGCCGCCGCGGTCGCTAAATGGGAAATCAAAACGAAGGAACGTTTTAAAGTTCTGCAAACCGACATTAACGTTCTGGGAGCGCTTCAGGAAAAAACTTTACAGGACAAACAGGCCAAACTGGGCGACGAACTCCTGCATGGAGCCAGATAAAAATTATTTGGCAGTTTTTTCCCAGACCCTGCGCAGACGCAAAGAATTGCTGACTACAGATACTGAACTTAAAGCCATAGCCGCGGCGGCGAATTCGGGATTCAGCAGTATTCCGAAGAAAGGATACAGAACACCCGCCGCAATCGGAATGCCGATCACATTATAGAAAAACGCCCAAAAAAGATTCTGTTTAATCACGCGCATTGTTGCCTCGGACAGGCCGATTGCTTCCGGTACGCCCATTAAATCATCACGGATTAAAGTTATGTCGCTGGCTTCAATGGCCACATCGGTTCCCGCGCCGATGGCAATACCGACGTCCGCCGCCGCCAGCGCCGGCGCATCATTAATCCCATCGCCGACCATGGCCACAACTTCACCGCTGTTTTGCAGTTTTCTTATTTCATCAGCCTTGCTGCCGGGAAGAACATCCGCCAGCACCCGCTCGATACCCAATTGCCCGGCGACAGCTTTAGCGGTGCCTTCGTTATCGCCGGTAATCATCGCCACTTTCAATCCTCTGCCCTTCAGATTTTCAATGGCTTGTTTAGCTGAAGCTTTAGACGTATCGGCCAAAGCAATAATACCGATGACTGTTTTTTCCAAAGCCACATAAACAACGGTTTTTCCTTCCCGGGAAAATCCTGCCGCCTGTTCATCCCAATCATCCACGGGAACATTCTCACTTTTCATAAACAGGCGATTGCCGATAATACTTGATTTGTTTTCGATAAAAGCTTTCGCTCCCATGCCGGATACCGCCGCAAATTTCTCAGCCGCGGCAAACATGATTCCATCGGCTCGCGCTCTGAGCAGTATGGCCTGCGCCAGCGGGTGTTCGGAATTTTTCTCCAGCGCCGCGGCATAGGCAAAAACCTGCTTTTCATCATAATCTTTCGCGGCTGCAATATCGGTTACGGCCAGTTCGCCGCGAGTCAGAGTGCCCGTTTTATCGAACACGATAACTGATAACTTATGTATTTTTTCCAGAGCCTCGCCGCCCTTAATCAATATTCCGCTCTGCGCCCCTAAACCAGTGCCCACCATGATTGCCGTCGGAGTGGCCAGCCCCAGAGCGCAGGGGCACGCAATCACCAACACGGAAACAAAGTTAATCAAAGCGCGGCTGAAATTGCTCTCAGTGGGAACAAAATACCAGACGGCAAAAGTGATAAAGGCCACCAGAAATACTGACGGAACAAAAACAGAAGCAACCTTGTCCGCCAGACGCTGAATGGGCGCCTTGGACCCCTGAGCCTCTTCCACCAGGCGAATGATCTGTGCCAGAGCCGTTTGCGATCCTACTCCTGTCGCGCGAAAAGTGAAACTGCCTGTACTGTTTATTGTTGCGGCAAATACCTTTTGCCCTGTTTCTTTGTTAACCGGCATGCTTTCACCGGTCAGCATCGATTCGTCAACTGTGGATTGGCCGGATAAAATAACTCCGTCGACGGGAATTCTTTCTCCCGGTTTGACCAGCAGGACATCGTCAACCTGCACTTCTTCCACGGCAACTTCAATCTCTTCATCCTTTTTTACAAGATGCGCCGTTTTCGGTTTCAGATTCATCAGCTTTTTTATGGCCGTGGAAGTCTTTCCTTTGGCTTTAGCCTCCAGAAGTCTGCCCACAAGAATAAGAGTGACAATCATCGCCGCGCCGTCGTAGTATACGTGAGGCATGAAGCCTGCGGTCATAAAAAAATGAGGAAAGAAAGTCGCGGCAGCGGAATAGGCGTAGGCCGAAAAAGCGCCGACAGC
>Ga0182019_10000963_pt1 | contig 14403 bp, 13 predicted proteins | sample 812E2MmetaG_FD_120483 | JGI IMG/M metagenome (GOLD analysis project Ga0182019, IMG submission 120483) | Permafrost microbial communities from Stordalen Mire, Sweden - 812E2M metaG | ecosystem: Environmental > Terrestrial > Soil > Wetlands > Permafrost | place: Sweden: Stordalen | collected...
GCCGGCCACCGCCACCGGCCCCGGCAACCCCAAGGTAGGCAAGACCGCACTCGGGACCGACCGCTACCTGGACGTGGTCGATGTCGCCACGGCTACCGACGCCGCGGCGGCAGCTCGCGCCGAGGGATACCGGGTGATCGGGCTGGAACTGGCGGACGGAGCGTCACCGCTGCACGAACTCGACCTGCAGGGTGCGGTGTGCCTGATGATCGGTAACGAGGACCACGGCATCTCGAAGTCGGGGCTCGGTGCCTGCGATGCCGTCGCGTTCGTCCCTCAGCTCGGCAAGGTCGGATCACTCAACGTGGCGACGGCCGCATCGATCGCCATCTACGAATGGGCCCGCCAGGCCTGGGGCGGACCGGGCGAGGTTCATTCGTCGGAGACTCCGCCCGAAACGCCGATCGATGGACCGCTCCTCTGAGCGCTCAGGCCGGTACGTACGTCTCGAGCCCCCGCATCAGGATCTCGAGACCGAGCTCGAATCGACTGAGATTGCCCTCGTTGGTGACATCCCCCTCGGCGTTCCACTGACCCATGGTGGCGGCGATGTTCGGGTACCGGTCGATCGGAAGGCTCTGGAAGTAGGCGGCCACGGCCGCAAGCTTGGGATCGTTGGGATCCGACATCATGCCCTGCTCCTCGAGCACCGAGGCGTCGATGTACCGGCCCAGCAGATCGCCGAAGTAGAGGGCGACGTGGTCGGGCATCCCGGTGGCGCGGAGTACGGCCAGCCCCCATTCGATCATTCGCAGACCGTTGGGGCCGAGTCGGATCGAACCCAGCGACATCCTCACCGCGTCCCGATGCGAGCGCATGACCTGGTAGCCGGATCGCGCCATCGAGCGGATCTGCTCGCGCCACCGGTCCGGGTCGATCGCGGGCAGGTCGATCTCACCCAGGATGCGGTCGTAGACCAGTTCGGCGAGCTCCTGCTTGCCGGCCACGTGCCAATAGATGGAGGCCGCGCCGCTGCCGAGCTCCTCGCCGAGTCGCCGGATGGTGAGGCCGTCCAGACCGTCGACATCGAGGATCTTGACCGCGGCGTCGACGATGGCGTCTCGCGACAACGGTGTCCGCCGCCCCGATTGCTTGGCCGGCCGCCACCACGGAGGCTCCACGTCGCCTGAATCACCTGGTACTGACGCCGTCGGACCCATTGCACCGCTCCCTCGACCGAATTCTCGTTGACTCGAACATCGTATCGTTCTAGAACAATGATCGAGTTGACGGATCATAGTTCGATTCCATCGAACGATGATCGGCGGAACCCAGCGAGGAGACGAAATGCCACCCATCGTCGAGGCCCAGTGCCTCACCAAACACTTCGGCGACGTCGCAGCCCTTGACGGTCTCGACCTGATCGCCCACTCCGGCCAGGTGCTGGCCGTCCTGGGCCCCAACGGCTCTGGCAAGACCACCTTCGTACGCAGCGTCGCCACCCTGTTGCGACCCGACAGCGGCACGTTGACCGTGGCCGGACGGCGGCGTGCCATCGGGCCTCGGCGCGCTGGGGCTGTGCATTCTGTTCGCTGCCCAGGGCCAGCGACCGCACCGCGTCGACCATTGGGGTGATGGGCTGATGCTCGGCAACCGGCTGCATCCATCCGGGGAGCGTCTTGAGGGGGACGTACGCGCTCGACACGAAGGTGAACGGGAAGACAAGGAGCTGCATTCACCCGTCGACTTCGCCGAACCGACGAGGAGATGACAATCTGACCGGTCGTCAGATCACCACCCGAGGAGACCCCAGATGCCCAGCGATGTCGTCATCGTCAGCGCAGCCCGCACGCCGATCGCCACCGCCTACAAAGGCTCACTCATCGGCGTGGACGCCTTCGAGCTGGCCGAGGTCGCCATCGGCGCCGCGGTAAAGCGCTCGGGCATCCCCGCCGACCAGTTCCAGGACATGGGCGTCGGGGAATCAATGCAGGGCGGCGGGAACGTCGGCCGCAACGTGGCGGTGCGTCTCGGGCTGACGAACGTCCCCGGTGTCGCCATGCAGCGCTGGTGCGCATCGGGGATGGCGGGCGTGCAGTGGATCGCAGCCAACATCGCCGCGGGCATGATCGACGTCGGGATCGGAGCCGGCACCGAGTCGATGTCAACCGCACCGGGCACCACCAAGCCCGGCGAGCTGGGCCTGCCCGAACCGTGGATGTCGCCGGGCAACCCCGACACCCCCGAGGCCCCGCCCTTCAACATGCCGCTGACGGTGGGCGACAACACCGCCCGGTTGGCCAACATCGCCCGAAGTGACGCGGACGAGTGGACGCTGCTCTCGCACCAGCGGGCAATTCGGGCCATCGACGAGGGGCGCTTCGACAACGAGTTGGTCCCGGTGGACCTGCCCGGCGGAGGGCAGTTCACCATCGACGAGCACCCGCGTCGCACATCGTCACTCGAGAAGCTGGCGTCCCTCCCCCTGCTGAACCCGGACCTGCCGGGCGCGGTCACCACCGCGGGTAGCTCGTCGGGCCTCAACGACGCGGCCGCCGCGCTGGTTCTGTGCTCTCGTGACTACGCCGATGCGCACGGGTTGACGCCGTTGGCCGTCCTCAGGGGCTGGGCCTCGGCGGGCGTCGACCCGGTCGAGACCGGTCTGGCCCCCACCAAGGCGCTACCGCTGGCACTGGCCAAGGCCGGCATCGGCGTCGCCGACCTGCAGTCGGTCGAGGTCAACGAGGCGTTCGCCACCGTCGCCGTCGCGTTCCATCGCGCGCTGTCGCTCGATCCCGAGATCGTCAACGTGAACGGTTCGGGGTGTTCGCTCGGTCACCCGATCGGGTGCACCGGTGCGCGGATGATCGTCACGATGGTCAACGAGCTGATCCGCACCGACGCCCAGTGGGGCGCGGTCACGATGTGCGCGGCCGGTGGCATGGGCTCGGCGACGGTCATCGAACGCGTGTAGCCGTCGTTCTTCCGCCGCCTGGACCGTGGCCGTCGGGTCGAATACAGCTCCTTCGTCGCCACGCATTCGACCTCGACGACCCCGTTCCAGGCGGCTCGTTCTCGTTCGCCTCACACGGGTTCGAGACCTTGCCTCGGGCTAGGAGAGACGCATCGGGTCGATCTGGAGGCGGAGGCGTCCCGGCGGGCGGTCGACCGCGGCCAGGGTGTCCAGCAGCAGCTTGCGGTCGTCAGCCACCAACAACCACGAATCGTCCCGCTGGCGGATTTCGATGCCCAGGGGTGTACCGACCCGCTCGACGTATTCGCCGGCGGCCGGGCCCCCAACCAGCGCCATCGTGACCGCCGGTGGAAATCCGGTGACGGCGCGGCGGGCCCGTTCCGCCTCCATCACGATGCCTGGATCGGCCAGCGTCGCCGCCCGCAGCACCTCGTGGTCGGGCACCCGGGTCTGGCACAGGATCCGCCCGCCTCCACCCCTCGGACCCACGAGACGGGCCGCGCGAGCCAACAGGCCCAGGCTCTGCTCGGCAGCCCGATAGCGCGACGCCAGCAGTTCCTGGTCGATCTCGAGGAAGGCGACGAGCGCGGCACTGTCGATCTGATGGAGTGCAGCCTCGGTCCCGACCACCACCCGCGTCGAGGGCGGATCCGCTCCGCGGGTAGCGGCGGACAACTCGGCGACCGGTTCGCCCAGCAGCGCCTCGAGCTCTTCGCGGGCTCGGCCGATCCCCTGGCGCAGGTTGGCCAACTTGGACGCTCCGCAAGTTTGGCAGACCACCGGCCTGGTCACGCCGCACCGCCGGCACACAAGCGTCCCGGCCTCGGCCTCCACCACAGCCGCTGCGCAGGCATCGCAACTGGTGATCTCGCCGCACTGTCGGCAGGCCAGAAGACCGGCCCGGGCTGTGCGATTCAGCACGCACACCGAGCGGCCCGCGGTCCGCAGGCCACGGACCAGCGCCTCGGAGTACAAGCCGGTGCGGCCGATGTCGTCATCGCGGCGGTCGATCACCTCGACGATCGGCCAGCCGGCCCGCTCGTCGGTGCGCGACACGGTGACGAGCGGCGATCGCAGGACCGATTCCAGGCTCGGGCACGGTGACGTCATGACCGCAGGGACGCGTGCTCGACGAGCCCGCTCAAGTGCCACATCGCGGGCGTGCCAAGTGGGCGAGCCCTCATTCTGGAACGCCTCGTCGTGCTCATCGATCACCACAACGGCGGCCAACGCGGGCAGAGGAGCAAATGCCGCGGCTCGGGTACCAACGACGGACACTCCTCCGGCGGCCGCCAGTGCCCAATCGCGCGGGTGCAGGGCGATCTTGGCGCCGGCCCGCTTCAGCCGAACGGCCAGGTCACGGGCGGCGGCGACCGACGGGCACAGGATCAATGCGTCCCCCCGTGCGGCGGCAGCCAGCGCAACCGGATAGGGGTCGGCGGTCGGCGGGAGGCGAAGGACCGTCCGCGGTCGGTCGAAGTGCTCGTCGAACTCCGTTCTCTGGGAGAGAAAGCGAGTAAGTGGTTGTCGTGATCCACCCAGAGAACGGGTGGGCAGGTGGTCGACCATGCCCGGGGGCGATGCCGTGGTGAGAAACGTCGCCAGACGGCCGGCCCACCGCCACGCCGCCCAGCGACCGAGATCGATCATGTCGGCCGACGGTCCGACCCCCGACAGCTTGGTCAGCGGCGCAACCGACACTCCCGTAGGCGCCTTGGTGTCGAGCGTTGTGACCCAGCCGCCGACGCGGCGGCCGTTCAGCGCGATGCGCACCATCGAGCCGACCTGGACGCGGTCGGCCCACGGCGCGGGCACGGAGTAGTCGAACTCCCGGTCGATCGCCGGGACGTCGGGCAGGACCCGAACGATGCGGTCGATCTGCGAGGCCAGAACTGTTGGTCTACAGGCCCAGGGCCGACTTGAGCTGATCGACGCGGTTGGTCAGCTCCCATGTGAAGCCGTCACCGGTCCGGCCGAAGTGGCCATAGGCGGCGGTCTCGCGGAAGACCGGTCGTCGCAGGTCCAGGTCGCGGACGATGGCGCCGGGACGGAGGTCGAAGATCTCACGCACCGCCACCTCGACCTTTTCCGGATCCACCACTGCGGTGCCGAAGGTGTCGACCAGGATCGAGAGCGGGTGGGCGACGCCGATGGCGTACGCCACCTGGACCTCGCAGCGGCTTGCCGCGCCCGAGGCGACCACGTTCTTGGCGACCCATCGAGCCGCGTAGGCGGCCGAGCGGTCCACCTTGGACGGGTCCTTGCCCGAGAAGGCACCGCCGCCGTGGCGGGCCATGCCGCCGTAAGTGTCCACGATGATCTTGCGGCCGGTCAGACCACAGTCGCCAACGGGGCCGCCGATGACGAACTTGCCGGTCGGGTTGACGTAGACCTCGTAGTCGTCGTCCGCGTAGGCCTCGGGAATGGTCGGGCGGATGACGTGCTCGATCAGATCGGGCCGGATCTCGGTGTCGCGATCGACCCCGTCGTTGTGCTGGGTCGAGATGAGCACCGTCTTGAGGCGGACCGGCTTGTTGTCCTCGTACTCGAAGGTGACCTGGGTCTTGCCGTCGGGGCGCAGGTACGGCACCGCTCCCGACTTGCGAACCTCGGCCAGCCGTTCGGACAGCCGGTGGGCGAGATTGATCGGCAACGGCATGAGCACGTCGGTCTCGTCGCACGCATACCCGAACATCATTCCCTGGTCGCCGGCACCCTGCTTGTCGAGGAGGTCGCCCTCGCCCGACTGGCCCGAACGGACCTCTTCGGAGTCGTCCACGCCCTGAGCGATATCAGCCGACTGCTCATCGAGGGCCACCATCACGCCGCAGGTGTTGCCGTCATAGCCGAACGACTCGCGGTCGTACCCGATGTCGCAGATGGTCTTACGGGCGATCGACGGGATGTCGACATACGCGCTGGTCGTGATCTCACCGGCGACGATGCACAGTCCGGTGGTGACCATCGTCTCGCAGGCGACACGGGATGCCGGGTCCATCGCCAAGATGGCGTCGAGCACCGAGTCGGAGATCTGGTCGGCCATCTTGTCCGGATGGCCCTCGGTCACGGACTCCGAGGTGAAGGTCCAGGTGGTCATGTTTCGCGTGTGCTCCTGTTGATGGTCCGTCGCGGCGATCAGCTGTGGGTTGCGCGTTCTTCGGCAATCAGATCGAGCAATGCTGTGGCGATCGCCCGCTTGTCGCGAAGCCCGACCTCGGAGGTTCGACCCGAGGCCGTGAGGATGAGCACCGCGTTGGTGTCGTGCTCGAAACCCACGCCGGGAGCCGAGACATCGTTGGCGACGATGATATCCGCACCCTTGGACACCAGTTTCATCGACGCATTGGCCGCGAGATCGCCGGTCTCGGCGGCAAAGCCGACGAGTGTCTGACCCTCGGGCTTGTTTCGACCGAGCGCCGCGAGGATGTCAGGCGTCGGTTCGAGCACCACATCGGGGGCGCCATCGGCCTTCTTCAGCTTGTGGTCGAAGGCCGCCTTTGGGCGGAAGTCGGCCACCGCGGCGGCCATCACAATCACATCGGCGTTGGAGTGGCGACCGACCGCTTGTTCCATCTGGGCAGCCGTTTCCACCTGTTCGACCTCGACACCGGGGGCAACCGGTTGGCTCGCGGTGGTCACGAGCGTCACCTGCGCCCCGCGTTGTGCGGCGACAGCGGCAATGGCATGGCCCTGCTTGCCCGAGCTGCGATTGCCGATGAAACGGACCGAGTCGATCGGCTCGCGGGTGCCGCCGGCGGTCACCAGTACACGCAACCCGGCCAGGTCACCCGGACTCAGGATGCCGTCGACCGCGTCGACGATGGCCGCCGGATCAGCGAGCCTCCCCCGACCGACGTCACCGCCGGCCAGTCGACCGGCCTCGGGCTCCAGCACGTGAACACCCCGGGCCCGGAGAACGGCCAGGTTGTCCTGGACGGCGGGGTGCTCCCACATCTCGGTGTGCATGGCGGGACAGATCAGGACGGGTGCCCGGGTGGCCAGCAGGGTCGCGGTGAGAAGATCGTGGGAGTAGCCGGTCGCGTAGGCCGAGAGGAACCGGGCCGTCGCCGGCGCCACCACGACGATGTCGGCCGACTGACCGAGGCGGGTGTGCGGGATCGGGTCGGCCTCGGACCACAAGGAGGTCTGGGCCGGCTCGCTCGCCAGGGCAGAAAAGGTCGTGGGCCCGACAAAGCGCTGGGCGCCGGCGGTGAGCACCGGCACGACGTGTGCGCCGGCATCGACCAGCCGACGGCAGACATCAATCGCCTTGTAGGCAGCGATTCCCCCGGTGACCCCGAGAACGACCTTGCGACCGGCCAACATCAGTGGCCTCTGGCGGTCAGTCCGACTCGGCCTCGGAGGTCGCATCCTCCGTCGGATCGAGCGGGACGGGCAGGATCCGGTCGGCCGCGATCTCTTCGAAGGCGATGGTCAGCGACTTGGCTGCGCCCGAGGTGACCTGCGGCGGCACGATGGTGCCGAGGCCGTCGCCGAGCTGGCCGTAGTAACTGTTGATCTGACGGGCCCGACGGGCCGACAACGCCACCAGGCTGAACTTGGAGCCGGCCCGCTCAAGCAGATCCTCGACGCGCGGCTCCATCATCGTGTCGAAGCGGTCGCGGTCGGTCATAGATCCTCCAGAGAGGGCGGTCGAGGGCTCGTCCACTCTAGCTGAGGGGTGCTCGCGACTGTGAACCAGGCGGGCAGCACCGCTCTCAGGAGGAGGGCGGCCGGGTGATCGCTCCAGCGGGTGGTGCCTGGGCCTCGAGGTCGTGTTCGGCTTGGACAAGTGTCGTGGGGTCGTACTTCGGGAAGTCCGACGCCGGTGTCCAACCGGACACACCACCGACGAGATAGCCCGCGATGGGGGCATCGAGCGAAGGCTTCAATCGAACGGCGGCCACCGTAACGGGGCCATTGGCACCGTTGAGTTCAGAGGCAGGAACGTATCCCGTCTGACACTTCGGTCCGGTGACGGCCTCCATCCCATTGACCTCGGGGGTGCCGCTGGCTGCTGCCGTCGGCGGCGGTCCACCGGCATGGGTCCTCGTGTATGCCTCGGCCGGCTTGGAGCATGCGGCAAGCATCGTGACCTCATGCTTCTGGAGGTACGTGCGAGTGGCACCGAGCGAGTCCGCGCCCCCATCTGACTGCCGGTCCCGGCCGGCCGGACCGGTCGTGGTCGGTACCGGCGGGAACGTCGTCGTGGTGACCGACGTGTCGGCCCCTTGCGGACATCCGGTGGTCGACGGACCCAAACCGACCACCATGTAGACGCCCGGCATTGCCTCGATCGACGACTGCAGCCGCCCGGCCACGGAGTCGGAGAGATCACCGGTCAGCTGCAGCCGGAACAGAGTTGGGTCGTCGCTAGGACCGACCCGTGGAACCCCAGGCTGCTGGGAGTACAGGGCGTGATCGAGATAGGTCGACGACCTCACGTACGGGGAAGCGGCGAGCTCGGCCTTGATCTGGGCGACCTGGGCGTCGGTGGCATCGGCGTTCACGTAGACGATCGGGGTCCGCGGATCGGACCGGGTCGTGAGCCGCTCGCAGGGCTGCTGTGCCATGTCGCCGGTGGTGGTCGGGTCGACGCTGGCCACCTGCTGTGAATGGCCGCAACCGGTGGTAGCCCACACGACGCCGACGGCGATCGGGATCACCGTCGCCATGGCCACCAGCGTGCGACGGCGGTTTCGTCGGTGCCGAGCCCCGGCGACGACCGTGCCGAGGGCTGTGTTGTCCACCGCCGGCTCCGGAATGGCGGCACCAGCATCGGTCGCCATGCGTTCGAACGCGTCGTCGTCGCTCATCGCAGCTCTCCGTTGTCATCGATGCGGCCGGCCAGCGCTCGGCGGCCACCGGTAGCTCCGACGCGTTGGGCGACTGGCCCTCGGGCGCCTGGCGCCGGGCCGCCTGTTCGGTTCGTAGCCGTCGCGACCGGCCGTAGACGAGGTTGATCAGGACGCGCCGACACCAGCCGTGAGGGGATTCGAACCGTCCGACGCGGCCCCACCGCAGGTAGCAACGGACCATCGTCCCTTGGACCAGCTCCTCGGCCTCGGCGGGCGAGCCGGTCAGCGCATGTGCCAGGCGGACGAGTGACGGTGTCGCGTCGGAGAAGAACGTCGGGAAGTCGGGGCGATCGACCACCAGATCGGGCGCAGCCTCCTCGGTCGCCACTGACACCCCCACGGCCTCGGTCACACCCCACCACACGCTGGGCGACTGCGGTTCGCTTAGAGGATATGGACGACCCGTAGTGTTCAGCGCCGTGCCCGACGCTGGAGACCACGGCCTGCTCCCCCGTTGGGTAGCCCCGCTGGTGGCGTTGATCGGCATCGCCACCGCTGCCGTCGCACTCGACTCGACGTTGCCGGCCCATCAGTGGTGGGGGCGGATCGCCATCGGCGGATATGTGGTCGGACTGGCGATGAGTTTCCATCCGCGGACCCGACGCTGGTGGTGGGCGTGGTGTTCGATCGCCTGTGGGTTGGCTCCGCTCGTGTTCCTGGTGATCGCCCGAGCCCGCGGCTGGCATCACGTGGCCCAGTCGGAGGTGGACGTCATCGAGTCAGGCGCCCGCCGGCTGCTGCACCACGGCACCCCGTATCAGGACCCGGCCCACCTGAGTCATCGAGCCGCTCGTAACAACTACTCCTACTTCCCGTACCTGCCGCTGTTGACGGTGCCTGGCCTGCCCCGGGCGATCCTCGGCACGCACTGGTTCACCGACGCGCGGATCTACCTCTCCTTGGTCGACGTCGGCTGCGGCTGGTTCGCCTGGCGACGGCTCTCGGCTCGCGGGCGAATCGTGCTCGTGACGATTGCGGCGTCACCGGTGGTCACGCTGCTGATGGCGGCCGGCGGACACGACCTGTTCATCGTCTCGTTCCTGCTGCTGGGCTTCGTCGGGGTCACCGCCGGCTTCGGGATCAGCGCGTCGTTCAGCCTGCTGTCGTGGCCGATGGTGCTGCCCTTCGGCTTCGTCCGGAAGTTCGACATCCGCCGGGCCGCGCTGATTGCCGGCATCGTGGCGGTGGCTTCGATCCCGATCCTCGTCTCGCCGAAAGCCGCGTGGGCGAATCTGGTGAAGTTCCCGGCGGGTTCAACGCCTGCCGTCTCCCCCGCCGACGCGCCATCGCTCGGCCATCTTCTGGAGAAGCTGCCTGGCGGCAAGGCGATCGACTTCCTGCTGCTGGTCGTCATCGTTGGCGCACTCGGAATCAGCCTCTTGCGTCGACCACCCGCCACGATGGGGGCAGCGGCGGGACGCGCCGCCATCGCCTTCACGGCACTGATCGTGTCGGTGCCGGCCACCAGGACCGGCTACCTGGTGCACCCGATCCTGCTGGGCGGCCTGGCCTGGGCCGCCGGCCGCGACGCCCGCGACGCCGTCCGAACTGGGCCCCGACCCGGTAGCCGGGTCACCACTGAAGGGCCCAGTCCGAGCGACTAGGCCCAGTTCGATGGGTTGAGCTAGCCGGCGGTGCGGCTGGCGGCGATGAGATCTTCGATCTCGGCCACGGTGTCGTCGACCTCGCGGTTGATCACCACGGCGGCATCCAGCTCATCGGCCCGGGCCACCTCGATGTCGGCCTTGGCCAGACGCTGGGCCACTCGCTCCTCGCTGTCGCCCCGCCCTCGCAAGCGCGCGGCCTGCTCCTCCCGGCTGGGCGCGTCCACGAAGATCAGATGGGCGTCGGGAAATCGCTCGCGAATCTGCGCTGCCCCGTTCACGTCGATCTCGAACAACACGTCGCACCCGTCGGGCGGTTCAGGGGTCGGACTGCCCTGCAGATAGTCCAGAAACTCCACCCATTCGAGGAACCCACCATCGGCGACGCGCTTCTCGAACTCCTCACGGGTGACAAAGACGTACGCGTCCTCGGCTTCACCCGGCCGACGATCACGAGTTGTCCACGACCGGCTCAGCCAGAGGCACGGGTCCCGAGCCACCAGACGCTCCACAACCGTGCCCTTGCCGGCACCCCCCGGTCCGGACACAACGAAGATCACACGGGGCTCCCGAATCGCTCAACCATCTCTGCCACATCGAGCTCCACGAGCGGCGCCCGCTCGTCGACTCCCATCTCGGCCAACGCCCGCCGGGTGGCGATCTTCGACGCACCCGGCACGGCCTCGAGCACCGGCAGCACCCGCATCGACGCCACATGGTCGTCCTGGTGCACCCGGTCGAACGCGCCTGACAGCGTCAGGCGCCCACTGCCCAGTTCTTCCAGAAGTTCGGCGCGCTCCAACCTGGCGGCGGCCGCCCATGCCAACGCCTCGTTCCGGGTCACATCACCCGGCGACGGCCGCGGCGATCTGTTCGGCCGCGGCAATCGGGTCATCGGCCGACGTCACCGCCCGGCCGATCACCAGCAGGTCGGCACCGCCGGCCGCCGCCTCGCCGGGGGTGGCCGAGCGAGCCTGGTCATGCACATCGGACCCAGGCAGGCGGATGCCGGGCACCACCCGTCGCAGTCTCGGGGCCAGCTCACGAGCGGTCTGCAGATCCGCAGCGGCGAGGATCAAGCCACCGCACCCGCCCTCGAGCGCCACCCGAACCCGGTTGGGGACGATGTGGGGCGGGGCGGAGTCGTCACTCGTGAGCACCGTCACCGCCAGCGCCACCGGCTCGCCGAGACCGGCGGCCTCGGCACCGAGGTACAGACCCTCGACCCCGGCTTTCAACATGTCGACCCCGCCGAGGGCGTGCAGTGTCAGATAGTCGACCCCGAGCGCCCCCAGCACCTTGGCGGCGCGGTTCACGGTCGTGGGGATGTCGAACAGCTTGAGGTCCAGGAAGACCTCCAGATCGAGATCTCGCAAGGCCCCAATGGCGTCAGGCCCCGATGCGCTGAACAGCTCGAGGCCAACCTTCGCCACGCCGAACCACGGTTTCAGCTTCATAGCCAGGCGGGTGGCCACGACCAGGTCGTCGGTGTCGAGCGCCAATGCCAGGCGGCGCCGAACATCTTCGCTCACGGCCGTGTCATCACTCATTCGTTGCTCCGTGCTCGTGGGCTGCTGCCCGCAGATCGCGTACCGCAGCCACCCCGTGGCTGCGACACCATCGGTCCAATTCGTCGAGGACACGCTCGGCCGACCGGGGATCGGCAAAGCTCGCGGTACCCACTTGGATTGCATCGGCACCGGCCATCATCAGCTCCACTGCATCTCGGCCCGACCCCACTCCCCCCACTCCGATGATGGGTACGTCGGGTAACGCCGAGCGGCAATCGTAGACAGCTCGCACCGCCACGGGATGGATCGCGGGGCCGGACACCCCACCGCCACCGCCACCGAGCAGCGGCCAGCGGGCTTCGGTGTCGATCACCATCCCCATCACCGTGTTCACCAGGGTGACCGCCTCGGCGCCGGCTTGGATCACCGACTCGGCAACGCTGACCAGCCGATCGGTGTTGGGGCTCAACTTTGCCCAGAGTGGCCGCCCACACGTCCTGGTGGCCGCAATGGCCTCGGCCGCGGCGACCGGATCATGGGCGAAGATCTGATGCGACGCGCCCAGGTTCGGGCAGGACAGGTTCACCTCGACGGCGATGATGCCCGAAACACCGGCCAGCATCGACGCGGCCCGCTCGTAGTCATCGACGGTTCGACCCCAAATGGAGGCGACCACCCGGGCGCCAGCGGAGAGCAGAACGGGTAGCTCATCGGCGACCCAGGCCTCCACCCCCGGCCCGGCCAGGCCCACGCTGTTGATCATGCCGGCCGCGGTCTCGTGCACCCGAGGGGCGGGATTTCCCGCCCATGGTTCGGCAGCGAGCGACTTCACCACCATGGCACCCAATGCGCCCAGATCGAGGTATCGGCCCAATTCGTCGCCGTGCCCCGCGGTACCCGACGCGGTCATGACCGGATTCGGGAGCGTGACCGAACCGATGGAGCTGACGAGATCTACTGGGTTGGTGTCAGACGGCGTGCGGGCGCGAAGCCGCCTCATCTCCAGACGCCCTGGTGGTACTCCTGCAGCGTCCGTACCTGGAGTTCGTGACGCATGGTCTCGGCGATGCCGTTGGCCGCCGCCAGGGCGGCCGACGCGGTGGTCAGCAGCGGCACGTTGTGACGACCGGCCGCGGCGCGTATGTAAGCGCCGTCGGCCCGTGACCCGCGGCCACGGGGCGAGTTGATCACCAGCTGAATCTTGCCGTCGGCGATCAGGTCGACCACCCCGACCTCGTCGTCGGACAGCTTGGAGATCACCTCGCCGACCGGCACCCCCTCGGCCAACAGATGAGCCGCCGTGCCGGCGGTGGCCACGATCGAGAATCCGATGTCGACCAGCGCTCGAGCCGCGTCGGTGCCGACCCGCTTGTCGCGATCGGCCAACGACATGAAGACCGTTCCCGATGTGGGCATGCGATCGCCGGCGGCCAGCTGGGATTTGGCGAACGCCTGCCCGAGGGTCAGATCGATACCCATGACCTCGCCGGTCGAGCGCATCTCGGGACCCAGCAGCGCGTCGGACTCCGGGAAGCGGTTGAACGGCAGCACCGCCTCCTTCACCGCAATGTGGTCGCCCACGACGGGCGGCTTCAAGAGTCCTTCGATCCGAAGTTCATCCAAGGTCGACCCGCACACCACCCTGGAGGCGATCTTCACCAGCGGGACGCCGGTGGCCTTGGCCACGAAGGGGACCGTGCGGCTGGCCCGCGGGTTGGCCTCGATGACGAACACCTGAGCGCTGCCGTCGTCGCCCAGTCGTTTGACGGCGAACTGGACGTTGATCAGGCCCCGCACGTCCAGCGCCTCGGCGATGCGCCGGGTGTAGTCCTCGATCACTGAGACCGTGCCGGCGGACAGCCCGACGGGCGGGATGATGCAGGCCGAGTCGCCCGAGTGCACGCCCGCTTCCTCGACGTGCTCCATCACGGCACCGATGAGCACCTCGCCGGTGTGGTCTCTGATGGCGTCGACATCCACCTCGGTGGCGTCCTCGAGGAAGCGATCGACCAGCACCGGTCGGTCGGCCGACAGGCCGCCTTCGGCGCCCAACCCCGCCGCGCCGGCCAGAGATGCCATGGCATCGGTGAGACCTTCGGCGTCGTACACGATCTCCATGCCCCGGCCCCCGAGCACGTAGCTCGGGCGGACCAGGGCCGGAAAGTCGATTCGGACGGTGATAGCCACCGCCTCGGCGATCGTGCTGGCGGTGCCACCGGCCGGCTGGGGGATCTCGAGACGGGCGCACAAGGCGTTCCACCGGTCGCGGTCCTCGGCCAGATCGATCGAATCAGGACTGGTGCCCAGGATCAGCTCGCGTGGTAGCAGGCCGGCAAGCTTGAGGGGGGTCTGGCCGCCCAGCGACACGATGATGCCGAACAGCTCACCGCCGCCGGCCGCGGCTGCGGCCTGCTCGGCCTCGATCACCGACGTGACGTCCTCGAATGTCAGCGGCTCGAAGTACATCCTGTCCGATGTGTCGTAGTCGGTCGACACGGTCTCGGGGTTGCAGTTGA
>Ga0182019_10000964_pt1 | contig 14400 bp, 14 predicted proteins | sample 812E2MmetaG_FD_120483 | JGI IMG/M metagenome (GOLD analysis project Ga0182019, IMG submission 120483) | Permafrost microbial communities from Stordalen Mire, Sweden - 812E2M metaG | ecosystem: Environmental > Terrestrial > Soil > Wetlands > Permafrost | place: Sweden: Stordalen | collected...
CCCTGCGGGTGGCGCCGACCGGGGCGCCCCAACGGCCGAAGCGAATGGGACCCTCGTCAGGGTGATGAGCGAGACCGGTGGGGCTGGTCGGCGACAGGACCCGCTGGGCACATCGTTCGTGATGGAGAATGGCTCAGCGGCGGATCTTGAAGCGCCGGAGCCGGAGCGAGTTCGAGACGACCGAGACCGAGCTCGCGGCCATGGCCGCCGAAGCGATCATGGGATTGAGCAGGATGCCGAATGGGAGGTAGAGCGCCCCGGCCGCGACGGGGATGCCGATCACGTTGTAGATGAAGGCCCAGAAGAGATTCTGCTTGATCGTCCGCAGGGTGCGGCGGCTGAGCTCGATCGCGGCGGCGACGCCGGCAAGGTCGCCCTTGATCAGGGTGATGTCGGCCGCCTCCATCGCCGCATCGGTGCCCGTGCCGATCGCGATCCCCACATCCGCTTGGGCGAGCGCCGGCGCATCGTTGATCCCGTCGCCGACCATGGCCACCGTCTTGCCGGCGTCCTGGAGCGCGCGGATCTCGCGAAGCTTCTCGCCGGGGAGGAGATCGGCCACTACGCGGTCGATCCCGGCCTGCCGGGCGATGGCCGCGGCCGTCTCCGCGTGATCGCCGGTGAGCATGACGACCTCGAGCCCCAGATCCTTCAGACGTTCGACCGCCCGGGGCGATCCGTCCTTGAGCGCGTCCGCAACCCCGGCCAAGCCCGCCGGTCGTCCGTCCACGGCCAGGAAGGCGAGGGATTTCGCGGCCCTCGCGAGAACCTCGGCGGCGGCCGCGAGCGCGGCCGGATCGACGCCCCGCTCGGCCATGAGCTTGGCGCTGCCGACCATGACCGTCCTGCCGCCGATGACCGCTTCGACGCCGAGCCCTTCGAGGGCGCGGAAGCGGTCGGCCGCCGGGATGTCCAGCCCGCGGGAACGGGCTTTGGCCAGGAACGCTTCGGCCAGGGGGTGTTCGGACGCCTTTTCCGCGGCGGCGGCCAGCTGGAGGACGTCGTCCTCGGAGAACGGGGCCAGGGCGACGACATCCGTGACCTCGGGCGCCCCCTTGGTCAGGGTCCCGGTCTTGTCGAAAACGACGGTCGTCAGCCGGCCCGCCGTCTCCAGGCTCGCCCCGCCTTTGATGAGGATGCCGTTCTCGGCGCCCTTCCCCGTCCCGACCATGACCGCGGTCGGGGTCGCGAGCCCGAGCGCGCAGGGGCAGGCGATGATCATCACCGCCACGAAATTCAGGAGGGCGATCGTCAAGGAGGGTCGGGGGCCGAGGACAAACCAGGCCAGGAAGGTCAGGACCGCGATCGCGATGACGACGGGAACGAAATAGCCGGCGATCACGTCGGCCAGCCGCTGGATGGGGGCCTTGGAGCCCTGGGCCTCCTCGACGAGCTTGATGATCCGGGCCAGGACCGAGTCCCGTCCGACCTTCGTCGCCCGGAACTCGAAGCTGCCCGTCCGGTTCAGCGTGGCCCCGATCACCTCGTCGCCCTCGGCCTTCGCCACGGGGAGGCTCTCGCCCGTAATCATGGACTCGTCGACCGCCGACCTGCCCCGGGTGACGAGCCCGTCCACGGGCACCTTTTCCCCGGGCCGGACCACGACGATGTCTCCCGGGACGACCTCGCCCACAGACATGTCGGTCTCGATCCCGCCCCGGATGACGCGGGCGGTCATCGGCTGGAGGCCCATGAGCGTCCGGATCGCCTCCGAAGCCCGGCCTCGGGCCCCGGCCTCGAGCAGGCGGCCGAACAGGATGAGGGTGACGATGACCGCCGACGTATCGAAATAGACGCCGGGCCGGACGCCCCCGACCGTGAACAAGGACGGGAAGAGCGTCGCCGCGGCGCTGTAAAAATAGGCGGCCGAAGTCCCCACCGCGACCAGGGTGTCCATGTCGGCCCGCGCGTGCTTGAGCGAAGCCCAGGCGCCGCGATAGAAGCGGAGCCCGATCCAGAACTGGACCGGGGTCGCCAAGGCCCAAAGAACCCGGGGATCGCCGAGGACGGCGGTAATCCAGGGGAAGATGGCCCGCAGGCTCCCCAGGACGATGACGAGGCTGAAGGCCAGTCCCATGCGAAACGCCCGGCGGAGCGCCGCGGCGTCCTTCTCGCTAGCCGCGCGCCCGGGGTCGGCGCCGGACGCCCCCTCCTCGGCGCGGGCGACGCCGTAACCCGCCGATTCGACGGCCCGGATCAGAGACTCGGGACTCGCCAGGCGCGGCGAAAACAAGACGGCCGCGCGCCCCGTGGCGAAGTTGACCGCGGCCTGTTCCACGCCGTCGGCGGCCTTCAGGGCTTTCTCGACGGCGGCCGCGCAGCCGGCGCAGTGCATGCCTGTGACGGGCAGGTCGATCCGCTCGACGTCGTCTTTCTTATCAGGGATTTCGGGGGTTGGGCCCATGGTCGATCTCCTTCGAGGGGCGCGGGGCCGTTCAGCCGCTCTTGCGGAGGCGGCCGAGGATGTCCACGATCTCCTCGATCTTGCGGTCCCGGTCGGCCCGGGTCCCGGAAGCGAGCGAATCGTGGACGCACGAGCGGAGATGGCGGTGGAGGATATTCCCGGCGACCTTGCGCACCGCGCCCGACACGGCATCGAGCTGGGTGAGGATGTCGATGCAAGTGCGGTCCTCGGCGATCATCTTTTGCACGCCCTTGATCTGGCCTTCGATCCGGCGAAGCCGGGCGAGGTCGTCGCGGTGGGACGGGAATGCGCTCATGTCGGCCTCCTGGTCGCGCTCACACGGTCTATATACTATACCCCCCTATGGTATGTCAAGAAGACTCTCATTGACATCGCAAGGGCTTGAAGCCTAGAATTTCCCCTCGCCCGCGAACGGAAGGACGCCCATGCTCAAGACCGAAAACATTCCCGGCTGGATCCTGATGATCGCCGTCGCCGCGGCCTCGCTCGTCCTCTCGGACCAAGTCACGGCCGGCGGCAAGCACCCTTTGGAAGCCACGGCCCTGGCCGTCGTGATCGGCGTCCTGGCCCGCAACTTCAACCTCGTCCCGCGAGCCTTCCATGCGGGGATCCGGACCTTCGAGAAATTCCTGATCGGAGGCATCATCCTGATCGGGGCCACCCTGAACTTCGGGGATTTCCGCTCCCAGGGGCCGCGGATGCTGAGCATCATCCTGGTGACGATGCTCGTCAGCTACGTCGTCATCTACGCCCTGGGCCGGCTGTTCAAGCTGCCCTGGACGCTCTCGACGTTGCTCGCGGTCGGGACCACGATCTGCGGCGGCTCGGCCATCGCCGTCACCGCCCCGCTGATCAAGGCCCGTGAGGAGGAGACGAGCTACGCCATCGCGACGATCACCCTCTGGGGATTGATGGCGATCCTCGTCTATCCCAAGGTCGGCCAGCTCCTCGGGGCCACGGACATCCGCTTCGGCGTCTTCGCCGGGACGGCCATCCACTCCACGCCCCAGGTCGTCGGGGCGGGCTTTATCTTCTCCGACCTGGCCGGGAAGACGGCCACCGCCATCAAGCTCGTCCGCAACTGCTTCATGGCCCCGCTGGCCTTCATCCTCGCGGCCTGGGCGGCCAAGGCGTCCCGGTCAAAGGCCGGCGCGGACGGGGCCCCGCGGGTGAGCCTGGCCAAGGCTTTTCCCTGGTTCCTGTTCGGCTATTTCCTGATGGCCGGCCTGAACACGGCCGGCTATTTTTCGAAAACCGGCCTGGACGGCTTGACGTGGGGCGGACGGTTTCTGATCACGGTCTCCATGGCCGGGATCGGATTGAACACCGCTTTCGCCGCTTTCCGGAAAGTCGGCCTGAAGCCGCTCGTCGTCGGCCTGCTGGGCGCGGTCGTCGTGGCGGGCGTCAGCCTGGGGATGATCGCCCTGATGCTTTAAGCTTTCGGCGCGGCGGCCAGCCGGTTCAGCTCGCTCTGGACGATGGCGGGCATGATGAAGCTGACCAGCACGTAGAGGATGAACCACAGGACGGCGTTGTCGTCCTTCTTGACGTAGGCGGAGAAGGCCTCGCAGTACTTGTAGACCCAATAGAGGTTGGCGATCGGGATGATCAGGAGCCAAGCCGTGGGGATCGTCGCCCCGAGGCCGTTCATCTCCTTCTTGGTCTGGACCGCCCAATAGAGGAAATAGATGCCGAAGGTGATGAAGCCCAGAATGTAAACGGCGATGACGTCGCGGCGCTTGATCATGGTTCAGCTCCTTCCTATCTTTTCGATCACTCTAGCGTCCGCGCTCCGATTTGTCAATCCGCCGCGCGGCGGTCAAGGGCCCGGGCGATGACCCCGCCGCCGACGACGATGTCGCCGTCATAGAACACGGCGGCCTGTCCCGGCGTGACCGCCCGCTGGGGCGCCTCGAACTCGACGAGGACCCGGCCGCCGGCTTCGGGGAAAATGCGCGCGGGCGCCTCCGCCTGCCGGGACCGGAGCTTCACCCGGGCGGAGAGAGGGGCGGAGAGCGCCGGGACGGCGATCCAATTGAGGTCGTCGACCAGGACCCGCGCCCGGTCCAGGTCGCGGCCCTCCCCCGCGACGACCGTGTTCGTCTCCGCGTCCACGGAGACCACGTACAGGGGGCGGGGGGCGGCGATGCCCAGACCGCGGCGCTGCCCGACGGTGAAGCCGGCGACGCCGTCGTGGCGTCCGATCGTCCGGCCCGCCGCGTCCACGATCGCTCCCGGCCGGAACAAGGCGGGGAACGCCTCCCGGAGGAAGCGCGGATAGTCGTCGTCGGGGACGAAGCAGATCTCCTGGCTTTCCGCCTTGCGGGCGACGGGCAGGCCGAATTCGGCGGCCAGCCGCCGGATCTCCGTCTTCGTGCGCCCTCCGACCGGGAAGAGCGCCCGGGCGAGCATGGCCTGGGTCAGGCTGTAGAGGAAATACGACTGGTCCTTGCCCGCATCGACGCCCTTGCGGAGCAGCGTCCGGCCCGAGGCGCGGTCGAGCGCCGTCCGGGCGTAGTGGCCCGTGGCGATCGTCCCCGCGCCCAGAGCATCCAGCCGGTCGAGGAGCAACCCGAACTTGAGAAACCGGTTGCAGCGGATGCACGGATTCGGGGTCCTTCCCCGGCCGTATTCGCGGGCGAAGTCGGCGATGACGTCGCGCTCGAACTCGCGGCGGAAATCGACGACGAAATGGGGGATGCCCAGCGCGACCGCCACCCGGTTCGCGTCGTCGCGGGCCTTCCAGCCGCAGCAGCTCCGGAGGTCTTCCCGGAGGCACGCCTCGCGGGGCAGGGAGAACAGATCCATCGTCACGCCGATGACGTCCCGGCCCTCCGCCTTGAGCAGGGCCGCGGCGACGGACGAATCCACCCCGCCGCTCATGGCGGCGGCCACCGCCGGGCGCGCATTCTCCGTTTTTTCGGGCATCTGCATGTGATAAAGTAGGATCGATGGCCGAATCTTATCACGCTTCCCTCCCGGGCAGAAGCCCGGCCGGCGGGCTCCCGCCCCGCCGGGCCGGAACATGGGCCCTCCTCGGGGCGATGCTCCGCTTCCACGCGCGCGTGGGCGTCAGGCTGGCCCTCCGCATCCTCGCCCCTTCGCTGGCGATCCTGTTCGCCCTCTATTTCATCCTGCGCCCCGAGTTTTTCGTCTACCTCGCCACCGTGATCCTGTTCGATTCCGGGCCGCTGGCCCGGGGCGCGTTCTCCGCCCTGATCGCCTTCGCGGCCGCCCGGGCGGCCGCGCCGCGCGTCTGTTCCGGGCTCGGGGGCTGGATGCGGCACCTGCCGTCCTCGGCCGCGCTGACCCGGAGGATGGCGGTCCTGGCGATCGCCGTCGCGGAGCTCCCTGTCCTCGCGATCCTGGCCGCTTTCGCCGTCCTGTCCGCGCGCTCTTCGCCCGGCCTCCTCCCCCTCGACATGCTCGGGCTCGCCGGCCTGGGCGTCGCGGCGGCGTCCGCCGCCGTCAGAGTGAGGAGCCGCACGCCGCGGACGGCGCTAGGCCTGGCGGCGGGTGTTTTTTTCGCGTCGGGAGAATGGCCTCTGCTCCTCGCCGGGTTCGCCCTGATCGCCGTCGTCGACCGGATCTCGGGCCCCGTCCGCGCCTCGAAGAAGAGGGCCGCAGCGCGGGACGGAGGGCATCCGTTCGGATTGCCCGCCGCCGTCTCAATCCGCGCGGTCGGGCCGGGAATCCTGGTGCCGTTCCTCCTGGCGGGCCTCGTTCTGGCTTTGACCGCCGCCTTCCTCGTCAACAATCCCCTGCCCCCGTCCACGGCCGCAGCCGCGGCCCGCCTCGGCGGGGTGCTCGCCGCGGCGGTCATGCTCGGCGGGGCTGCGAGCCTCCTTGCCGCGCGGAGGCCGCCATGGCCGCTCGAAAGGAGCTGGCCGCGGTCCGCGCGCCGCCGCGTCCTCGCGGATGCCGCGCTGCTGGCCGGCTCGGCCGCCGTCCTCCTCATCCCTCTGGCCGCGATCGAGGCCCGGGCCGTCCCGTTCGTTGCGGCCGCCCTTCCCGCGGCCGGGCTGCGGGCCTCGGCAGCCGTCCGGCTCGACCGGGAGATGAGGTTCGGCGCCTGGGGGATGGTCCTCGGCGAAGGCGCCTTCATGGCCCTCGCGGTCTGCTTCGTCCCCTGGGCCGCCGCCGCCCTGCTCGCCGCCGCGGTCCCGGCCCTTGGCGCGGCCGCCCGCATCGAAAAGCGCTTGAAGGTCAGCCGGTGGCTCGAGCTCCGCCACTTGTCCGCCGGCGATCCCCTCTCCTGGAGCGAAGGATGATCCGCTTCGAGAACGTCACGTTTTCCTATCGCCGGGGCGAACCCGTTTTCGATCGCCTCGACCTGGAGATCGGCCCGGGGATGACGCTGGTTCTGGGCGTCAACGGCAGCGGCAAGAGCACGCTCCTCAAGCTGGCCGCGGGTGTCGAATCACCCGACGCCGGTTCCGTTTTCGTCGGCGGCCTCAATCTCTGGAAGAAGGAGATCGCCGCCCGCCGCGGTCTGGCCTATCTGCCCGAATTCCCCGACCTGACGCCTTATGCCACGATCCGCGAAATCTGCGACTACGTCTGCCGGTTGCGCGGAGAACCGAAGGCGAAAGGGCGGGAGGCGCTCGAGATGTTCGGCTTGGAGCCCTACGCCCAGCGCTCGGTCCGCGAGCTGTCCCTGGGGCAGAAGCGGCGGGCCACCTTCGCCGCCGCCTGGATCGGAACGCCGTCGCACGTCCTCCTCGACGAGCCCCTCGAAGCTCTGGACCGCAGGATCCGCGAGGCCGCCTTGGCGTGGATCTTCCGACTCGCCGCATCCGGGTCGGCCGTGCTCGTGGTTTCCCACGAAATCGACTCCTTCGCAGGGCGCGCGGACCGGGCCGTGGGTCTTGTCCGGGGGCGGCCGACGCTCGCCGAGCGCCTCCCGGACGCCGCCGGCGAGCGGGTCGCGCTCCTCGAAGCGCTGGCCCGGGGCGTGTGATTCCGGGGCGGCCGGAGTTTGCCAGGAGGCCGCAATTATGCTAAAATCGCGACGATTTCATTCCTAAGGAGCCATCATGTCCGGACATTCCAAATGGGCGTCGATTAAGCATAAAAAGGGCGCCGCGGACGCCAAGCGCGGCAAGATTTTCACCAAGATCATCCGCGAAATCGCGGTCGCGGCGCGCGCCGGCGGGGGGGACCCCGACAAGAATCCGCGGCTTCGCAAGGCCGTCCAGGACGCCAAGAACGCCAACATGCCCGCGGACAACGTCAAGCGGGCCATCCTCAAGGGCACCGGCCAGCTCGAAGGGGCGACCTACGAGGAAATCATTTACGAGGGCTACGGCCCCGGCGGCGTGGCCATCTACGTCACCGCCCTTTCGGACAACAAGAACCGGACGGTCTCCGAAGTCCGGCACATCTTCGCCAAGAACGGCGGCCAGATCGGCACCCAGGGCTGCGTGGCCTTCCGCTTCAAGCGGGGCGGGTACATCGACATCGACAAGGAGAACGTCGTAGAGGACAGGCTGATGGACCTCGCCCTGACCGCCGGCGCCGAGGACATCAAGGACGACGGCGACACCTGGGAAGTCGTCACGACCCCGGAAAAATACGAGGCCGTCCTCGAGGCCATCAAGGGCGCCGAGATCGAAGTCGCGGACTCCAACGTCGGCTACATCCCCCAGGACACCACCAAGGTCGACGGCAAGCAGGCCCAACAGGCCCTCAAGCTCGTCGAGGAGCTCGAGGACCACGACGACGTCCAGACCGTCGCGGCCAACTTCGACATCTCGGCCGAGGACATCGCCAAGTACGAAAGCTCCTGACGCCCTCCGCCATGCGGGTCCTCGGAATCGATCCCAGCAGCCAGGCGACGGGATACGGGGTCCTGGAGCTCAAGGAAGGCCGATACGCGGTCCTGGGCTACGGCACGATCAAGCCCCGCCGAGCGGCCGAGCTGCCCGCCAAGCTCCTTGAGATCAAGACCGGCATCGAGCGGCTGATCGGCGCGTTCGAGCCCGGAGACGTCGCCGTCGAGAACCCCTTCTTCGGGCTGAACATCCGGACGGCCATCACCCTCGGCCAAGTGCGCGGGGCGGTGCTCGTGGCGGTCGCGGAGCGCGGCCGGCCGCTCTTCGAATACGCCCCCCTCGAAATCAAGAAAGCCGTGACGGGCTACGGCCAGGCGGACAAGCACCAGGTCGCGACGATGGTCAAGGCCCTCCTCGGCCTCGACGACGAAGCCCTCGAGGAAGACGCGTCCGACGCCCTGGCCTGCGCCATCTGCCACCTCAACACGCGCTCCTTCCGAGAGCGGCTCGAGGAATCGGCGCGCTGAGCGCCGTCCGGTGGGCCGGGCCGCTCCTCCGGCGGGCCGGGCTCAATTGACGTCCCGGGAAAAGATCTCGCCCAGCACCGCGCGCAGCTTCCGGAACTGGGCCGCGGCCAGGTCCCTATCGATCCCGGCCGCCGCGCGGCCCCGGGTGTACAGGACCGTCGTCACGTCCACGGACGTGCAGGAGAAGGCCCGGGCCACGGCCTGCAAGTTGCGCTCGGAGTCGTCCACGAACAGGACGGCGGCATAATGGCGGCCGCACCGGTCGAGGAGCGCCCGGAGCATCAACCCCTTGTCCTGGCCTGCCGTCATCATGATCCCGTTCTGGTAGCTGACCGGCTGGGCCGCCGGGAAAGCCCCCCGCTCGCGGTCGCAAGGCAGGACGAAGCCGGCGGCCTGGACGTTGCGCGGATCGAAGGGCGCGAAGCTCCCGCCGTATCCGTCCCGGGGCGGGACCGCCGCCCGGACGAAGTCGTAGCCGTTCCGCGACAGCTCGCGCTCGGTCGCCCCGCGGGCTTCGGGACCCCGGCCGGTGAGGACGATGGCCGCGAAGCCGCGGTCCTGAAGGCCGGCCACGACCCGGGGCTGGAGGCCGGGCTCGGGCGGATGCATTCCGCTCAGGTCGAACAGGAGGTCCTGGACCTCGACGAGCGACCGGATCTTGGCCGGATCGCCGTCGGCCAGGTCGCGCTGCCATGTGAACCATTCGTCGCTGCCGAAATCCTGGTTCATCCGGAGAAGCGTATTGTCCAGGTCGAAGACGAGGAGGACCCTGTCCGGGCCGAACCGGGCCCCGAGGTCGAGCGCCGTCTGCTCGACGGCCGCGAAGCCGGGCCCGGCGGGGGCCTGGAACGGCGCAGGCGAGGCGGTCAGAAACGCGCAGACGACGATCGTCGCCGCAAGCGCCGGGATGGCCGAGAGCCTTCTTCGGGGGACGGAAGATCTCATGGTCCCTCCTCTTGGTTCGGGGATTCTAACGGAGCGCGCAGGGAGTGCCAAAGAGGAGAGACCTCGCTTGAGCGACCGCCATGGATGTCGCAACGCATCGCAGCACGGGACTCTCCTTCTCTCTTCCTGAGGATTTATCGGGACTTTTGCATATCGTCCCCGAAAAGTCAAGATTGCCGGCCGCAGCGGAATTTCAGCCGTCTCTTCTCCCCCATGCGGGCTCGGGCTATAATACCGGCCTCGGCCGGAGGCCGGGAGGATGAGACGATGTATCTCTTGAACGATCTTCTGCTGACGCTGCCGCTCATCCTCTATGCCTTGCTCCGCATCAGGAGGCTGTTCTCCCGGCCGCTCGGCAGGAACCTCTTCGTCGGATTTTTCCTGCTCCTTGTCCTGGCATTCCCCCTGTCCCAGATCGTGGCCCGCCGCTCCGCCGCCGCCTGGAGCCGGGCGTTCGTGTTGGTCGGCTACTACGCGCTTCCCGTCCTCCTTTACGTCGTCCTCGTCGTCATCCTCTCCGACCTCGCCCTCGGCCTGCTTCGCCTGCTCGGCGTCCTTTCCCGGGACGCGATACGCTCGCCCGGCTTCAGGAAAGCGCGGCTCGCGTTCTATCTGCTCGCCCCGATCGCCGTAGTCGCCTACGGGATTTGGAACTTTCACCACATCCGCTACCACGAGTTCCCGGTTGAAATCCCGCGCCGCTCGTCGGCCGCCTCGCAGCTCAGGATCGCCTTCGCCGCGGATTTCCACCTGGGCGAGCAGACCGAGCCCGATTTCATGGCGCGGTTCGTCGAGAAGGTCAACGCCCTGAAGCCCGATATCGTCCTGTTCGGCGGCGACATCCTCGAAGGGGACCGCCGGGACACGGCGCTCGCCCGCTTCGAAGCCGGATTCCGGCGGATCGAGTCCAGGTATGGAGTCTATGGCGTGCTCGGAAACCACGACCGCTTCGCCGGGGCGCGGGCCGACTTCTTCGAAAAAGCCGGGATCCGCATCCTCCGGGACGAAGTCGTGAAGATCGACGATGCGTTCTATCTCGCCGGCCGCCTGGACGGCGGCCGAAACGCCGGGCGGAAATCCGCGGCATCGGTCCTGGCCGGGGCGACGGAGGACCTGCCCCTCATCCTCCTCGACCACCGGCCGACGGATCTCGAGGCCGTAAGCCGGACGCGGACGGACATCCAGCTTTCCGGACACACCCATCACGGGCAGCTGTTCCCGATCAACCTCATCACCGACCGGGAATACGAGCTGAGCTGGGGCCACCTGCAGAAAGGCTCGACCCATTTCTACGTGACGAGCGGGATCCAGCTCTGGGGACCGCGGGTCCGGACGATCGGCTATTCGGAAATCATGGTGCTGGACGTCGCGTTGCGCGACGGCTCTCGTCGTCCCGGAAGCTAGCCCTGCTTCGCTTTGAATCCGACGGTCAGGTGCGTCCCGTCGCAGAAGGGCTTGTTGCCGGACCGGCCGCAGCGGCAAAGCGCCACCCGGTTCCGGACTTCGTAGACCGTCCCATCCGATGACTCGATCGGAACCCCGCCCTTGACCCAGATCGGGCCGCTCGTCCCCGCCTGGGGGTTTTCGACCAGGCCGATCGAAAGCTCGAGCTCGGGCTCGATCGGCCGGCCGGTCTCTTTGTCCCAGGCGACGAGGCTGCCCGAGGGACAGCAGACGGCTTCCTCGATGGCCGTGGTCCGGGCCGCAGGATCGTCCGATTTCTCGGCCTGCGTCCAGGCGTCCCCCGCCCGGTGGCAGAACCGGGCGATGGCGCAGAGCTTCCGGGCCCAGGTCAAGTCGACCTTCGGCCCGGACGTCCGCTCGACCTGGGTCAGATAAGGATCCTTGCAGCCGGCCTCCGTCCCGTCGAAGCCGGCTTCGGCATGCGTCCCGTCGCAAAACGGCTTGGCCTTCGAGGCGCCGCAGCGGCAGAGGGCGTACGTCTCCCGCCCGGGGTAGGGAGCGGATTCCTCCCAGCAGGACGGCTCGCCGTCCGGGCCGATGACCATGTCGTCCTCGACCAGGGGCACGCTGCCCGTGACGAGGTAGGGGCCGTCCTTCAGGATCTTGATGCGCATGTTTTTCGCGTCGGCCACGGACATCCTCCGGCGACGGGCGGGCGATCCGCCGGGGCCTAGCCCTTCTCCACGCCGCAGGCTTCCATCAGGCCGGCGAGATCCCTCTCGCTCAGCCCGATGTGATACCCGCCGTCGAGCCGATTCGCAACCTTCCCGTTCTTGAAGAAAAGGACGGTCGGATAGACTTCGATGTCGTGCCGGTCGCAGACGTCCTCGTTGTCGTCGACGAGGAACCTCACGAATTCCTTCTCCTTGCCCCGCGCGTTCTTCTCGTAGACGGGAAGGAATCTCTGGGAAAATGGGCACCAGGAAGCGTAGAACAGGACGAAGACGCCGTCCGGCGACTTCATCACCTCCTCGAGCGCCCGTTCGTCCTTGATCAGCTTGCTCATCGCACGTCCTTTCGACTGCGGGGGAGATCGGATCTCCGGGGGCTAGCTCTTCGCGGCTTGGAGCGCGCGGAAGATCCTATCGTAGATCACGGCGGCTTGAACGAAGGCCTTCGCCGCCTTTCCGACGTCATTGGACGACTGGAAGGCTGCCGCCTTGCCTTCGAGGTCCATGGCCGATTCGTAGGCCTTATCGCCGGCCTTGAACGATTTCTGGGCCTCGATGTCGCTCCTCAGGCCCTCGGTCAGCTTTTTCAAGGCGTTGAGCCGGTCGTCAACCTTGCTCTTCTCCTGGCTTATCCGGAAGACCTTCTCGGCGACGGCGGCTTGACTCCTGGCCTCGGCGTAGCTTTTCGAGTTGAAAAGCTTCTCCGCCTCCTGGGCGGCGTCGGCAGCGATCCGGAAAAACAGGTCCTTATCGGAAACGCCCGCTTTGAGGGCCACGCTCCGGGCCGCGAGGGCTCGGGCTTTGGCCAGGTCCGCGGCGCCCATGTCGGCGTTCGGGGCCCCGGCCGCGGGCTTTTCGGCCGCCGGCTTGGCCTCATCCTTTTTAAGCTCGTCCTTCTTGCCGCCTACGTCCCCGCTCGGGACAGTGCCAACCGGCTTGACATCTTTCGCATCTCCGCCCGCGCCCTGCCGCGGCGCCGCCCCGCTGCCTGACGGAGCCCCCGCCGAGACATTGCCTGCCGGCGGGAGAGCCTGCGTCGCGGCAGGGGTCGCCGGCTTGGCCTCGGGCTTCTGCGCGGGAGTATCGACGTTCACCGCGGCCGCGCCGCCAGGCGTGACGGGCGCGGCGCCGCCCTCCTTGCGGGGAAGGACTTTCACGACGAGGAAAACGACGGCGATCAGGATCAGGACCGCGGCGGCGGGCAGGATCACTTTATTCGTGGGCAACGGAACCGTGACCTGCCGGGACGGGGCGCCGTCCTTGCGGGGGACGACGCGCTCCCCCGTGGCCAGGGCTTTTTCGACGCGGGCGAGCTCGTCACGCAGCTCGTCGGAGGTCTGAAAGCGCTTCGCCGGATCCTTTTCCATGCACTTGGCGATGATCGCGGCCAGGGCATGGGAGATCTGGGGATTGAAGGAGCGGACATCCGTGGCGTTGTCCATCTTGTGCTTGAGGATGATGCTCAAGGCCGTTTCCCCGTCAAAAGGCATCCGCCCGGTGACCATTTCATAAAGGACGATGCCCAGGGAATAGATGTCCGACCGGGCGTCGACGTCCTTGAGGTCCGCCTGTTCGGGCGACATGTATTCCGGCGTGCCGATGATGACGCCCGACCCCGTCATCCGCTCCAGCGCCGAGAACCGGGCGATGCCGAAGTCCATGATCTTGGCGTTGCCGTCCTGATCGATCATGATGTTCTGGGGCTTGAGGTCGCGGTGGATGACGCCGAGATGATGGGCTTCCGACAGCCCGTCGCAGACCTGCAGGGCGATGTTGATCGCCCGGCCCGGGGAGAGGGCTCCCGCGCGCCGGATGAAGCGCTTGAGGTCCTCCCCGGCCACATATTCCATGGTGATGTACTGAAGGCCCGCGTCCTCGCCCAGGTCATACATCCGGCAGACGTTCCGGTGGGTGATCTTCCGGGCGATCTTGAGCTCATTCTTGAACCGCTCGATCGCGGCCGCGTCGATGCTGATCTCGGGCTTGATGAGCTTCACGGCCACGACTTCGCTCACCTTGCGGTCGAAGGCCTTGAAGACCTTCCCCATGCCGCCCTGGCCGAGGGATTCGATGACCTCGTACCGCCCGGCGAAGACTTGGCCCCGCGACACCTCGAACGTCGGGATCCGGATCGTGCGGGACAACGTCTCCTTGAGCGGCGCGGCGCATGCGGCGCAGAAGCGGCTCTCGGCCGGGTTTTCCGTTTGGCACTTCGGGCATGCGACGGGCTTCTCCTGGAGGGTTTGGGAAGGCGTCACCGCCTTGGCGGAGGTTCCCTTCTTCTTTTTGCCGGTGCTTTTTTCGTCCATGAATCTTATCCTTATTTGACTTTGGGCCGGCCTCGCCAGCGGATGACGCGATAGGCCTTCATCGGGCCTTCGTGCTTCGTCTCGAATTCCCGTGGAGGAAGATCGACGTCGACCACATCGTGCAGGCGGCCGTAGGCGGCCGGGCTGATCAGGATCTCGCCGGGACCCGCACCGTTGCAGATGCGGGAGGCCTGGTTGATGGTGGACCCGATGACGGTGTAGTCCATCCGCTCGAGGGCCCCGATGAAGCCGTGGATGACCGGACCGGTATGGATGCCGATGCCC
>Ga0182019_10000968_pt1 | contig 14394 bp, 8 predicted proteins | sample 812E2MmetaG_FD_120483 | JGI IMG/M metagenome (GOLD analysis project Ga0182019, IMG submission 120483) | Permafrost microbial communities from Stordalen Mire, Sweden - 812E2M metaG | ecosystem: Environmental > Terrestrial > Soil > Wetlands > Permafrost | place: Sweden: Stordalen | collected...
CATGAGTTCATCCTGATTAAGCTTGACCCAATCCGCTTTGCTCAGCCATTGATTAACCGAATCTTTGCGCCACCACGGCGCTCTCAAATTGACATCGACAAAAATATTGCCCGTTAGACGCGCCGTTAACTCATGCAGCGCTTGTGCAGATGTCGCGTTACGCAATGCCAGCGTACCGTGATAGAGCACACTGTATACGGCCCCTGGATTCAGTTGCCGCGCATCAATATAGTCATAAGCCTGATCGGCCAGAATGTCATAGCGGGGTTCGCCTTGGTGAATCGTGACTTTAACCGTTCCGCTAGGATAATCGGCATCGGTTTGCACGTTTTCGACGTTCATGCCCCAATCGACCATGGCCTGCCGTATACTATCGCCTACAGCGTCACGCCCGACCCGGCTGATAAAACTGGGAGACTGACCGAAAGCCTGTAGATGCCACGCCACGTTAAAAGGCGCGCCGCCCAATATCTGATGACCGTCAGGAAATTGATCTATCAGCGCTTCGCCGAAGATGGCGATTTGTTGTGGCGATTTCATCAAACCAGCTTAATCCCAACCTTGTCCAGTTCAATCAGCTTTTTCTTGTATAACGCGCCTATCGCCTGTTTAAAGACTTTTTTGCTGACGCCGAATGCAGCATAAATGGCTTCAGGCGGGCTTTTGTCGCTGAGCATCAACACGCCGTCGTTTTCTTTCAGCTTGATTAAAATGTTATCGGTCAGCGATACTACTTTGCCGTAACCCGGATGGTGCAGGCAAAGATCGATCTTAAGATCATCCCTTATTTTTTTGATATAACCGTCCAGCTTTTGGCCTCTATTGAGCGCCTGAAACAGTTCGTTTTGATACAGCAAACCCCAGTGCGTATTATTGATTATGGCTTTAAAGCCCAATTCGGTTTGATCGGCGATAATCAACGATACTTGTTGACCGACTTCAAAATCCTCCGATTCATCCTCGATAAAGCGGTCGATCTTGGTGGTGGCGGCTATACGGTTTTTGTCATCAAGAAACACTTTGACCAAATAAGATCGACCGACTTCCATCTCGTGATGTTGCTCGCTAAAGGGCACCAGCAAATCTTTGGGCAAGCCCCAATCCAGAAAAGCGCCCACATAGTTCAACGACACCACTTTCAACCAGGCGATGTCATCCACCTGCGCCAACGGCGTTTTAGTGGTCGCCGCCAGATGGCCGTCAGTATCGACATAAACAAAGACTTCCAGGGTATCGCCTACCTGACAGTCGGCGGGTAATCTTTTGTCCGTCAACAATACTTTTCCTGAAGTGCCGCTATCGAGATAGACGTCAGCGCCTTGTTGTTTAACAATGTTCAGTTTATTAATCTTGCCGATAGCTAACATACAAATACTCAACTGGTAATGATAAAACGCACGGCGTCCAATCTTAAATGTGCGGCCTGGATGTTTTCATGAGCCAGCATGGTTAAATCTTTAAGCTGCTCGATTTCTTCTTCTTTGATGGTTGGATTGACTTTTTTCAGCCGAACCAGGCGTTTGATCTCAGCTGCCAATGAGGTCAGCATGACGTTAGTGGCGTCATCAATCAGCTGCTGCATATCGGCTTTGGCTTTTTCTTCCGCTGCCGTCAACAACCGGGTGATCGGTGCCCGCTGATTGTTAAGGAAGTTTACGATTTGCTGTTTATCAAAGTTTTTGCCGGTTTCCACTAAGTCACGGTGTTCGATGGCTGCCGTTAAATCGACTTGATGTTGATTGATCAATACCCGTATCGGCGTAGGCGGTAAAAAACGGCCGATTTGCAATTCGGCAGGCGCACTGCATTCGACGATAAACAAACACTCCAGCAAAAACTGGCCCGCTTTCAGGTCGTGGTGGCGGATGACGCTGACGGCGGCATTGCCGGTTTCGGAAGACAGCACCAGCTCCATTGCCGCCGTGACCATCGGGTGTTCCCAGGTTAAAAACTGTAAATCTTCGCGCGCCAGGGCGAGCTGGCGGTTGGCGGTAATCGTCATGCCGTCCTCGGATAAGCCGGGAAAGTGCGATACGCGCAAATGGTCGCCGGGACGGACAATAAAGCAATCCGCCGAATGAAACTCGGTGTCTACCCCGAAGCAGTCGAACAAGTCTTCCATATAAGGCCACAACACGCCCTCATGTTCATAGGCATTCAGCTGTTCTATCAGTTCGTCGGCCAAGTCTTTGCGACACGAGTTCAATTCCAGCAACTGGTCGCGACCATTATGTAATTGCGATTCTATTTCCGCGCTCAGCGCCCGGGTTTGGGCGATAAACGCATCCATATCGGCCTGATTATCGCTGTGCAACGCCGCCGCCAGCTGATCGTGCAACTGATCGGCAACCGCTTGGGCAGCTGAATTGTTGCTGCGAAACGCATTAAGGCCTTCGTCATACCACCGATACAAGCGGTGTTGCTCGGTGTCTTCCAGGTACGGGATATGTATCTGGATAATATGTTTCTGGCCGATACGATCCAGCCGACCTATGCGTTGCTGTAATAAATCCGGGTTGGTGGGCAAATCCCACAGTATCAGGTGATGGACAAATTGAAAATTCCTGCCTTCACTGCCGATCTCGGAACAAATCAACAACCGCGCAGAACTCTCCTGGTCGGCGAAAAAAGCCGCCGCCCGGTCGCGCTCGATAATGGTCATGCCTTCATGAAAAACTGCCGCCGCAATGCCCGCACGGTTTTTTAAGGTCTGTTCCAGATCTATCGCGGTTTGTGCATGTTTACAGATCAACAGCGCCTTTTGGCCACGCAACGTGGCTTTGTCCGTCTTTAGCGGCGCCGTTAATTTATCCACCAGCCAGGTAAAGCGGAGAGCTTGTTGCAAGTCACCGTCTGGATCCCAAGCTCCAGCTTGGGATCCAGATCCACCGGCGGCGGCTTGCGAATCCTGGTCTGTTAACGCATAGCCATAACGTTCGCGCTCTGGAAAACCTTGCACTGTTTGCCGGGAATTTCGAAACAAAATCCGCCCCGTGCCGTGATGGTCGAGTAATATCTTAATCAACGCATCCCGCGCAGCCGTCGACTTTAACGGTTCGTCAAGATTTTTCAGCAGATTATCGACATTGTCGTCTTTAAGCAGCCGGGTCAGGTTTTGCTTACCCTGTTCATCCAGGGTTTGCCCGGCCAGCAACAATTTAGCGGCATCAGCGACCGGCTCAAACAATCGCTCCTCTTCGACGAAGGCGGCAAAGCTGTAAAATCGATCAGGATCGAGTAATCGTAAGCGCGCAAAATGGCTTTCCTTGCCTAATTGTTCCGGCGTGGCGGTCAGTAAAATAAGACTGGGCGTTTGCAAGCCGAGTTGCTCGACAAATCGGTATTCGGGGCTGGCGGCCTGCTCGCTCCACTCCAGGTGGTGGGCTTCATCGACGATAACCATATCCCAACCGGCCTGCAAAGCTTGTTGCTGGCGGCGCGGATAATTGGAAAAAAACTGCTGGCTACAAAGTATCAATTGCTCGGTTAAAAATGGGTTATTATCGTCTTCCGAGCGCTCATCGTCATGCAAGCCATCGTCATTAAGCTCTTCAAGGCAGCGCGCCTCGTCAAACACACTGAAACGCAGGTTAAAACGCCTGAGCATTTCCACCAGCCACTGATGCAGCAAGCTCTCCGGCACGATAATCAAGACCCGACGCGTCAAGCCGTTGATCAGCCTGTGATGCAAAATCAGGCCGGCTTCTATGGTTTTGCCCAAGCCGACTTCGTCCGCCAACATGATACGCGGCGCCGACCGGTTGGCCGATTCGTGGGCGATGTATAGCTGATGCGGAATTAATGACGCCCGACCGCCCAGCAGGCCCTTAACCGGCGACTGTTGGTGCTGTTGCAGTCGGAGCCAGGTTTGATAACGCAGCAAAAACCAGGAACTGGGGTCGAGCTGGCCGGTAAACAGCCGATCCTGCGGCTTGTTAAACTGAATATGATGGTTAAGTTCAATCTCTTCCAGCTGAATGTCTTGCCCGGCTTTATTTTTCCCTAAGTAGGTAATCAAGCCGTCTTTTTCGATCAAACGCGTGACAGTCAGTTTTTCTTCGTCTATCGACTCAATGACATCGCCTACCGCAAAGCTGACGCGCGTCAAGGGTGCATTGTCGCTGGCATAAATGCGCTGTTCGTCACTGGCTAAAAACAGCACGGTGACGCGTTTGAAGCTTACTTCGAGAATAAGTCCTAAACCAAGTTCTGACTCGGTATTACTAATCCAGCGTTGGCCGGGGATGAAATCTGCCATTGATTGAACTGCCCACACATCAAAAAAACACTATTATAAGCGTTACGGAAGAATTTTTTCTGGTTTTGGATGATCAATTCTTAAGGTTTCATCACAACTTAACCAAATCCCTTTATAATCGCCGGATTATATTCATCTACTCAACTTGGAAGCTACCATGACTGAAAATTATATCTATTCATTTCAAAAAGGCGATGGTAAAAATAAAGGTCTATTGGGCGGTAAAGGCGCTAATCTGTGCGAAATGACGCAAATAGGACTCAATGTCCCGCCGGGGTTTGTCATCACCACCAAAACCTGTCTGGATTATCTCGAAAACCATCAATTACCCGACGGTTTGCTGGAAGAAGTTAAAATCCATATCTCCGAAGTTGAAGCGCTTTCTGGTAAGCAGTTTGGCGATAGCCACAATCCATTACTGGTGTCGGTACGCTCAGGCTCGGCCATTTCTATGCCCGGCATGATGGATACCATCCTGAATTTAGGCCTCAATGCCGGAACTTTGACCGGCCTGATCGAGCAGACCGGCGACGCCCGCTTTGCCTACGACGCTTACCGCCGTTTTATCCAGTTATTCGGCAAGGTTGCCTTGGGTATCGATGATGAGAAATTCGACCTGCATTTTGCCGCCATCAAGAAGCAAGCCGGAGTTAAGGCCGACATAGGCCTGGATGCTAACCATTTACGCCAAATCAGCGAACTATTTTTGCAGGTGGTTTTGGAAGAAACAGGTAGGCCTTTTCCTGAAGATGTTTATGAACAGCTGGAATTGTCCATTAAAGCCGTCTTCAATTCCTGGTCGGGCAAACGCGCCGTCGATTACCGGCGCGAATTTCATATTACGCCGAATATGGCCAACGGCACAGCCGTTAATGTCGTCGCCATGGTGTTCGGCAATATGGGCAATGATTGCGCAACCGGCGTCGGCTTTACCCGCAATCCAGGCACCGGCGTTAATGAAATGTACGGCGAATATCTGGTTAATGCGCAAGGCGAAGACGTGGTTGCCGGCATACGCACACCGAAACCGGTGCAGGAATTGGCGGTAGAAATGCCGGATCTTTACCGGCAGCTGGTCGATTTGCGCAACAAACTTGAAGCCCATTACCATGAAGTTCAGGATTACGAATACACGATTCAAGGCGGCATACTGTACTGTTTGCAAACACGTAACGGTAAAATGAACGCGACAGCCATGGTGCGCACGTCGGTGGAAATGGTGACCGAAGGCCTAATCAGCAAGGAACAGGCCTTATTGCGCATCAACCCCGAATTACTGGAACAGCTGCTGCATCCGCAACTGGATCCCGCCAACAAGGCCCTGCCTGTGGCTCAGGGCCTGCCTGCGTCGCCCGGCGCAGCCTTCGGCAAGTGCGTGTTTGATGCCGACACCGCCGAATTAATGGGCCGCGCCGGTGAATTGGTCATATTACTGCGGGAAGAAACCAAGCCCGAAGACATACACGGCTTTTTTGCCGCCCAGGGCATCTTGACCAGTCGCGGCGGTAAAACTTCACATGCCGCCGTAGTGGCCCGGGGCATGGGCAAGGCCTGTATTGCCGGTGCCGAAGACATTAAAATCGATGTGCGCGCCCGCCAAGCTGTTATCGGCGACCTGCATATCCGCGAAGGCGACATCATCACCATAGACGGCAGCACCGGGCTTATCTATCTGGGCCAAATCGCAACCATAGAACCGTCATTTTCCGATGAGTTAAAAACCTTATTATCCTGGGCCGATGAGTTTGCCGAATTGGAAGTGCATGCCAACGTCGATACGCCGGAACGCGCCCGCATGGCGCTCAGCTACGGCGCAACCGGCATCGGTTTGTGCCGTACCGAGCGTATGTTTAATGCCTCGGATCGCCTGCCTTTGGTCATCGATATGATACTGGCCGACAGCAAAGAAGCCAGACTGAGCGCGTTGGAAAAATTATTTCCAATCCAGCGCGATGACTTTAAACAAATCTTTGAGGCTATGTCGCCCTACCCTGTCACGGTGCGGCTGCTGGATCCGCCGATGCATGAATTCCTGCCCAGCGAACACCAGCTGGAAGATGAAATAAAATCCTTGAATCAATATAAGGTGATGATCCAAGGCCAACAGGTAGCACTGGATACGCTGGGATTGCATGCATCATTACCCGCGCCGTTCGATCATTTGAACGAGGAAGTCATCAATAAAGCGATCGCTAAAAAAGAATTGATGCTGAAGAAAGTCAAGGAATTGTACGAAGTCAATCCCATGCTGGGACACCGTGGCGTGCGTCTGGGTATGTCGTACCCTGAAATTTACCAGATGCAAATCCGCTCCATACTGGAAGCCGTAGCGCTGTGCGCTAAACAAGGCACGCCGATTTTGCCTGAAATCATGGTGCCCCAGGTTATTACCGTACAGGAATTGATAAAAGTAAAAGCCTACGTCGATCAGATTCAACAGGAAGTCGAAAGTCAATACGGTCTCAGGCTGGAATTTAAATTCGGAACTATGGTGGAAACCGTCAGGGCCTGCACCCGCGCCGGAGAATTGGCTCAAGTCGCGGAGTTTTTCTCGTTCGGCACCAATGACTTAACCCAGGCGACCTTCTCATTTTCACGCGAAGATGCAGAAAACAAATTCCTACCGCTCTACAACGAAACCGGCTTGCTTGAAGACAACCCGTTTGAAGTGCTGGATGCCAAAGGCGTCGGTCAATTAATGAAAATGACCGCCGATTCAGGCCGCAAAACCCGCCCCGACATCAAAATAGGTATTTGTGGCGAACAAGGCGGTCATCCGCAATCGATACGTTTTTGTCACCATATCAAACTGGATTACGTCTCCTGTTCAGCCCCGCGCATCCCCATCGCCAGACTAGCGGCGGCCCATGCGAAATTGCTGGAGGCTGATTACAGGGTGGGTTGATCCCTCTGTAACTTGCAAAACATAACCGCCACAGATTCGCAGATTGATCTTTATATAATCAGTGAATCTGTGGCGACTTATCGTCACTCTTCAACTTACAATTTCTTAGAAAAATACCTAACATTATTTCCGAAAAAACAAATTGGCGATAATCGTTAAAATAATACTGACCACAAACATCGAAGTGATCGGTATAAAAATCCGTTTATTTTCATCTTCAATATGAATATCGCCGGGTAACTTCCCGAACCAGCTAATCAGCCACGGCGCATAACTGATAATCAGCCCCAGCACCACCAATATCACGCCTATAGTCGCCAGTAATTTTCCGAATGCCATCGCTTAATCCTCAATCCAAAATCCAAAATCCGCAAGACATATCATAAAGGCTTTTACTCTCAATAAACTCTGCGTCTCTGTGTCTCTGTGGTAAAAAAGGTTTTTCTAGGATTATCTATCTCCAGCCTTTACTTTTAAACTTAACACTGTTAACTTAACACCGTTAACTTTTTTATTTATTCACTATGCCGCCCAAAATTAAATCGCCCGAAGACCGTGAAAAACTGCGCACCCTTATCCTGGATGCCGCCCGCACACTGTTTGTAGAGCTCGGTATCGAAGCGGTTTCCATGCGCGAAATCGCCAGAAAAATCAATTACTCGGCGACGACTTTATACAACCACTTTGCCGATAAAGAAGCTTTGCTGCAAGCGGTATGTGATGAAGATTTTTTAGCACTCGCCAGCGGTATGCGCGACATTATGCAGTTGCCCGGCTTAATTGAGCGCATACAAGCCCTGTGTATAGGCTATGCGCAGTTTGCCTTGAGCCACCCCAACCATTATCGGCTCATGTTTATGACACCGCGCGCGCCGTGTAACTTGGACATCACCAAAATTCAGCAGGGCAATACCGAACAAGACGGCTATGCCCAGTTAAAGCTGGTAGTGCAAGCAGCGTATGACGCGCATTTATTTAAAGCAGACATCACCGATTCTGAATTGATCGCCCAAACGCTATGGGCGAGTACGCATGGCGTGTGCTCGCTGGAAATTGCGCTGGGCCATGAGACCTGGATACATTGGACGGACATAGAAAAGCGTTTACATTTAATGCAAAGCGCGATTTTACGCGGCCTGCTACAGCATCCTGAAAGCCTTAATTAGGAATGAAAATTCCAACTTTTGAAGACCAGCACATGAACAACAAACTTCCGGCATTGCTATTGCTAACCTTACTGGCAGGCTGCAATAAGCCTGCACCCTCAGAACCACCGCCCCGCCCCGCGCTGGTTAGGGTGGTAGGGGAAAAAGCCGCCGCCAACGCCATGACCTTGGTCGGTGAAGTGCGTCCCCGCTATGAATCCAGCCAGGGCTTTAGAATCAATGGCAAAATCATAGAACGCAAGGTGGATGTCGGCGCGCGGGTTAAAAAAGGCCAGCTCATAGCCCGGCTGGATCCTGCCGACACCCATTTAAGCGCGACGGCGGCTCAGGCGGATGTGCGCGCTGCGGAAGCCGATTATGCGCTGGCGCTGGCCGAAGCTATGCGTCAACGCCAATTGTTTGCTAAAAAATTCATTTCGGCATCGGCATTGGATATACGGGAAGCCCAGCTTAAAACAGCCGCCGCACGACTGGCGCAAGTCAAAGCGCAAGCGCATGTTTCGGCCAATCAATCGCAATACGCCAATTTAACCGCAGATCGCGACGGCGTGATGGTCATGATTCATGCTGAGCCTGGACAAGTCATGCAGGTCGGCGAAACGGTTGCCATTATTGCAGGCACCCAAGAGACGGACGTATTGGTTGCCGTGCCGGAATCACGCATAACGGAAGTCAAGCTGACTGCGCCGGTCATTATAAAAATGTGGGCGGATCAACAAAAAACCTATACCGGCGTGGTGCGCGAAATTGCCCCGGTCGCAGATTCCGCCACCCGCGCCTTTAATGTCCGCATAACGATTAATAATGCCGATGAATTGGTAAAACCAGGCATGACCGCAGGCGTCAAATTCGATCAGCCCAATGACTTACAGGACGCAGAGTTTCTGATACCCGCCAGCGCACTGACGGAAATCAACGGCAATAAAACGGTGTGGGTAATAGATCCCAATAATAAAGCGCAGCCGCGTGCCGTTGTCGCAGGCCCGTTTAGAGAGGATGGCGTAGTTATAGCTGACGGCCTGCAAGCGGGTGAAAAAATCGCCATAGCCGGGGTACATACACTCATCAAAGGCCAACAGGTAAAGCCGGTAATTGAGGCTGCGCCATGAGTGAAAAATCAACATCCCGTTTTAACTTGTCTGATTGGGCGTTAAACCATCAAACACTGGTTCTGTATTTGATGCTGATGCTGACTATCGCCGGATTGTTGAGCTATACAAAACTAGGGCAATCCGAAGACCCACCTTTTACCTTTAAGATGATGCTGGTGCATACCACCTGGCCGGGTGCCAGTGCGCAAGAAGTCGAGCAACAAGTCACCGACAAACTGGAAAAGAAAATCCAGGAGCTCCCGCATCTGGACTATATCACCAGTTTTTCACGGCCCGGCGAGTCCATGATTTTTATTATGGCCAAAGATAACACTTTATCCAAAGACATACCCGAAGTCTGGTATCAGGTGCGCAAAAAAGTGACCGATATACGCCATACCTTGCCGCAAAACATCGAAAGCCTGACCTTCAACGATGAGTTTAGCGACGTGTACGGCAGCATGTACGCTTTGACCGGCGACGGCTTTGATTATGCCGCGCTCAAAAAACAGGCCGAGCTAATTAGAACCGAGCTTTTAAAAATCAACGATGTGGCGAAAGTTGAGTTTTTTGGCGAACAGAAGCAGCGACTGTTTATCGAGATTTCAAATGCCAAGCTGGTGACGCTAGGCATCAACACCAACACGCTGATCGGTATTTTACAGGCGCAAAATACGATAGTGCGCGGCGGTACTTTTGATTCGGCCGACGAGCACATACGCATTGAAGTATCAGGGCGTTACAATACCTTAGATGATTTGCGTAACTTGCCGCTACGCGCCAACAACCAGGATTTTCGACTTGGCGATGTCGCGCGGGCTTATCGCGGTTATGAAGATCCGCCGCATGACCGCATACGTTTTCAAGGCAAGGAAGCCTTGTTATTGGGCATCAGCATGAAAGACGGTGGCGATGTGATAGGTTTGGGTCATGAACTGGATAAAGTCATCGCGCAGATTGGGCCGCGATTAACGGTAGGCTTGTTCCTTAACCCCGTCACCTTGCAGCCGAAAATTGTCGCCAATTCCGTTAACGATTTTGTGAGATCGCTGGTGGAGGCCTTGGTGATAGTGCTCAGTGTAAGCTTGATTTCATTGGGCTGGCGTAGCGGCATTGTGGTCGCCATTACCATACCGGTGGTGTTGGCGAGCACCTTTTTGGTAATGTACCTCAATGGGATCGGGCTGCATAAAATCTCGCTGGGAGCGCTGATTCTGGCCCTGGGTTTATTGGTGGATGACGCCATTATTGCCGTGGAAATGATGTCCTCCAAAATGGAGCAAGGCTGGGACAGGATCAAAGCCGCCTCGTTTGCCTACACCTCAACGGCTATGCCGATGCTCACCGGCACCTTGGTCACCGTGGCCGGGTTTTTACCGATTGCAACTGCCGCATCGGCTACCGGCGAATATACGCGATCCATTTTTCAGGTATCGGCGATTGCCTTGATTATTTCATGGTTTGCCGCCGTGATCTTTGTGCCCTTTCTGGGCTACCACCTGCTACCCGATTATGCCCACGCGCCGCAGCCGTCAAAAATCAGCCTCTGGTTAAAAAACCGGTTTAACCTGACCGACAAAAGCGACGCCGCTCACCATCACGATATTTATAATACAAAATTCTACCAAGCTTTTCGGGCCGTCGTCACCGCCTGCGTCCGCTACCGCAAAACGGTTATCGCTATTACCCTGACATTATTTGTCTTGTCTATAGTCGGCTTTGGCAAAGTGCAGCAGCAGTTCTTTCCCGATTCGACCCGGCTGGAGTTGGTCGTCGATTTACGCATGACCGAAGGCGCTTCCTACGCCGCCACCGATGCGCAAGCTAAAAAACTTGAGGCTTGGTTGCAGGATTGGATCCAAAAACATGAAGGCATAGAAAACTATGTCGCCTATATCGGCACCGGCGCACCGCGTTTTTATTTGCCGCTGGATATACAATTACCACATCGCGGCTTCGGGCAATTTGTGATTTTGACTAAAACCCTGGCCGCTCGTGAAGCCTTGCGTAACGATTTGCTTGCGTTGTTTGAGCGGGATTTTCCGGCCTTGCGCGCGTCCGTGTTGCGCCTGGAAAACGGCCCGCCGGTGGGCTTTCCCGTGCAATTTAGGGTATCCGGCACTAACATTGCGCAAATCCGGAACATTGCCCGACAGGTCGCCGAGGTGATGCGTGCCCATGGTAATCTACTGAATGTACAACTCAATTGGGAAGAGCCCAGTAAAGTTGTCCATGTGGAGATCGATCAGGCGAAAGCCCGTTTATTAGGCGTTAGCACGGTCGATATTGCCACGGTGATTAATGGCGCCATACAAGAACTATTCATCACTGAATTCAGGGAAGGCAATGAGCGTATAGACCTGGTTGCACGCGGCCCGGAATCCGAACGTAAGCACTTGTCGCACTTACCAGATTTAATGATCAATACACCATCCGGCGGCGTGCCGCTAGCGCAAATCGCGACGCTGACCTCGGCGTTTGAAGAAGGCGTCATCTGGCGGCGTAATCGCGAACCCTCCATTATCGTGCGCGCCAATTTGCAAGGCGATGTGCAAGCGCCTGTGGTATCGCAACAAATAGAGGAACAATTAAGAGTAATTAAAGCCGGTTTACCGCTAGGCGTCAGCTTGGTAACGGGCGGCGCGATTGAAGAGTCGTCCAAGGGCGGCGCATCGGTGGCGGCGGGATTACCGCTGTTTTTAATTGCGGTGCTGACGATATTAATGGTGCAACTGCAAAGTTTTTCCCGTGTATTGTTAGTGATCTTAACCGCGCCTTTAGGCTTGATCGGTGTCACCATTGCCTTATTGCTGTTTGATAAGCCGTTCGGTTTTGTCGCCATGTTGGGAACTATTGCGCTGTCCGGCATGATTATGCGCAACTCGGTGATTTTGGTCGATCAAATCGATCAGGATCGCGCATCAGGCCTGGAGCCGTGGCGGGCGGTAGTCGAATCGACCATACGCCGTTTCAGGCCCATCATGCTCACCGCTGCCGCCGCCATTTTAGCGATGATACCGCTTACGGCCAGCGTGTTTTTCGGCCCGATGGCAGTTGCTATTATGGGCGGTCTGGCGATTGCCACCTTATTGACCGTACTGTTTTTACCCGCGCTGTATGCCGCCTGGTTTAGGGTGAAGATAGAATCAATTGATGATGTAATTGATGTTAAATCAGACTAAGAACACACCACGAAGTCTGTCCTGAGCACAGCCGAAGGGATCACGAAGAAAAACAGTTAACTTCGTGTCCTTCGTGCTCTTCGTGGTTAGTAGCGTTTTAACCAGAGGTTTCCACTACATGCTAAAACATTCGATCCTTGTTATTTCATTGATTTACGCAACGTCTACATGGGCAACTTCTGTTGTTGCGGGGGACGACAAGCCGCAATCGCTAGCGGATATTTATAACCAGGCGCTGGCGCATGACCCCACACTGGCGTCGGCGTTGAGCGCCAATCAGGCCGCACAAGAAATCATTGAGCAAGGCAAGGCGCTCTATAGGCCGCAGGTTAATTTCAACGCCGGAACCAGCGCTTCGCGCACCGATGTTAACTTTTTCGGATTGGGAGCGGTAGGTGCTGCCCTGATCAGAAACGGCGGACAATCGTTTGCCGGTTATCAATATGGCATTGAGGCGCGCCAACCGATTTATCGCAAACAAAATCTGGTGCAAATGGATCAGGCTAAAACCCAAGTGAGTCAGGCCGACAAGCAACTTAATTTAACGCAACAGACTTTGATTTTACGCACCACGCAAGCCTATTTCGATGTGCTGCTCGCACAGGATAAAATCGGCTTGATGCAGGCGCAAAAAACCGCAATTTTGAGCCAGTTAGAACAGGCCAAGGCGAATTTTGACGTCGGAACGGCCACGATCACCGATGTAAACGACGCGCAAGCCCGTTACGATTTAATTGTGGCTCAAGAAATAGCCGCCATTAACGACCATCAAATTACACTACGTGCGGTGCAGGCGATTACCGGAGAAATTCCGCAAAAATTGGCGACAGTAAAAGCGGACATTAAAACCCATGCCTTGGAACAAAGCATGGACAAATGGCTGGAAGTTGCAGCGGAAAATGATCTGAACATACAAATTCGCCAGGATGCCGTCAAACTGTCAGCACAGGAAGTAGAACGCGCCAATGCCGGTCATTTGCCTACCGTGGATGCCGTCGCCAGCTATACCGATACTTATGCTAACGGCAGTTTTTATGGTTTCGGCAGCGACCTTAAAAACGGCACGATAGGCGTGCAGATGCAACTCCCCTTGTATCAAGGCGGCTCCACCAGCTCGCGTGTACGGCAAGCAATCTTTAATAAGCAAAAAGCGCAGGATGATGTTGAAATTGCCCGACGTCAAATGAAACAAGATACGCAGAGCGCTTATTTGAACCTGAGTACCAGCATTGCGCAGGTTAAAGCCTACGAACAGGCCTTAACCAGCAGCCAAAGCCAGCTGGATTCAACTAAAATCGGCTACGACGTCGGCGTGCGCACCAGTATCGACGTACTGAATGCGCAACAGCAGTTGTTTAGCGCGAAACGCGATTTGCTGCAAGCCCGTTACGGTTATCTGGTAAATATCATTCGCTTGAAGGCTGCGTCCGGCGTCATCGTCGAAACCGATCTGGCCGATATTAACCAGCAATTGGTGCTTGGTAATATACACTAATTTAAAAACATCCATTCACCCCAGACACACAGAGGCACAGAGGATTTTATTCAAAGCCAGCTGAACTCTGGAATCTGGAATCCAAAGCTGGCTTTGGATGTTCTAGGTAGATTTTGCACAATGCACAACAATCACCCTCAATTAGGCTGATAAAGTTTTAATACTTTATGAACTCTGTGCCTCTGTGCCTCTGTGTCTCTGTGGTGTATTTCCGGCCTATCATCAAATAATCGCCTTAATCGCATCCGCCAACAACGCATCAAGCTGTATACAGGAAGTCGAATGGTCTATGCTGTC
>Ga0182019_10000970_pt1 | contig 14376 bp, 7 predicted proteins | sample 812E2MmetaG_FD_120483 | JGI IMG/M metagenome (GOLD analysis project Ga0182019, IMG submission 120483) | Permafrost microbial communities from Stordalen Mire, Sweden - 812E2M metaG | ecosystem: Environmental > Terrestrial > Soil > Wetlands > Permafrost | place: Sweden: Stordalen | collected...
CGCGTCCCGCGGCTACGATCTGTCGCAGCGGGCCTATGTCCTCGACCGGTCGGGATCAGGGCGGCCCGCGGCCCTGGAGGGCGAGCTCGCGGCGAGCGGGGATTCCCCGGTGGAGAACGTCGCCCTGGTCATCAAGAATTGGGGCGAGAGCGGCGCCGTCCTCGCCCTGGACGGAAAGGCGGTCCCGCGCGGCCGCGATTTCCGGTTCGGATCCGTCCGGACCCTGGAGGGGATCGATCTCGTGGTCTGGTTCAAGGCGAGATCGATCAAGCCCCTGTCGTTCGTCCTGACGCCTCGATAAGGGCGCCTGTCGATAAACCGAAAGGAAGGCATCGCACCATGATGAGAAAACCGCACGTGATCCTGCTTCTCGCCGCGGCGGCCGGTTTCCTGTCCGCATCGGCCGCGGCGGCCCAGGCCGAAACGCCCGTGGTCCCCAATCCCGCGGCCGTCATCTGGTATTCCCATCCCGCCGCCGCTTGGGACGCCGCGTTCCCCGTCGGCAACGGCCCGCTGGGGGGTCTCGTCTGGGGCAAGACCGACGAGGAGCAGATCATGCTCAACGAGGACACGCTCTGGTCGGGCGGTCCCTACTCGACGGTGGTCAAGGGCGGCGCCGCGTATCTGCCGGAGCTCGGGAAGGCCGTCTTCGACGGCCAATACAAGAAGGCGTACGTCCTCTTCGACCGCCACTTCCTCGGCTATCCGGTCGAGCAGATGAAATACCAGGCCCTCGGGACGCTGGTCCTCAAATTCACCAAGGATCCGGCGACGGGCTACCGCCACCAGCTCGACCTCGACACGGCCGTCGCCACGACGACCTACGAGCAGGGCGGCGTCAGGTTCAAGCGGGAGGTGTTCGCGAGCCCGGTCGATCAGGTGATCGTCGTCCGCCTCACGGCCGACGCGCCGGGCCGGATCTCCTTCGTTGCCCAACTCCGCGGGGTCCGGAACCAGACGCATTCGAATTACGCCACGGACTATTTCCATATGGACGGCCTCGGCCCCGACGGCCTCGTCCTGCGCGGCAAGTCGGCGGACTACATGGGTGTCGAGGGCAAGCTCCGCTTTGAGGCCCGGCTCCGGGCCTCGGCCGAGGGCGGGACGGTCAAGGTCGTCGACGACGAGCTCACCGTCGCCGGCGCCGACGCCGCGACCCTGGTCATCGCCGCGGCCACGAACTTCGTGAGCTACAAGGACGTGAGCGCCGATCCCGCGGGCCGGGTCGATGCGACGATGAAAGCCGTGCAAGGCAAGGCCTACGAGGCGATGCGCGCGGCCCACGTCAAGGAGCACCAGCGGCTGTTCCGGCGGGCGGCGATCAGCCTGCCTGCGACCGCGAATTCCGCCCTCCCCACGGACGAGCGCCTGAAGGCCTTCGACGGAACGAACGATCCCGCGCTCGCGGCCCTGGTCTTTCAGTTCGGCCGCTATCTCCTCATCTCCTCGTCCCGGCCGGGCACCCAGCCCGCGAACCTCCAGGGCCTCTGGAACAAGGACCAGAACCCGATGTGGGACGCCAAGTACACGACCAACATCAACACTGAGATGAACTATTGGCCGGCCGAGGTCGGGAACCTGAGCGAATGCGCCGAGCCGCTCTTCGCCATGATCAAGGAGTTGACCGACCAGGGCGCTCAGGTCGCTCGCGAGAACTACGGCGCCCGGGGCTGGGTCTTCCACCAGAACACCGATCTCTGGCGCGTGGCCGCGCCCATGGACGGGACGAGTTGGGGCACGTTCACCACGGGCGGCGCCTGGCTCTGCACGCATCTCTGGGAGCACTACCTCTACACCGGGGACAAGGCGTTCCTGCGGGAGTACTATCCCGTGCTCAAGGGGTCCGCGGAATTCTTCCTGGACTTCCTGGTCCCGCATCCGACCAGGGGCTGGCTGGTGACGAATCCCTCCACCTCGCCCGAAAACTTCCCGGCCGGCCCGGCCGCGGTCAGGTTCTTCGACGAGATCACGACGTTCAACACGGGCGCCTCGATCTGCGCCGGCTCGACCATCGACATGTCGATCCTCCGGGATCTCTTCTCCGCGGTCGCCCAGGCGGCCGACGTCCTGGGCGTCGACCCCGACTTCAAGGCCAAGGTCCTGGACGCCCGCTCCAAGCTCGCCCCGTTCCAGATCGGGCGGAAGGGCAACCTCCAGGAGTGGCTCGACGACTGGGACGAGACCGAGAAGAGCCACCGCCACATCTCCCCGCTCTGGGGCCTCTACCCCGGCAAGCAGATCTCGGCCCGGCGGACGCCGGACCTGGCTGCGGCGAGCGCGGTCGTCCTCGAGCAGCGCGGCCTCACGGGCAACGGCTGGTCGTCGGCCTGGAAGGCGAACGCTTGGGCCCGGCTGGGGAACGCGGCCAAGGCGATGGACAACTTCACTTACGCCATGCACAGCTACACGACCCCGGCTCTCTTCTCGATCTGCTCGAGGGCCATGCAGGTCGACGGCGCGTTCGGGATGTCGGCGGCCGTGGCCGAGATGCTGCTTCAGTCGCACGAGGGCGAGCTCGCTCTCCTGCCCGCGCTACCCGCCTCCTGGACGACGGGGGAGGTCTCAGGACTCGTGGCCCGGGGCGGTTTCGAGGTCGGGCTGACGTGGAAGGACGGCCGGCTGGACCGGGCGACTCTCGTCTCGCGGCTCGGCGGCGTCTGCCGGGTCCGGTCGTCGGCGCCCATGAAGATCACCTCCCGGGGAAAGGCCGTCGCGGCCTCAACGCTCGAAAGCGGACTCGTCGAGTTCAAGACGACGCCGGGCGGGGCGTATGTCCTGACCGCGGCGAAGTAGGAGAACGGATGGACAGGCGCGGATTTTTAATGACCGCGGGCGCCGGCGCCTTGGCCGCAGGTCCGTTACGGGGACGCGCCCTCGGCCCCGGCTTCCCGGCGGCCGGGGCGACGCTTGCCGGCCGGAGGATCCTGACGTTCAATTCCGTCATCCGGGTGAACCAGATCGAGGTCACGCGGACGCGCAACGAGGGCTTCGACGAAGCCGATCGCCACACGCCCGAGAACGTTCGAGCCCTGCGCGCCGCCTTCGCCGCCGGCTGGCCCGGCGCGCCGATGACTTGGGCCTTCAGCTGGCGGGCGCTCTTCGACGAGCGCGACAACTATCGCCGGATCCGGGCGCTCGTCCCCGAATTCCACGAGACTTACGGCGACGACGTGACGTTCATCCCCGGGGCGTATTTCGCCAACGCTTACAACACGCGCGAGCAGGTCAACCGGGACCTCCATGACGGCCTGGCGCGCGTCTCCGAGATCATGGGCGGCCGCTTCCGGCCCAAAAGCGTGATCGCTGGCTTCCTCGCCTCGGCCAATCAGAAATACCTGTCCGAGGAGGAGGGAATCCACGTCTGCCAAGGCAGCATCTGGAGCCAGTACGCCATCGACAACCAGGATGGCGACGGGTCGGTCTGCTATCCCTACTATCCGTCGACCGAGCATTTCTGCAAGCCCGCCCAGGGACGGGCGGATTTCGTCGATTCCGTCTGCCTCGACGGCTGGACATGCGATTTCCTCGCCGCCCGGCGCGAAGGCGTGGACTGGGCCGCGAACCGGAACAGCCGCATGGGCGTGGGACCGATCGAGACGATCGGCTGGTTCGGCCCGGAAGTCGGCCTGGCCCAGATGGTCGAGACGACGGCGGCCCATTTCGACGCGGGCGTCGAGCTCAACGGCTGGGCCTGGGTCACGAGCTGCTGGGAAGTCTCGCTCGTCCCCCAGATCAAGAACCTGGACGTCCTGACGCGCTGGGCGAGGCGGATCCGCGAGCGCTGGCCCGGTGCCGAAAGCCTGACCCTGGGCGATTTCGGGAACGCCTTCCGGGCCGAGCGCAAGGACAACGAAGCCCTGCGCTACCGCTTCGTCCAGCGGGGGACGGGGATCGGCGGATCGGATCGCCAACTCGAAATCCGGTGGTTCATGGACAAATCCTTCCGCCTCGCGCTCCTGCGGGACTGGAAGGCGAACGGACCGGAGCGCGTCATCGACTTCACCCGCTACGACCTGCCGGCGCGCGAGCCCGCCGACGCCACGCGGCGCTGGAGCCTGTTAGGACGGATCAATCAGAAGGGGACGCGCCCCCAGGACGCACCGGTGCCGTTGAGCGCGCTCCTGCCCGAAGAGAAGAGCCTGATTTTCCGGCGGTTCCCCGAGCTCGAAGCCCGGGCCGCAGCGTCCAAGGAGTCATCATGAAGAACCTCATTCTGATTGGGGTCTCGAGCCTGATCATCGGCGTTCTCGCCGGATGCGGGCCCCGGGTCACGCAGACCGACGTGCCCTACGCGTCCCAGCCCTGGCCGGCGCGCATCTGGAAATCTGAGGTGCCCGCGGGCTGCCCCTTCGAGTCCTCCAAGGATCTCACCGCCGTGGCTTTCACCCGGAGCTACGTCGCCTACACCGACGCGGATACCTGGTATCCGTCCTGGGCCCCGGACGGGGCCATGTATAGCGGCTGGACGGACGGCGAAATCGGGGAGGAGAGCGTCCATTCCAGCGGGAAGAGGGCGCGCACGGGGAACGCCAAGATCGTCGGCGACGACCCGCTGCGCCTGACGGTCACCTCCCTGGGATCGGAGGCCGCCTCGCCCGAGCCTTACGGCGGCCGCTACCCGTGCGCCAATCTCGTCTATAACGGCATTTGGTACTACGGGACGTACGCCGTCGACTTCGACCTGTCCAAGCCGGAATACCGGGATCAGTACAGCTGGGCGATCTGCGGCCCCGTGCCCGGGTTCCGCATCTCCAAGGACTACGGAAAGACCTGGATCCCGAGCCCGCTCACGCCCGAGAAGCCGCTCTTCCCCGAATCGGGCAAGGCGGGGAAGCAGGTTAAGCTCGGCACGCCCCACTTCGCCGACTTCGGGAAGAACATGGAGCACTCGCCCGACGGGAAGGCCTATCTCGTCGGCCACGGCTATCTCGAAGGCGATCCCGCGCCGCGGATTGCGGGCAACAGCTGGATCGCCGGCGACGCGGCCTACTTGGCCCGGGTAACGCCCAGTCCCGAAAACATCAACGACGTCACGAAGTACGAGTTTTACGCCGGGCGCGGCGCGGACGGGAAGCCCGTCTGGTCGCGGCATTTCGCCGACATCAAGCCGCTCGTCGCCTGGAGCCACCGGATGGGCTGCACCACGATCTCGTATGACGCGCCGCTTCGCAAATACCTGATGTGCGTCACGGACGGCTGGCCGGGGGTCGAGGACATGAACTCCTACCTCCTCGAGGCCGACGAGCTCACCGGCCCCTACCGGCTGATCACCTTCATGCCCAAGTTCGGGAAGCAGGGCTATTTCTTGACATTCCCGTCCAAGTTCATCAGTTCCGACGGTCGGACCGCCTGGCTCAGCTATTCGGCGAACTTCCACAAGAGCTATTTCGGCAACCGGACCGTGGCCGATCCGATCGGCAGCCGCTACGCCTGGACGCTCCAGGAGGTCAAGCTCCTCGACACGGCTGCGGCGGCCGCCCTGGCTGCGGCCCCGGCAACGGCCGATCCGCTCAAGAGCGAGGCCAACGTCGCCCTCCGGGCCCGGGTCAACGTCTCCTCGGTCCACAAGAAGGCCAGGCCGTTCACCGAGCTGATCGAGTACTTCGGGGAGGGCGCCGTGGACGGCATCGCGGACGGCAAGGACGAGATCAATTCCCGGATGTGGGTGAGCCTGGGCGAGAAGCAGACGGCCATGATCCGGCTCAGCTGGGACGCGCCCCAGACCGTCCGGCACGTGTGGCTGTTCGATCTCCCCAGCCTGAAGGACCACATCACGTCCGGCGCGCTCCTGTTCAGCGACGGCTCGGCGATCAAGGTCGGCGCGCTCCCGAACGACGGCCGCGCGGCCCGGGAAATCGCCTTCCCGGCGAAGACGATCTCCTGGGTGGTGTTCGCCGTGGACGCGGTCTCGCCCGAGACGCGGAACGCCGGGCTGGCCGAGTTCGCCATCTTCAAGGACTGAGGGGCCTTCCGAAACGCCTCAACGACCTCACTCGACAAGGAGAATGACAACATGCGTCTGAACGGAAAACGGAGATGGGGCCTGCTCGCCGCGGCCCTCCTGCTGATCGCCGGATACGCCGGCGCCCAGGCGAAGCCCGCCGACCCGGGGCTTCTGACCCTCGACCGGATTTTCGCCTCGCGCGATTTCGCCGCCGAGCGCTTCGGCCCGGCCCGCTGGATGACCGACGGCGACTCGTACACGACCCTGGAGCCGGCGGCCGGCGGCGGAAACGGCCGCGACCTCGTCCTCTACCGGGCCGAGACGGGCCAGCGCGAGATCCTCGTCGCGGCGGCCAAGCTCGTGCCGCCGGGAGCGTCCGCGCCGATCGCCATCGAGGACTACGCTTGGTCGCCCGACGGCAAGGTCCTGATCGTCATGACCAATTCCCGCCGGGTCTGGCGGCAGAACACCCGGGGCGATTTCTGGACCTACGACCTGGCCTCGGGCCAGCTCCGAAAGCTCGGCCCGGGCTTCGAGCCCTCGACCCTCATGTTCGCCAAGCTCTCGCCCGACGGGAAGATGGCTGCCTACGTGGTGAAGAGCAACATCTACGTGGAGGATCTGGCCGGCGGGGCGATCCGCCAGCTGACCTCCGACGGCTCGGAGGACATCATCAACGGGACGTCGGATTGGGTCAACGAGGAGGAGTTCGCGATCCGCGACGGGTTCCGCTGGAGCCCCGACAGCCGGCTCATCGCCTTCTGGCAGTTCGACACCCACGGAGTCCCCGTGTTCACCCTGATCAACAACACGGACGCCCTCTATCCCCGGACGATTTCCTTCAAGCACCCCAAAGCCGGGCAGCCGAATTCGGCCGTGCGCGTGGGCGTCGTCCCCGCGGCGGGCGGGCCCGTCGTCTGGATGAAGGCGCCCGGGGACCCGCACGACATGTACATCCCCCTCATGGATTGGGCCGGCAACGCCAAGGAGGTGGTCTTCCAGCAACTCAACCGGCTCCAGAACACGAACAACGTCCAGCTCGGCGACGCGGCCACGGGCGACATCCGGACGATGTACGTCGACAAGGACGAGGCCTGGGTCGACCACATGGCGAGGTTCGCCTGGCTGGCCGGCGGCAAGGGCCTTTTCTGGCTGAGCGAGCGCGACGGCTGGCGCCACGCGTACTACGTCTCCCGGGACGGCAAGGAAATCCGGCTGATGACGCCCGGTGATTACGACGTCATGAGCGTCGACGCCATCGATGAGAAGGGCGGTCTGCTTTACGTCACCGCCTCGCCCGCCGACGCCACCAAGCGGTTCGAATACCGTGTCCGCATGGACGGCTCCGGGAAGCCGGAGCGCGTCGGGCCCGCGGCCCAGACGGGCGTCCACCACTACGACGTCTCGCCCACGGCCCGCTGGGCGTTCCATAGTTTCTCGACCCTCGACACGCCTCCCCAGACCGAGCTCGTCCGCTTGCCGGGCGGCGAAGCGGTCCGTCCCCTGGCGGCCAACGCCGCCCTACGGGCGAAAGTCGAGGCCCTCACCCGGAACCGGGTCGAATACACCAAGCTCGACATCGGCGGCGGCATCCAGGTCGATTCCTGGCGCATCCTGCCCCCCGGCTTCGACCCGAAGAAGAAATATCCTCTTTTCGTATACGTCTACGGCGAGCCCGCGGGCCAGACCGTCCAGAACTCCTGGGGCGGCAACACATATCTCTGGCACCTGATGCTCGCTCAGCAGGGTTATGTGGTGGCCAGCTTCGACAACCGGGGCACGCCCGCCCCGCGCGGCCGGGCCTGGCGCAAGAGCGTCTATCGCCAGATCGGCATCCTGGCCTCGGCCGACCAGGCGGCCGCGGTCCGGGCGGCTCTCGCCGCTTGGCCGTTCGTCGACGCCGACCGGGTCGGGAGCTGGGGCTGGAGCGGTGGCGGGCAGATGACCCTCAACGCCATCTTCCGTTATCCCGATCTCTACAAGACCGGCATGGCTGTGGCTTTCGTCTCCGACCAGCGGCTCTATGATTCGATCTACCAGGAGCGGTTCATGGGCCTGCCCCAGGACAATCCAGAGGGCTACAAGAACGGCTCCCCCATCACGTTCGCCAAGAACCTGAAGGGCAACCTCCTCATCGTCCACGGGACGGGCGACGACAACGTCCACTACCAGAGCTTCGAGATGCTCGTCAACGAGCTCATCGCCAACGGGAAGGCGTTCACCATGATGTCGTATCCGAACCGGACCCACGGCATCTCGGAGGGGCGGGGGACGACGATGCACCTCTACACGCTGCTGACGTCGTACCTGAATTCCCACATGCCGCCGGGCGCTCGGTAAAAAGCTCTACCGGGGATGGCGCCCGGTTGGCGATAGGCCCCGCGGGGCGCGCCTTTTCCATCGCAAAACAGGGCCCCGCCAAAGTCAGGGGACCGGACCCCTGTTTGATAAAAAACTATTTGCATATATTATTGTGTAATGTTAATAATTACTTAAATTAAGTAAGGATTATGACGAGTAAAAATATTTGTTTTAATCCATTATTTCCAACACCTATCATTTTGGGAGTTGTGATAATTGTTGAACAAATCGAATTTGATTCAATATATTGAACTCGGCAGGGCTTATCTCACCACAAAAAAGCGGTTCGCAACGATCATGATTCTCGCGGCGATCGCATCGGGCGTGGCCCCGGGTCCTGCCCGGTCGGCAGGCGCGGACCGCGCCGCGCCCCAGGTCGGTGCCAGCCCCGAAAACCCAGCTCCGGCACTTAGAGATTACGGGTTGAAGGATTATGTCCGCACCTCCAAAGACCTCCCCCATTCCGAGGGCAAGGCCTGGAAGCTCGTTTGCGGAATCCCGTACAACTGCCAATTCCAACCCTGGATCCGCGTGGAGGGCCCGGCGGGCCGCACGATCGGCTTCAACTCCAGCAACCCCCTGGTCCTTTATCTCACCAAGCCGGAGACGGCCGAGGCGGTCGGGGGCGACCAGGCGTTGGAGGCGAAGAGCTGGGTGAGCGGCGAGGGCGCGATATACGCCATCCCCGCGGGCGTGACGGTCAAGGCCGTCAAATACCGGGAGACGGGCTACGACGCCGATCTCGTCGGATCGTTCGCCTGCAACGACGACGACTACAACACGCTCTGGAGGAAAGGGGCCCGGACCGTTTACCTCTGCATGCGGGACCATTTCTATGATTGTCCCGACCGGGAGCGGGTCGGATTCTGGGGCGACGGGACGCCCGAGCTGGACCAGTGCTTCTATCTTTTCGATGCCCGGTCCCACCGGATCTGCCGGGATCTTGTGGGGCGGAAGCTCCAGCCCGATTTCTACCCGGGCCAGCACCTGGAATTCCTGGGGGAATACGGCCTGTGGTTCTATTATCTCCACACCGGCGACCTCGATGCCCTGCGGGCCGTCTATGACGCGACGAAGACCTTCCTTCTGGAAACCTACGCCTTCGGCAACCGCCGCCAATGGTTCGATTGGGGAAAGGAGAGCAAGGACACCGCCGTCATCGAGACGTGCTTCTACTATATAGACATGAAGACCCTGCGGAACATCGCCCTGGCGACCGGACACGAGGCCGACGTCCCGATTATCGACGCGAAGCTCGAGGCCGTCAGGAGCACGTTCGATGCCAAGTACTGGACGGGGCGCGGCTACATGTCGGACGATGTCGCCGCGCCGGACGACCGGGCGAACGCGATGGCGGTCAACGCCGGCCTGGCCGACCGGTCCAAATGGGAGGCCATTTTCACCGACGTCCTGACGAAGACCGCCAACGCGAGCTGCTTCTTCGACCGCTGGGTCTTCGAGGCCCTGTGCGCCATGGGGAAACAGGAATACGCCCTCCTGAGGATGGCCGACCGCTACCGGACCATGATCCCGTGCAGCTTCACCACGCTCTGGGAGCACTACGACCGCTGGTGGGCGTCCCGGAAGAATGCCTTCGACGACGCCTCGTCGCTCAACCACGGCTGGAATCCCCCCGTCCTCAACCTGTGCCAGACCATCGCCGGCGTGGCGCCGGAGGCGCCGGGCTGGACGGTGTTTCATGTCCTCCCCAAGGAAGCCTTCCTGACCTCGATCAAGGTCGTCGTTCCCTCCATCCGGGGCCGCGTCGCCGTCGACATCGCGAAGACCGCGACGGCGTATTCGCTCGGCCTGACTTCGCCCCCCGGCACCACGGCCGTCGTCGGCATCCCCAAGGGCTCGTTCTCCGCGCTCAGGGCGGTCGAGGTCGACGGCCGGACGATCTGGGACGGCGCGTATCGCGGCGGGGTCCAGGGCGTCTCCTGGAGCGGGGAGGACGCGGACTATCTTAAATTCAGCGCCGCGCCCGGGACACGGATGTTCGTCGGCCGGGGGACGCTGCCGATCGGGTCGCCCAAGCCCCTCCCGCCGCCTCCGCCGACGGAGGCGGCCCTCGACAAGAAGGCGTGGACCGCCTCGGCTTCGGCGCCCGACGGGACGTTCGCGTTCAGCGGGGCCAGGATCCTGATCGACGTTGCGGCGGCCAACGCCCTTGACGGAGATCACTGGACGGGCTGGCGCGACATGACGGCGACGCAGCATCCCGGGCAGTGGTTCCAGGTCGACCTGAAGCGGCCCCTGACCTTTCGCAAAATCGTCCTCGACAACACCTGGGCCCTCTGGGATTCGCCTAACGCGTATGCGGTCGCCGTCTCGGACGACGGAGAAACCTGGAGCGCTCCCGTGGCCGAGGGCGTCGGGTCCTTGGGCATCACCACGATCGTGTTTCCGCCGCGGAACGCGCGATACATCAGGATCACCCAGACCGGAACGGATCCGACCTACCATTGGTCGATCTACGAAATGGACGTCTATCGCTGAGCAAGGAGGATCGCATGACGAAGATGAGCCGGAGGGAGTTTCTAGGATCGGCCGCGCTCGCGACCGGGGCGATGATCGTCCCGCGCCGCGTGCTGGGCGGCCCGGGGTACGTCGCGCCGAGCGACACGCTCAACATCGCGGGGATCGGATGCGGCGGGCAGGGCGGTGGCGACCTGTCGCGGATGGACAAGGAGAACATCGTCGCTCTCTGCGACGCGGACTGGGGCCGCGCGGCCAAGACGTTCGCCAAATATCCGAACGCCGCGCGCTACAAGGATTTCCGGATCATGCTCGAGAAGCGCCACAAGGAGATCGACGCCGTGACCGTGGGCACCCCGGATCACTTCCACGCCGTAGCGGCCATGGCCGCCATCCAGCTGGGGAAGCACGTGTTCGTCGAGAAGCCGCTCACCCACGACATCTACGAGGCCCGGATGCTGAGGAAGGCCGCCCGCGAGGCCAAGGTGGCCACCCAGATGGGCAACCAGGGCCATGCCATGGAAAGCATCCGGCTGCTGTGCGAATGGATCTGGGACGGCGCCATCGGGACGATCACCGAGGTCCAGGCCTGGACGCCCCATCCCGTCTGGCCGCAGGGCATGGGCCGACCCGCGGAGACGCCGGCGGTGCCCGAGACCCTGGATTGGGATGTCTGGCTCGGGCCGGCGCCCTCCCGGCCCTACCATCCCGCCTATCTGCCCTCGCGCTGGCGCGGGTGGCTCGACTTCGGGACCGGCGGTCTGGGCGACATGGGCTGCCACATCTTCGACCATATCTTCTGGTCGATGAGGCTCGGCGCGCCGACGAGCGTCGAGGCGAGCTTCTCGATCTTCGTCCCCGGAACGATGGATTGGGACAAGCCGAAAAATACGGAGACGTATCCCCAGGCGTCGATCGTCACGTACAAGTTCCCGGCGCGTGAGGGATTCCCGCCACTCACGCTGACCTGGTACGACGGGGGGCTGATGCCTTCCCGGCCCGAGGAGCTGGCGCCCGGCGTCAAGATGGGCGACACCTACGGCGGGGCGCTCTACATCGGCGACAAGGGCAAGATCCTGACGGGGTCGCATGGCGCCAACGGGCTCCGCATCCTGCCCGAGGAAAAGATGAAAGCCTACCAGCGCCCGCCGAAGACCCTCCCCCGGTCGATCGGCCACTATGCAGAATGGATCCAGGCCTGCAAGGGCGGGCCGGCCGCAGCCTCGAACTTCGAGTATGCGGCCCCTCTTACAGAGATCGTTCTGCTGGGCTGCGCCGCCGTCCGGAGCGGGGAGAAGCTGTATTGGGATTCCCAGAACATGCGCTTCCCGAATGTGCCCGAAGCCGACCAGTACCTGCGCCGCAGCTACCGGGCGGGCTGGTCGCTGTGAGAAGGACGGGCGGAGGCTCATGATGGGCGTGATGAAGGCGCTCGGGATCGGCGTTCTCGCCCTGTCGCTGGCGCCGTCGCCGCGCACGGGCGCCGTCGCCGCCGCGCCGGTCGGCCGCGCCGCCGTCCCGGAATATCAGGCGCTGAAGCGGAGCCTGCTCAAGGGCTGGAACACCTGGGACGTAGGGGACGTCCTCTCCCAGGTGCTGATGCCGGAGGGCTTCGCCGTCACGCTGGAAATCCGGAAGGACAAGGAGACGGTCGCCGGCGCCCTCATCGGGAAGGCGGACAAGGGGACGCTCGTCGTGACCCCGAACGGCCACGCCTATGACGGCTCCTATACCGACCTGTCCGTGGGCTGGAAGGGGATGGACATCCGGGTCCGATCGGCGGCATCGGGAGACGACCTCGTCCTCCTGGTCTCCTGCGATCGGCCCCTGGCCGGAACCGCCCTGAACGTCCTGCCCCGCATGCTGTGGAACCGGAAAGGGAGCATCCGGCGGGACGGCGACGCGCTCGCGGCGGAGATCGGGCCCACGGCCCTCTCGCTCTTCGCCGCCGGGGCGACGCCCGCGGACGATGCTTCGGACGCCCGTCCCCATTTCGCGCTGCCGCTTGCGGACGGACTCGGAATCTCCACCGGCCGGAAGCGGAGCGTGGGCGAGATCCGGGCAATCGTCGAGGCCGCCCGGGCGGCCCACGAACGTCGCCGGGACGCCTACGGGGAGCTCGGTCCTCTTTATGACGCTCAGCAAAGCGTCCTGGCCTGGAACACGATCTACGATCCCAAGAACGACCGGCCGATCACGCCCGTGGCCCGGGACTGGTGCATCGGCAACGGCGGCTACGTCCTCTTCGAATGGGACACGTATTTCGCCTGCGCCATGCTGGCGATGGACAACCGGGATCTGGCCTACGCCAACCTGATCGCCGTCACCGGGGGCCTCACGCCCGCCGGCTTCGTGCCCAACGTGGCATCGGGGAAATACGACAGCCGCGACCGCTCCCAGCCGCCCGTCGGCTCGCTGATCGCTCGCGAGATCTTCCGCCGCTACCGAGACCGGTGGCTCCTCGACGCGGTGTTCGACGGCCTCCTCGCCTGGAACCGCTGGTGGCCCTCGGCCCGCGATGACCGGGGCTTCTTGTGCTGGGGGAGCACGCCTTATCCGGTCGACCAGCAGGTTTCGAAGCTCGAAGAGCGGGCCATGGGCAAGCTCCTCGGGGCCAAGTTCGAATCGGGACTCGACAACTCGCCCCTGTACGACGGCGCCGCCTTCGATCCGGCGAGCCATCTCATGCGATTGGCGGATGTCGGCCTCATGAGCCTGTATATCGCGGACTGCCGGGCCCTGGCGGACCTTGCCGGAGCGCTGAAGAAGGGGGACGTGGAGGCCGAGCTTCGCGCGCGGGCCGATCGCTACGCCGCCTCCCTGGGGACGCTTTGGGATGAAAAGGCCGGATCGTATCTCGACCGGAACCTCGCGACGGGCGAGCCCGATCGTCACCTCGCGCCGACCCTCTTCTACCCGTTGCTGGCCGGCGTCCCGACGCTGCGGCAGGCGGAGAGAATGGTCCGGGAGCATCTCGCCAACGACGCCGAGTTCGGAGGCGAATGGGTGCTGCCCTCGATCGCCAGGAACGATCCCCAGTTCACCAACGATTATTGGAAAGGCGAAATCTGGGGGCCCATGAATTTCCTCGTCTATCTGGGCCTGCGGAACTACGATCTGCCTCTGGCCCGAAAAGACCTCGTGCTGAAATCCCGCCGGCTTCTCTTGAAATCATGGGAGGCGCACCGGGGCGTCCACGAGAATTACGACTCCACGACGGGGGCGGGCACGTTCGACGATTTCTATCACTGGGGCGCGCTGCTGGGCTTCATGTCGTTTCTCGAGAATGGGACGGTCGCGTGGGGGGCGCCGCTGTGAGCGCGGGCCGCGCCCGGTTTTTTATTTTGGTCCTTGATTTATGTGCGGTCAAAATATATTTTAGTTGCGAATGGAAAGAAAGTTGAGGGGGGCATGAAATCACAAAACAAGTCTCTGGATTCCACGGGAAGCGCCCGCTTCATCAACAAGCTCAATACAGTCAAAGTCCGCAGTCTCATCCGGAAGACGGAAACCGTGTCCCGGGCGGACATCGCCAAGCTGCGCGGACTGAGCGCCCCGCCGGTCTCGCGCATCGTCGAGGACCTTCTCGAGAA
>Ga0182019_10000973_pt1 | contig 14361 bp, 13 predicted proteins | sample 812E2MmetaG_FD_120483 | JGI IMG/M metagenome (GOLD analysis project Ga0182019, IMG submission 120483) | Permafrost microbial communities from Stordalen Mire, Sweden - 812E2M metaG | ecosystem: Environmental > Terrestrial > Soil > Wetlands > Permafrost | place: Sweden: Stordalen | collected...
CGCATCGAAAAATTATTGGCCGAGATCGCAAAGCAGGAAGATAAAGAAGATAAAAATGATCAGTAAAATTATTAAAGCTATAAATGAAGGGCAGCACTTTTTAATCACCGCTCACATAAGACTGGACGGAGATGCTCTGGGTTCGGAATTGGCTCTTTATCTGATGTTGACGGAGATGGGAAAAACGGCGGTTATTTATAATCAGGATCGCACGCCGGAACGCTACCGGTTCTTACCGGCGGCAAACAATATAGTTCATAATTTAAGTGATGTTGAACAGTATGATACCGCCGTTATTCTTGATTGCAGTGATTTGACGCGGGTGGGAGATGAAGCGGAGAATATCAGAAAAATTAAAAGGATCATCAATATAGATCACCATGTGTCGAATAGCGGTTTTAGCTCTTTGAGAATGCTGGATGCCAAAGCCAGTTCAACCGGCGAGTTGCTTTTCCGCTTGATGCGGGAAATGCGCTTCAACATGTCCAGGGATATTTGCACCAATTTATACGCGGCCATTATAACGGATACCGGTAGTTTCCGCTACTCGAACACAACCAGGGAAACTTTTTTGGCGACAGGAAATTTGGTGGAAAACGGCGCCAACCCGCAATGGATAGCGGAAAATATTTATGAAAACGATTCTCCGGCAAGGTTGAAATTGCTGGCTAAAGCGCTGGCAACATTGTCCCTGGATATGGAAAGCAGGGTGGGGTCTTTGGTTGTCACACAGAAAGATTTACAGGAAACAGGCGCGGCCTGGGAACACACGGAAGGATTTGTTGATATTCCCCGTACGGTGGGAGGCATTGAAGTATCCGTGCTTTATACTCAAAGAGGAGAAGAAAATTTCAAATTGAGTCTGCGTTCCAAAGCCCAGGTCAATGTGGAAAAGGTGGCCAAGAAATTCGGCGGTGGCGGTCATATTCATGCCGCATCCTGCTGGATGCAAGGTGACATTGAATCAATCAAATTGCGGATTATTCAGGCAGTAAGGGAACTTTAATATTTATGATGGACGGCGTCATCGTCATTGATAAACCGGCGGGCAAAACCTCGCACGATGTTGTCAGTGAAGTAAAGAAAATTTTAGGGGTCAAAAAGGCCGGACATACGGGTACGCTCGACCCTCTGGCCACGGGAGTGCTCCCTGTTTGTTTGAATGAAGCTACAAAATTAGCCGGTTTTCTTAGCGGCGAAGATAAAGAATACCGGGCGACAATGCTGTTGGGCGTGCAAACGGACACGATGGATATGGAAGGCAAAATTGTCAGCCAATCCGACAATCGTGTGTCCGAAGAAAAAATAAGAGCGGTAATATCGGGAATCACCGGAAAGATTAAACAGGTTCCTCCTGCGTATTCCGCGGTTAAATACTGCGGGAAACCTTTATATAAATGGGCTAGAAGCGGCGTTTTGCTGGATATGGAGCCGCGCGAGGTAACTATTCACAGCATTGTTGTTGAAGATATTTCTCTTCCCCATGTTACCTTTCGGGTTCTTTGCTCTAAAGGAACCTATATCCGGTCACTTTGCTCGGATATTGGTGCTATACTCGGAACGGGAGCGTGTTTATATCGCCTGCGCCGTTTGAAGAGCGGTATATTTTCGGAAGATATTGCCGTTGATTTGAGCGATTATGTTGATAATGATAAAAAAAACGAACTTTTAGGCAAGATACTGCCGATGATGGAACTACTGCCTTTGCTGGCCACAATTGAACTGCAGGATCATTCCGCGGCGAAACTGCGCAATGGCTGGCAGCCTTCCGTGGAAATGATGAAAGAACATGATCTTTCCTTGCTAAAAGCCGGAGATATGATAAAATTCACAAGCCGTGGATATCTTCTGGCGGTTGCGGAAATGCTGGCTCCGATGAGTAAGCTTTCCGGATTTGATGGAAAAACGCAGGCGGCCAGAATTGTCAGAGTATTTAATAATATGAGTAAATAACAAAAAAATAGTACGAAAAATTTAAAGATTACCAAATTATAAAAGGAGGAAAAAGCGTGCTAAGTTTGGAAAAGAGGAAAACAGTGATTAATGATTATAAGCTACATGAAAAGGATACGGGTTCTCCCGAAGTCCAGATAGCTCTTTTGAGCGCCAGGATAGAGTATTTAACAGAGCATTTCAAGGCGCATAAAAAGGATCATCATTCACGCCGTGGTCTGCTCAAGCTGGTTGGCCAGAGAAGAAGACTTCTCAATTACATTAAAAGTAATGATATAGAAAGATACAGAAGTATTATTAAACGGCTGGAACTGAGGAAGTAAAAAATTATTCAAGGGCGGAAGGCATAAGGTAACCTGACCGTAATAGGGACGCCCGACGCGTTTCCTGGTCGTTGACTTATGCGTTTCGCCCTTGAATTCGTCAGCGGGCATTCCCCGGGATTTGTTCGGAGTAAATGATTGAAAAAGGAATGTTCGCGTACCTGGAGAATCGAAGATTTTCCACGGTTTGTCGTGGAGGATTTCAATTTCCCATGACCAGCAATTAAAAGCAAAATGGAGGAAAATGAATGAGTAATGTATTTAGTGCGGATTTCGCCGGGCGGAATATTTCCCTGAAAGCGAATTATGTGGCCGCGCAAGCTGATGGGGCGATACTGGTTTACTATGGCGACACAGTCGTTTTAGTTACGGTGGTTTCGTTAAAAAGTATACGGGAAGGGGTGGATTTTCTTCCCTTGACTGTTGATTATCAGGAAAAAACTTTTGCCGCGGGTAAAATTCCCGGCGGTTTTTTCAAGCGCGAAGGGCGTCCCAACGAAAGAGAAATTCTGACGTCGCGCATTATTGATCGCGCGATTCGTCCTTTGTTCTCCAAAGGATACTATTCGGAAACGCAATTAGTGGCCACTCTGTTGTCTGTGGATAAGGAGAATGATCCGGATGTTGCATCCATGATCGGCGCGTCCGCCGCTCTGGGCATATCGGATATTCCCTTTAAAGGACCGATTGCCGGTGTCCGCGTCGGCCGAATCAACGGCGAATTGGTTGCTAATGCGTCGCCGGAAAAAATGAAGGAAAGCGAGATGAACCTTTTCCTGGTGGGACGTAAAGTCACGCCCGGAAAATCAGGCCGTTCCTATGATGTGGAACTGGTCATGATGGAAGGCGAAGCCAAAGAAGTTGCAGAAGATATTATTATTGACGCCATTAAATTCGGACTGGAAGCCGTCCGTCCGGTCATTGATTTACAGGATCAGATAAGAGAAGCCATTGGCAAGGCCAAGAGACCGGTGGAAGAAGTTGCGCCGGATGAGGAACTTATTGCGCGAGTGCGTGCTGAAGCCATGCCTGGGTTGAAAGAAGGATACAGTCTGCCGCGCAAACTGGAACGTTATGGCAAACTGGGCGATGTCCGTACGGCCGTTATAAAAAATATCGGCGGTGATGATGCAGCTCTTTGTAAAAAAGTAGCGGCGATTATCGAACATCTTGAATCCCGCATTTTACGCGATATGATTATTCAGGAAAAGAAAAGAATTGACGGTCGAACTTCTACCGATATTCGTCCGATCAGTTCGGAAGTCGGCGTGCTGCCGCGCGCTCACGGTTCGGCACTGTTCAATCGTGGTGAAACGCAGGCATTGGCCGCGCTCACATTGGGCACATCCTCTGATGAACAGCGCATGGACTATGTGGGCGGTGAGGAAACAAGGACGTTTTTACTGCACTACAATTTCCCTCCCTTCAGTGTGGGCGAGGCCAAAGGTCAGCGCAGTCCCGGCAGAAGAGAAATCGGCCACGGTGCTTTGGCTCGCAAGGCTTTGGTGCCGGTTTTGCCGTCTCCTGAAACCTTCCCTTATACCATCCGGATTGTTTCAGAAATTTTATCATCCAACGGATCATCATCTATGGCCAGCGTTTGCGGCGGTATTTTATGTTTGATGGACGGCGGAGTTCCGGTGAAGGATATCGTCGCGGGCATTGCCATGGGACTGCTCAAAGAAGGCGATGAAGTCGTGATTCTGTCCGATATTCTGGGCGATGAAGATCATGCCGGCGATATGGATTTCAAGGTCTGCGGTACGGAAAAAGGCGTGACTGCCATGCAGATGGATATTAAAATTGACGGGCTGACGGAAGATATTCTGCGCAAAGCACTGGCTCAGGCCAAAGCGGGGCGCATTCATATCATCGGTAAAATCCGCGAAACGATGACCGCGCCCAGAGCGGATACATCAAAATACGCTCCCCGGATTACAACAGTTAAAGTAAAAGAAGATCAGGTCAGAAACGTTATTGGTTCCGGCGGCAAGAATATCCGTCAGATTATCAGTGAAACAGGAGTTACCATTGACGTCGAAGATGACGGCACCGTAACGATTGCTTCCGCCGATGCCGAAGCGGCCGCCCGCGCTGTGGCGATGGTGAAATGGCTGACGGAAGAAGCGGAAGTCGGCAAGATTTACCGCGGCACGGTCAAGAAGATCGTCGATTTCGGCGCGTTCGTAGAAATTCTGCCCGGAACCGAAGGCCTGCTGCATATTTCGCAGATTGCCAAAGAAAGAATCGCCAAGGTGACCGATGTGTTGCAGGAAGGCGATGAAGTCATGGTGAAAGTACTGGAAATCGACAAGTCCGGCAAGATGCGACTCAGCCGCAAAGAAGCTTTGGACGCCGAAGTTAAATAGTCCTTTATCGGTGGTAATGATTCAAAACAAACCGTTCTGTATTCGTAAAATAAACGGATACAGAACGGTTCTCGTCTTAAATATGCATTGATTCTTTATTGTTAAATGTTGGCTGACAAATGAAACCTGTTTGGTAAAAATGGAAAAGATAAAAGTTTACATCCAGAAAATATCAGGATCTGAAGACATTCCCTTGCCTCAATATATGACCGATCAGGCCGCCGGCATGGATATTTTTGCCGCGGTTATGGAAGACGAAATTATTTTGCCGGGTCAGAGGAAAAAAATTGCGACTGGCATAGCGATAGCCCTGCCCGCAGGTTATGAAGCGCAGATCAGGCCGCGCAGCGGTCTGGCCTTGAAAAATGGAATAACACTGCTTAATTCGCCAGGCACAATTGATGCCGATTATCGCGGAGAAATTGGGCTGATTGTTATTAATCACGGCGAAGATCCTTTTGTTGTGAAAAGAGGCATGCGTCTGGCGCAAATGGTGGTGCAGAAAGTTCTTCAGGTGGATTGGAAGGAAGCATCAGCACTGAACGACACCTCCAGAGGGGATGGCGGATTCGGCCACACTTAAAAACAGCTTCTTAGCTTTTGCAATTGACGCTAAACAGTGGTATGAAAGATGGAAATTATTCCGGATTTTGAAATTTAAATATGAAAAAATATAAAGTCAAAAAAACATTTAAAGAAATTAACGATAAGATTAAAGAAGGACGCGCTGTTGTTGTCACGGCGGAAGAGATGATCAATGTCGTGGAAAGGCACGGCGCAATTGAAGCCGCTCGTAAAATAGACGTTGTGACTACCGGAACTTTTGGGGCGATGTGTTCTTCTGGAGCTTTTCTCAATTTTGGTCATACTTCACCCAAAATTCGGGCATCAAAAGTTTGGTTGAATGATGTTGCCGCTTACGGCGGCATTGCCGCTGTTGATTGTTATATCGGGGCGACGGAAGTGGCCGAAAATGATCCGCTCAACAGCGTTTACCCCGGCGAATTTAACTATGGCGGTGGTCACGTAATAGAAGATCTCGTTGCCGGCAATGTTGTTAAACTGCGCGCCGAAGGCTACGGAACCGATTGCTATCCCGCCCGGAAATACGAGAGAAATATCACGATAAAAGATTTGAGGGACGCGGTCTTGTTTAATCCGCGCAATGCTTATCAAAATTATAATTGCGCCGTTAATCTTTCCGACAGAACAATTTATACTTACATGGGAATGCTTCGTCCGCAAATGGCCAATGCGGCATATTCGACGTCCGGACAATTGAGCCCTTTATTTAATGATCCTTATTATAGAACGATAGGTATCGGCACGCGGATATTTTTGGGTGGCGCGCAGGGGTTCGTCGCCTGGCCGGGCACACAGCATAATCCTAATGTGCCCCGGGGAGCAAACGGAGTTCCTAAAGAAGGAGCCGGTACCATTGCCGTCATCGGTAATCTGAAGGAAATGTCGCCGGAATGGCTGGCGGGAGCCAGTATTCTGGGCTATGGAGTTTCTCTTTTTGTCGGAATAGGAATTCCTATTCCCATTCTCGACGAAGACATGGCGCTCTATACTTCTGTAAGAGACGAAAATATTTATACCCAGATTTATGATTACAGTATGGATTATCCCAAAGGAAGCCCTAAACCTTTGGGCGAGGTAAGCTATAAGGACTTGCGCAGTGGAACGATTACCATAGACGGAAAGAAAGTCATAACCGCGCCTCTTTCCAGTTATTACAAAGCCCGACAGATTGCCAATGAACTAAAAGAGTGGATTGAAAGCGGCCGATTTATTCTCGGAGAACCGCAACAGATTTTACCTTCCGTGCAAATATAAATTGTTGGAGAGCAGCTTGTAATAAGTTGCTCTCTGCCCTTTGTAAAAATCGATTATTGATTACCCGTATTACATTCTCTATCCTTTGAAGCAACGCTCCTTTTTTATTTTAAAATAGATCTTATTATCTGTGAAATTAATTAATATTAAGCAATATTAATTAATATTAAATAATATTCTTGACTTTTCTTTTAAATTAGTGTCTTATGTTAACCAAGTGATGTATCCCTTTAATTCGTGATAGATAATATGAAGAAAAATCAGGTAAAAAAATTTAGAGAAACCATTCCTTTGAGTATATCCGAATTGGCAAGGAAATCCGGGTTAACTCCCCAGACAATTTCTAAAATGGAAAAGGGCTTGTCCACAAGAAAAAATTCGGAATTGAAAGTAGCCAAAGCACTGCAGAAATCATACGAAGAAGTATTTCCTTGAGAAACTATAGAATTGCTTTTAATATAAAAGGACCGAATTGTAATGAAGATAGGCAAATATTTAATTTTCTTTTTGCTGTTAATGGTTCTTTTAATAACTTTCGGCAACAAGGGAGTTGTTGATAATTATTTTATGAGCAAGCGTCTTGCTGAGTTAAAATCACAGAATAAAGAAATGACTGTGGAAAACAATGGATTGAAAAAGAAAATAATTTTATTGCGCACCGATATTAGCTATATTGAAATGATAGCCCGTAATGAATTGGGCATGGTTAAAAAAGGAGATATTGTCTACCGGTGGGCGAAGTGATAAAAGAGTTTTATTCGGGAATAATATAGTGGTGTTTTGATGCTGGATTTAAATGAAATCTTTTCAGGTAAAAAGAAACTTGTCGGTTTGGATATCGGTTCAAGTTCCTTAAAGTTAGCCGAAGTAATCAGCAGTTCCAAAGGTCATTTTCTGAACCGCTTTTCCGAAATTCCTTTGCCCAAAGGTGTAATTATTGACGGTGTTTTAGCCGACCCCAGCACTTTATCTTTAAAAATAAAAGAAATTTTCAAGGTCTCCGGTTGCGGCAAGAAAGGAATTGTCACTTCTATCGCGGGTAATTCAGTTATTATAAAAAAAGTAACATTGGAGCAAATGAATGAAACGGAATTGCGCGATTTAATCCATGATGAAGCAGGCAAATATCTGCCTTTTGATAATATGGATGATGTTAATTATGATTTTCAGATTTTGGGAGAGAATAACTATAATCCCAATCAGATGGATATCATCATTGTAGCCGCCAAAAAAGAAGTGGTTAATAATTATCTGGAAGCGGTTAACGCCGCCAGTCAGAATATCGTGGTTATGGATGTGGCTCCTTTTGTCCTGGAAACCTTGTATGAAACCAATTACGAGTTTAGCAATGACGAAATCGTTGTGCTGATCAATATCGGGGCAAGCACAACCGGCATAAATGTTGTTAAAGGCGGCACATCAATTTTTACAAGAGATTTTGCTTTAGGCGGTAATGCAATTACTGACAGCTTGCAGGCAAAATATAAAGTATCTTTTGAGGAAGCGGAGAAAATCAAGGTCGAAGGAATATCTAACGGCAGTGAAGGAGACGACCTGGATTTAAAAAACAGTATCCTGGAATTCGCCCAACCGATCTGCCTGGAAATTGAGAGATCAATTGATTACTTTCGTTCAACTTTCGGCGGCGAAGATATTAAGAAAGTATTGCTGGCCGGCGGTTCCGCTAAAATTTACAATTTAACAAAATATTTATCGGAAGCGCTGAGTGTTAAAACAGAATTAATCGATCCGTTTTTGAAAATCGGCTATAACAAAAGAAAAATTGATGCAAAAAATTTAGAAAGCATTAAACCGGTTGCCGCGATGGCCATCGGTTTGAGCTTAAGAAAAATAGGCGACAAATGATTAAAATTAATCTTTTACCCTATCGCGAGAAGGAAAAAAAAGAAAATTTTGCAAGGCAGGTATTTATTATTGCCGGTTCATTTGTTTGTATTGTTCTTCTTCTTGTCTGGATTCAGGTTTGGATGAGTTCCTCAATTAGCAATTTAGAAAATCAAATAAAGGAATCGACCTCCCTGCTGGCCGATTTAGATAAAAAGATAGGAAACCTGGAAAAATTTAAAAAAAATAAGAAAGATCTGGAACAGAAACTAGGGGTAATCGCAACTTTAGAAGAAAACCGCCTGACTCCGGTAAAAACTTTAGACAATCTGGCACTGCTTGTTCCTTCAAAAGATATCTGGTTGATTAAAATAACCCAGAAGGGAGACAATATCAGTATCGAAGGAATCGGGCGAAACAACATTGCCGTGGCCGATTTTATGAAAAGCATTGAAAAATTCGATCCGATAAAATCCGTTGATTTGATATCTTCAAAAAAGACGGAGATTTCCGGAAATACTTTACAGCAGTTTAATTTTTCCTGTGTTTTGAAAAAGGGATTTTGATCTATGGCCATAACTTTAAACGATATCAAGAAAATGTCACCCAAGGCCAGGCTGGGAATTGTTGTTCTGATCATTTTCATGATCGGCTATCTGGATTGGTTTTATTTTTTATCTTCGGCAATAGAAAAGAAAAGTTCTCTTGAAAAAGAACTTACCGAGATGCAGGATAAAATTAAAGAAAAAACAAAAATTGCGGAGCAGCTTAATACCTATATGACTCAAGTCGCCGCTCTGCAGGAAAATTATAGAATAGCGTTACAAAAACTTCCCGACCAGCGGGAAATACCAACCCTTTTCCATACGGTTGCATCGGCGGGGCAAGATGCCGGTATTGATTTTTTATTATTTGAACCGAAAGCTTCCGTGCCTAAAACAATGGACAATCAACCTGCCGTGCCATCCAAAGGGCCGCCGGCACCGAAAGCTTCTGATCAACCAGGCAAGCCAGCACCCGAACCGGCGCCGGAGCCTTTTTACGAAGAAATACCCGTAGCGGTGTCGATAGTGGGCACTTTCCAGAACATTCTTTTCTTCTTTGACAAGGTGGCTAAATTACCCAGGATCGTCAATATTTCCGATATTTCCATGGGAGATAGAAAAGAGGTGAAAGGAAAGGGGCAGGTTACCACGTCAACTTGTACGATTAAGACTTACATGTTTATTGATAAAAAAGAAAAACCAAGTGAACAAAAGAAATGAAAAAAATAAAATTTATTTTATTTAGCGCTTTTATAATCTTATTTATTATGGCATTTTTTGCTTGCACCGACGAGGTAAAGAATGCTTCCAAGTCTAAAGCTGCCCCCAAAAAAATAACACCAGCTGCGGCAACAGCGGTTCTTTCTCAAAATCAGGCCAAGCCTATCCCCGCGGCTACAGCTCCGGTTCAAAATCAGGTTCCGACGGTGAATGCCGCGACGAAAGCTCCGGCTCAGAGTCCATCTCCAACTGCGAATGCACCTGCAACTGCGCCAACCATGGCTCCGACAGATGTATATAACTATAATCCGGCAGGAAAGCCTGATCCGTTCCGGCCTTTTATTGTAGTCGAAACAGCTGAGAAGAAAGCGCAGGTAGAAAAAAAACCACCACCACCATCGATCTTTCCATTGCAGAGAGCGGAAACGGAGATGTACCGGGTAGTGGGAATAGCCGGCGATCAAGATCATATGGTGGCTATTGCTGAAGATACCGCGAAAAAGTTTTATCCCTTATTCAAGGGGACAAGAATAGGCATACGTGAGGGTAAGGTGATCGAAATTATGGCGGATCGCGTCATTGTGGAAGAATATGAAAACAAGAAAGCAAAAAGGATAATTTTAAAACTGCGCAAAAATTAAAATGAGGTAAAACCATGAAAAGATATTTATCCGGAATACTTCTTATCTTTGCAATTATTGCCTGGATGTTTATATGTGTCACAGGATATTCTTTTGCCGCTTCCACTGAGAATAATAAGGTATCCGAGGTTAAAGCGGATACAAATATTTCCAATTCAGGAAATTTGGAAAATGTTTTTTTGGCTAAATTGCCCGGTAAAGAGAGAGTTCAAATTGTTGTTTCCAAGCAGCCGCTCGTTGATGTAAAAAGCAAAGTTAACGGCAGTTATTTAATTAAACTGGAAGATATGCTCGTGCCGGAAAATTTATGCCGTCCTTTCGGAGAAGGGGAGTTAAATAATATTATCAGCGTCATTCCTTCGCAACAATCGATCAAAGGTAAAAACTTGGTTTATTTAAGTATTGCTACGAATAAGGTGGTTCCCTATTCCATAAAGCAGGAAGGTAAAAATATTTTTATTGATTTTAATGTTTCCGGTTTAGAGGAGAAGATAGCCATTGACTATCCAAAAGAAACCCCGACAAAGAAAATAATTGCCAGGGTTAGCGCGGAAACCGAAAAAAAATATGATGTTAAGAAAAATGAAACAGGAGACATGCCTGCCGGCAAAGAAACGGTAAAAAAATACACGGATCGAATAATATCTCTTGATTTTCAGGAAGCGGATATAAAAAGCGTATTTCGTTTGATGGCTGAATACGGCAATGTTAGCATAGTTACCAGCGATGAGGTAAAAGGCACGGTAACTTTATCTATGAAAAATGTTCCCTGGAGCCAGGCTCTGGATACTATACTTAACGTAAATAGTTTGTCTGAAAAGCAGGAAGGTAATATCATCACAATTACAACTTTGGATAGAAAGAAAAAAGATGAAGCGGACAGGGTAAAAGCAATAGATGATCAAAACAAAGCCGATGACGAAAAGCAAGCCAGAAAACAAAAAATTATGGCGGAAAAAGGTTTATTAAAGCAGGTGCTGATTGAAGCAAAGATTGTCGAGGCAACAGAATCATTTGTCAGAAATATCGGAGTGCAATGGGGTTTTGGAAATCAGCAGAAAGTCAGTGGCGGTACTTACGGTTTGGGAGTAACCGGCGGCAGCAATACATCGAATGCAAACGCGTATTCACAATCTTACCCCTCTCAAATTGGCGTTACCGATTCTGCGGGAAAAAGTTTAGCTATGGCCGCGGTAAATTTCCCGGCAGTTGTCTCTTCGCCGGCTATCGGTCTGGTATTTGGCGGCGCGACAGGCTTTCTCGAAACGCAACTGGCCGCTTTGGAGACTAACGGTACCGGAAAATTAATTTCTTCGCCCAAGGTCGTGACTATGGAGGGTATTAAGGCTGTTATTAAGCAGGGCGCTGAAGTCCCGTATACGACTCCTGCATCAGGCACGTCACCGGCAACTGTTTCTTTTAAAGAAGCCTTGCTGAAGTTGGAAGTGACGCCGAAAATAACCGATGAAGGAAAAATTTCCATGGAAATTTCGGCAAGCAATGACAGCCCCGACTATGCTAATGAAGTGCAGGGCAATCCTCCCATTAAAAAAGTTGAAATTCAATCAAAGATTGTTCTCAGTGACGGAGACACTGTCGTTATTGGCGGCGTTATGTCGATGGCAGAAGATAAACAGGATAGTGGCTGGCCCTTTCTTCAACATATTCCCGTTTTGGGATGGTTATTTAAAACCCAGACTTCTGACAGAACCAAGAAACAATTATTGATTTTTGTGACGCCGAAGATACTAAAAAGCGATAAATTTGAAGAAAGTGCCGAAAAAATAATAAATCCATAATTCTGCCGTCCGCATGCTTTAGATTTTATCTAAGAAAGGTTTTTTGAATAAAATGAAACTGACTGTGAACAAAGGTGTTGTTTTCTTTATTTGGGTAGTGGCATTTATTTGTTGCTCCTGCACTTATACTCCCTGGCACAGGCAGCAATCAGAACTTTTTCTGAATAAAGGCATCTCTTTTATCGAGATGGGACAATATAACAGCGCGCTGAAAGACCTGCTGGAATCTGAAAAATATTATCCCGATAATCCTAAAGTTCATTATTATTTAGGTATGTCCTATCATGGCAAAGGAATGAAAGACAAGGCCGTCGAGGAATTTAAAAAAGCAATTTCTCTGGATGAAAATTACTCCGAAGCGCATAATTATTTAGGAACATTGTATATGGATAAAGAACTCTGGGATCAGGCGATTGCAGAATTTGATAAGGCTCTGACTAATACCATATATGATACGCCGTCAATGGCTATTTATAATTCGGCATGGGCCTATTATTCCAAAAAGGATTATAAAACGGCTCTGGCTAAATATCAGGAAGCTCTTAGAGTGGATCCCATGACCAGACTGAGGCCGCAAATAGAGAAAAACGAGGGACTTATTTATTTTGATCAGGATGATATTCCGGAAGCCATACGGCATTTTAAGAAATCCATTGAACTGGACGCTTCAATTTTTGACGCTCATTTCCTGTTAGGACAAAGTTATTTAAAGATTAAAGATAATAAAAACGCCAGAAAAGAGTTTCAAACTGTTATTCAGTTAGCGCCGGAAACTGCTTTCGCCCGAAGGGCCAGAAATTATCTGCAGTCTTTGAAATAATGCCTGTAATGTTAAATTCTTTCAATTCTTGACACACTATATCGGCTGTGTTACGTAGCTCCACAATCAAATCTTGAATGTTTTTTAGAATATGAAAATTAATACCTTTGATGAAGACCGTGCTGACTTTATTTGTGAAGCTGAAGCATTGTTGGAACGGAACAATTTGCCCGCAGCATTGAATCTGGCCCGGGAGCGGTTGCGGTTATTTCCCGCAGATGCCGACGCCAATATAATTGCCTGCAGTGCTCTTGCCGGTATGGGCCGGTTTGATGAGTCACGTGAAATATTACGGGAAGTAGAGGAGCTTATTTCCGGCCTGTCTCTTGTCTATGAACGGGCGGGTGATATTTACCGGGAAAAAGGTTTTTATCATGATGCCGCCGTTTATTACGAAAAATTTATTTCTTTGCATCCGGATGCTGAAAAGGCCCGGGAAGTCATCGGGAAAATGGCTCTTCTGGAACAGGAAGATAATCCTGCAGCGGAGTCTGCTACTGTATATAATGAGAACATCCCCGAGCAGGAATTCTTTACGACGACATTAGCCCAACTTTATATTAAACAGGGGCATTTGCAGGACGCTGAAATAATTCTGGAAGAAATAATAAAAAAAGATCCTCAAAATGCCCATGCTTTGGACATGCTCGACAAGCTTAGAGGTTCTCTGGTTTTGCAATCAGCGGCAGACGGAAGAAACCTTAAATCCGATCATTTGATCAAGACACTTTCTTCCTGGCTGAAAAATATCGAAAGGCTGAAAATAAATGCCACGGAAAAGTAACAATTCATCTGCCAGAATATTACGCCTGCAGCAAATATTTTCCGTCTGCAAAATTGACAGTTTGCTGTTCTTCAACATGAGCAATGTCCGCTACCTCTCTGGATTTACCGGTTCCGAGGGCGTTCTTTTAATCAGTTCCGGTCAGACGACTTTGCTAGTGGATGGACGCTACACGTCTCAGGCCGCTTTGGAAACAAAAGATATTTTAATAATAGAATGCGCCGATAAAATTGAAGGTATCAGCCAGGCGATAAAAAAGTTTAAATTCAGGCGCGTCGGTTTGGAAGCGGATTCGATAAATCTGACGATGTATAATCAGTTAACAAGCAAAACAGGGAAAGATACCTTCATAGATTTAACCGATGAACTCAGATTAATCAGGGCATGCAAAGATGAAGCTGAAATAGCTCTAATGAAGAGGGCCGCGGAAATTGGTTCATCCGCCATTTCCTCCCTGATTGGCCAGATCAGGAACGGCCGCACGGAAAAAGAATTGGCCTGGCAACTGGAGGTTAACGCGCGACAATACGGCGCCGATGCGATCGCTTTTGAAACCATTATTGCGTCGGGAGAAAATTCCTGCCTTCCTCATGCCCGACCGACTGATAGAAAAATAAAAAAGGGAGATTTTATCGTCATTGATTTTGGCGTCAGGTATAAAGGTTATTGTTCGGACGAAACTTACACGGTCGCTTTTGAGAAATTGACAGACAGACAAAAAAA
>Ga0182019_10000975_pt1 | contig 14353 bp, 16 predicted proteins | sample 812E2MmetaG_FD_120483 | JGI IMG/M metagenome (GOLD analysis project Ga0182019, IMG submission 120483) | Permafrost microbial communities from Stordalen Mire, Sweden - 812E2M metaG | ecosystem: Environmental > Terrestrial > Soil > Wetlands > Permafrost | place: Sweden: Stordalen | collected...
AACAGCCAACAGCGCAGAAGCTACTCTGACACTTCTCAGGACGGCGTTCTGCTTCCAAACTTCTAATGTATCTCGGGCAAATATGACTCATACAAAACTGGTGGCGATGGCGGTGTGGTGGTTGCGGCGCTATCGCTGCGGAGTGGTGCTCAGCGAGCAGGCTTGCGTGAGTGGCGAGATGCCGGACGCGATTGGGTGGAAGCGGGCTTGCCATTCGGTGCTGGTCGAGAGCAAGGTGTCGCGCGCGGATTTTCTAGCGGATCGCTGCAAGCCCTTCCGGCAGACGCCGGAGATGGGCGTCGGATGTGAGCGCTATTATCTGGCGCCGCGCGGTCGGATACGAGCCGAGGAACTTCCCTCGGGCTGGGGGCTGCTGGAGGTGTGCGGGCGCGAGATCGAGCGGGTCAAGGCGTCGGCGAAGAACCTGCGTTCCGCGATCGGTTTTCAAAACGAGATGAATCTTCTGCTGGCGAGTTTGCGGCGGGTGGAGATTCGTATTGAACCCGAGAGCATCACCGATTTCCTCAAGTGGAAAAACCGCATGGCGGAATACAACCGCGGAAGGCTGCCGGAAGGACTTGTTGCTGAGGAAGAGGAAGGTAACGGATTCCTGATGGAAACGGCTGGCGATTGACCGATGCCCATCTCCTCGAGGCGGAAGGGTCCCCCCCCAAAAAAGAAACCGGGCAGTTGGCCCGGTTTCGAGAGCGTCGGCTGGGATGCGGTTACATCGCAGCCTGGCGCCGGCTGGCATTGGAGATTCAGGCAGGCGCGGTTCGCGTCCGCTTGTGCGTCTCGCGCCAGCAAAGCGTTCAAAGGAGCGAGAGGAGACAGACGTTGAGGGAGGAGCAATTGAGGGGCCAGCTTGTGCTGCGGTGTAATGGTTTCATTGATTGCTGTAAGTAAAAGATATTAAAAGTGTTTACTGATTTCATGCACTGCATTCCAGAGGTTATCTGGAGAGGTTCGCGCCAGACGTGAGCTTCAAAATCTTGCACAGTTCTGTGTGCAGAGGCGGAAAGTCAAAAAAAATACGCATCAATCGAGGGAAACGCCTCTGGAGTTTCGTTCTTAATAAGTATCCGGCCTCTGCTTGGATTGCCGTAAAACGGGCTTGAGCGGGCAGAGGAAAAGCTGCGGATGTTGTTTGAGACCTCTCCGACCTCGTTCCTTTCGGGGGAGGGGTGCGGGGTTGGAGACTTCTTGGAGACGAGTAGACGCACCCGCTTCTGCGTTGCCAGCAAAATCTGAAATCGATCTCGCCGTGAGACTCTTACTGCAACCCCGACTGGGTCAGCTTCACGGCACAATAGGGATTCGCAGATCCGCCTGGCGCGCCTGACGGGCATTTCTGAGCGTTCACCGACCCCACGGCCAGGGTCGTGAAGTAGATGTTGGCCCCGCCGTTCGATACCTGGTTGTCGATCACAATGCCGCTCGTGCCTCCGAGAGCGGCCGGGGCCTTTACACAACTCGCTGTCGGCGCGGCTCCGCAAACGGGTGTGGTCAGCGACGTTGTAATCGCCGAGCTCTCCAGAAATCCATCGGGTGTCCCTGTCGCCGAATTGCCCACGCCGAAAAAGAAGCGGTCCGTGGTTCCGTCGAAAAATTCGGTCAGCGGGGAACATTCGTCGCCGCGCGTACTGTTCACGACAAAGGTCGACGAACCCGTGCTGGTGATGAGATGGCTCGCGAATGGAAAGAAATAGATCTGTGGATTCGACGGGATCCGTGGGGTGCCTGACGACCCCTGGACGAATCCGCAGGCGATCATGTGCCCGGACGTGGTTCCGTTCAGCCAGAATGCGTTATCGAATGTTCCGGCGTGTACGTTGCCCGTCGTGCAGTCCCCGGTGCCGGTGCCCGAACCCAGGTCGACGGTTGTGAACGTAGTAGCATTCGTGAAGTCCGCCGCAATCTGGTTAACCGCGCCGCCGATGCCCAAGACCTGGCTGCATCCGGTAAACGAGAACACCTGGTTGGTGGTGGGATTCGCGGAATCGTTGACCACAATTGGAGGATCGACAATGCCTGTCCCCGCTCCGTGGCCCGCCCACCCGATGGTCTGTTGGGCTGCGGCAGCATGAGCCGGGCTGTTCAGGTTGACCGCGTATAGATAGCCCTGCCCGTCTCCAAGGAAGAATCTGCTCGATTTCACGTCTACGACGGGAGCGGTCAATACCGAGTTAGACTGAGTCGAGACCGTGACCGGCCAATCTGCGTTGCTGACCAGCGCCGGCGCCCCACCGCCGAATACCGGTGTGATCTTGTAGACCAACCCATTATCGGCGCCGACGTACACGGTATCGGAGCCGTAGTCCACCCAGGGCGAAGAATTCGAATTGGTCGCGGCGGTTTCGATGGTCAGCGTAGTCATGCAACCGGGCGTTAAGGGCTTCGCGCAGGAAGTCGGAGTCTGCGGACTCAACACCGTCCCCGACTGCGTCGGTGGAATGGGGATCGGACTCGGAAGCACAAGTACGTGGAAGTACGAACCTGCGGCCGTGCTCTCGACAAACGCCACCTTGGTTCCGTCGACCGAAAGAGCTGGCGATGTCCGGATCTGTCCGCCCGTTTGGGTCACTGTGTTGTAGGCGAAGGCCACCCAGGGTGATCCGCTATTGCATTTGGGAGCCGCTTCCGTGTACAGGTTGTTGATCCCGACGAGGTTGGCTTGCGTCCCCGCAGATACGGTGAGGCCAAACAGAACGTAATCGGAATTGCAATTCTCGGTGCCAATACCAAACTGGTATTTTGCGGGAAACTGGTTCGCGGGCACGTGGCCGTTCTCGAGCGAAACCGCCCAGTCGACCTTAATACGGCGCCGGGGCCACGGAACCCAACCACGTGCGTTCTCCTCCGCTACTTGCCGCATCACGTAGTTGTAAACATGCCTCGGATCGCGCGCTCCCGCCGCCAGTAGATCGTCGATGCGCGTGCCCGGCATCACCAAGTACCGCGAACTCCAGTCCTGCGGATATCCCAAGTGCGTTGGCGCGTCGCTGGCGCCTGTCGTTGATGTCATCTCCGTCGCTACGTCGGCCTGCCCCAAAAGAGGAATGCCCAACAGGAGCAACCCAGCCGCTACGCCCAACCAACGGAACACGCACGGTCGCATCATGAATCTCCTCAAACTTTAAACTTTGATCGGGGGAAGGTGCCGTGGCGGACCTCTCCACCGCGAGCTGCCGAACCCGGTTGCCAGGCCCTGGACAGATAATTAATTGTAAGAAGGGCCGGATCGGAACCACAGAGAAAAAGCGGGAATCCACGATAACTTAAGTAACTCACTTCGCATGCCCTCGTCGTGCCCGACGGCACCGGACGTGCTAGGAAGTCTTCCGGTTGAAGCGGCACTGAAACTGGGTGGAGGTCATTTTACCGCACGACAGCGCCATCGTTTCAAACACGCGCTCGAACCGGAACGCCGGCTTCTGATAGGGTTTCCGGCGGCGCGTTGGCCCGGATTCCGCACCCGCAACTGTCTCCCCCTGCAGTGGCTCTCCACCATTCCCCCCCTTTACATCCATGCTCGGCCCCCTCTACCGGGATTCAGTTTCAATTGTTTCAAGTTCGCATAGTGCATTGCCGAGGTCGCCGCCGCGTTATTTCGAAAGCGCGCCGGAGCCAGCGGTTCTGTTGAGACCGGTAGGGGGAGGAACTGCAAAGCAACAAACTGGTGGAATCGACTGTCTTGTGTTTTGGACACAACACTCGTGACGCTAACGCCCAGCTTCTCGATGGTGCGGTAGTGCAAGGTGATCTGATCGATCATCGAAGACGGTTCGGCCCTAGGTTTGCTTTTATCTTCTTTTATCCTAAGGGCACTGCATAGGGTCGTCAATGCGAGGGACCGAGTTAGTCACCGGGCGCTTGGAAGCCACGACATGCCTTTAAGGTCCCGTAGAGACGCGGCAAGCCCGCGCGTCTCTACAGATGAATCTACATTTCCCGGCGGCCTTCCATGGCCTTCAGCATAGTGACCTCATCGGTGTATTCGATGTCGCTGCCGACGGGAATGCCCATGGCGATCCGGGTCACGCGCAGCCCCTGGCGCTTGAGTTGCTGGGCCAGGTAGGTGGCGGTGGCTTCGCCCTCGACGGTGGGATTGGTGGCGAGGATGACCTCTTCGATATCGCCCCGGCCGACCCTGCTGATCAGGTTGGCAATGCGCAGCTGTTCCGGTCCCACACCGTGCAATGGCGAAATCGAGCCGTGGAGCACGTGATAGACGCCGTTAAAATTCCGTGTCTTCTCGACCGAGGCGATGTTGGTTGGCTCCTCGACTACACAGACGAGCTTTTGATTGCGAGTCGGACTGCTGCAATATTCGCAGGGATCAATGTCTGTGATGTTGTTGCAGATCGAACACAAATGCAGCTTGGCTTTGACGTCGCGAACGGCGGAGGCCAGAGCTTCGGCATCATCTTCGCTCGAACGCAGAATATGAAAGGCGAGGCGCTGTGCGCTCTTGCTGCCGATTCCCGGCAGCTTCTTGAGTTCGTCGATGAGCCGGGTCATCGGTTCGGCAAAACGAGACATTTTCCTACAGTCCCCCGAGGCCGAGTCCGCCCAGCATTCCACCCATGCTGGACTGCATTTCCTTGTCGACCTTGCGTCCGGCTTCGTTCAGCGCGGCCATGACCAGATCCTGCAGCATCTCGACATCGCCGGCCTTGATTGCCTCCGGATCGATCTTGATGGCGAGCACATGTTTGCGGCCATCCATCTTGACGGTGACGGTGCCGCCGCCGGCCGATGCCTCGACCACGGTCTGCTCCAGCTTTTTCTGCAGCGTCTCGTACTGCTGCTTGGCCTGCGACATTAATTCCTGCAAATTGAATCCAGACATGGAGAACCTTTTCACAGCGGACTGCAGATCCCTCGCTTCGCTCGGGATGACAAGACTTAGAAAATTACTTTGCGTCTCTGCGGTGCACGCTTTATGGTTTTTCTCGATAGTCGATCACCGTGCGGATTTCGGCTCCGAACTTTTCCTGCATGCGTTGCACGATCGGATCTTGTTCGGCGCGGCTGCGTGCGCCGCCGTTCGATGCCCGGCATGGAGCGGTTATCGCTTGCGGCGTTCCACCGGGCTCGACTTGCATCCTGATGGGTCTGCCGTCCAGGCCGCTGGCGGCAGCGCTGGCGATGCGGCGGGCGTCGCTGGTGAAGGACATTTCGATCATGGTGGTGGACGCGGCCACTCTTGCGGTCAGCACGTTTCCTTCCAGCCTCCACTCCGCGCTTTCTAGCATGGAAACGAGCATTTGCTGATTGCCCAGCGCGTTGAGAACGGCGGAACGAAGAGAGTCGGTGTCGACTTCGAGCTTGACCTCGCTCTTCGTCTCGACCTTCGCGTCGACTCTCGCCTCGGACTTGGCTTCGGTCTTCACCGCGGTAAGTCCGGCGGGCTGCGGAACGGGTGCTGGTGACATCTCTTCAACTGCCGGCGCGGCCGATCCCATGATGACGACGTTGGTGTTGGTGGTTGTTCCAGGAAAGGGCGCCGGTTGTGTGCCACGGACACTCCTGTCCGCGAAAGCCGCGGCCTCGCCGGACGCCTCGGCTTTGGGATTGCCCTTGCGCGCGGAGTCGGCCGCGAACGGAGACACCGAACTGGAGCGCGCCGCCGTGGGAGTCTCGGCGCGCCGGGCTTCCATGGGCAGAGAGTGAGAAACGAGACGAGACGAAGCTGCCGCCGGCCGAGGTGCGGTGCGGGCTGGTCCGGAAAGAGGCGCTGCGGCATCGCTCAGCAACTGTTCGATCGGAAGCAGGCGCTGCGCGTGTGCCATCTTCAGCAGTCCCAGTTCGAGGTGGAACCGCTGTTCCTGGCGGTATCCAAGTTCTCCATGGGTGCGCAGCATGATTTGCAGATGCCGCGTCAGGTCTTCCTCGCTGAACAGTTCCGCGATGCGGCTGACGCGGGCGCGCTCATCGGACGAAACTTGCAAGAGCGCCGAATCTTTGCCCGCGATCTTTGCTACCGTGACATTCCTGAGGAAGCGTACCATCTGGCGCGCGAAATGGGTGGGACTGTGACCTTCACCGATGAGTTCATCAACCAGCGTCAGGATCTTTTCGGTCGAACTTTCCGACACGGCATGCATTACGGTTTCGAGCGCCGCAGCCGGAGCGGAACCGATCAGGCTGCGAACGGAATCGAGCGTCAAGTGCTCGCTGGTGGAGGCGATGGCCTGGTCGAGGATGGAGAGCGCATCGCGCATCGATCCGTCGCCCGCTTCCGCCAGCAGGGCCAGAGCGTCGTCATCGGCGGGGATGTTCTCTTTGGCCACGATGTCGCGGAGTTGCCCCATGATGGCGTCGAACTTCATGGCGCGATAACTGAAGTGCTGGCAGCGCGAGCGGATGGTCTGGGGAATATCCTCGGGCTGGGTCGTGGCCATCATGAAGATCACGTGGCTGGGCGGCTCCTCCAACGTTTTCAGGAGGGCGTTGAAGGCGGCGTCGGTGATCTGGTGCGCCTCGTCGAGAATGTAGATTTTGAAGCGATCGCGCGCCGGGCGATAGCGCGCAGCCTCCCGCAGTTCGCGGATCTCGTCGATGCCGCGATTGGTAGCGGCGTCAATTTCAATCACGTCCACGGAGTTGCCGTTGCGAATCTCGGTGCAGGAATCGCATACGCCGCAGGGTTCGATGGGCGGCTTCCCGGTCGTCTCGTTCGTCGAGCGGCAGTTCAGCGCCATCGCCAGGATGCGCGCGACCGTCGTCTTGCCGATGCCGCGATGACCGCTGAAGATATAGCCGTGCGCGATGCGCTCCTGCGCGATCGCATTTTGCAGGGTGCGGGTGACGTGTTCCTGGCCGATGACGTCGGAGAATTTCTGTGGCCGGTATTTGCGCGCCAGGACCTGATAGCTCATCGGAATCCCTGATTATACAGTCTTGCGTGCGAGGAGTTCGCTCTCGTCACGGGCCAGGAGCAACGAATTCAGAGTTCTATCACGAGCGCCGCACGCTTGCGCGGCTGCGACAGGAGGGGTACGCTGATGAATTGAGTTTTACTGCAAGTACTGGAGAAGAGAGCGGCTATGCAACTGAGAATGAGCACACGGACGGTGGAGGGCGTGCTGGTGGTGGACTGCAGCGGTCGCGTTGTGTTTGGCGAAGAGTCGGCCAGCTTGCGCGACACGGTCAAGAAACTGCTGGCCGAGAGCCCGAAGGTTGTGATGAATCTGCACGAAGTGAACTACATCGACAGCGGCGGGCTTGGAACCCTGGTTTCGCTTTATACGACGGCTCGCAGCGCCGGGGGCGCGGTGAAACTGGCGAGGCTGAGCCAGCGCGTTGGCGATCTGCTACAGATCACCAAGCTGCTTACTATTTTTGAAGTGTTCGACAGTGAAGAAGCGGCCGCCAAGTCGTTCAAGAAGGATGCGGCTTAGGTGTTTGCGGGAGTTTTGGGTCGTCCCCAGGGACTTGGATCATTTCATCGTGGTTTTCCCTGCGCTGAGCGCTGGGCTAAGTTAGGTCGCCCCTCCGGGCTGGATTCCAGTAGGTATTAGTTCCTGGGATGAATTGTGATTGGTTAGGTGGTCTGCCGGGCCTCGGTGGAGGCCCGGTTTGTTTTTGTGAAGCTTTCAGCTTGACCGACGGTTGGGCTGAAGCGGCTTGCCGGCGTTTAATTCAGGTCCGACAACTCCAGCGGAAACTGCGAGATTGCTCCACCGCCCTGTATGTCTAAGAGCACCAGGGTGCGAATCGAGCCGGTTGGCGGAATGTAGGTCTGGTTAATGATTGGCGTCTTGTTGCCGTTCGCAGTGACGATCACCGCATAACCACCAGTAGCAAAGGCGATGGGGACGTAGGCGCTTGCCTGCGTGTTGCTGGAAAGGGCACTGATTTGAGGGGTCACGTTCGTGATGTCCGTGCCGGGCGGGACGATATAAGCATCGACAGTGCCCGGTCCAGCAAGCGACGCGTCGATAATGCGGAATGCAATGTTGCCTGACGCTGGCGCCGTGTTGGTGTCGGTTATGAGGGCTGCGGAGGCGTTGGCTTGAAACCCGGACAGAACCACCGTGTACTGCGCCGAACCGCCCAAGCTAGCGGAGGAACTGAGGACCTGGGTGGTAGTTCCGGTGTCGAGCGCAAGAATTGTGTCACTGCCCGAAGCCACCTTCGTGTAACCGGAAGACGGCTGAAAACTGTCAAATGGCATGTCGGTAAATATCTTCGTTCCATTGAGTTCGACGTCCAAGGCTTGGCCGTCAGAGATGGCATGAACTACGCGAATCTGCGCCGAACTGCTGGAACCGCAGCTGGCTGTAAAGAAGCTCAGAGAGGCAAGGGCTAACGTAAGGGACAGGGCTTTTAGCAAGCGAAACATATTATTCTCCAAAAGGCAGTTTTGGTGGTGGGCAAGAAGTTTGGATGCGTTTATCGTAAGCGCTGGTTTTATGGGCGTGTGTAAATTTTTGTATTAGTGTATCTGCGTTGGCTTGATTGTCTGGTAAGGATTGCCCGTGAATCGGAAATCTCAATCCAAGTCTGCTCAATCCCGAAGCGGAAGAAGCATGGCGGACGATAAGCGCGCCCGGGTCGTGCGCTGCATTCGTTCGTTGCCGGCGGGAACGGTGTCGAGTTACGGTGCTCTGGCGAAGGCCGCGGGCTGGCCCGGAGCGGCGCGCCAGGTGGTGCGCATTCTGCAACAGGTTCAGGGATTGGCGTGGCACCGCGTGGTCGGCTCGGGCGGCGCCATCAAACTGAGCGGAGAGCACGGTGCTGAACAAAGATTCCGGCTGCGCATGGAGGGAGTTACGTTTCGCGGGGCGCGCGTGGATATGAAACGGCACGAGTTTCAGTTTCCTAATGCCAAGCTTCGGAAAGTGAAGCGCGTGGGCGACTAGAGCGCATCCAGAAGCCGCTGTAACCGCGGGCAGACTGCCGAGATGCGCTCGGCTTGGACGGGCGAGGGCGCCCGTCCCCAAACGGGCAGTGATTTAAACTTCAGGCTGGCGGTGCTGCGGCAAGGTTCCTTCCAGTAACTGGTGCAGGCTATTCGCTGGACAGCGCAACCCGATGTAGAAACTTCCGAAGAGCGCATAGACGGCGCTGACGTGGTCGAAGCGCATCTCGTAGATCAGCTTCTTGAACACCAGGGGATCGTCGGCGAAGAGGTCGACGCCCCACTCCCAGTCGTCAAAACCAATGGAGCCGGTGATGATCTGTTTCACTTCTCCAGCATAGCGGCGTCCAACGAGGCCGTGTTCATTCATCTGGCGCTGGCGCTCTTCCATGGGGAGCGTGTACCAGTTCTTGTCTTCGCCACGGCGGCGATCCATGGGATAAAAGCAGATGTAGCGGTTCGGCGGCATGGAGGGGAAGAGGCGCGGCTTCATCGCTTCTTTCTGGCGCGCGATGGTTTCCTGTATCGACTTCTTCCATTCGTCCGAGTGCGGCTCGACGCCGCGCTCGGCTAGCGCTTTGTAGGTCTTCAGCGTGGACTCATACAGTCCCAGTTCAATGACCGACAGATATGACGTCGCGGGCTCGAGGAAGTCATTGAGGCGAAGCCTGGCCACGTCGAGTTCGGCCTGATTGAGCTGGTCGAAGCTCTCGCGGAAGTGGACCAGCATCAGGTCGCCTTTGTGTCCCAGCAACGAGAAGAGCGCGGACTGGCCATCGGACCTGGCTTCCATCGCGGCCAGCAATTGCGTGGCTTCCGCCGCGATGTCACGGCGGTCTTTCTCGGGAAGCGCGCGCCATGTGGTCCGGCGGAAGCGCATCATCTGGTGAAGCGTGGCATAGCCTTCGAGCGTCAGCGGCACGGCGGGGAGTTGTCCGGCGGCGACGGGGAGAGTTGCGGGATGCGTTGGATTCATGGATTTACCCTGGTGGCTATTGTAAACATGATTGAATCACTGAGACATTGAGGTATTGCGTCATTGTCTCAATGATCGGATGATTCAATGTCTCACTGCCTCACCCCCCGGGTATCCTTGCCGCCACGGGGAGCGATTGCCCCAGTATGCGCTGATATGCTACAAGCAAGCTATATGCGCAAATGGATGAGCGAGCGCTTGAAGCGCCGCAAGAAGCCCGGAGACGGTACTCCCAAGGAAGCCGCGAACGCACCCGAGCCCTTGCAGCCGAGGTTTTATGACAATGAGCCCGCCGCGCCGGCCCCAGCTCCAGTTCCAGCGGAAACTCCAGTAGTCGAGTCGCGCCGCCGGTCGAGACCAGAGCCAGCGGCCGTGTCTGAGCCTGTTGCGGCACCAGCAGCAGTAACTACGGAGGAAGAATCGAGACCGCGAACGCCGCGCCGTCGTCGCAGCCGTGGAGGTCGTGGCGGATCTCGTCCGAGGCCGGTAGCGGCTGTGTCCACAGTTCCGGCAGAACCTTCCGCCGGGGAATCAGCTATAGAGGAACTAGAGGTTGCCGGGAAGGCGCAGGCGGATTCGTCTCCTGCTAAAGTTGCTCTTGCTAAAGCTGTGCCGGCTCCCGCTCGCGCCAGCAAAGGAACGGTAGTCCTGGCGATCGGGCTGCCGGGGTCGGGGAAGAGTTCATGGTTCAAGCGGCACAGCATTCATCCACTTTCGAGCGATCTGCTGCGCGAACTTCTTTTCGATGACGCGCAGGAACAGCGCTTTCAGGATCTGGTGTTTTCCAACTTGCGATCCATGCTGAAGGCGCGACTGGTTGCCCGTCGTCCCATGAACTACGTGGATGCGACCAACCTTACCCCTCACGACCGCCATAGCTGGATCAAGCTGGCCAAGGATTACGGCTACGATGTGCAGGGTGTGTTCTTCGATGTCCCACTGGAGATTTGCCTGGAACGTCACCAGCGGCGCGGTCGCTCGATTCCGGAAGACGTCATGCGCAAGATGGCGAGCAAGTTGAAGCCTCCGACGTTCGAGGAGGGGTTTTCGAAAATCACGGTGGTGCGGGTGAAGCAGAAAGAGGCAGCGGCCGGATAGAGACCAATTCACCACCGAGTCACAGAGAAACAGAGAAAACCTAAAGCAAGAAAAAGCAAGAATTCGTTTTTCTCTGTGACTCGGTGGTGAAAAAGTAATTAGTGAACTCTCAGCCCTTCAGATAGGGCAGGAGTTCCCGGAACGCGGGTGAGCCTGAGGAGCGCAGCAGTTCATAGATCATCATTTCGGTCGAGGAAAGAATGGCTCCCGCCGCACGCATGCGATCCAATCCGATCCGCCAGTTTAGTTCTGCCCTTGAGCTGACTGCATCCGAAGCCAGGTGCACCAGATAACCCTCCCGCAGCGCCCCCATCGCAGTCTGCATCACGCAGATGTGCGTTTCCATACCGCATAGCAGTACGGTCGTCCGCTGGCCGGGCAATCTTTTCAGCATCGAGCAGAAGACTTCGCTGCCGAAGCAAGAGAACATCAGCTTGTCGATGGGCGGACTGTCCGGCAGCATGGACGCAACTTCCGGCACGGTGTTGCCCAGACCTTTCGCGTATTGCGTGGTCACCAGCGCCGGTATTTTCAGGATTCCAGCCAGGCGGATGAGCAGTTGGACGTTTCGCACCAGCCGTTCTTTTTCCCAGATCGGCGGCAGCAATCTTTCCTGCATGTCCACGACAATGAGAGCACACTGCTCGGCCTCAAGTGGACGGCGCGCCATCTCGGCGTAGCTGTCGGCTGGCATGATCGTTCTGGGGAAAGTTCCGCTGCTCGGCATGGGCGACTCCTTAAGGCACTACTCCCAGAGATTCTAGCGCGGGTGCACCGACTTGTGTGCTCAGATGGCGGTGTGGCTGGGGCCAAGATCGTGAACCACATGAAGGACACGAGAAATGCACGAAGGATACCCCGGGTGCCTGTTTTGCAGTCGCCGCAAAATGGTTTAGAATCGCGCTACAGCCCGGTCGTTCAACGGTAGGACTGCAGCCTCTGGAGCTGCGTATCGGGGTTCGAATCCCTGCCGGGCTGCCAACCTTTTTGGGTATCAAGCATGTACCGCCAGGACGGCGGAGTTGACGCTAACAAAATCAGACATTAATTCAGAGGCGAGGCGGAGGGGTCGGTAAGAGCGATCAATTTTCCGACCGGATAGTCTCTCTGTGTGAGAGGAGTGTCAGGCTCCGGGTTGATGATGGTCAGGACATCGCCAGTGAGGACTCCGCGGATGACGAGGCGGTCACCATCGATGGCGACAACGCGGTATTTCTCGTCGAAGATTGACCCTCTATCTTCCATGGTCGACATCCTCTTTTCCGTGCAGTGATTGGATGCGCAATTTCAAATGAGCGATGCTTGGCCGTGCCCCGGACAATGGTGGAACATGAGCCCTGGTATCGCCACAAGAATGCCCGGCTTCTGATGTGAATGCACTGATCACAATTGATCAGCTTCTTTCCTCGCAATGCTGCATTATGGATTCATGAAACCCGAGAAAGAACCAGCCTTGGCCGTTCGTTGTCCCACTTGCGGTGCGAAGACGCGAGAGAAGTGCGAGCTGGGCACGGGACAGCCCCGCACCGAGCCACATCCAGCCCGGCGCTTGGCGGCTGAGAAAGAGTAGCGGGTCCGCCGGGCGCGACACTACTCCCGTGTAGTACATGAATGACTCAATTCTGTTTCTGACCTCTGTGCCGGAGAAAGCGGTCAATCTCTGCCCCCCGATGCATCTCGCTCGGATGATCGCCGGATTTCAGCGCCATCCAGGTAACAGCCTTGTTGGACATGCCGCGAATGCGCCGAAACGATGGCATAGGGTAGGCCCAGAAAACGCTTGGCAACGATCCCGGTCACTTCCAGGCCATTGAAGTGTTGCTGACTTACTTTGCCTAGAATCCGATTTAGCGCGTGCTGTATCTTATTTGCTCCCAACGCGCCAAGAAACATCACCTTCACTTCCGCCGCTATAAAAAAGAAGTTCCATCCCGCGTCGCGAATCTTGCGATCAAGAGCCAAGCCACTGGGCGCCTTGACCACGCTCCAGTGGCCCGAGTAGGGCTTACTCTCCAAGCCGAGCAGCGGCGGCCATTCCGACATCAGGATCGTGCCGACTTCAACTTCTTGGGGCATGAAAGACTCCTCCGGCGAGGCCACTTCGTCGTGGCAAGCTCTTGGCTGCGCGGGAGATGCGAACCGCCCGGTTTGGCACGGATCCAATGCTCCTCGCTGCCTGCAAGGCTAGATGATTTTCTTTCGAAATACTGTGCACAATGGCTCACTTGCAGAAGGCCAGCGCCAGAAAAAATCCGGCGATGCGGCGTCACAAATTCCTAGGACGGACCACTTTTCTGGATTAAAATTGCAGCTGATGGGTTCCCCTGCACTAGTAAGTAAGAAGAGCCGCGAGTTTAGTCCCGACACCTTCCTCGCAACCATTGGCGAGGGGAGGAGGAGCCTGACTTTCGCCAAGAAGCAGGGAATCTTTGCGCAGGGGGATGCGGCGGATGCGGTCTTCTATATCCAAAAAGGCAGGGTGAAGCTCACGGTTGTCTCCAAGACTGGCAGGGAAGCGACCATAGGCATTTTAACTGACGGAAACTTCTTCGGTGAAGGTGCGCTGGCAGGTCAGGTTCTGCGCATGGGATCTGCGGCGGCCATGACGGATTGTGAAGTTCTGCGGATCGAAAAGAAATCGATGATGAAAGCCCTGCACCGCGAGCACGCCTTTTCCGATTTGTTCGTGGCCTATTTGCTGGCGCGGAATATCCGTTATGAAGAGGATCTGGTCGACCAGTTGTTTAACTCCAGTGAAAAGCGCCTGGCTCGAGTCCTTCTTCTACTCGCTCATTTTGGCAAGGAAGGCGTGCCCGAGCCGGTCGTTCCCAAGATCAGTCAGGAGAGTCTGGCCGAAATGGTCGGGACCACGCGTTCACGGGTGAGCTTTTTCATGAACCGGTTCAGGAAACTGGGCTTTGTGAATTACTCTGGCGGCCCGGAAGGCGGTTTACAGGTCCACAGTTCGCTGCTTAGTGTAGTTCTGCACGACTAGCTGCTCTTCGCCGCGCAAGTTCCATCGATGATTGATGATTGACGACGACAACGAGGACTTGATATGAAAATGTTGCTGTTTGCAGGACTGCTCCTGGTTGTGCTCGGCATCGCCTCTCTGGTTGTGCCCATTCCCCACACCGAGACCGAAGGGATAAAGGTTGGGAAGACGAATTTGGGGATTCAGACCAGCCACAGCGAGCGGATTTCGCCAATCGTCAGTGTGGTATTGATCGCGGGCGGGATCGCGCTGAGCATTGCTGGTGCGCGTTCCGGAAACTAAGGCGCGTTCGCGAGTCGCTACTCTACTCTTCCGCTGCTCTAACGTAGTTCTACCTTACCCGGGATCCCATTGATCGCTTTTATTAACTCCCACGGCGTAGGAGGAAAGTGGTGGGTCAGACCCGGCTCGGTTG
>Ga0182019_10000976_pt1 | contig 14337 bp, 13 predicted proteins | sample 812E2MmetaG_FD_120483 | JGI IMG/M metagenome (GOLD analysis project Ga0182019, IMG submission 120483) | Permafrost microbial communities from Stordalen Mire, Sweden - 812E2M metaG | ecosystem: Environmental > Terrestrial > Soil > Wetlands > Permafrost | place: Sweden: Stordalen | collected...
GCTTTAATCGAATTAAAAAGAGTTTTTTGGCGAACGAAGGAGTTGTAAAGATTAAAAGTGGAAATTTCTTTCTTGAATGCGAACAACTCCGTACTTAAATACCTCTCCCCGCTATCCGGTAAAATGACGACTATTAAGCCTTCCTCCAAAAGCGTTGCTTTCTGTACGGCCACAAACATGGCCGCGCCGGAACTCATGCCCACCAATAAACCCTCTTCACGGGCAAGTCTGCGAGACATCTCAAAAGCGTCTTCATCTAAAATATTTACCTTTTCGTCGAGCCTGGCTTTATCGAATATTCCCGGGCGGTAGGATTCCCGCATGTTCTTTAGTCCCTGAATTTTATGCTTCAGATAAGGCTCAACGCCAATTATTTTAATTTGCGGGTTTAGTTCTTTGAGCCGCTTGGAAATTCCCATCGTCGTACCGGTAGTGCCCAGGGTGGATACTACCATCGTAACTGCACCGTCAGTCTGCTCCCAGATTTCCTGTGCGGTTCCATAATAATGGGCGGCAATATTATCTTCATTATTGAATTGATCCGTGCCAAAGTATTTATCCGGGTTTTCGCGCAGCATCCTGTAGGCGACTTCGATGGCACCATCGGTACCCTGAGCAGCCGGAGTAAAATGCAATTGTGCTCCCATCGCCCGTAGAATTTTTTTCCTCTCATCGCTTGCCGCTTCCGACATCGTTAAACACAACTTATATCCCTTCGCCGCAGCAATCATCGCCAGACCTATTCCCGTATTGCCGCTGGTTGCTTCCAAAATAATTTTATCGTGGTTTAATTCTCCCCTCTTTTCCGCATTTTCAATCATAAATAACGCGGTACGGTCTTTAATGGAACCGCCGGGATTGGCACTTTCCAGTTTAGCAAAAATCTTTACTTTTTTATTGGGATTGAGCCTGCCGATTTCCACCAATGGCGTATTGCCGATGCTTTCTATAATGCTTTTATAAAGTTTACTCATCGATTATCCTGTAAAATAAAAATACCCGGTTGGGGGTTGAGAAATATCAAGTTAGTGGAGCCCCCTCCGGCAGGAGCCGGAGGCTCCCATTAACAACGCGACCTCCCGCGGCCTACGGCGCGACCCCCCGGCAGGAGCCGGGGGATTGCAAGTCGTGGGATTCAGAAAAAACACGCCGGATAAAAAAGTGATTAACTATCCATTTTTAGCAGAGGAATTTTAATAAACTGAACGCCTTCTTCTTTTAAATTTTCTTCCTCCTGAGGCGTGCTTGTTCCTTTAATGTTCCTTTTTTCTTCATCACCGTAATGTATCTTCAAAGCAATCTCGGCAAATTTATCACCAACATCCTCGAAATTCTTATCAATATAATGATGCAACATTTTCAAGGCATTAGCCGGAGAAACTTCTTTGTTCTGAGATTTATTATCTGTCCGCGAATCCTTTCCCATAATGGTAATGGAGGAAGGAATTATCTCGATATGGGAGCTGTTACAAACCGGACAGGAAACTAAATTTTGCGAATTTTGCGCAATCCATGTTTCCCGGTCTTTGAACCAGCCCTCGAATATGTGTCCTTTTTCACATTTTAAGTCATAAATGATCATTATCAGACTTCCCTTTAACAACAATTTTTTTATTTTATAACATGCCCTCAAATAAAATACAATTGCCTATATAAATTAAGTAAGGTGAGAATCTCTACAGACCAAATGGTAATGTTTTCTATTAAATAACAGAAAGTGAATTCAGATTGAATCACGGGCAGGAATGCGCCTATAGTGACCTTTAGGTGCCCCTATAGTGACCTTTAGGTTATTCGCTTTCGAAATTGAAGTTTCACAACCCACGGGCATACTGTCCTCCGCTTCGCGGGATTGTTCAACTAATCAATTTCGATGCGCTTCACTTTCGAAATTGAAGTTTCACAATAAAATAAGTGGACATTTGGAAATAAATTTTATATTGTCGCCCGGTGTCGGGATGTGGCCCAGCTTGGTAGGGCACTGCGTTCGGGACGCAGGAGTCGCGCGTTCAAATCGCGCCATCCCGACCATTTTTTATCACAGTATCTTTATCAACTAACAACGGATGCCAGTTTGAAGATCGGCAGATACATAGCGATAATCATACCGCCGACAACTCCTCCCAGAAAAACCATCATGATCGGCTCCAGTAGCGCCGTCATATTATCCACCGCGACATCAACTTCATCGTCGTAAAAAGTAGCAATTTTACTGAGCATCGAATCCAAGGCTCCTGTTGCCTCTCCGACGGAAATCATTTGTACAACCATGGGCGGGAAAAGTCCTGTTTCACCCAGTGGTTCCGCTATAGACCGCCCTTCAGAAATGCTCTGACGTGTTTTCATCAATGCATTTTCGACAACGACATTACCGGAAGTTTTACTGACAATATTTAACCCTTCCAAAATAGGCACGCCGGAACTCATCATTGTTGATAGTGTGCGCGAAAATTTGGCCACAGCAACCTTTTTCAACAAGTCTCCGAAAACCGGGGCTTTCAGCATCAGGGAATCAACCATCCAGCGCCCCTTTTCCGTTTTATAAAACCTCTGAAAGGCCATAAACATAATAACCAGTGCAGCAATCATAAATAAAAAGTAATGTTGCATAAACTCACTGGCCGTTATTAAAACCATCGTCGGTCCGGGTAATTGTCCGCCCATACCTTCAAACATCTTTTTAAATACGGGAATAACTTTAAGGAGTAATAGAGCAACGACCGCTATTGAAATAACCAGAACAGCCGCAGGATAAGTCATCGCGCTTTTAACGCGTGCTTTTAATTTCATCGCTTTTTCCATGTAATTCGAAAGACGTTCCAGAATAACATCCAATATACCGCCAGCCTCACCGGCGGCAATCAGATTCACAAAGAGGTCATCAAATATAGCGGGGTATTTCTTCAGAGCGTTGGTTAAACTGGTACCGCCTTCAATATCTTCTTTAATTGATTTGATAATTTTAGAAAAAGTCTTGTTTTGTTCCTGCTGTGACAATAGATCAAGGCACTGAATAAGAGGAAGACCGGCATTGATCATTGTGGAAAAAATCCGGCAAAAAACAACTACATTTTTCTCCTTAATCTTCTCTTTTAAAAAAGGCAAATATTCCATAAGATCTTTTGGTTTCTTATTGACCTCAATGGATTTAAAGCCCTGCCGACGTAAAAGACTGCGAACAGTGATTTCGTCTGCCGCTTCCATCTCACCCTTTCTTTTCTCGTCTTTTCTTGTTACACCTTCCCAAATAAAAACCGGCATTTTAAAAAATCCTTTCTGGACATCTGCTAATTTTAATTTTTGTTATTTTAAACCAGCTTGCATATAAATTCAACAAGTGTTTATTTTAAAATTTAATTTACATTATAGCGCTGTCGGAATACTTCGTATTGAATAATTCCAGCGGCAACGGAAACATTCAACGAATCAAAGTTTCCAGCCAGCGGAACGGTTACCAGAAAATCGCATTTCTTCTTCACCAAGGGCCGGATACCTTTGGCTTCGCCCCCCATCACCAAAACAACGGAACAATTAAAATCCATGTCCCGTAGATTTTTTCCCTCATGAGCCTCCGCACCGAAAATCCAAAATCCTTTATCTTTTAAATAATCCAGTGTTTGCGATAAATTAGTGACTCTGGCAACGGGTATCTGTCCAACACTTCCGGCGGACGCTTTATTAACAGCGGCCGTAACATGGGCCGCCCTGTCTTCCGGAATAACTATGCCGTTGGCGCCCATACAATGAGCTGTGCGGATTATTGACCCCAAATTTTGGGGATCCATGATACTATCAAGGGCTAAAATCAGGTCAAATTGGAAAAATTTATTGCGGTTTTTTATTAATAAGTCCAGATCCGCGTAAACGAAAGGTTTGCACAAACCAATAATTCCCTGATTTTCAGGTGTTCCCGCCAGTTTGTCCAGATATTTCCGTTCACAAAACTCTAAGGGAATTTTTTTTGCACGGGCAATTTCCATAATTTCTTTTATAGAAGTTCCGCCCCGTCCGGAAGCAATGATAATTTTTCCCCATCGGTCTTCCTGCTGCAGGAGAAGATCTCTGATGGAATTTATACCGTAAATTACCTCTATATTCTTATTCATTTTTAGTGGAGCCCCTCCGGCAGGAGCCGGGGTTTCGCAAGTCGCTGGATTAATAACTCACCTCGCCGCCAAACCCGCAGTAATTTCCTGAATAATTTTCCGGCACGCTTCCACGGGCTCTTTGGCCTCGCGTATCGGTCTGCCCACAACAATATAATCAGCGCCCATTTTTACCGCCTCATAAGCGCTGAGGGTCCTTTTCTGGTCGTCTTTTTTAGTTTCAGCAGCGCTGCGGATGCCCGGTGTTACAATGATAAACTCATTCCCGAAATTTTTTCTCAACACCGCGATATCCTGCGCCGAGGCAACGACACCCGATGCACCGGCATTTTGTGCCAATTTAGCCAGATGAAGAACCATCTCTCCGGTGCTTTTTTGAAATCCTATTTCCTTCAAATCTTCGTTATTTAAACTGGTAAGTATCGTAACTGCCAGCAGAACAGGTCTTGCCCTGCCCAATTTATCTGAACAATTCCATGCGGCAGTCACCGCCTCTTTAATCATCTGAGAGCCGCCGGATGCATGAACATTAAACATATCAACATTCAATCCAACAGCCGCCTCAGCCGCGCGGGCAACGGTATTGGGAATATCATGAAATTTGAGGTCTAAGAATACTTTCTGGGATCTTTCTTTAATACTCCGGACTATTTTGGGTCCGACGGCCGTAAATAATTCCTTGCCGACTTTGAACATGCCAACATGGCCGGAAAGAAGTTCCACCCAGGATAAGGCTTCCTCGTAATTTTTAGCATCAAGCGCAAAGATCAACTTATCGCTTGCTTCCTTACTCGATATATTCTTCATCGCCGATAAATTCAGTATTGTCCGGAATTGGTTTGAAATCTTCCTTGGTCCCGTTCAAGTATTCAGGATTGGCGTAAACAACCTTGCCGTCGGCAATCTCACGCAGAGCCTGCACGATTTCTCTGTTTTTACTTCCCACCAGCGGAGCCGAACCTTTCAATAACTGGTGCGCACGCTTGGACGCCAGCGATACCAGTCCGAACCTTGTTTTGGCAACCAGCAAAGAATCTTCTATTGTAATTCTAGCCATTGATCTAACATCTCCTTAAAATGTATATTTATTTTTCAAATTTTTTAATTTCATTCTGTAACCTGCTTCTTTTACATTTTTCGGCCGTATAAATTGAAATCAGTTGATTTACAGCCGTTTCCAGATCTTTATTGAATATCACATAATCATACCATGAAATCTCTTTTAATTCACTGTCCGCCTGCTCGAATCTTTTTTGAATAACTTCATCGGTCTCATGACCGCGTTTTTCCAGTCTTTTTAGAAGTTCCAAACGGGACGGCGGAAGAATGAAAACATAAATTCCTCCCTTAAATTCCTTTTTAACCTTTTTCGCGCCCCGTGGTTCGATATCGAGCAATAAGTCGCGGCCATCCCGAATAAATTCTTCCATAGCCTTTCTGGAAGATCCGTATAAATTGCCGTAATTTTCCACCCACTCAATAAATTCACCCCGATCAATTCGTTCCTGAAATGCTTCGCGGGAAATGAAATAATAATCTTTTCCATTTACTTCATTGGGACGCGGAGTTCTCGATGTATAGGAGACCGAAAATTTTATTTCCGGATAAGCCTGCATAAGCCTCTGGCAAAGGCTGCTTTTTCCCGCGCCGGAAGGCGCCGAAACAACTATAAATAATCCTTTAGGCATAATATTACTCTATATTTTGAGCCTGTTCACGCAATTTACCCAATTCACTTTTAACTTCAATTACTTGGCGAGTTATTTCCACATCGCTGACTTTCGAGCCAATGGTATTAATTTCACGGTTCATTTCCTGTAAAAGAAAATCTATTTTTCTACCTTCAGCTTCATTACTTTGCAAAAGCGCTTCAAACTGATCTATGTGGCTATGCATCCGCACTATTTCTTCCGTGATATCGCTTCTTTCAGCCATAATGGCTACTTCCTGAGCCAAACGGGCTTCATCAATCGCATATCCTTCTGTTAATTCTTTAATCCTTTCCGAGAGACGTTTTTGGTAATCGGCAATGGTCTGCGGCGCACGCGATTTGATATTTTCCAGAATTTCCGTAATTACCTTGAGCCTCATCTGCATGTCCCGGAACATGGCGAGTCCCTCTTCCTGCCGCATATTGATCAGCATGGACAGCGCTTCCAGAAAAGTCTTTTCCACCTGATTCAGAAAATCAGCGCTCAATTTAGTTTCCGCAGGCGGAGTAAAAATATCACGGAAACCGGCCAGTGTTTTTAAAGTTACCGGGGACTTTAGATTGAATTCCTTTTTAAGCCGGTTCAAAACATCAAAATAATTACGCGCAATTTCCAGATTAAGATTTACTTTGGAAGAATCGGCGCCTTCTCCGTCAAACTTGATGAATACTTCAATGCGTCCGCGTTTGAATCTTTCAGTAATTTTCTTCTTATATTCCATCTCCAGAGGAAAAAGCGCTGAAGGCATACGCAAAAATGTTTCCAGAAAGCGATGATTTACGGACTTGGCCTCCACAGTAATGCTTTTGTCCTGAAAAACTGTTTCCGCCCGGCCATAACCGGTCATGCTTTTTATCATTTACACACCTGTATCATTTTAATTAATTTTTCTGTTTTGTTTACTTATCCGGCATTTTTAATTGCAACAAATATTTTTCTCTGATCCTGCCCAGCATCAAAAGCTGCTTTTCATCAGCGTAATCAGGATAGGTCCAGGGCAAAGAGCAAAATTTCTTTCCCTGATAAATTAAAGTTAAATCCGCATAAATCCCATTACGTAAATAGGGCCGGTGAGTATAGGCCTTGCCGGTGGCTAAAATCAAATGAGCCTTGGATATATAACCGGGATCAATATTTACCTGCCGCCGCGAATCCGATGCCAGTTTATCTTCAATCTTATTTGTCGCCAGTTTAATATCAGGCAATTCCTCCGGCCGCATTAACTTTTCCATAGCCAAGAAGCGCCGGACAAGATTTTCACCCATTTCGGTGCTATAATAATACGTATAATCAAAGAGCATTACCGCACTGATAAAATCCGGCTGTCCGTAGGCTGAAGACAAAATTTCAATCGTTTCGTTTAATAACGCGGCCTCTTTCGCAAAAACGCTGAAAATCAACTTTACCGGTTCAGCCGCGCCAGGTTTGCTCATAACACTTCTATCAGTTCTTTTTGCGAAACAGTGGCCGTGCCGATTTTTCCGACTACGATACCCGCCGCCAGATTAGCCAGACATGTTGCCTCTTTGATATTGGCCTTTGCGGCCAGTCCCAGAGCAAGCATGCCGATAACCGTATCACCGGCGCCGGTCACATCATAAACTTCTTTGGCCTGAGCCGAGAAATGAGTATGAACAATTTTCCGGCCATTTTCAAAAAGACTCATGCCTTCTTCTCCCCGTGTGATGAGCATTGCTTGAAAGGCATATTTTTTTAAAAGAGATTCGCTTATTCGCTGAATATCATCGGCATTGGTAATTTCCATGCCGGCAGCACGCTGGGCTTCATGATGATTGGGAGTAATCACATGCACCCCTTTATATACGGAAAAATTGTTTTGTTTGGGATCAAGACAGATGAAGATCTTAGAATGCTCCGCTATTTTTTTTATTCCTTCGATAAGTTCCCCGGAAATAACTCCCTTGTTGTAATCGGAAATAACTATCGCCCCTATCTTCTTGCGCAGTGATTTTACATATTCCAGAATTTTATTGATGCTGGTTTGAGGAATCGGTTTTCTGTTTTCCTTATCAAACCGCACCATCTGCTGACCGTGAGCGACAATTCTCGTTTTCAGAGTAGTCGGCCGTCTCTTTTCCACAACAATACCTTTTGTGTCGATTTTCCGCCCGCGCAATTCTTTAAGCAATTTTTTCCCGATATTGTCCGCGCCAATGACTCCGGCAACGTAAACTTTACCGCCCATGGCATAAATATTATTAAGTACATTGGCGCAACCGCCAAGCAAGATACTGTCTTTTTGGACATCAACCACAGGTACGGGAGCTTCCGGCGAGATGCGTGAAACATTTCCCCAGATGAAATGGTCAACCATTACATCCCCGACCACAAGAACACCGGACTGAGAAAAATTGGCAATAATATCCAAAGCTCTTTTTTTCGTTAAAATTCTATGCACTTATTGAAAATATCTCCTGAAAGGATCACGGGTATAAAACCCTCCGCCTTTGGCGGTCTAATTTCCAATAGCCTCAGGCTATTGGATAATTCGGCTTAAAAACTTCAATGCACTTTGTTTTTGAAGTTTTAGCCTCATTACAACTTACAAATTTTAATGCGTTTCACTTTTAAAATTTGAGTCTCACAATTGATACTGAAAATTAAAAAAAGCGCTTATAGCGCCTGCGTTACATAACTTATTAATACTATTACCAAGACCTTAATTTGTCAAATGTTTTCTAAAAACATGAAATATCCGCCAGAATATAATTTATCAACCTTGATGATTATCTTGACACGTCAATGATATCTTTCTTATACTTACTTTTCAAAACGACTGAACGTTTGTTAACCGTAATTTCTCAAAACTGATTATTTAAAGGATTGATTATGCTAAATGTTGAACAATTTCGATATGGAACAGACAATCTGGCCTATCTGATCTATGGAAAAAGAGAGGCCATGGCCGTGGACGGCGGAGCCTGGAAAGAAATACTTTCCTTCCAGAAGCAAAAAAATCTCATTCTTAAAATTGTCACCAATACACATTCGCATTCCGATCACACATCGGGAAATGATCATTTAATCAAAGCGACCGGAGCTGAATTGCTCAAGCCTTCAATTTTACTAGACAATCATAAAATTATGATTGATGAAGAAACGGTTGTCGTTTACCGGACTCCCGGGCATACAGATGATTCCGTTTGCTTTCATACAGGAAATTTTTTAATCACCGGAGACACGCTTTTCAATGGAACAATCGGCAATTGTTTTTCCGGCAACCAAAAAAATTTTTATTTATCCGTAAAACGACTGATGGCCCTTCCTGATGAAACAATAATTTATGCCGGGCATGATTATATAATTAATTCCCTTGATTTTGCCCGTCATTTGGAACCCGGCAACAGGGATATTGAAATTTTTCATAACGCTTATAGTTCCAGCGTCACAGTTCATTCGACCTTGCGTGAAGAACGCAGCATCAATCCTTATTTACGCTTCAATGAAGACGCCATTATCAATATTCTCAACCGGAAAAATCTTCCCGTCGCCACAGAATGGGAACGATGGGAATCATTGATGTCTATCGAATAATAATCTTTTATAGCAGTCACTTATTGATTGACAGATTGATATAATTATTTTATGAGCTAACGACTTGCCTGATATTGTCGCGGAACTCTTTCAATAATCTAAAAAAGTACGGAATGGACTGACGAATGGGAGTAACCAAAACGACAAAAAAGGAATCTAAACGTAAAAACACATCCAATTTTCAAAAATTATCAGTTGCCAAAACTAAAAAAACATTAAAAAATATTCCTGTTGCCAAGAAGAAAAATGTTAAAAAGATTAAAAAAAGCGAGCATGATAATTTACTGCAGAAATCCAATCTGCTTTTCCGGTTAAATCCAAATCCCATAAGCCTGCTAAAACTTCCGGAAAAGAAATATGTCGATATCAATGAAGCTTCTTTGAAAACGTTCGGCTTTTCCCGCGAAGAAGTTATCGGCAAAACCAATGACGAGTTGAATATATTTGTGCAACCGGAAAAAAGGCAAACGGTTGTGGAACAACTCCTGAAGCAGGGCTATTTTGACAATTTCGAATTGAAATGCAGACGCAAAGACGGAACGATTCTGGACGGTCTTTTCTCGGCGGAAACCATCGAGCATCAGGGGGAAAAGTATGTTCTTATTGTTATGATCGATCTGACTTCCCGCAAACGTTCAGAAAAAGCACTGCGCGAAAGCGAAGAAAAATACCGGACAATTCTGGAAACCACCGAAGAGGGTTATTATGAAATAGATCTCGCCGGCAATTTCACATTTTTTAACGATCCTATCAGCAAACTCCTTGGCTATTCCAAAAAAGAATTAGCAGGAATGAATAACCGGCGGTATACGGATAAAGAAACCGCAAAGAAAGTTTTTCAAGCAATGAATAAAGTATACACAACGGGGAAACCAACCAAAGAATTCGACTGGCAAATAATAAGAAAAGACGGAACCAGAAGATACGTTGAACAATCGGCGTCTTTAAAAAAAGACTCCACCGGAAATTCAACCGGGTTTCGCGGAATTATTCACGATATAACTGACCGTAAAAAAACTGAAACGCTGCTGAAACAAAGCGAAGAAAAATACCGACTGCTCGCCGACCATGTCAAAGACCAGGTGTGGCTTATGGATATGGATTTAAAAATAACATACATAAGCCCCTCCGTGGAAAAAATAACAGGATACACTCTGGATGATTTCCAGCAGTTTCCTCTGAACAAACTCCTCACACCGGCGTCTTTTCAAAACGCTATAGATATTTACTCCATAGAAATACCCAGGGCGATTACAGATCCAGACTATTCCATGAACGAATTGGTGGAGCTGGAATTAATACGTAAAAACGGTCAGTCTTTATGGATGGAATGCGCCTTCAGTTTTATTCGCGATGACAATGGAAAACCATTGTCTATTCTGGGTGAAAGCAGAGATATCACCGAACGAAAACAGATAGAAAATTCTCTAAAAAAGAGCGAAGAAAACTTCCGCCATTCTCTTGATGATTCTCCATTGGGAGTGCGTATAGTAACACCGGCAGGTGAAACAATTTATGCCAACAGGGCCATTCTGGATATATATGGCTATGACAGCGTCGAAGAGTTAAAAAACACTCCTTTGCAAGAACGCTATACACCGGAGAGCTATGCCGGATTTAAGATAAGGGAAGCCCAAAGATTAAAAGGCGCATTCGGTCCACCCGAATACGACATAAGCATTGTAAGAAAAAATGGCGAAGTTCGTCATATTCATGCTTTACGCAAGGAAATCTTCTGGAATGGTCAGAGACAATCTCAAATTATTTATCAGGATATAACCGAGCGCCGAAATGCTGAAGAGAAACTGAAAGAAACTCTGGAAAGTTTACGCCGATCCATTGGGACAACCATCCAGGTACTGGGCATCGCTTCGGAAGCAAGAGATCCTTATACGGCCGGTCATCAAAGAAGAGTTGCCGACCTCGCCCGCGCCATCGCCACCGAAATGAAGCTTCCCCGTGAAGTAATCGAAGGAATTCGTTTAACCGGCGCCATCCATGATATTGGCAAGATCTCCATACCATCGGAAATACTTTGCAAACCGACAACTCTCACCGATCTCGAATTTTCCCTGGTCAAGTCTCACTGCCAGTATAGTTATGAGATTATTAAAGACGTGGAATCTCCCTGGCCTATGGCGGATATTATTTATCAGCACCATGAACGCATAGATGGTTCGGGATACCCCAAGGGATTAAAGGATGGCGATATTCTTATGGAAGCCCGCATACTGGCGGTCGCTGACGTCGTTGAAGCCATGTCGTCCTATCGTCCCTACAGGCCTTCTCTGGGAATCGATCTGGCGCTCGCCGAAATTGAAGATAATGCGGGGATTCTGTATGACGGCGATGCAGTGAACGCGTGCCTGAAACTGTTTAGAGAAAAAGATTTTTCGCTTTAATTACTTTGAATCCGCATCCGGCAGATAATGTTTGATCTTCTACTCCCACGGAAGTTATTTCACATATTTCTTTAATTATAATTCATGATTGACTTCACTAATATTATCAAGTAAAAATCATGCAGTAATTAGTCCAAAAGGAAAGAATATTATGATTCATTCAGCGCTGCTGGTTACGTTAGGTGTCGCTATAACCGCATTCATGTCCTTTTGGTCCGTCGTTTTTTCAATTTTCCCCGATGCTGACAATAAAATTCACAAAGTTGCCAGTCTCTGGGCCAATATTCTACTTTTAATATGCAATACAAAAGTAAAAATAATCGGAGAAGAAAATCTTCTATGCGGGAAACCGCAAATTTTGATGGCCAACCACCAAAGTGATTTTGATATTTTAATTACCCTGGCACACATCCATGTGCAATTCCGGTGGATTGCCAAAAAAGAATTATTCTCTATTCCCATATTCGGCGCGGCAATGAGAAGCGCCGGTTACATTGAGATTGACAGAACTAATCGGGAAAAAGCTCTGCAAAGTCTTGATGAAGCCGCAATACGCGTCCGAAAAGGAAAATCAATCATGACTTTCCCGGAAGGAACAAGAAGCCGCGACGGAGAAATCAAACCTTTCAAACATGGAGTATTTTATCTGGCCATTAAATCGGGCGTTCCCATCGTGCCTGTTTCCATTATCGGCAGCGGTAAAATAATGCCTAAAAGATCACTGAGAATAAAACCGGGACAAATAACACTGGTCATCGGAAATCCCATAGAAGTGACGAATTTCGACATCGAAAAACGGCTGGAACTGATCGAACAGGTAAGAAGTGAAATCATCAAAAACTACAACGACTGGCACGAAGCCGGGTTGAACATCAAAGATGTGGAAAGCGAGGCGACTTGAATTTATCTACCGCATTTTTCAGGTCTTATCTGCGCCTCCTTAAAGCCGGACTGATTTCTTTGAAACTATTTTTTCTGGTTATCCGTGAAGCGCGCTTAAAATTCTTTGCTTACTACTGCTGGATTTTCGGATTGTTTACTTTGCTTGTCAAATCTTCTTTTTTCTGAAATAATAATTAGTATTGATATCCTATTTCAATATTCGGCCATCATATGGAAAAAAAAGAAACAGTCAATAAAAGAACACGCGAGATTAAAGGGGCAGTTTGTCTCGCTCTGGCCTTCTTTATACTTTTGTGTCTTGTTTCCTACCATCCGCAGGACCCCTCGTTTACCCATGTCCCATTAATTGCCAGCGGACAGGTGACGCACAATTTTACCGGCAAGGCAGGATCTTACACGGCTGATTCCTTGATTCGTCTTTTGGGTGTCGCCTCTTTTCTTTTACCTTTCATGCTTCTGTTTTGCAGTTTTAAATATTTCTTAAGTCAGGATTTTAGTGTTAACACCCACCGGGCTGTCGGTTTTCTCTTTTTTGCTCTTTCTTTTGCCGGCATCATGGCTCTTCTTTTTCAGGGAGGCATTACTCTTTACGGAGAGCTTTTAAAGAACGGTGTCGGCGGCTTGATCGGTGTTTCCATTGTCGGTCTGCTGCGCGTCTCTTTTAATGCCGCGGGAACCTACATCATTTTATTTCTGATTTTTGTCGTGGCGCTGACTTTTATGATTGAATTTTCGATGGTGTCCGTGACGGGACGAATCTCCCAATCTATCCTGGCAATAATCAATCCCGGCAAAGAACGTATTATGTCTTTTGTAAATTTTGTTTTCAACACCATGAAAACGGAAAAGAAACCGGAACCGATCATCGAAGAAAAGCCCGTGGTGGTAAAAAAAGCTCCCCCGAAAAAAGTTGAACAGACCCATTTTATTTTCACTAAAGCTAAAAGCGATGACAAGTTTCAACTTCCGCCCTTCACATTACTGGAAGAGGCCCCGCAAAAGGACGCCCGCGTAAAACGTGATTCGCTGGTGACCAATTCCCGCATTCTGGAAAAGAAATTATCCGATTTCGGCGTTGAGGGACGAGTGGTGGAAGTAATGCCCGGACCGGTCATCACGATGTATGAGCTGGAGCCAGCCCCGGGAGTCAAGATCAACAAGATAGTCAACCTTTCCGACGATCTGGCTTTAGCGCTGATGGCGCCGAGCATCCGCATCCTGGCCCCGATTCCCGGCAAATCGGTGATCGGCATTGAGATCCCCAATCTAAAAAGAGAGTCGGTTTTTCTCAAAGAAGTGCTCGACAACAATTCGTTTTTGGAATCATCCTTCCGTCTGCCGATTGCATTAGGCGTTAATTTCGTAGGCACACCCGTAGTCGCGGACTTAACAAAGATGCCTCATCTGCTCATTGCAGGCACAACCGGCTCCGGCAAAAGCGTCGCGCTCAACGCGATGATCTGCAGTATTCTTTTTAAAGCCCAGCCGGAAGACGTCAAATTCCTTATGATCGATCCCAAGAGATTGGAGCTGTCATCCTATGAAGGCATTCCGCACCTGATGCACCCTGTTGTCGTTGATCCGAAAAAAGCTTCACAGGTTCTGCGCTGGACAGTGGAAGAAATGGAAAGACGCTACAAGATTCTCAACGATTTGAAA
>Ga0182019_10000977_pt1 | contig 14332 bp, 19 predicted proteins | sample 812E2MmetaG_FD_120483 | JGI IMG/M metagenome (GOLD analysis project Ga0182019, IMG submission 120483) | Permafrost microbial communities from Stordalen Mire, Sweden - 812E2M metaG | ecosystem: Environmental > Terrestrial > Soil > Wetlands > Permafrost | place: Sweden: Stordalen | collected...
AGCGAAGGTTGCCTTAGAGGCAATTAAGGGCGAGCGGACGTTGGTGGAGTTATCGCAGAGATTCGAGGTGCATCAGAATCTGATTGTTGAGTGGAAGAAGCAACTTTTGGAACGAGCTGGGGAAGTCTTCGAGAAGGAAAAGAAGACTGAGGAAGGACCTAGCATCAAGGAACTCCACGCCAAGATCGGGCAACTGGCAATGGAGAATGATTTTTTAGCAGTCGCGCTCGGGCGCGTAGACGGGTCGAGCGCAAAGAGATGATAGATCGGCAGCACGAATTATCGCTCACCAGGCAAAGCGAAATTCTCGAGCTGGCGAGATCGAGTATATATTATCAAGCAGTGCCGGTCAGTGAGCAAGATTTGAAGTTGATGCGTCTGATCGACGAGATCCACATGAAGCATCCGTTTATGGGCAGTCGGAGCCTAAAGAATCAGCTTAGGGACAGAGGGTATGCAGTAGGCCGTGGGCATGTAAGGACACTGATGCAGAAGCTGGGCATTACTGCATTGTATCAGAAGCCTCGGCTGTCGGACCCACATCCTGACCATAAGATTTATCCATATCTGCTGCGCGGTATGGAGATCACTCGATCCAATACCGTCTGGTGCAGCGATATAACCTATATTCCGATGGCCAAGGGATTTTGTTATCTCGTGGCAATAATGGACTGGGCAAGCCGTCGCGTATTGGCATGGCGGCTCAGCAATACAATGGACACATCTTTTTGCAAAGAAGCGCTTGAAGAGGCACTACTGCGGTTTGGGACGCCTGAGATCTTCAATACGGACCAGGGGAGTCAGTTTACATCGGATGTATTTACAGGAGTTCTCAGCGCTCACGGAATTAAGATCAGCATGGATGGTAAAGGGCGCTGGATGGATAACGTCTTTATCGAACGGCTGTGGAGAAGCGTGAAGTATGAAGAAGTGTACTTAAAAGCATATGCCTCTATTGCTGAGGCAAGACGGGAACTTGGAGATTATTTCGATCTATACAATTTTCGGCGCCGGCATCAAAGCCTTGACGAGAGAACGCCGGATGAGGTTTACTGGACTATTCTACCTCAGAGGCAGGTAGCAGTATGAACAAGAGCGGCTTATCACTTAAAAGCTTCTTGACCCTGTTCAAACAAACCCGACCACCTCTAACCTAGCCTCGACGGTGTCGGGTTACACTAAGATAAAACTTTTTTTGCCTATTTAATGAAATAGCTTAAGTGGATCAAGGCTCCTGCTATTTGAAGGCATTCTGAGAGTTTCATTATTCAGCGTACAGTTCAATTTTAAATAAGGAGACGCATTATGACCTTTCGAACAACTGTATCTGACTTGGTAAAGCGACGTTTTTCCTGTCGCACCTACCTGAAAATACCCATAGAAGGAGATCAACAGCACTTGCTGTCTGAATTCCTAGCTTCGAATCAAACCGGGCCATTGGGCACTAGTGCTCGCTTTGCGCTGATTGCCGCTACTGACCAGGACTGTAAATCGCTTAAAGGGCTTGGAACCTATGGCACTATCAGGGGAGCTACTGGATTCATAGTTGGAGCCTTGGAACAGGGATCTAAGAACCTGGAAGACTATGGATACCTCATGGAGCACGCCATCCTGTTCGCCACTGATCTCGGCTTGGGGACGTGCTGGCTCGGAGGGAGCTTCTCGAAGAGCAATTTTGCAAAGAAGATTGCGCCTGCTAGGGGGGAGTCCGTACCTGCTGTGACGGCTATTGGTTGTATTGCCAGTGGCGCGCGGTCCAAAGACTTGATTCGCAAAGGGGCGGGCTCTGATCATCGGCTCCCATGGACGAGACTCTTCTTCGAAGAAAGATTGGGGAAGCCGATCACACCGGAACAGGCTGGGGCTTATGCCGAGTCGCTTGAAATGCTTCGATTGGCGCCCTCAGCATCGAACAAACAGCCATGGCGCATCGTCAGAAACGGGGGAAACTGGCACTTCTACCTTCAGCGGACAAAGGGTTATGGCAAGGACACCATGCTTTTCCGGTTGCTGCGGCTTGCGGATCTGCAACGTATCGATATGGGTATCGCCATGTGCCATTTCGAATTAGTGGCCCGACAGTGCGGACTAAAAGGCTGCTGGGAAGTAGATGATCCAGGATTCGAAAAGCCTGGTGAAAGTATAGAGTATACGGTTAGTTGGGTTTCTGCAGTGGATTAGTGCGCTGGAGAACTCCCACAGCTATGCGGTGTGCAGCGCATTCTAGCCAGAGCTGCTAGCCTCTCGATTTCCAGAAGAAAGCTTGAATAATGAGCCGTTTCCCTGCGCCAATGAGTATAAGTAGTTATTGAGAAACCTATTTAGCAAAGACAGTTTGAGTTGCTCCCGAACTGTTTGGATTTATCGCCTTGACCATCTGTCCGATACAATCTGATATAATCTGCTGAGTGACCGAAATGAAAACTCTATATACATCACCAGCTGAGCCTGAGCCGGTGCCCTAATGGGACACCGTTTGAAGGCGTATTCGATCCAGCTTGTTAGTTTAGTGATTATTCTTGGGGCCATGCTGGGATGTCAAGAAATGGAAAATGCTATATTGCTCGAGACTCATAGTGTATCGAATGGTACATATCGCGGTCTGGAGATTGGAGCAACAAAAAGAGCTACTATTGACGGCATACGCAAGCTTGAAGCCCTCTATATACGTCCAATTCCTAAAGAGAAATTCAATATTACAAAAGCCAATATTAAGGAATTGAAGCGTATCAACGATGTGGATGGAATCAGGGTGACCAATTATCGTGGTTTGTCAATTGATTTATGTTTCAAGCAAAATCATGTCGCGTCAATCCGACTGTCAGTCCCAGCTAAGGATAATAATTGGTTCCAAGAGGGGGAGGCGTGAACAGACGTAGAAAAGAAGTTGACAGACCTCTTGAAGGATAATGAGAACCTATCGGTGTTCCCAATTGTGTATTCCGAGGGCAACGGGTGGGTAGACTTAAGTAAATCAACGCCTGATGTACTAAGTATTTTACAGAAATATGATGCCTGGACATTTGAGATTACCCAAGATAAGCCAGCAGGTGCTTTTTTTGAATTATATTTTGCTGGTGATTCTCTGATGAGAATAGAGTATCGGCGTGCGCGCATCCGTTTAAAGTGAACCACCGATGATTGTCGGAACAAACAGCCGGGCGAGTCGCCTGCACTGTTTGCATCTTGGTGGCGGTGAGAATCGACTGCAGATTATTACCGTTCGGAAGTTTCATCGCGATCAGGTGTATCATTCTGGAGCCTTCTTCTATTTGCTATCCGTCTTATTGTTAGCCTTCGGATAAGGATTATGGGTAGCAGTCCCGAGTTGAGGAAGTCACGGTTTTTCTCCGCGTTTGCAATTATCGATTTTTTTCCAACAGCCGCGAACAGAAGCTGTTCTGATATTCGGTACTGGTGATTCAAAGGAGGAAATACATCAACGTTCTAAAATAAACAACCTCTCGACGAATCGGCAAGCACAATGTGCAGGTTCCAGCGATGTCGACTGTTAGGAGCTGTTCTTATCAAATGACCTGCAAAAACAGGACAAACAAAGAAATGCGGATGTTTTCTGATATATAAGGATTCTCCTGACATATCAGAAGGCGTTGCCTTGCAAAGTATTATCCACGCATCTAATTTTCGCTAAAGTCCTAACTATTTCAAAGCCTTATAGAGTCTCTTTCATTAGCACTGGTTTGGCACATCTTATGCTCTAATCATTGTGTATTAAACGTTCAATAGAAAGGAGAATAGTCATGGAAACCATACTGATAATCATTATTTTGATTGTGATCTTCGGCGGTGGCGGATTCTACTGGACGAGGCGCCGTTAGGCACTGCGACTAAAGTGTCAGCATTTAAATCGAATTAAGGAGGAATACCATGAAGTCGAGCGTGAAGGACAAAGTAGAAGGCGCATTTCACGAAGCAAAGGGTAAGGTCAAAGAAGTGTCAGGGGAAATTACCGATAATCCCAAATTGGAGGCCAAAGGCAAGACCGAAAAGATAGCTGGCAAAGTTCAGGAAAAGGTCGGCCAAATCAAGAAAGTTCTGGGGAGTTAGGAGCGCGGTAATAGCAAGACTTACAAACGGCTATGCGTTAGCAAAGTGAGGTTGTATGCCAGAACTCAAGATGAAAGAAGGATATGGGACGTGGAAAGGTTGGCGTCTAATAGAAGCAACAGAGAATCGAAGGGAACACTCTCAAGCACCCATTGAATCTGCTGCCGTGAGGCAGCGCTTGCAAACCCGAAGGATATTCTCAGAGGCCCTGTCATTGCTTTTGTTGGGAGGATTAGCCGCGTTGTTTGTCTATTCGTTTTGTCTGCAGTACTGCATCTGCTTTGGAAGTAGCGCGTAATGGTTGGAAAGCACTGAGACGTTCGAGGATAAAGTCGATAGAAGGAGGGTATTACTTACTATGATTGATGTGATTCTTTATAGCGTGCTATCTCTGGTGGCCTTATATGCTATCTATCGCGCTGACCCGGAACACTCAGAAGGTCAATACACTTCTATCTGGTCTTTCTATCGCTCCGTTTTTTTTTGCAAAGAAAAGGATCATTGTGGTGTAATTGAAAAGACTCTATTAATGAATCTTCAAAAAGTCGGTGCTCAATTATAGGCAGCGGGTAAGAATGTGGTTCTTACAATTCCTTCCCGAAACAAACGACAGGGAGAGTCGTCCACACTGTTTGCTTCTTGGCGGCTGTGAGAATCGACTCTTGATGATTACAGCTCGATCACAATCTTAACTGCCATCTGCACTACCCTGTCCTTGATTACTGGGATTCCAAGCGGCCGCTTTCCTCCGCCTGCCTTTGGGATATACACCCTCCTCACTGGCTGAGCTTTATAGCACCGCCGCTTCAGTTCCCCTGCAATCTCTTGGAGATACTTCTCCAATCCTCCATCCCTCTCCTCTATGCTCGCAAAGGTCTCGCCGTCTACTCCCGGCGCTCCCTTGTTTGCACGGACAAGGCGGTAGGCATAATTCAGGATGTCCAGCCTGTAAACCTTGTCATAGAGAAGATAGAAACGGTACTCCTTTTCCTGCTTGGCTTTCCGGTATAGTTTCCTCTGAAGTTCCCGGATCTTTTCTGGAGTTTCCAGCACGTTGTGCAATCTCCTGTCCTTAACTTCTTCAAAAACATGATAAAAGTATTGCCCCTTCCCTCTCCCAAGGTTATGTTGTGCTTGAGATACAATCGGTAGTATGGGCAAATCCGACTCCCGTACCAACCCAGTGAAATTTCGTTTCCTTATATCCACCGGTTGCTTCCTGCACTGCATCGGCACGGGTCTCCCGTGTTCATTATCGTATGGCTTATCCTGCGTGCTACCTCTGTTACCACGGAAGTTCATCTCTCCGTTTCGGTAGTTATCGTTAAGAGAGATGCAGCGGTCCTCCCCTTTGTCGGACAAGGTCGACAACTCCATTTTCAAGTATCGAGGCTACTCTGAGTTCGCGTTAGCTGCGACCCGCAAGTTTGCTCGGCTCCCCTAAGGAGCCTTCGTCAGGAAACTTAGTGCTTTAGATTGCCCTTCACACCTCCCTCTAGCTACATGGGTGAACTACCGAAACCCCATGGCCGGACTTTAACCGGCAAGTCATACGTTTTACACGGCATACCCGACAAACCTTGATTTTAAATATTCTTAAGGTATGATTATTTCCGATCATACTATGGCTGACTGACAGAAATTTGACGACCTGGAGGGCATGTAGAATTCATCGTAGCAGCCATGTCAAGGCTGCATAATTGTTCCAACGATAAAGATCAGCCACGTGGGCGCTAGCCTGCGTTGGCTGCATCGGATTGATAGAATGTATCATGATTCGTCTTTCAGGCTCAATGGGTCAATGACTTTGTGACAAGCGCGCTTCTTCTCGGGCTTGCGGCGGAAGTTCAGTGGATTAGTTAGGAGGTCCTGTCCGACAGGCTGGTATCCGTTTGGGCACCGGGCGCCAGCAGGATGACTTTACCAACGCCGCCCTTTTCGGCTAGTACCTGTGCTTCCGCCGCATCGCGCAGAGGAAGACGGCGACCGATTGGGAGAACGAACTTGCCATCGCGCACATCATCGGCAAATTCGCGTACCTTGGATGGATCAGGCCGCGCGAACACGCGCGTAGTCTTTACCGAAGGATGCGACTCCGCCGTGCCCGTCGGTAGAAAGGAGGAGTACCCAAACGATCCTCCCAGCTTCACTTTTGTGATTAACTTGGCTGCGACTTCACCGCCGACGGTGTCGACAATTGCATCCACAGCGCCAAGCTTTGCAATTGCTTCGTCGTCATCAATGGCGAGTACAGCAGAGACACCGAGGGAGCGAGCGTCCTCTAGTTGCTTCTTACGAACACCCGCAATCACCCGGGCCCCCATCTTCTTTGCCGTATGCACTGCCGCTCGTCCCACGCTGCCCACCGCGCCGGTGACCAATACCGTTTGTCCTTTCTGCAGATTAGCCGCATGGCGTACCAACTGATCTCCCGTCAAGGCAATCAGCGGAATCGCTGCCGCATCCACCAGGTCAACTCCATCGGGTAGATGTGTCACCTCCGATTCGGCCACCGCCACCAGTTCGGCATAGGTCTTCGTCGATAACGCCAGCACGCGATCACCGGGCTTGAAGTTCTTCACTTTCGCGCCGATGGCGCGCACGACGCCACTCACATCGCGGCCAAGAATTGCCGGGAACGTCAGCTGAAAATCCTTCTGTCTCGCGCCGGAGCGAATCTTCCAGTCAATCGGGTTCACACTCGCAGCCACCGCCGCGATCAACACCGCATCTCCACTTACCTGTGGATCGGGAACATTGTCTTCAAACATCAGCTTCTCGGGGCCGCCGTACTCATGCAGAACAACTGCCTTCATCACGCTCCTCCTTTTGGGCGGCTATCAATGTTATTCTTCCCCTCCGCTTCGCTCCGTGGTCCGGGGAAGAACCAGGGAGTTCTTGCCTTTTCATTAAGAAAAGGCAGCGTTGGCATGCTGTTTCGGAAAATCGATTATACGACTTGGACATTGGCAAAGGTATGCTGTGTCCCGAACCAGGCACTATCTGCTCTCAGTGAAGCTCCTCGTGCTCTAATTTCAGTGGGTTGGGAACACCGCTTGATGATCTCTCGATTGCTTCATATCGTATTTCTTAATATTTTAAGGGTTCCTCGAAATTCTTAGCAAATTCAGCAATATGGATACCAAGACGAACACTTTCTATGCCGTCCATACATTCGTCGGCATCCTTCTTCTCGATATATGTTACCTGTTCATGCTCGCCTTTTTTAAATTTCACGATGTAGGCTTTTTTTTCTTCGTTCCAATCAAGACTGATGGCGATACCATGCTTTTTCACTTCGGGAAACATTTCCGCTATCTTGTCTTTAAGCGCAACGTTTGTGTAACTCATAGATCCTCCTAATATCAAGTGAATACCCAGTTTTTGCACATCTCTGAAAATATAAGCATACTGTTTTTGTTTTTTACATGAATCTTTCAACTTTACTAACTGTATATCATCATAATTGTGAGGTGTCAAGAAGGGGTACTTACTATGCAGAAATCACCCAAATCCTTCATGGCCGACTCAAGATTCTGTTACCCATAAATTGGATATCCTCAGTTTAAACTTTTTTCACATTACCGTGCCGACTCTTCGTGAGCGTCGGGAGGACATATTGCCGCTTGTATGGTCTTTTGTTCAGGATATCAGCAAGAGGCTGATCAAGCGTATCGAATTAATATCGAAGAAGGACGTTGAAGCCCTGTAAGTCTATCGCTGGCCGCGCAACGTAAGGGAACTGAGGAATGTCACCGAGCGTGCGCTGATCATCACCAACGGGCATGTGCTGCATTTGGATGTGCCAAAGATGGCGCAGTCTTGTGTGCAGACCCAGTTCGAGACTCTCAAAGAGGTAGAGAAATGGCGCATTATCAAGGTTCTGGACACCACTGGATAGCTCGTAAGTGGAAAGGACGTTTAGGCATAAATTCAAATGCGCTTGCATCCTCGATTCAAGTGTCTTTGGGGTTATGCCTATAATCTCTGCTGCACTAGGCTTTATCCCATATGTCCTCGTATGTTGTTTCCATTCCAGCTAGTGTACTTAATTTGACAAATGCTATAATGAGAAATTGTATCAATCCCAGCATATTAAAGAGCATGACAATCCCATCTTTTATGCACCGCAATGATTTCCGTAGCATCCTTCAGTGTACTTAGGATCACCTTTCGAAATGATTACTGTGAGCAGACATTAAGCGTCGAAAAATTTCCCGATGCAAGGTTAGCGGGAAGAAATCAACGATGGTAAATAATCGCCCAAATCGATAGTTTCTGCACGTAAGCAATGCGAAGACGACTTTCCACCGCCAATGATTTCCAAAATAATCTTTGATCTGTGACAGAAAACTGACAGGAATGATATAAGTAGTAACAATTTGTGCATAAGCGGTCAGTTTCATGCCGGTCATGCGACGGACTTCGTTAGATATGTTCATCTGGTGTTATCAATAATGCGTCATTGTTTGCTAAGCCCCAGATAAATATTTGATGAAAGGGATACATATTATCAAATATGCGTTTATTTTCTTTAACTAACACTGACCATTCCGTTCGATCCATATAAATAGATAGGATAAGAGGGTTACGGAGATCGTACTGCCTTGCTTTTTGAATCTTTACTCTTATAGTCTCTATAAATCTATCTTTAAATACTTCTATTTCCCTGCGGTTTAAGGGAATATCCACATGGTTCTCAATTAATAAGTTATCCCAAAACTCGCGGCTGCGGAATAGGCAAGCGGTATCGAAGCGTAATATGGTGCTTTTCCATCAATCTTTATTGGATTTGCAGGGCACAATGTTAAAGATAACTTTAAAACAAAGATATCAGAGGAACCGCTGTTATCATTAAGCGGGGGGGGCGAGAGGGCCATTCCAACTGCCTGAGCTAGTCCCTGTCACATATACATTGCCGTTATTGTCTGTGGTCATGCCATAGGCATAAATATACGGTCCGTAAAAAGTATGCCATAAGTAGTCACCGCTTTTAGTGAGTTTTAGAAGAAATAAATCCATCGTACCACTGAAAGAATTTGATGAGGGGATAGGTCCATTTTGTTTTGAGCGGTCGATGGAAAGATGATTCACTTTTATAAAAGAGCCTTAACCCTTGTATAAGTATCGCGTAAGGATTTATGTTGTTATACTGAAGACAGTTGGCATAAAATATGCTTCGCATATTCGCCAAAACAAGAGACTGCCGTTTCAATAATAAAGGAGGTGAATCGAATGAAAATACTCGCTCTGATGATTGCTCTCCTATTCGCATTTTCAGTTACTGCTATAGCTGATGACGCAACGAGGGCTGCCGACAAGGCTGAGAAAGCTGACGTGAAAGCTGACGAGGCTAACGCGAAGGCTGACAAGGCCAACAGGAAAGCTCAGGACAAGGCTGCCGACAAGGCTGAGAAAGCTGACGTGAAGGCTGAGAAAGCTGACGTGAAGGCTGACAAGGCTAACTCAAAAGCTGAGAAGGCTGAGAAGAGAGCTGAATAGTTATCTATTTTTAAGGGGCAAGGGGCACTTCTTTTTCAGGAGTGCCCTTTCTCGTCTTTGGCTATCTAAATGCATACAAAGCGATACTAGCTATTTCTGTCGCCTTATTGCGTTCGGGACATTGACTCAAACAAATAAATACACGAACAATAATAGTGATCAAAATTTCAAGAGAGTCGTGATCGAACTTGTGAAGCCCGATTATGATGCTGCCAAGCATGATATTTACTTTCGAATCAAGACAGGAGATGTAAGATAGTAAAAAAGCTCTTCATGAATTAAATACGGCTTTTCCCTTCGCGTTAGATTATTTCAAGGGCTTAAAGCCTGCGGACTGTGAAAATATCTCCACTTGGAATCCGCTTGAGGAACAACAGAAACAATTCGAGATGATCGACAGACACTAAATTATTTTAAGCACTGTCGCCTACGATAAGCCAGCAGCTTTATTTTCCATACGGCTAATTTTAACTACTGTATCATTATAGAGACTAATAACCTCTTCGATAACGCCAAGAAGAACCTTTATCATAGAAATGTCACGATCCGCTTGCAGGCTGGCCATTGACGAAACGCAATATCCCAAGATAAACTGGCATTGTCCTGCTAAGTCGTACAGTCTCGTGGGCTCCGCAAGTCCCGTGCTATTTACTTTTAGAGAGCTAAGCGCTTCTTTCAGTTCGTCGATTGTCCTTTCCATTTATATCTCCTCTTGGTCCTATTTGCAGCTAAACAAATATTCAATCTCGGCTATTGGAAACTCAGGTGGCAATGTTGAATATAGATGTTCAAAAAAAGTAATGCTGCCGTCTTCGTCATTCATGCAAAATGGTCCTTTTATGAAAAATATTGAACCGACTGTCATATCAGAAAGAATCTTATTTCTATCATCCACTTGACCCGATTCGAATTGGAAAACCCATTCCAGTTTGAATTTTTTACCGAAACCATCCAAAGCATCGCAATCACATGTGATCTGCATCGAGTCATTCGGATGTACATATGAAGACATCTTTACTATTTGAACGAATGTCGTCAGCTCTATAGCTTTAGAAAATTCATATTTATAACTATCCACGCCGGATACTTCGCAGCATCCGTTCTCGATAATCTTATCCTTCAATTTTTTAAACCTCCCTCTTGAGATTGGCCTCTTATTGTTAAAATTTCAAAACAACTATATTATGATTAATTTGGCCAGATTTAAAGTTGGAATATGCTCATCGGGGACACTGCGGTCTGATAGGTAGACAGATGTGACTTCAACGCCGAAGCAATCATCCCTATTTTGTATCTTTACGAAGTAATCGGGTTTTTCTCTCTTTTCTAGAACTATAAATTCTATCCTTTGCGGGAGTTTTTTATAATGCTCTATAAAGTTATAGATTTCGTATTCCTCACGCTCATTTTTATTAGGCCAATCCGATTCATTCATATATACAGGCGTACACGATCCCCTCTGTTGTCGAGGTCGTCAGAAAAGCAAGGTCAGCGTCGACACCCTTCAATGCTATTCTGAGAATTTTGAGAATAACTCCTCTAACGTTCCATCATCGCCTTTGACGCCTTCGCTAATGAATGTTTCGATTTCAATGGACCCATCCACGAAATATTCTATCTCCCAGCGCTGACCAGGTACGACGACAAGCACCATAATAGTCTCATCTCTATTATGTTCAAGGCTGTAGCTAATCTTTGCTTTATCCAACCTATTTAAGAACGAAAGCAGCTTTGCTAAGGAATTCATTTCTCAAATCTCTGATTAGTCAGTAAAGTTGCATATCACCTTACATTGTACCAGATGGGCACACACAACATTACCGGAAGAAACATCGCGCAACGAGCGGTATCCTCAGACTGTGGACTTTAAGTAGTAATAAATTTGTGCTATAGTTGCAGAAAGATAGTGAAAGGAAAGATTAATATATGGGGAAGAGGTGCCAGAAAGTCTTACAGGCGAACTCTATCTCAGGCATCATTTCAGAGGGAAACGTGAAAGTTTTTGCAAGTATATTGCGGAAGTGCTGCATGGTAGGTATTTTAGTTTTGCTGTTAGGTTGTACCTCCATGGAAAAGAAGGTAGAAGACCACGGCAACGAGTGGATATCCAGACCGCTTTCAGAAATGAAACAAGCGATGAACAATCCCGATACCTACGCATCTAAAACCAATTGGGAAGAGACCACGTATCCTCTAGCGAAAGGCTATTTTATCTTTGTCGAACCTTTCAATGAGGATTGTTTAATCCACTGGAAAATAAATCCGCGGGGAATAATTCTCAGCTACTTCCCCGAAGGTAACGGCTGTGGCTCCGCCCGCGGAACGGCACATGAGACCAGCCAGATCGAAGATGTGTCGCCCCCTGCAAAATGAAGTACGAGAGCAATCAGAAACCCTGTCACGGATCGGACATAAAATGTTTTCTCGACGTTCGATGATTACGAGAAGAAAGCTTGTATAGTAAGCCATACCTTGGAGGTGAAGACTTTAAGTAGTACTCGAGGAGTTGATTTAAATAGTTATTTTCCGAAGTCATTATATTAGGCGAGATGGCTAAGGTGGTGACTTGGAGGTGTTAGCGGAAACCGACCACTGTGAGGTCTTGCCTATATTCCTAACAAGAAAAACCCTGAGGTTATTTCAACAATCCTTCCTGTACACATCACCCTAGTCTATACCACAAACTCTCCCAGTTAGTCTTGGAAACCAACAAGGACAATATTCCTGTATTTTGCCAACCTGCCCTTTAGTCCTTATACCATAGATATACCCGGAGGGCAAATTGCGAGCACCTGTGATTTCGATAGGGTACCAGTTCTCAATAAGAGCGCATTATGATATTATGCTAATCATGGAGAGAAAAAACCTGCCGAGCATATTAATTGTTAAATGCACGAAATGATATCTGAACAATACATAAAATGAAAATTATTATTCATTTGTCAGATCTGCATTTCGGAAAAAATAAACCAGCTTTGGAAATTCCACTGCTAGATATGATTAAATCACGCCGCCCTGATTTAATCATTGTATCTGGAGATATCACTCAACGCGCGACAATAGAGCAGTTTGAACAGGCCCGAAATTTTTTTTCGCTTTTGCCCTATCCGATAATCGCTGTTCCAGGCAACCATGACATACCATCCTTCCTTAAAATTCGGAGTCGATTTTCGCATCCTTACAAAAATTACAATAAATATATTTCAAAAATAACGGAGCCTCTTTACATCGATAAGGAGCTGGCAGTTATTGGGATTAATTCCGTGCGCCCCTCAAAGCTTATTGAAGGACGACTGAATGCCCAACAGCTTCTGCAAGTTCAAGAAAGATTCTCTGAACTTCCGAAAAAAAACGTAAAAATAATCGTTATGCATCATCCAATAAATCTTCCACTCAGTTATCCCGGAAAAATTCTGGGACGGGCGCGTAAAGCTCTGGATTCTTTCAGGGAAACCGGGGTAGATTTAATCTTATCCGGGCACTTACACAGCACACTATATAAATATAAAAATGCGGTATATCGGATATCGCGTCAAGGACCTTTAGTCATCCATGCCGGAACAGCTATCTCAAGCCGGATGAGAACCGAACCCAATTCCTTCAACGTAATAATCGTTAATCACCTTCATATACGGGTAGAGAGATACGAATTCAAAAAAACCACATTTTCCATCGCTCGAACAGAAAATTTCGGGAAAAAATCTCACGGTTGGATACGAGTAAGTGCTTAAACTAAGAAATCCATTTTCTCTTGGGTTTTTAGTTTTTGAGCTTGTAAGTTTACTAAATCGGTCTTCTTCTTAAATCTAAAACCATTGCTGAAAGCAAGTCCTTTTGCGCTGAATTTATCGTGGTCAATTCGCTTATTGCTTGCTCCCAGGATATGTTTAATGAGCCGGGAACTTGGCGATGCGGCAAATCATTCAGTACAAGGTCGACTCTAGACGATAAGGCCTGTTCACAATCTTCTTTTTGAGCAGCAATTGCATGCATATCCGGCTGGGTACGAAGAGTAAAACGTCTAAGATCGAGATAAAGCGATATTGCATGCGCATCAACCTGCTTTTTTTCACGGAGTTTGGTGAGAAATTTGAGCATACTTGAGGAAGAATCAGCCGAATGTCTGCATCTGCCGCAAAAAATCTAGATAATATTGCTGCCATTTTACATAAAAAGGATGACGGTCTGTTGGTACAGAACGCCTGCGCAATAGTGTTTCATATTGGGACAATATATGTGATGGTATATTTAACATGGAATGTTTCAATACAAGTGCGTATTCATTCCATTTGGAATGATCACGAGTTAGAAAAAAATATAATTTTGTTCGCTTCGATGTCAATTTGCTTGACAATGATGCTATTTTCTGCTGTAATTGAGAAAACTTGTTAACCCGGCGGTAAGCGCTCCCCCGAATGGGGAGTCCGTCTTGACTGCCGGGATTCTTCCCCGGAGCGAGCGGAGGGGAAGAATAACATTGATAGACGCCCAAAAGGAGAAGCGTGATGAAGGCAGTTGTTCTGCACGAGTACGGCGGTCCCGAGAAGCTGATGTTTGAAGACAATGTTCCCGATCCACAGGTAAGTGGAGATGCGGTGTTGATCGCGGCGGTGGCTGCGAGTGTGAACCCGATTGACTGGAAGATTCGCTCCGGCGCAAGACAGAAGGATTTTCAGCTGACGTTCCCGGCAATTCTTGGCCGCGATGTGAGTGGCGTCGTGCGCGCCATCGGCGCGAAAGTGAAGAACTTCAAGCCCGGTGA
>Ga0182019_10000978_pt1 | contig 14330 bp, 10 predicted proteins | sample 812E2MmetaG_FD_120483 | JGI IMG/M metagenome (GOLD analysis project Ga0182019, IMG submission 120483) | Permafrost microbial communities from Stordalen Mire, Sweden - 812E2M metaG | ecosystem: Environmental > Terrestrial > Soil > Wetlands > Permafrost | place: Sweden: Stordalen | collected...
GCGTTTTTCTCGATTGCTTGTTGCGTGGCCGGTTCAATGATGAAATCAAGATTGGCGGCGAAACGGACAGCTCTCAGCATCCGCAAATAATCTTCATTGAAACGGTCCTCCGGATTGCCGATGGTGCGGATTATTTTATTTTCGATATCAGTGCGGCCGTTTACATAATCGGTTATCTCACCGGTTTCCGGGTCCATGAGAAGTCCGTTGATTGTGAAATCGCGCCGGAAAACATCTTCTTTAGCGCAAGTATAATGAACCTGGGAAGGATGCCTGCCGTCTTCGTAGATATCGTCGCTGCGAAATGTGGCAACTTCGTAAGGATGATTATCCACGATAACAGCGACTACGCCGAACTTTGCGCCGATGTTTATGGTTTTTGGGAAAAGCGTTATTACCTGATCGGGGAGCGCCGAAGTTACAATATCGTAATCACTGGAAGCGTGGCCGAGGATAAAGTCCCGCACGCTGCCGCCGACAAAATAAGTTTCATAGCCCGACTGTTTCAGGAGGCGGACAATTTCTTCCGCGTTTTGGCGCTTGTCATTGACCATTTTATTCTCGTTCAAAAGAATTAAAGACTTCACTTGACCTCCCTCCCTTGAGGGCCACGGTGCCCTTCAGGGTAGAGGGATTGAGGGAGGGTGAAAAATAATTATTTTAATCCACCTCCCTTTAATTCCCGCCTGCCAGGGGCGGGAAAATCATTCTGGATGCCGTTCTTCAACGGTATGACAAAATAAGAGTCATTCCCGCGAAGGCGGGAATCCAGTATTTCTTAATTAAAGTATACTGTTCCCCGAATTCCGCGCGAATTCCCGACCGGATAATCCAGTTTTTCTTTTCCCCTCTTTTTTAAAGAGGGGTGAGGGGAGATTTTTGTCATGTCGAACCGCAGGCTATAGTCCAGCTATGCTTGGGAGACATCTTTTTTAATCAAAGATTTCTCGTTATCCCGACGCGTCGGGATTTCTCGAAATGACAAATGTTGTAAAATCCCTCTATATCTCCCTTTTACCCTAAAGGGCACGCGAGAAAAGGGAGACTCTCAGAAATTTTCTCCTTTTCTTACTATTCACACTTTACCATTCACTTCTTCACAAATGAATGCTTTTCCCCTTATTCGCACTCCACCAGGTTTTGTATTCCGTCAGTTTTTTATTTATGGAAATAATGTCTTTGTTTTTCTGTAATTGATGCAAAGCGCTCATGTCATCCATTGCTTTCATACCAAAATATGCCTCACGGTAATTCAGAAACACTTCCATGTTGCTGACAAGATAGTAAATCAGGTCTTTTTGTGTTGTCACACCTGCCACAAACTGCCCGTTCCACTTGTCACACAGCCACAAGCGACGATCTATTTCGTCTTTTATCCATTTTATATTGTAGGTATTGCTTTTTAATTCATCGTCAGTAGTTGTTATTGTAGAAGGATATTTTGCCAGATATGCCTGCACTATCTCCAGCGGCTCTGGTTTTGTACCATCGAGGTCTGTATATGAAATATCCACAACAGTATAATTATTAATCCAAGTATAGCCACTTCCGCGCATTCCGATAATTTTATTTCCATTAATTTCTCTCAATCTCGTACCTTTTGATAACAAGCCCAACCTTTCAATTTTACTTGTTCTATATGCAGCTTCAATCTCATGCCGCAGCCATCTGTCCGAATCACCACCGACGTGATGGGTGACTTCAACTTCAGTTCCAGGTTTAACACCAGCACTATCAATATACATTACTTCATAAGACTTATCTGTGTGATCAGGAAAATGACCAGTTCCTTTTAATACACCGGGGCTTTCATCTACACGTGGTCCACCTGTTGGCGGCTCACCCACAAAAAATTCGTGAGGCTGATCCATTTTAAATGTACCAATATCGTTAAAAATTAAATAATCCGAAATACTCTGTGCCTCCGCAAAAAGTGGAATAAAAAATAAGACAATGAATAGCATTACTAATGTTATTTTTCTCAATTTTGTCTCCTGTTATATTTTGTTTCCTGGATTCCCGTGTCTCGCTCATGCTCGCATGAGAATTACATTCTTTTTTGTCATTACCCAACTCGATTGGGTAATCTAGTATCCTTTCCTTTGCTATCCGGCATACGCCGGACTATCGCTTGCCCCTTTTTTCACTCTTCACGCTTCACCATTCACTTCCAGCGATCATCTTTTCCCTAATTTAATAGCGCAGAATTCGCCGCACATGGTGCAGCCTTCATCATGGGCGCTTTTGCTTTTTTCCAGAAGCGAGACTGTTTTTTCCGGATCGATTGATAAATCAACCTGTCCCTGCCAATCAAAATTATTCCGGCACTGTGCCATTTTTCTGTCTTTTGCGCGGGCGCCGGGTAGTCCTTTGGCAATATCGGCAATGTGCGCGGCGATGCGCGCGGCGATAACGCCGTCGCGGACATCGTCTAGTGTCGGCAGACGCAAATGTTCCGCCGGCGTAACGTAACACAGGAAATCTGCTCCGGCGGCGCCGGCAATTGCTCCGCCGATGGCAGAAGTTATGTGGTCATAGCCCGGCGCGATATCCGTGGGCAGAGGTCCCAGCACATAAAAAGGCGCGCCCTGACAGATTTTCTTTTGCAGTTTGATATTGGCTTCGATCTCGGTCAGGGGAACATGACCGGGTCCTTCGATCATCACCTGTACCCCGGCGGCGCGGGCGCGCGCGGCCAGTTGCCCCAGAATGATCAATTCCTGCAGTTGCGCCTGATCGGTGGCGTCGTCTATGGCGCCCGGCCGGAGTCCGTCGCCGAGGCTTAAGACCATATCGTAGCGATGGGCTATTTCCAGAAGCCGGTCATATTGTTCGTAAAGAGGATTTTCTTTTTTATTGCAGCGCATCCAGTTGGCGGTCATGGAACCGCCGCGGCTGACAATTCCTAAAATCCTTTTCTGCGATTTAAGCGCGGCAACACTAAGCAGGGTCACGCCGCAGTGGACAGTAATGAAGTCAACCCCGTCTCTGCCGTTTTCTTCGATGACGTCGAAGATATCTTCGGCGGTCATCTCCGATATCGCTTTGCCTTTTTCTATTACTTTAACCGCTGCCTGATAAATCGGCACTGTTCCGATAGCTACAGCTGATTTTTGCATGACTTTTTTTCTGATGGCGGCCAGATTTCCGCCGGTGGAAAGATCCATCACGGCATCGGCTCCGGCATCAACGGCAATTTTCAGTTTTTTCAATTCCAGATTCAAATCGATATGATCTTTGGATGTGCCGATATTGGCGTTTACTTTAGTGCGCAGACCTTTTCCTATGGCCAGCGGTTTAATGGCGGTATGTTTAACATTGCGGCAGATTACGATTGTTCCGTCCACAAGACCCTGACGGATATATTCGGGTTTGACTCTTTCAACTTTTGCCGCTGTTTTCATTTCTTTCGTAATCAAGCCTTTACGGGCTTTTTCTAATTGTGTCATGATTTCCTCCAGAATATTAAAGCAACTTCTTCAATCGAGAAGTTCTTCCGTATTTCTATTTATTTAAAATATTTTTCCCAAAAACGTTTACCGATCCGTAGCCTTTTCCCAGACTTAAAGCATTTTCAATCGCGGCGGTAATCATGATTTTCGCCTGCCATGCCGCGTCGACAATGCTTTGCCCTTTAGCGATGCCCGCGGCCAGCGCTGAAGCGTAAGTACAGCCGGTGCCGTGAGTGTCGCGCGAATTGATCCGGGGAGCGGAAAACTCATAATAGCTGCCGTCATAAAGAATATCAATCACATTCGACTGTTTTTTGTCCTGCAAATGTCCACCTTTAATCAGCACATTTTTAACGCCTAAGCTGTGAATTTTAACAGCCGCTTTTTTCATGTCGGCAAGCGACTTGATTTTCATTTTCGCCAGTATCTCCGCTTCGGGGATGTTCGGAGTGACGGCAAAAGCAAGAGGCAGAAGATTATTTACCAGAGCCGTTCGCGTCTTGTTCGGCATCAATGTTTTTCCGCCTTTGGCAATCATCACCGGATCAACGACAACTTTCGTCATTTTATATTTTTTAATATTCTTTGCCACCACCTGAACGATTTCTGAAGTCGGGAGCATGCCTGTTTTCAGCGCGTCAGCGCCGATATCCTGCAATACGGCATCCATCTGTCTGCCGACAAATGCAGGCGAAATCGGATAAATACCCGAAACGCCTTTTGTGTTTTGCGCGGTCACTGCGGTGACTACGCTCAATCCCCAGCAGCAGCTGGCGCTTACGGCTTTTAAATCCGCCTGAATTCCGGCGCCGCCGCTTGTGTCGGATCCGCCGATGCATAATACCTTAAACGGTTCCATACCTCAGCGCGCCTCCGGGAAAAAATCCTTCTGTTGATATTTGATGACAAGAAGTTTTCCGCTCTTTACAATGATGCCGGCGCGGTCGGCAGTAATAATATTGCTGATGCCGCGGGATTCGCCGGCGGCTAATATTCCTTCCTGAAGAGGATAAAGAAAACCGGTAAGAGTTATTCCCGTAACTTCGGGACTGAGCGCAAGCAGAGAAATCGTTTTGCCGGTGTCATTTATAAAAATCTTTTCTTTGTCCAGCACGAAAGTTTCGCTGTATTCGTCAATCAGCAATGTTTCGATTCCTTTTTCCTGCCCTTTGCCGAGCAGGAACACATTGGCCAGCGTGTGATCAATTCTGCCGCCCAGAGCGCACCAGATAAATATTTTTTCCGGCTTCAAATCGAGCGCGTAATCAAGCGCCAGTTCCGTATCGGTAAAATCTTTCTTCGTGGAATATTTTATAATTATTATTCCCCGGGCGGAATAATCCGCGAGTTGAGCGGGATCAATGGAATCCATATCGCCGATGATGACATCCGGTTTAATTCCCAGATGCTGAAAATGACGCGCGCCGCCATCGCAGCAGATGATCAGACAATCTCCGATTTCCGCAATTTTTTTATGGAAAAATGCAGGATCGACCAAACGTCCACCGCTGATTATGATTATTTTCTGGCGCACAAGAGTATTCCTAAATTAAAAAAGATAAAATTATTTTATTTTACCAAAAGTCAGCGGAGCAATTCTAAATCTTTGCAATGCCGGTCTGGATTGAAGACTTTCGCGTAAAAATTTATTACATTAGCTTGTAAAAAGCAAATTGTTTAATTATTAATGATTGCTGTAATGCCGGAGTTGCAATGTCAGAACTGAAAACATATTTTATGTGACTCAGAAAGACTCTTCTAAATAAATTAATTCTTGACAAATATACATTTGTTTGTTTTTTAGCACTCATAGCTCGCCGTATATTAAAGAGATATTAGTAAGCAATATTAGAGTTTTTCCGGTAACAAGAAAAAGATTATATGGAGTAAAGGAGTTCAGGTTTTGGTGAGAAAAATATCATACTGTTTGTTGATCCTTGCGGCGGCTTTAATGGTTATCTCCTGCGGCAGTAAAGATGATTCGGAACTGGCGTCAATCAATCCCGGACTTTACGAAATCAATCACGATATCAAGTATTCAGGCCAATTGATTATACTGAAGCAGAGAGTGCGTTATAAAACGGACGGCACTTTTGAAGCGACAAATTTTCAAAATAACGCGGCTGTGGAAGAGCTTAAAGGTAAATACAAAGTAGAAAACAAACAGCTTATTTTCAGTGACACCCAATATCGTCTAATCACTCAGGAAGGGACCTGGGAGAAAAAGGATATTGCAAACGTGGACGTTCGTAAAATTAAAAAAGATAGTTATCAGTATTATTTTAAATTTCCGGATGATCAAACGCGCGAACAACTTAAAGGGATTGGTTTAGCGGAGGGATGGAAAACTTACAAGCGTGTCAGCGATTAGTTTATTAGAATCTGTTTTTATTCCAAGTTGCTTTCAAAAATTAAAATATAAATTTTTGAAAGCTTACTTGGTATTATGCCCGGTAAACAAAACTTTTATGTATTGAAAGCAACTTGGCATTAGATTGCACGAAAAAACCTTACAATGTAAATAAGAAAAAGCCGGTTGTTATTTAATAACCGGCTTTTTTGTGAGTAACGTTGTCACTGTGGAAATTTAATCTTTTTCGATTTCCCTGTTGATTAAGTATTTGGCAATGACCGTGTTGGTCGAATAATCCTGTTTTTTGCCTTTTCCTATCTGCCGCAGAACTTTCATATCGGATTTCCAAACGATGTCGCCGGGGGCGATAAAACAAAAACTTCCCTCCGTGTATTTTGAACTTACAGCGCCATTTCCGTAATAATAGTATTCTTTGCTCTTTTCCGTGGGAAAACTATGCACGGTTGGTGGAATATCTGTGGGAAGGAACCATAATTTGATTTCCCGCTCCGCGTCTTCGGGATTGGCGGAGGCGTGAATCAGATTATCCGATCTGTCCCCGACAAATTTTCCTTTTTCATCATACAGCGGAATAACGGTTCCCAGCGCGCGAATGCAGCCGGGCCTTTGCGCTCTTGCCTCGTGCGGATTCGTATTCCCGCAGATTTCCCGAATATTCTTGATGGCGTTGGGTCCCCGATACAATATCGCTATGACTCTGCGTTTTGAGGGATCATCCGGATAATGCAGAAAACCGCGAATGTAGTCCAGAAGCGACGGGTAAAAAAACTTTCCTTTATGCTCGGCATAATGTTCTTCAGCCAGCGCGAGATTTACGGCAACAACCTTCAGCGCCGCGAAACGCAGTCCGGTGTGAAATTCAGAAAACTGTGAAAGTATATATCCCGTTAATGAATTTTTGAGAGCGTCCGGTTTAATGAGAACAAGCGAACTTTCTCTATTCTGTTCTGTCATTTTAATTCTCCTTATTTCTGAAATATATATAAAATCTTCAATTCGGTTATTATAGATTAACTGCTTTGGAGTGCGCGAAGTATAAGAGAAGTATTTGTTTGTGTCAATAGAATATATACGACCATTACATTATACTTTTTTAAATCAAAGATGATATTGAGGCGGCTAGGCGGAGGCGACGAGGCGTATTGTGTACATACGTTGAGGAAGCCGACAACGACGCCAACAAAAATAGCGCTTTGATTTAAAATTAGTATTATTCCAGATTTTGATTTGCAATCCACTCGTTCAAAAATTGCATAGCCTGATTTACGAGGCGGGAGTTTCTTTCTTTCTTTTTCATTTTTTTAGAGGGTAATGATTCCAGCAGACCGAAATTAATGTTCATCGGCTGAAAGCGCGCGGAAGATTCAGGCGCAACGATATAATTCACCAGCGCTCCGATTGCGGTTTGAGACGGCGGCGGTTGCAGTATTTTCCCTTCCATGATGAAGGCGGCGTTCAGTCCCGCCAGAAGTCCCATGGCCGCTGATTCAGTGTATCCTTCGACGCCGGTAATCTGACCGGCAAATAAAACATTTTGATTATTCTTAAGTTGCAGCGAAGGCGTGAGCAGGGAAGGTGAGTGAATAAAAGTATTGCGGTGAATACTGCCGTAGCGGGCAAATTCAGCGTTTTCGAGACCGGGAATCAGGCGAAAAACACGCCGCTGTTCGGGCCAGGTCAGTTTTGTCTGGAAGCCGACCAGATTAAAAAGAGTGCCGGCTGTATTTTCCCTGCGCAGTTGAACAACGGCGTAAGGCATGGTGCCCGTGCGCGGATCGATCAATCCCACCGGTTTCATCGGGCCGAAGGCCAGAGTGTCTTCGCCGCGCTCGGCGAGGACTTCCACCGGGAGGCATCCTTCGAAATGTTTGACGTCTTCAAATAATTTGGCAGCAACCTTTTCTCCCGCCAGCAGTTCCTGACGAAAGCGTTTATATTCTTCTTCGGACAAAGGGCAATTTAAATAATCAGGTGTGCCCTTGTCATAGCGTGACGCCCAAAAAACTTTGTTTATGTCAATGGAATCCGCTTCGATGATCGGAGCGATGGCATCGTAGAAATATAAATAAGAACTGTGGGTCTGTTGAAAAACACTCATCTGCTGCGTTGCGCTGCAAACCGCACCGCTCGACGTATGTTCATATACGCCTCTCGGTTCGGTTTTTTGCGCGCCTTGCATCTGAACATTTTTGAACAGCCCCATCAAATTGCGTTTTTCAATTGCAGCACTGTTCAGAACTTTAGTAATTTCCTGCGCCATCACTTCGGAAGTCAGCGGCCCGGTGGCGATGATCGTTAAAGAGTCCTGAGGAATTGTTGTCATCTCGGTGCGAGTTAGAGAGAAGCTTTTGTGAGCTTTCAGCTTTGCTTCCACTGCCTGCGCAAATTGGGCGCGATCAACGGCCAGAGCGGAACCCGCGGCAACGGCTGTGCTGTCCGCCGCCTCGATGATTAATGAATGAAGGCGGCGCATTTCTTCTTTGAGCAATCCGTGAGCGTTATCAAGAGAGTTGGATTTAAGAGAATTACTGCAAACCAGTTCCGCCAGATTTTCCATTTTATGGGCGGGAGAAAATTTTTGCGGCTTCATTTCATACATCTGAACCGCGTGACCGCGACGCAGGAGCTGCCAGGCCGCTTCGCAGCCTGCCAGGCCGCCGCCGATGATTATGACCTGCTCTGATTTACTCACTGGGTTTGTTTTTAGGCATTTTTTTCATGTTTTTGCATTCGGGATAACCGGTGCATCCCAGGAACTGTCCGTAGCGTCCGCGCTTGACGGCCATAGGTTTGCCGCAAGTCTCGCAAATTTCATCCGTGATTTGCGCTTCCTGAGTAGTTACTTTGCCGTCCTTGCCCATTTTTTTGATGTTTTTGCATTCGGGATAACCGGTGCATCCCAGGAACTGGCCATAGCGTCCGCGTTTGATGGTCATGGGTTTGCCGCACAACTCGCAAACTTCATCGGTTGTCGGTGTTTCCTGCGCGACGATTTCGCCGTTTTCGTTTTTCGTTGCGGTCACAGTATTTTTGCATTCAGGGTAACCCGAACAGGCCAGGAATTGTCCGAAGCGTCCCTCTTTGACGATCATGTTCTTACCGCATTTGCTGCATTTAACTTCCGTTGTTTTTGTTTCCACGTGTGTCACCTTGCCATTTTCGTCATGAGTAAAATTCATGGTATTTTTGCATTTCGGATAATTGGAACAGCAAAGAAATCTCCCGTTTTTACCCCATTTAATCACCATGGGAGAACTGCATTTTTCGCAAATCAGATCAGTTGCAATCGCCTCTTGTTTGAGATTTTTCATTTCCGTTTTCGCTTTTTTCAGTTCTTCGGCGAAAGGAGTATAGAACTCTTTGAGCGTTTCCACGCGTTTGCTTTCGCCGCTTTCGATGGAGTCGAGTTTATTTTCCATATCCGCGGTGAAGGCCAGATCCAGAATTGTCGGGAAACTTTTTACCAGAAGTTGCGTGACCGTCATTCCCAATTCAGAAGGGTGAAATTTTGCTTTTTCCAGACTGACGTATTCGCGATCCTGAATGGTGGAGATAATGGTCGCGTAAGTGCTGGGACGTCCGATGCCTTTTTCCTCCAACTCGCGCACGAGTGATGCTTCCGAAAAACGCGGCGGCGGCTGCGTGAATTTCTGTTCCGTATTCAGATTGAGCAGTTTAAGTTTTTCTTTCTCGCTGACTTCCGGCAGAAGTTTATCGTTGCCGTTGCCGTTTTCTTCTTTATCGTCCTTGCCTTCGGTATAGACAATGGTGAAGCCGGGGAATTTCATGATCTGTCCCTGAGCGCGGAAGATGCAGCCGGCGCCCGCTATATCAATGGTGGTCTGATCAAGAATCGCCGGGTTCATCTGACTGGCGATAAAACGGTTCCAGATAAGCTGATAAAGCTTGAATTGATCAGCGGACAGATATTGTTTGATATCCTGCGGCTTGTAGGCCATTTTTGAAGGACGAATAGCTTCATGAGCATCCTGCGCTTTTTGCGAGTTCTTGTAAGAATGAGGTTTATTCGGAAGATAATCAGCAGAATAATTTTCCTTGATATAATCACGCACATCTTTCAGCGCTTCTTCGGATATCCGGTAAGAATCGGTTCTCATGTAAGTGATAAGACCCACCGAGCCTTCTTTGCCCAGTTCAATACCTTCATACAGCTTTTGAGCGACCATCATGGTCTTTTTCGCCGAAAAGCGGAACCAACGGGATGCTTCCTGCTGTAATTTACTGGTCGTGAAAGGCGGCGGCGCCGTGCGTTTAAGTTCTTTTTTCTCCAGCTTCTCAACGATAAAATCGGCTTTCCTGATTTTATCAGCGAGCTTCGCGGCCTGTTCGCCGTTGGCCACTTTGGCTTTTTTACCGTCAACTTTGATCAGTTTAGCTTCGAACGGAGGCGGATTACCGCCTTCGAATTGCGCCACCAGATTCCAGTATTCTTCCGGCAAAAACTTGTTTATCTCTTCTTCCCGGTCGCAAATCATGCGCACGGCGACGGACTGCACGCGTCCCGCGCTTAAGCCCCTTTTGACCTTGTCCCACAAAACCGGGCTTATCTGATAGCCGACCAGACGATCAAGGATGCGTCTTGTCTGCTGAGCCTCATATTTGTTGAAATCGAGTTGCAGGGGATGTTTGATGGCTTCTATAACAGTGTTTTTCGTTAGATCGTTGAAAAGAACGCGATAAATATTTTTGTTTTTGACGTTAATTACTTCCGAGATATGCCAGGCAATCGCTTCTCCTTCGCGGTCCGGGTCGGGAGCGAGGTAAATATTTTCGACGTCTTTTGCCGCTTTTTTCAGATCATCAATGGTCTTCTTTTTTGCTTCGATTACATTGTACGTCGGTTCGAAATCTTTTTCCAGATCAATTCCCAGTTTGCTTTTGGGCAGATCCTTTATATGTCCCATCGAAGCCACCGCGTTGAAATCGGCTCCAAGAAATTTTTTAATTGTTTTAACTTTTGTGGGAGATTCCACAATAACCAAAGAACTTGCCATAACCACCCTTTCTCTAAAAAATCAAAGTGCCCCTATAAATGGAAGAAAATGATTTGTAAAGCTATATTTATTAGTGCAACTCCAATTTTCATAAAGAAGTGTATGGAAATTAGCAAGTTATCCCGCCAAAGGCGGAGGATATCGAAGATGTCCGCGGTATCCCGCTTTAATTTTCTTTGAGAGAAAAAAACTTTCCCGGATGCTGCTGAACAATTCCATCCAACTCCATTCTTGTCAGCGCGCTGAGAAGATCGGCGGATGACAAACCGGTGGAAGAAATCAAATCATCGATATGAATACGGCCGGGGGATACGGAATCAAATATTTTCTGATCACCTTCATTCAATATTGCATGCTGTTCAGTCGCAATATTTTCGCCGCCGAGAGTGGATGCCGGTTTGGACACGGTTGTTATTTCAATCTGGGGCATGATTTCTTCCAGAATATCATCGATATTTTCAATCAGTTTCGCGCCCTGCTTAATCAATTTGTTCGTGCCGCGCGAACCGGCGGAATCAATGCTTCCGGGCACGGCGAAAACTTCCCTTCCTTGCTCCAGGGCAAGTCTGGCGGTAATCAGCGAGCCGCTTTTTTCTCCCGCTTCCACTATGACAACTCCGTAGGACATACCGCTGATAATGCGGTTGCGCGCCGGGAAGTTAGCAGAACGAGGCTGCGTGCCCAAAGGAAACTCGGAAATAACAGCGCCGTTTTCAATAATCTCGTTAAATAATTTTTTATTTTCCGGAGGATAAATGACGTCCAGACCGCTCCCGAGAATGGCGATGGTTCGGCCCTGCGCCGTTATTGCTCCGCGATGCGCCGCGGAATCAATGCCCCGGGCCATGCCGCTGACAATAGTCACGCCTTTTTGAGCAAGCTCGCGGCTGATTCTTTCGGTCGTGTATTTACCGTAGGTGCTGGCCGCTCTGGAGCCGACTATGGCAATATTTACATCATCCTTATTCAAATTACCCCGCACATATATATAAGGAGGACGATCATAAACATTCAATAACTTTTGCGGATAAAGATCGTCTTGATAAGTAATTATATTAACATCATTTTTCTTAACAAGTTCAAGTTCTTCTTTAACTTTATTCCAGTCTTTAAAATTGGCAATGGCCGATGCGGTTTTGCCGGAAATACCTTGTATTTCTTTCAAGTGTGAAATAGGCGCGGCAAAAATATCGGGAAGAGAACCAAACATATCCACTAACGCCGGGAAAGTAACATTTCCTATGCCGGGGATAGATTTCAGCGCGATCCAATATTTTAAAATATCGTAATCCATCAGTGACTGATCCGTAAAATCAGAAATCTTAGTTTTGTAAATTTGTTTTTGGTGAGAAATTGGAAGAAAACTACATCTTGTTTGCCTTAGATGTCAAGTATTTTAAGATGATTTTTCTTGGAAAAGTTTATAGTAGTTGCTTAATTTAACACTTTGAGTTAGTAACACAGCATTATTTTTCGGGAGTATTATGTTGAAAATAAAGAATTATTTTATCTTTTTAATTGTAGCGCTGGTTGTTTATCCCTGGGCAGCTTTTGCTCAAAACGGTTTAAATCAGGATAATAATCAAACTGTTGTTAAACAAAATGTTCAAAAATCACTAAAAAATGATGGAAAACAGACCAAACAGATATTAACGGTAACGCCGCAGGAAATCAATTCCGGAACGATTACGGCAGACAAGACAGGCGAAGGAATATTTACACTAAAGAGCACGGGTGCGGAGGTTCTTGATTGGTCAACAGACGGGCCTGATGGCTGGAAAAAACTGGAAAACCGCAAACTTTCAGGAGCGTTAAAAAATAAATCCGATTCCATACGCGTGGAAATAAGGTTACTGCCTAACGATACGGAAGACAAACAAAAAAATAAAGTCAGCTATGTGGAAATGAAACTGGAAGCCGGAGGTGAAAAGCTTATCTCCCGCAAGGAATTTCCGGTTGGCTCTCATAAAGAAGCGATTACAATTAATTCTTCCGACGGGCAGAAAATAATCTTTATCACATTTACCATAGGTTATACTCAAAAAAACTCTGCAATTAATTTAAATCCGTTAAGACTGGATATGGGAAGTATTCAGCCGGGGAAAACCGTTTCCAAAAAAATAATGGTAAGCAACAACGGCAAAGAGATGTTGACTTGGTCTGTCGCGATGCGCAAACATGAAAGAGAAGATATCCCTGATGCATCTCACAAGGGCAGATATATATCATTTGTCAATGAAGAAGCGCGGGGAAGCGGCATCTATGCCGTTCCCGGAACTTTGAAAGACGCAATTGAATTAACGGGCAAGTGGACGGAAAACAATGGTTATCCATCAGGCGCGGAAGGCGAAAATTTTATCAGGATAAACTTCAGCGGAACAGGCATAATACTGTATTTATCAAATTATCAGGAAGATGAAGACAATATGGCCGTGTCCCTGGATAAAAATCCGATTGATAATATTGAGTTGCTTAAAAAACAGCATGAAAATAAAGGAGAATTACTGATAGCGGAAAATCTTATCGATGGTCCCCATGCTCTTACGATAATCAGTAAAAATAGCCGTCTGACATTGGAAGGCGTAAAAATGCTGGGAGGAAGCACGGCTTATTTCCCCGAAGGCAGTATAAAAATTGTGCCCAATTCCGGCGCGATAACCAGACAAACCAATTATCTCCATGTTTCTTTCAATGCGGGACAAATGGCTCCGGGTTATTACGCGGACGATATTATATTTAATACTAATAATGGTGAAGCGGTTGTTGAAATTTTCGCGGCAATAGTGCCTGATAATGTATTGAAGGTTGTCGATATTTACAGATATTATAACGGGACGGATTATCTTTTTACGGCTGATCCTCAATCGGAAACAAAAAGATTATTTCAGAATAGGTACGTGAAAGAAGGAATAGCCTTCAGGCTGTTTAAACCGGACACACCGGGCACGGCCTGTTTCTATCGCTGGTATAATCCGCAGAAAAGAAGTCATTTTTATCATTATGATTCCACCGGCGGCGGGAAAGACCTGCGGGGATATGTATACGAAGGCACCATAGGCAACATTGCGACGTCGAAATTGACCAATACCCGGGAGCTTTACCGATGGTATAATTCCAAGACAGGTCATTATTTTTATTCAACCGACATACAGGGAGGAAAGACCAGTAAAAATATATACCGGTTTGACGGCATAGCCGGTTATGTTAAATAACAGATAATTTTTCGGCGTGGACGACCGCGAAGAAAAACCATTTTTGGCAGTATTTAATCTTGACAAAAGAAGGAAGAGGGGCTATTAGCTAACTCTTTTTTAAGTACAGGTTAAAAAATTGCGCCTGTAGCTCAGTTGGATAGAGCAACGGACTTCTAATCCGTGGGCCGAGAGTTCGAATCCCTCCAGGCGCACCAAAACGAAAAATGGTGGGTGTAGCTCAGCTGGTTAGAGTGCCGGGTTGTGGCCCCGGAGGTCGAGGGTTCGAACCCCTTCA
>Ga0182019_10000980_pt1 | contig 14312 bp, 13 predicted proteins | sample 812E2MmetaG_FD_120483 | JGI IMG/M metagenome (GOLD analysis project Ga0182019, IMG submission 120483) | Permafrost microbial communities from Stordalen Mire, Sweden - 812E2M metaG | ecosystem: Environmental > Terrestrial > Soil > Wetlands > Permafrost | place: Sweden: Stordalen | collected...
CTGTACTGGAAGGCGCGCATCTTCGAAAGGAAGGGCGAGCGCAAGCAGGCACGCGAAGGCTACGAACAGGCCGTGCGCGAGTACCCACTGTCGGTCTACACCCTGTTCTCGCTCGAACGCCTGCGCAAACTGGCGCCCGCGGCCAGGAAGGAGCTTCTGCACGAACTGCGCAAGCACATGGGCGACATCGACAAGAAGTCGCCGTGGGACTTTGGCAAGCAAGCCGTGTTCGGCGAGCCGGGATTTCTGCGTGCGGTTGAGTTCGCGCGCATGGGCCTGGGCAGCGAGGCGCGCCGCGAGCTCGCCAAGCTCGGCCTGCGGGTGGGCGGCGCGAAGAACGACGCTCTCCCCGCGACCGGGCGCGAGGACGTGTACTGGATCACCGCCATCCTCCTCGACCGCGGCGGCCAGTGGCACGCTTCGCACTCCATCCCGCGTTACACCCTGACGGGATTCCGCCGGGCATATCCCAACGGCGGGCGGCACGAGGCGGAATGGCGTCTCGGCTACCCCAAGGCGTTCCCCGACGCGGTCGCGCGCAACTGCCACGCCAACAGCGTGCCCGAGGCCTTGCAGTGGGCCATCATGCGCGAGGAAAGCTCGTTCTATCCACGCGCCGAATCCTTCGCCAACGCCCTCGGCCTCACGCAGATGATGATGAAGACTGCGGGTCGCTTCGCCAAGTGGACGGTCACGCGCGAGGCACTCTTCGATCCCGACAAGAACCTGGAGGTTGGCTCGAAGTTCCTCGCCTTCCTCCTCGAGCACTACGGCGGCGCGGTGCCTCTGGTCATCAGCGGCTACAACGCCGGCGAGGGCGGCGTGGATCGCTGGCTGCGAGAACGTGGCGACCTCGAGCTCGACGAGTTCATCGAGACCATCCCCTTCGATGAAACCCGCGGCTACACCAAGCGCGTGCTCTCGAGCTACCTGACCTACGCCTGGCTCTACCAGCACGACAAGCCCGTACCGCAGATTGCCTTCACGTTGAAGAAGCCCGCCGCCAACGGGCAGGAGAAGAAGAACGACGTGAAGAAGGCGAACGGCCAGGACAAGAAGAAGTCGGGGACCGCCTCGCGATCGAAGAAGTGAGTCGTAGACGTCAACGTGGCCGGTGTAATCAGTCGGCCACGGCCACGGCCACGGCCACGACCTTCGGCGGCGGACGTGGATTGCGAATTACTTCCGCTTCTTGCGCCAGAAGCCGCTGCGTTCGCTCGGCGGCTCGACCTGGTCGCCGCCGGCACCGGCATAGGCGCGCAGCGCCGCTTCCTGCTCGGTGGAGATCGCTTTGGGCACGACCAGCCGGAGGTGGGCGATGAGGTCGCCGGCGCCGCGGCCCTGCAGGCGCGGCAGGCCCTTGCCCCGCAGCACGATGGTCTCGCCCGGCTGCGTGCCGGGCGCCACGTTCAATTCGACATCGCCGTCGAGCGAGGGCGCCTTCAAGGTGGCACCCAGGGCCGCCTGCGGGAACGACAGCGAAACGACGGTGTGCAGGTCGGCGCCGTCGCGCTCGAAGCGCGGGTCGGCGTCCACATGCAGGCTGACGTAGAGATGGCCCGCTTGGCCGCCGCCCGGAGCGGCTTCGCCCCGCCCGGACAGGCGCAGGGTCGCCCCGTCCTCGACGCCCGCGGGAATGTTCACTTGCAGATTCTCCTCGGAGGCGACGAGCCCGCTGCCCCGGCACGGCTCGCACGGCTTGCGCACGATGGTGCCCTCGCCGCGGCAAATGGGGCACACGGTCTGGATCATCAGGAAGCCCTGCCGATGCATGACCTGGCCGTGGCCACCGCACTGTTGGCAGCGCTCGCGCCCACTACCCGCCGCCGCGCCCGAGCCGCCACAGTCCTTGCACGTAATGCGCCGGCGAAGCTTGACTTCTTTGCTCACGCCGCTCGACACCTCGGCCAGCGTCAGGTCCACGCGGGTTTCGAGGTCGGCCCCCCGCGCCTGCGCGCGCCCGCCGCCGAACCCGCCAAAGCCGCCGAACCCGCCGAAGAGATCGCCGAAGATGTCGCCAAAGGCGGAGAAGATGTCGCCGACATTGGAGAAGCCGGTCCCGAAGCCGGTGCCGCGCGGTCCTTCGTGACCGAAGCGGTCGTAGAGCCCGCGTTTCTCCGGGTCGGAGAGCACCTGGTAGGCCTCCGACGCCTCCTTGAAGCGTGCCTCGGCCTCCTTGTCGCCGGGATTGCGATCAGGGTGCAGCTCGAGAGCGAGCTTGCGGTAGGAGCGCTTGAGCTCGGATGCGTCGGCATCGCGGCCGACGCCCAGGACTTCATAGTAGTCTCGCTTTTCACTCACGGCGGAAGACCCGTAGGGTACCCGAAATTCTGCCAGCTTTCAGCTTGCTTGCAGCCCACACCTCGATCTTCAATACTGCCTCCGTGCCCGCGAAATTGCCCGACGATCCCCTGCCCTGGGAGTGCCTCGACCAGACCTACCTCTTCCGCCGGCCGCCCTGGCTGGTCCTGCGCCACCAGCGCTTTCGCCTGCCCACCGGCCGCGAGATCGCCGACTACTGGATTTCCGAGTTTCCGCCCTGGGTAAACGTCGTCGCCGTTACCCGGCACGACGAGCTCGTGTTCGTCCGCCAGTACCGGCCCGGACTGGGCGCGGTCCACTACGAAATCCCGGCCGGGGTGGTCGACGAGGGCGAGGACCTCGAGGCCGCCGGCCGTCGCGAGCTGCGCGAGGAAACCGGCTTCGGCGGCGGCCACTGGTCTCTCCTCACACGCCTGTCGGCCAATCCGGCGCTGCAGAACAACTGGACCACGACCTTCCTGGCCGAAGGGGTTGAGCGGGTCGCGGAGCCGGCGCCCGAGACAACCGAGGATCTGCGCGTCCACCTGATCAAGGTCGGCGACGCCGCCCGGCTCATCGACGAGGGCGAGATGATCCAGGCGCTGCACGCCGCTCCGCTCCTGCGCTACCTGCTCGGCCGCTCGGGCGGCAGATAGGTCAGGTCATCTCAGATTCTGGGCGCCTGGAAACGCAGCAGGTCGGCGTACGCGGCGATGCGGCCGCGGATTTGCCCCTGGTCGAGAACCCGGAAGCGATCCAGGCTGAAGTCCTCCACGCAGAACGAGGCCAGCACCGTGCCCGCTACCAGGGCCGAGCGCACCCCATCCGGCGAGGTGTCTCCCGCGGCCGCCAAGCAGCCCATGAAGCCACCGGCGAAGGAATCGCCGGCGCCCGTTGGGTCCACCACGTTGTCGAGGGGAAAGGCCGGCGCCGCGAAGACGTCGCCGCCCTGAAAGAGCAATGCGCCGGCATCGCCACGCTTGATGACCACCGCCTGGGGACCCATCGCCGAAATCGCCCGGGCCGCGGCTGGCAGGCTGGATTCCCCGGAAAGCTGGCGCGCCTCCTCGTCGTTGAGCAGGAGCATATGCACGCGTTCGAGCACGCGCAGCAGATCCGCTCGCTTGCCCCCGATCCAGAAGTTCATGGTGTCACACGCGGAAAAGCGCGGCTTCTGCACCTGCGCAAGGACGCCGAGCTGGAGCGCTGGATCGATGTTGGCCAGAAATACGAAGGGCGTTTCCGTCCAGGCGGACGGCAGCTTGGGCTTGAAGGTCTCGAAGACGTTGAGCTGCGTATCGAGCGTAGTGCGCGTGTTGAAATCCGCGGCATACCGGCCGGCCCAGCGAAAAGTGCGGCCCGGCGTGTGTTCCAGACCCCCCAAGTCGATGCCGCGGCTGCGCAGGAAATCCTCGTGGGCCGCCGGAAAGTCCGTGCCCACCACGCCGACCAGGCGCGTGGGGGTGAAGAACGAGGCCGCGCAACACGAGAAGCAAGCGGCGCCACCCAGAATCTCCTCGCGCCGGTCGCGGCTGGTCTCGACGGTGTCGAGCGCGACCGAGCCGACCACGAGCAACGCGGCCGAGGTGTTCTTCCCTGTCTTCACTTCCGTCATGGGACCTTCTGCTACCACGAACGGTGGCGGCCCGGCTACTTTCCCCAGCCGACGAAGATCTGCGTGAAGTACAGGATCGCGGTCCCGCCCTCATCGCGGCCAACAGCCACGCCGACCCCGACATGGGTGACGAGCGGGCTCAGGATGTTGTCGCGATGGCCAGGGCTACCCATGAACGCATGCTCGGCGTCGCCCGCCGACGTGGCGCTGCCGACGTTCTCCATGATCGCGGTGGGCGGCGGCTCGACCCCGGCTTTGCGGACACGGTCGACCACGCTGCCCGTGCGGGGAGAGACGTGCGCGACCTCGCCGGTCTCGGCCATTTCACGGCTGTAGCGGCGCGCGGCCGCCGCCAGGCGCGCGTCGCGCACGAAGGTGGACAAACCGGCTTGTCCGCGGTCGCGATCCATCAGCTCGAGAAGCTGCCGCTCGATGGCCTCCGGATCCAGCGTGGACGAGGCGAGCGGCGCCGCGACGGTGAAGGTCGTGGGTCCCGCGACTCCGCAATAAACGGGGAAGTTGGCCAGTACCCGCGGACCGCGTTCGTCCTGCGCGATGATCTCGACCTGGTAGGCACCGTTGCCCCGGTCGCAGTCGAGACGGGCCGTATGGCCGTCGCGGTGAGACGTGGCCTCTTGCCGCACCACGGTGCCCCGCGGCGGCGTGACCAGGACTTCCGGCCTGTGGAACGCGGCCCGCAGGCGGAAGGCGAGCGTGGCGTGCGCCCCGGGCGCGAGCGTGCGCGGCACGGGCTCGAGGTCGAGGTGCTTCTCCTGGAAGATGATGGCCGCGCTCCACCTCCCGGCCGTGCGCTCGACGCCAATCCCCACCCTCCGCCAATCCGGCGCGGCCTTCGCGCCCGCGAAATTCGACCGCATGGCGGCAAGCGCGGTGGTCTCGGCGCCGTCGTCACCACAGTGCAGGAAGAGATTGGGCTCGGGAGCCACCACCCCGTAGTGCCAGAGCAGAAAGCCAACCGCCTCGGGGGCTGGCACCCGACAACCTCCCGCCGCCCGGACGATGTCGCGGGCCACGCGGTCGAGCCGCCCGTCGCGGACCAGGGGAACCTGCCCGCGTTTCCGCCGGCCGCTGTCGATCTCGGAGGCGATCTGCCCGCCCAGAGCGTCTCCCGCCACCGCAGCTTCCACCTGCGTGGCGTAGAGCTCGGCCGCCGGCCCCGAGGGCGACATCACGGCGGGCGGTGCCGGTGCCATGCCGGCCCCGCCCACCGCCACTTGGCGCGCAACACTCCCGGCGCAAGAGAGATGGCCATAGAAGGCACAGAGCAGGCAGAGAGCACAGAGCCCGGATACGAAAGGGTACCCGGCTCTTGGATGCGAACCCTCTCTGTGCCCTCTTCTACCTCTGTGCTCTCTATGGCTCATCCTGCTCGCTGCTCGCCTATCATGGTCGCGCGTTATTCTAGGACGATCGAGAAAGGCCGCCTGGCAATTGCCCGGCGGCCTTCATCGCTGCTCCTGGCAGAGTAGGAGCCGCGAAAAGATAACTTGTGCAAAGAGCGCGGCCGAGGCGCCCGGATGGCAAGGAGCGAGCATACCCGTCGGTATGTGAGCGACGAGCGACGAAGCCAGCCGGGATGGATCGGCCGCGCACCTGCTAGAGTTATCTTTGAGCGGCGACTTACTTCGCCTCGTCCTTCTTGGCAGGCTGCTTTGCGACCGCGGGCTTCTTCTCACCCTTGGCAGGCGTCTGCACCGTGGCCTTCTCGTCCTTGGCCGCCTTGCCCTTGCCAGCCTTCGCGTCCTTGGTCGCCTTCTCGTCCTTGCCGGCCTTCGCGTCCTTGGCCGCTTTCTCGTCCACCGCGGCCTTGGGCGGAGGCACTTCGCCCTTCTCGTCGCCGAACACGATCTCGCCGAAGCGATCGAGCTTGTGGAAGTCACCCACCAGTGGGGGGCTCCAGGCGGCCGCAAGCTGTCCCTTGTCCTTGGGCGAGTCCATGCGGTACATGTTCATGCGCCACATGTCGCCAACCGCTGGCGGCACCTTCACGCCCGGCTTGTCGAGTCCGTTCGCGTCGGCGAGCGGCAACGCCATCTCGACGGTCCAGCTCTTGTCCTGGTCCTCGCGCTTGTTGAGCGTGCCGTCGACCTTGACCGCGGCCTTGAGCTTCGAGTTCCAGTCGAACGGCTTGCGCTTCGGGTCGATGCTGTCCTCGTACTTGCGGTAGGTCGGCAGGTAGGTGTCGAAGATGGTGCCGTTCGGCGCGACCTGCAGCTCGATGTAGCCTTTGCCATCGCCGTTGGCGTCGATCATCACCTCGACCGCTTCCTGCGTCCACAGCTTGTCATCGCGCTTGGTCAGCGTGGACCATACGTCGGTGTCCGCATTCTCGAAGGCGACGTAGAGGTTCTGGCTATCCCACAAGAGCTTGGCCTCGGTGGCCATGGGGGCGGGATTGCCCGTCATGGTGTCCACGAAGGGCCCGGTCGATGGCGCGGCCTTCCACGCCGACTCGTCGAGCTTGCCATCGATCTTGATGGGCTTGGTCGTCTTGGTGACGACATAGCGCTTGAGCGGCGGCGGCGCCTTCACGTTCATGGGGACGCTGCCACAGAACACGCGGTTGTCGTCCTTGTTGGAGCCGGACTTGATCGCCATGCGTTCCTGGCCTTTGTAGAGGCCGGTGTAGACCTCGAGGTGATCGTAGTTCCAGCCAGCCGGCGGACGGAAGCTGTGCTGGTCGCGAATGATCTGCCCCGCCTTCCACTTCGCCGCCGGGTACTTACCACTCACCGGCGTGTGGTCCACGTTGGCGAAGCCCTGCTTGTTGGTGCCGCTGATGTGGGTGAACATCTTCCAGCCTTCGCCGGGCGCCACGTTCACCTTCCAGTAGTGCGTCACCCTGACGTCCTTGCCGGCCTCCACTGGGTTCGGACTGACGTCCATCCCCAGATAGGTCACCTTGCCGTCCAGATCCGCGTTCACCACGAACTGGGGCGTGGGGGCCGTCGCAAGGATGTTCTTCGCAATGAACTCCTCGTCCTCCTTGGTGAGCTTGTCTTCGCCCTGTTCCACGCAACCGGCGGCGAAGCCGAGAAGCCCGGCTAGATACAGCCCCACGATGGAAAACTTGCTCGAAACCCTGACATCAACTCGTGACATGGATGATTTCCCTTTCCCGGCCAGCCCGCACAGACGCTGCTGGCAGGCAGCGACGGCGTTTCTACTCAAGCTGGGCGGGATTTGCAATTACAGTAATGGGGACCCCCAAGGGGTCCCCAAACCTCCCCGCGCTGGTACGCGTCCGAGCAAAGCTCGGCCGCTCCCCACGCGCTGTAATGGGAACCCTAAAAGCGTGCCCCCCAAGCGTGTCCCCTCCGACGGTCCGCGCCCGGGCTAAGCCCGGCTCCGCCTACGTCATCGCCCCCACACGGGGCACCGGCCCTCCCCCGACGGGCTTAGCGCTTACGCTGGGCGACCACGCGCACCCGGGGCGCTTCGCCGATCTCGTTGATCAGAACGGGCGCGCCGTCGGCGAGGTCGCCGTCGCCAAACGCGTCGGCCGCCGCCTTGAGCGCGAGATCGAGGGAGTTGTGGACCCCGACCAACCTCCGCCCGCACACGACGGCGAACTTGCCGCTGTGCTCGTCCAGGAGCTCCTGCTTGCAACTATCGAAAAACGCGGTTTCTTCGGTTGCGGGAAGCATGCCCCAGGGTCGGATATCACGGGCCAGTCGTCAAAAAAACTACCACGCGGCGCGCCGCGAGCGGCCTGGACACGGGGCCTAGAGCTTGTTGAGCCCGGCCAAAGGATCGTTGTCCAGCTTCTTCTTCTTGGCGATGTTCGGCACGTCGGCGGACTTCGGAGCGTCGGGCTCGGCCTGAGCGGCGCGACGAGCGGGTCGAGACGCGGCGACCTTGTGGCTTGGCGCGCGCGCGGCCACCTTCGCCGCCGCCGGCTTCTCCTGCTTCTTCTCCTCCACCGCAGGCGCGCTCGGCGCGGCTGCGGCGGGCGCCGCTGGCGCCATCGCCATCGCTGCCTTCAGCTTGTCCTCGCACTGGCGCAGGTTGTTTCGCGACTGCAGCTCACCCTTGACCGTCGTTTCCGAGGCCTGGATACGCGTTTCCTCGGCCCGCTTGATCACGGCGTCCTTGGCCGCGATCACGGCCTGCGTATCGTTCTGCAGCTTCACGTAACCAGCCCCGCCCGCGCCGATGAGCACGACGGCCACGAAGACGGCGGCCTTGACCGAGGTCTTGGTCTGAATAATCGGTGGCGGCTGCATGCGAGCCATGTCGTATCCCGGCCCGGATACGGAAAAAGCGCCCGCGAATCCGGCACCCGCCTGTGCTGCGGGGGCATTCTGGAATGGCGCATGCTGCGCTTGCGCAAAGGACGACACCGACGCCGGCGGCGGCGTCATCTGGTCCGACGCGGGATCGACCGCCAGCGCGGCCGCACGGCCCGCCCCGACCACGGCGCGCGATTGGGTCTGCCGGGTGATCCTCTCGTGCTTGAGCTTCCGCAGTTCATTGAGCGACGTGACTACGGAATCCTCGTTCTCCATCATGCGCCATTCTCCTTCGCGCGAAGTCTTGCGGACTTGGATCCTTGGTCGGGCCTTTCCTAAGCTCTCATCGACGCTGGGCGGGCGTTCCCAGGTAATACCCGCGACCCTGCGAGCGTACGTATATGTACACCTTACCATCGATTCCATCAGACTCCAGCCCCCAAAAGCGCGTCCAGCCGCCCCGCGGGGTAGTGTCAGAGGGGAGCCTGCTTGGGAACGCGGCCGAGCTCGCTCAGGCCGCGCAGCAGGCCAAACCAGATGGGCAGGCAAAGCAGGATGAACGGCCAGTTGTCCTGATTCGCGCCCGGCAGCATCTTGCAAAGGATGCCCGCAAGTGAGCCGGCGGCGAGGGAAAGCACGAGAGCGCGCGCCCTCCGCGTGGCCCGGGGCCGCCCCAGGGCAACGCCAATCCCATACCCAAACAGAACGGTCGCCCAGGGGGCGAACTGCAAGATGTTGGCGTTGGCGTAGGCAATCCGGTGGTCGGTGCAAGTCCACAACAAGAGCATGATGAGTCCCAAAAGCCCGAAGCTCCCGCCCACCCCGGAAACCGCGCAGCCGAGGATGACCCTGGCCGCGACGATACGCCTCGCCAGGCGGCCGAGGAGGGCCAGCGCCGCTCCCAGCGCGAGCCCGAGCAGGAGGAAGTAGACGCCCCAGCTCGGCGGCGCCGCTGGCTTCTCCGGCCGCCGGGCCTGATGCATGACCCGCTCCGCTTTCACCAGGTTCTTCTCGCCAGTGCCATCGGGCACCCGCACCGACCGCAGGAGGTCGGCCAACCGCTCGGGCAGGAAGGCTTCTTCCCAGCGGTTGATGGGCACATCCGCCGCGCGACCGAGGCCGAGGTAGATGCCGACGTATTCGGGCCAGAGATCCGCGACCATGCGCAGAGCGTCGGAGCGGAAGGTCCCGGTGGCGGCCACTTGTCCCGCCTTGCGCACCCCGCCCTCGACGACGCGGTCGACGGCGTCCCTAACCCGCGTCGAGCAGTTGTCGCGGAAGTAGTCGTAGAGGTACTCCCGGTTCTCGGGCCGTGCGTTCTCACGCAGGGCCCGCCACAGCGCCCATTTTTGTCCCGCGCTCAAGTCCAGCTCCTGCGCCAGAATCGACCGGTTGGCCGCGGCGTAGGACTCCAGGACGTCCTCCATGGACGACACGGAAAGCCAGTACTTGAATCTCCCGCGCAAGAACTTCGGGATGAGGGCCGGGGAGTCGAAGGCGAAGGTCCCGAAGTTGTAAGCCCAGCCCTGCGAGTTCGTGGCCTGCACAAGGATGGCGTTGTGCCCGAACTTGAAGAACGGGTGATCGCCCGGTCCGAAGGTCAGGACCGAGACGGTCAGGTCGTCGCCCGGCTCGGCGCGGACCGGCGCTGCGACGGCGGTGATGGCAAGAAAGACGGCCACCGTCGCGGCGAAACGCGGGACGAGAAGATTCGACGAATTCACTTGGCCTCGACCTTGGTGATTGGAACGATTTCGACCTCGTAGAGATGCGGCCACAGTTTACCCGTGACGAGAAGGTGGCCGGTGCTGGCCATGTCGGCGATGCCGTTGAGCACGTCCGCCCCGGCGCTCTCCGAGGGGTCGAGCAATCCGGAGGCGTCGATCCAGCCGGTCACCTCTCCGGTTCTGGCGTCAATGCGCGCGATGTGGTTGTCTTGCCAGACGTTGGCGTAGAGCACGGGTCCCGCGCATTCGAGCTCGTTGAGGTTGGCGAGCGGCTGTCCCGCCAGCCGAACGCGTAGCTCGCCCTCCTTGGCGAAGGTACTGGGGTTTCGCAAAGCGAGCTGGTCGCTGCCATCGCTCATGACCAGACGGCGGCCATCGAAGCACAGCCCCCAGCCCTCGCCGTCGTAGGCAAACTCCGTCTGCTTGTGTAAGGTTTCCAGATCCCAGACCAGCACCTTCTGGTTCTTCCAGGTGAGCTGAAACAGGCGCTGGCCAACCCGCGCCAGTCCCTCGCCGAAGAGCTCGGCGGGCAGATTCGACACCTGTTCCACCTGACCGCTGGCCAGATCCACGCGGCGGACCGAAGAGCGGGCGAAGAGGCCCGTGCTTTCGTACAGCTTGCCGTCGAGAAAGAGCAATCCCTGGGTGAATGCCCGCGCGTCGTGCGGGAAGGTGCGCACGACCTTGAGACGGAAATTGGCGGGCGATGGCGGCCGTCCCGTGGGCTTGGCACAGACGCTGGCAGCCGCCATCATCCAGATGGCGGCGGCCAGGCGCAAGGCGCGCGAGCAGGCCCGCTGGGATCGTAACAACATGGCTTGCATCATAGCCGACAGACGCGGGCCGAGTTAGAAGGTAACGGAAAGCGCGAGCGCCTGGCGCAACCGGCGGAGAAACTCGGCGCGCGAGATCTCGCGAGCGCCCAGGTTCGCCAAGTGCGGATTCATGACCTGCGCATCGAGGAGGGCGAAGCCACGGTCGCGCAGGTGCGAAATCAAGTGACCCAGAGCGGCCTTCGAGGCGTCATCGCGTCTCCGGAACATGGACTCGCCACCAAAAAATCCCCCCATCGAGACACCGTAGAGCCCCCCCACCGCTTCCCCGCCCTCGTAGACCTCCACGCTATGGGCCTTGCCCCGCCGGTGAAGCTCGCAGTACGCGGCGACGAAATCCGCGGTGATCCAAGTTTCGGGCCGGTCAGCGGTTGGCTCCGCGCATCGCCGGATGGTCCCCTCGAAATCCCGGTCGATGTGGAAGGTCCAGTCGGACTGACGGATCCGCTTGCGCAGGCTACGCGACTGACGAAATGCGCCCAGCTCGAAGATCGCCCGAGGGTCGGGGCACCACCAGGTGACCGCGGGCTCGGAAGACCAGGGAAAGACACCCATCTGATAGGCCTCTTCCAGCACATCTGGATGCAGCGTTCCCCCCACCGCGACGAGACCATCGTCGGCCGATGCCAGATTGCGCCGCATTTCGTCGACAATCGCACTTTTGGGAGGTTGGATTCGAGGCATTGGGGTCTCCCATGCATCGCGCCACCACTTGGCGCAAGGGTCAGCGGCAGCACACGCCCACCCAGGTAACAAAATGTTTTACTTTTGTAGCGTTTTCGGTAGTATGCCGCGCCAAAGCGGTTCAGCAGCGAACAAACCAGGAGAGAAGCTATGATGAAGAAGCTTGCAGTTACACTTTTTGCACTTTCGCTTACGGCACTCGGTTGCGGCAGCGATAGCGGAACGAAGACCGACGCGGCCCCGAAGCTCGACACCCCGCCCGGCGTCGAGGTTGCACTCACGCCGGACGTGCCGGTGACCCCGGGTCCCGAAGCAGGCCCCGAAGCTCAGCTGGACAACGCTTCCGCGCCGATCGACGTGGCCATCGATCAGGTCAAGCCGACCGACGTGGCCATTGACCAGGCGACTCCGATTGACGTGGCAACTCCGATCGACGGCGCCGCGGACACGCGTATCGATGGTGGTGCGGTCGACGTGCAGCCGAGCGAGGCGGGGCGGGCCATTGACGGTGGCGTGGACGGCGGCTCGGTTGGCTGAGCGCGTCTAGCTCGCCTGTCGAACGTCAGCAAGAAGGCGGTTCCCCTCGGGGAGCCGCCTTTCTTTTGGGACGGTTTTTGTCGCTGCTGTCCTGGTTTTTTACCTGGCTGGACAAAAACTGTCGTGAGCGGCCGGCCGCTTCTGTGGATCGAGGCTGGCTTTCCTGAATTGATTCAAGCTATTTGGGAACCCACCGATTTGAGGGGTAGGATGGCACATAGCCTGCATCTGTCCCGGAAGGGGGTAACCATGCGACGTCGAACGGCTCTCGGCTTCACTCTGGTTGAACTGATGATTGTCGTTGGCATCATCGGTATCCTAGCGGCCGTCGCGATACCCGCATTCACGCGGTACGTACGGAAGTCGCGCACCACCGAGGCGGCCGGCCACCTGAACAAGATGTGGGCAGGCTCGACGACCTATTACATGAGCGACTTTACGACCATCATTGGATCTCAGGCGGTTGCCAAGCCGAAGCAATTCCCGGGGCCTGCGGCAGCGTACGAGCGGTCCTCCGCGGACTGCTGTGCCCTGACGGGTGGGCGGTGTCCCGGTGGAAGCCCAGTCTGGGCTACCGACGGGGTCTGGGTGGCGCTCAAATTCGCACTCGCCGATCCCCACAGCTACGTACCGGGGTACCAGGGCGCGAATACTGGCAGCGATTCCAAATTCACGGCCTCCGCCTTCGGAAACCTGAACTGTAACTCCATACTCTCCGAATTCAGACGCGACGGGTACATCACAACGGCCGGCGACGTGGCGGGGCAGACCCAGCCCATCGTTATCAACGAGTTGGAGTAGCCGCCCTCCCTGACGTCCCGCCCAGCGTTGCGGCTGGCTTGCGTTCCCCGGAAGGCCGAGGTATCTGACCCTGGCAATCGGTGGAATGCATGCCTTCCGACCCGCCCGTTACCGCAACCCTGCTCGTCAACTGCCACGACCGGACCGGACTCGTGGCCGCCTTGTCGACCTTCGTTTTCAGCCATGGCGGCAACATCCTGGATGCCGACCAGCACGCCGAGCGCGCCAGCGGCGAGTTCTTCATGCGCCTGGTATGGGATCTCGCGGGCTTCGACCTCGGCCGCGAAGCCATCCAATCGGAGATGGCCGAGCTGGCGCGGCGATTCAGCCTCCGCTGGGAGCTGACGTTCTCGGACCACGTTCCCCGTGTGGTCGTCTTCGCGAGCAAGGCATCCCACTGCCTCTATGACCTCTTGCTCTGCCAGCAGATCGGCGACCTGGGTGGAACGATCGTGGCCGTGCTCTCGAACCACGACGTCCTCGCCGACGTGTGCCAGCACTTCGACGTCCCTTTTGCGGTCATCCCCGTCGAGCCCAACGGTAAGCGCAAAGCCGAGCAGGAGCAGCTCGCGCGGCTCGCTTCGCTTGGCGCCGATGTGGTCGTGCTCGCCCGCTACATGCAGATCCTATCAGCGGAGTTCGTCGAGCGCTGGCCGAACCGCATCATCAATATCCACCACTCGTTTCTGCCGGCGTTCGCCGGCGCCCGCCCCTACCATCAGGCCAAAGAGCGCGGCGTGAAGATCATCGGCGCCACCGCCCACTACGTCACCGCCGACTTGGACCAAGGCCCCATCATCGAGCAAAACGTCCGTCGCGTTTCGCACCGGGATGAGGTCGACGATCTGATGCGAGCAGGGCGCGACCTGGAACGCGAAGTCCTCACCCGGGCCGTCCGCCTGCACCTGCAGCGCAGGGTGCTCGTGTCCGGCAACCGGACCATCGTTTTCGGCTGACGGGTCCACCGCCCTGTTGACTGGCGGCCTCCCGCGACGGAAAATCCCGCCGTTGAGGTTGTAGCTGACTACCTGCCTGGTGGAAGGAGACGACGATGAAGATCCTATGGGCCGCACTTGCACTGCTCGTTGCCACGAATGCTGCTCCCGTGTTCGCCAAAGGTGGCGCGGGCGACAAGGGCGCCAAGAAGGGGGCGTCAACCCCGGCCGCCGATCCGAACACCGCCGTGGCGAAGGCCCATGGTGGCAAGGTTTGGTTCCTCGCGGGAACGTCGCCGGGTGCGGAGGGAGTGGAACTCTCCAAGTGGCTGTCCAGCCATGCGTCTGTCGGCGAGGTGAGCCAGAAGCCCAACGAGGAACGCTGGCCCATCAACTACCTGGCCGTGTTCAAGAAGCCGCCGGCCAAGGGCCCGATGACCATCGAGTTCGTGGACAAGAAAGAGCCGAGCACGCTGGTGGCCCAGGACGCGTCGCAGACCCCGGGCGGGGCACTGGTGTTCCAAGAGCCGTACGACCTCGACGCCAACAACGGCTTCAACAAGGGCCACACCTACATCATGAAGGTGGGCCAGCTCATCAAGGGCAGGTTCGTCACCTACGCCACC
>Ga0182019_10000981_pt1 | contig 14311 bp, 14 predicted proteins | sample 812E2MmetaG_FD_120483 | JGI IMG/M metagenome (GOLD analysis project Ga0182019, IMG submission 120483) | Permafrost microbial communities from Stordalen Mire, Sweden - 812E2M metaG | ecosystem: Environmental > Terrestrial > Soil > Wetlands > Permafrost | place: Sweden: Stordalen | collected...
CCGCTCTTCCACAGTGATGCACACATTCCCGTCAGGCACACATTCATGGTGATGCACACATTCGTGAATCTTCCCGCAGCCTGCCAGGGCCATTTACTTCGCGCGAGATTTTGGCGGCTTCCTGGGCGCCGATCTTGAGGGGCGCCGCGCTCCTGGCACCTTCCCAATTCTTGGATCCCCGGCGAGAACGAGTTCGCAGGCCCGCAGCGCTGCTTCCTCGAAATCCTGCGCGCCGGCTGGAAGGACCTGCCAGCCAGTCACTTTCTTCCCCAAAACCTGGATGGATCGCATATTGGGAAATTCCTGGCGCAGGCTTTCGTGGTGCTCTTCGGTGGTGGCGAGCCAAACGCCGTTATCCGCCGTGTGATTCGGTTTGTCGCGGAGAATGAGGACAATCTTCTCCCGAACCTTGTCGTGAACCTGGTCGTGAAGCTTGTCCCGAACATAGATGGCGAGGCAGCCGAACATGGAACGGGTCCTCGGCGACAGGGAAGCGATCGCGTCGAGCACGAATTCATGGGGGACGGGCTTGCGCTGCTTGACCAAGAGGGTGTCGTCCAGCGGGAGGAAGACCGTGTTGCGACGGGGCTTCGGCATATGAGGGGCGAATCGCGTTCCGTTTACTTCAACAAAAACTGACTGTATATCAATGATCGGCCACGTGGCGAATCGTCAGCAACAGGAAGCTGATCCACTGCGGAAGTTCGAAATGAAGTTCGAAGGGGCTGCCGTCTCGCTGCCGGAAGTTGTAAGGTACTCGCCCAAGAATCAAATCTCAGTGGGGGATGGAGTGAAGATCAGCCGTCATCTGTTTTCTTGTCCACGAGAACAAGAGTCCAGGGCAACAGCCTCCCGATCTGCGGAAAAAGGGAAAGGTCTAACATCCAACTTCCGTTAGAATCCCCCCGTGTCTGTTCGACTGCAGATCGAAGCGGTGCGGGGCTCTGCCCGCGTTGGCAAGCTCATTACTCCTCATGGAGATGTGGAGACGCCTGTGTTTATGCCGGTTGGGACGCTGGCTTCGGTCAAGGGCGTGTCGCAGGACGTGCTGGAAGAACTTGGCGTCGAGATTCTGCTCAGCAATACCTACCATCTTTTTCTGCGGCCTGGGGTGGAGACGGTTCGGCGGATGGGCGGGCTGCATCGGTTCATGTCGTGGGATCGGGCGATTCTCACCGACTCGGGCGGGTTTCAGGTTTTCAGTCTGAACGAGCTGCGCAAGGTCAGCGAAGAAGGGGTGGCGTTCCGCTCGCACCTGGATGGATCCTCGCACTTTCTTAGTCCTGAAAAAGCCATGGAGATCCAGATTGGGCTGGGGGCGGACATCATCATGGCGTTCGACGAATGTACGGAGTATCCGGCGGACGGCGCGCGGGCGCGGGGTTCGATGGAGCTAACGCTGCGCTGGGCCGCGCGCTGCAAGCAATACTTTGAAGAGCACAAGCGTGAAGTGCCTTGGGCGACCACCCGGCGTCCATCCGCTGTGAGCGAGGAAAAGCCGGTCCTTCGCTACGCTCATGATGACCATGGTGGGGAAGGGCATTCTCAAACCCAGGCTTTGTTTGGCATTGTGCAGGGGGGGATGAACGCGGAGCTTCGGCGCGAATCTGCTGGCCGGACTATTGACATCGGTTTTCCCGGTTATGCCATTGGCGGGCTTAGTGTCGGCGAACCGCGAGAACTTACTCGCGATATTGTTGAATCCACGCTGGAGCATCTTCCGTCTGATCGGCCGCGCTATTTGATGGGAGTGGGGACTCCCGAAGAGATTGCGCAGTACGCGCAGGCGGGGGTGGACATGATGGATTGCGTGCTTCCTACACGGGCGGCGCGCCATGGACTGCTGTTCACTTCCGAAGGTAAGGTATCGATCAAGCAGGCGCGCTACGCGCAGGACGACAGCGCGCTTGATCCCGCCTGCGACTGCCGTGTTTGCCAGCGTTATTCACGGGCCTATCTGCGGCATCTTTTCGCCTCGAACGAACTGCTGGCCCAGATTTTGAATACGGTGCACAACCTGCACTTTTACCTGGCTACCATGCGGACGGTTCGGGCGTGGATTCGGGCAGGGCACGCGCCTGCCGCCGGCCTTTCACGGATGTAAATTCGGTGTGGCGTCCTTGACACGTTGCGAGCGGTCCGGCATTCTATTGGACTTAGGGATAAGGTCCGTTTCTTTCTGTGCCGTTCCGATCGCTACCGGGACGCGGAATGGCTGGTTCCAGGCTTGTAGTTTGTAGGGTCTCCGGCCATAGAAGAAAAGAATTCCCGCAATTACGCAGCGAAAGCAGCAAACTTGTGCCGAGTTTCGCTCGGCCAGCCCAAAGCGGGGCTTCAGACGGGCGCGGTTGGAAGCAGGTATTTTGTTACCTATTCCGTTATAAGGGATCGACTTGGCAGTGGAGATCATAATGTCTGGTGTGGCATCGGGTATGACGAGCGGATTGGCGGTTTGGTTGCAGCTACCCGGGGGCACGAGTCTGCTCGGGCTGGCGCCACTGCTGTTCATCTTTGCCATTTTTTATTTTCTGCTGATTATGCCGCAGCAGCGGAAGCAGAAGAAGTGGCAGCTCATGCTAAGCGAGTTGAAAAATGGGGACAGGATTGTAACCAGCGGCGGCCTGCGCGGGACGATCATCAGCCTCAAGGACGATGCGTTGGTTTTGCGCGTGCCGCCCGACAATCTGAAGCTCGAAATCAGCCGCGCATCGGTGGTCTCGGTGACGACGGCGGAAGAAGGAAAGTAGCCGCTGGTCGATAGTCGTTGGTCGCTCGCGAACCGACTCTGGTTTTCGCCAACGACTAACGGCCAAAGACTGTCGATGGTTTTTCATGAATAAGAACCTTAGTTGGAAGTTGGTCGTCATCGTCGGGATACTGCTGGTCTTTTTGTTCGGCATCTTCGGTGTTCCGAAGGATTGGTCGGGCAAGGGAGTGCTGGCTGCGATCACCGACCGCATTCATTTGGGCCTTGATCTGCGCGGCGGGACGCACCTGATTCTTCAGGTGCAGGTTAACGATGCGGTCAGTGTGGACTCCGACAACGCGCTGGCGCGGCTCAAGGAAGACTTGCGGGCGCACAAGATCAATTATGCCGACATCACGAAGCCGGATCCGATAAACCATCCTGAAATGGTCGTGGTCAAGGGCGTCCCTCCGGATCAGACCAGCGAGTTCAAGAGCATTATTTCCGACCGGTTGCCAGAGTACGATGCCAGCTCGGGGGCGGAAAACTCCTGGACGGTTTCGATGAAGGCCCAGAATCTCGCCGACTTGAAGAATCGCGCGGTTTCCCAGGCGATCGAGACCATCCGCAATCGAATTGACCAGCTGGGCGTTAGCGAGCCGGTCATTCAGGAGCATGGGCTCGGGCAGTACCAGATTCTTGTGCAGCTTCCGGGCGTGGACGATCCGGCGCGGGTGAAGGAAATTATGCAGTCCACGGCGATGCTTGAAATCAAGCAATCGCTGGGTGGGCCCTATTCCAGCGAGCAGTCAGCTTTACAGGAGCACGGCGGCGTGCTGCCTCCGGACGCTGTCTTGATGGCCGGCAAGAGCATTGGCTCGCGCAATACCGAAGGCGGCGAAGCCTGGTATCTGATCTCCCGGGCTTCGGCCGTGACGGGGCGCGATCTTCGGACAGCGGAACCGTCGACCGACGAAAATGGCCAGCCGGCAGTCCGCTTTATTCTTACGTCCGAGGGCGGGCGCAAGTTCTACTCCTTCACTTCTGCTCACGTGGGCGACAACCTGGCGGTGGTTCTCGACAATAAAGTGCAGGAAGTCGCAGTGATCAAAGATTCCATTCGTGAAACCGGCGTCATCAACGGGCGGTTTACTCAGCAAGAGACTCAGGACCTTTCGATGACGCTGCGTTCCGGTGCTTTGCCAGCGGGCATCAAGTATCTGGAAGAGCGCACGGTGGGGCCGTCGTTGGGCGCCGATTCGATTCGTTCGGGCGTTCAGGCGGCCATCGTCGGCATGCTCGCCGTCCTCATCTTCATGCTGATTTACTACCGCTGGGCGGGCGTGAATGCGGATATTGCGCTGATCCTGAACCTGGTCATTTTGCTTGGGTTCATGGGCTACTTTGGAGCGGTGCTGACGCTTCCGGGGATTGCCGGGGTTATTCTGACGGTGGGCATGGGCGTGGATTCGAACGTTCTGATATTCGAGCGCATACGGGAAGAACTGAGGAACGGCAAGACGCCGCCTTCGGCGGTGGAGCAGGGATTCAGCCATGCCTGGATCACCATCGTGGATACGCACGTTACCACCATTGTTTCGGCAGCGATCCTGTTTCTCTTTGGTACGGGGCCGGTAAAGGGTTTTGCGACGACGCTGGTATTTGGTCTGGCCGCAAACCTGTTTACCGCGGTGTTTGTATCGCGTGTGATTTTTGATTGGGTTTTAAGCCGCAAGCAGCGCGGTGAGGCATTGAGCATTTAGAAGGCGCTATTCGTTGTCGCGAGAGTCGTTCGCCTGGCGAAAGTTGAATAGCGAACGACGAACGACTGATTGTTGAAGGGATCGTAAGCAGCGTGGAATTTTTTAGAGACACAAACATCGATTTTCTCGGGAAAAAGTGGTACTTCCTTACCTTCTCGCTGATCTTCAGCGTGGCGGGACTGCTTTCCATGGCGTTCTGGCACCACATCCCGCTGGGTGTGGACTTCCGCGGTGGCACGATTGTCTATGTGAAGTACGCGCACACTCCCGATCCGGCCGCGATCCACTCGGAGATCGAGCGCGCAGGATTGAAGAATGCCCGCGTGCAAAGAATCGGGCAGGCCGCCAACAATGAAGTGCTGATCGCTCTCGACATCCAGGAGACCAGCGAGCAGGCTCTCGACAAGGGTAAGAACCAGATCATTCAAGCGCTCGAAAGGAACGCCACGGCGGGGAAGCAGGACCTCAACAACTCCAGCTCATTGACCATCGCGAATTATCTTTTGGAGAAGGATCCGCTGCACCTCGGCAGCGGCGGCGACGCCAACCCTCGCTATATAGCGATCGCTCAGGCCATGGTTGACTATCGTGACAAGACCAAGGGTGGCGTGCTCGGTTCCATTGATGAGCTGAAGAGTGCCGCCGATGCCGCGGCGGTCGCCTCGTTGCAGGACAATTTTTATGTTTCGGACTTTGGTATCCGCAACGTCGAGATTGTCGGGCCGCAGGTGGGGCAGCAACTCCGCAAGCAAGCCATCCTGGCCGCCCTGTATTCGCTGGCCGGAATGCTGGTCTACCTGGGGCTGCGCTTCGAATGGATCTACGGTGTGGCCGCGGTATTGACGGTTTTCCATGACACTCTGATTACGGTCGGCGCCTTCTCGCTGCTGAACTGGGAAATCTCCCTGACCGTGATCGCTGCGATTTTGACCCTGATTGGATACTCCAATAACGACACCATCGTCGTGTTTGACCGCATACGGGAGAACATCAAACTGCTGCGGCGGGACAAGCTGGCCGATATCGTCAACAAAAGTATTAATCAGACTTTAAGTCGAACCATCTTGACAGCGGGCCTGACTTTCCTTACCGTGCTTGCTCTGTTTCTTTTTGGCGGCGAGGTGTTGAAAGGGTTCAGCTTCGCGCTGGTGATCGGAATCCTGATCGGGACGTATTCCTCGATCGCGATTGCCGCTCCGATTCTGGTTGCGTACCAGGAATGGCGGGGCGAGCGCGGCAAGAAGCCGATTGCCATGCCGCTGCGGCCCGGCAGTGGCCCGACGCCGTCGAAGGAAAAAGTTAAGGCCTGAAATCGGGCCATGTGGCGTAGAATCTTGACCTGTCCGTAGAGGCAGGGATTTACAGACGCAATCGCCGAAAAGGCGGGAGCAAAGAGGATGCGGTCGGTGTCTAAGTTCTCGTACGGTCTGGTGTAGGAGAAGCCCATGTTTGAAGACAGCCTCATTGAGTCAGGTAACAAGCTCAGGACCAAGCGGTTGAGCACAACGATCATTTCCTTCCTGTTGCAGGTGGGGCTCATCGGGATACTGATCCTGATCCCGCTGATTTATACCGACGCTCTGCCGAAGACGCAGCTGATGACCTTTCTGGTAGCACCACCCCCGCCGCCCCCGCCGCCCCCCCCACCGGCAGCCGCTGTAGTTAAGGTGGTGAAGATACAGAGCGAAGTGATCAACGGGCAGTTGCGCACCCCGACCAAGATTCCAGACAAAGTGCAGATGATCAAAGAAGAGGAAGCCCCGCCGGATCTGGGCGCAGGCGGTGTCCCGGGCGGTGTCCCGGGCGGCATTCCCGGAGGTTCGGCGGGCGGTGTGATCGGTGGCATCATCAGTTCGACCCCGGTTGCCGTTCCCAAAGTCGCGACTCCGCAGCGCGTCCGGGTTTCGTCGGGCGTGTCGACGGGACTTTTGATCAAGAAGGTTACGCCCAATTATCCGCAGCTGGCAAAACAAGCCCGAATTCAGGGGTCGGTGGTGCTGCAGGCGGAAATCAGTAAAGAGGGCACGATTCAGAATTTGCAGCTGATCAGCGGGCACCCCATGCTGGCGCCAGCGGCGATCGAAGCCGTGAAACAATGGCGTTATAAGCCCTACCTGCTCAATGGCGAGCCGGTGGCCGTGGAGACCCAGGTGGTCGTGAATTTCAGCTTGTCTGGGGGCTAGACTCTCCGGGCCGGCTGGTGGCGGTTTGAATTTTGTGGCGGTTTAGGCCCTCCCCGTCCCACTTTTTCCCGAGACGGGAAGCTTGGGTGGTTTTGACGCCTGGGGCAATTCCGCCCACTTTGGTTTTCTTGCATCAAACGGTTCAGATCAGAAGGGCGGAGGAAGGCATGAGTTCCGCTGTCCAGCCCGTGAATGGGCATCTGATTTGGGAGATTTCGTGGCACCGTTAAAGCGATGCCCTGATACGAAGCTGCGCTATACGAAGATTTGGTTGGCGCAGCTCGAAGGGTTTTGGCAGTGGATAGCAGCGAGTTCGAAATAGTTCCGAGGAGGAGAAGCAACTCATGTTAGTGAATCTGGCAGCAGTCGCACTCTGTAATTTCCACCTTTTCGCCGCCTGGTTTTTTGACGACAGCGCGGTCGGTTGGGACCCGATTTCGCTCTGGAAGCAGATGGGTATTCTGGCGAAGGTCGTGGTTATCGTTCTGTTCATCATGTCGGGGTGGTCAATCGGCGTGATGATTGACCGCTGGATGGCTTTCAACGCCGCTCGCAATCAGTCTCGCTCGTTCGCTCCCGCAGTTGCCGGAGCGCTGCGCGAAGGCAAGATTGACGAAGCGATCAAAGTCGCCGAGCGCAACAAGAAGAGCCACCTGGCCAAGGTAGTCACCGCGGGCCTGATGGAATTCAAAGCCCACCAGGATAGCCCGGGTGAAATTCCTGGCGAGACGATTGAGGCCTCCAAGCGCGCACTGGAGCGCACCGAAGCCATCGTGCATGCCGAACTGAAGCGTGGGTTGGGCGGTCTGGCGACAATCGGTTCGACGGCACCCTTCGTGGGACTGTTCGGAACGGTGGTCGGCATTCTGAACGCCTTCAACGGCATTGCCAAAGAGAAGGCAACCGGCTTGGCAGCGGTCGCGGGTGGGATTTCGGAAGCGCTCGTAACTACCGCCGTCGGCCTGTTCGTGGCGATTCCGGCGGTTATGATGTTCAACTATCTGACCGGCCGCGTGGAGGCGTTCGACGTGGAGATGGATAACTCCTCGAGCGAACTCATCGATTACTTCCTGAAGCGCCGGAGCATGCGTCGGTCCTAAGGCCAAGGCTTTGGGCCGTCCCAAAACGACGGTCGCGAGAACTGAGGACTGCAAACATGAGTTGCTGAGGCGGCGCCGATTCTCCACCGGCGCCTGCTCCTCCTCACCGCATGGTGGCGGTTCCCGGTCAGGGCAAGCGTACGCAGGAGACAGAATTCCATGGCATTAGCAAAGCGAAACGAAGGAGCCAACGTCAGCTCCGACATCAACGTCACACCGATGGTGGACGTGATGCTGGTGCTGTTGATCATCTTCATGGTGGTCACGCCGATGTTGCAACATGGTGTCCCGGTGGACATGGCCAAAGTCAATAATCCGACGGACATGCACGACGCCGACAAGGAAGACGCGCTGCTGGTTGCAGTCACTCGCGATGACAAGGTCTTCTTCGGCACCGATCCCGTCAAAGTGGACGAACTGACGCAGAAGATCAAGGACCGCTTGGCGAATCGAACCGACAAACGGGTCTTTCTGAAGGCCGACATGCGGGCAAAGTTCGGTTGGGTGGTCGAGGTCGTGGACAATGTTCGCGCCGCGGGAGTGGACCAACTCGGCCTTTTGACGGATCAAAAGAAGTCCGGAAACATTACCCCGCCGCCAGGCGCCATTCCACCGGCAGCACCGACGGGCGGGCAGTAGTACGCATTAGCGATATAGCAGCAGCAATGCAGGAGATCGATTATGAGTATGGCAGTCGGCCCCAAAGGGGGCCAGAGCGCGAATATGAACGTCACGCCGCTGATTGACGTGCTGCTGGTGCTGCTGATCATTTTCATGGTGATCACGCCGCTGACGCCGAAGGGTTTGGAAGCGTTGGTGCCGCAGCCTCCTCCGCCCAATCAGAAGCAGCCGCCGCCCACGCCGGATCGCACCATTGTGGTGCAGTTGATTGACCACGGTCCCGGTAATCCTCCGGGACTCAAGATCAATCAGGATGAGGCGACTTGGGAAACGCTGCAGGGCCGATTGGAAGATATTTTCAAAACCCGCGCCGAAAAGGTCATGTTTGTGAAGGGCGACGACAATGTGCCATTCGCCGATGTTGCCAGCGTGATTGATATCGCGCATTCGGCCGGCGTCGACAAGGTCGGCTTGATCACAGCCAAAATCGAAGCGGGCGGCTAGAATCCGGACGACCGGATGATCTGAGAATCCGATGATCCGATAGCGAAAGACTTGCATTCCAGTTTTGCGTCTGGCTGGCTGTTCGGCCTTAGGTTCTTTTTTCGACACTCCGCTGCAAGGGAGATTCATAAAGCAATGAAAACGACTTCAAGGCTCCTGGTGGTATTCGCCGCCGCACTCGTGCTGATCTCCAGTACTGGTTGTAGCAAGCTCAAGGCGCGTGACCACCTCAACAAAGGTGTGCAGGCTTACAAGAACTCCAAATTCGAGCAGGCGATTGACCACTTCCAGCAAGCCGTTGCCCTCGACCCAACACTGATCAATGCCCGCCTGTATCTGGCCACAGCATTTGCCCAGCAGTACATTCCGGGCGCGGATACTCCCGACAACAACCGCTTTGCCGAACAGGCGATTGATTCGTACAAGCAAGTGCTGCAGGTGGATCCCAAGAACATCAACAGCATCAAGGGCATCGCCTATCTCTACTTGCAGATGAAGAAATTCCCCCTGTCCAAGGAATTTTATAAGAAAGCTTCGGAGGCCGATCCCAACGACCCCGAGCCTTATTACTCGGTCGCAGTGATCGACTGGACACAGACGTATGTGCCGCGTCAGGAAGAGCGCGCCAAACTTGGCATGAAGCCCGAAGATTCCCTGCCTGCTAAGGACAAAAAGGTCTGCGCCCAGATGAAAGAGACAAATACCGCCAACGTTCAGGAAGGCATCGATAACCTGAACAAGGCGCTGCAGCTTCGTCCTGACTATGACGACGCGATGGCCTACATGAACCTCATGTACCGGGAGCGCGCCGATATTCAGTGCGATGACTTGTCCGCCCGCTCCGCCGATCTGAAGACCGCGGACGAGTGGGTTGACAAGACCATGGCCACCAAGAAGGCCAAGGCGGAAAAACAGCCCGCAGGCGCCATTGTCATGGACCAGAACAAGTAGATGCTCGTGGAGGGACGGGGCACCCACGCCCGTCCCAGCCGAGCGCAGCTCGGCCTTCGTTCTCCTTGCGCCATCCAACGCCCCGCTGCCGGCCCTTAAAAGGGCGTCGGATTTCGCGCCGCTTGCGGTATCGCTGAAGCGACACCCTGATACGAACCCAAATCTACCGCTGCTTAGTAATTACACCCGCCGGTGATTTGCGGCATGCACACCCACCGCTCCCGCAGGTAAAATCAGGGCGGCGTTATCCACGGAGATGTTCAAGAAGATTCTGATCGCCAACCGAGGAGAGATCGCGGTACGCGTCATACGCGCCTGCCGCGAGATGGGCATCGCTACCGTTGCCGTCTATTCCGACGTGGACCGCGCCGCGCTCCATGTCCGCAAGTGCGACGAGGCCTACCCCATTGGCCCGGCTGCGGCAACCGAGTCTTATCTTCGGATGGACAAGATCCTCGACGTAGCGAAGCGATCTGGCGCAGAGGCCATCCATCCCGGCTACGGCTTCCTTTCGGAAAACGCGAAGTTCGCCCAGGCGTGCGCCGATGCGGGCGTGAAGTTTATCGGCCCCACTCCGCACTCGATGAATTTGATGGGCTCAAAAACCAGCGCCCGGCAGCAGATGGAAAAAGCTGGCGTGCCCCTTGTTCCGGGTACCTCACGCGGTCTTGCTTCTCCCGGAGAAGGCGAAGAAGTCGCGGAGCGCATAGGCTACCCCGTGATGCTGAAGGCCGCGGCTGGCGGCGGCGGCAAAGGCATGCGCCTGGTGCACACCCGCCAGGAACTTCGATCCGCACTAGAATCCGCGCAGAGCGAGGCGCAGCGTTCTTTCGGCGACAGCGAAGTTTATATCGAAAAAGCAATCGTCAATCCCCGCCACATCGAGATGCAGGTGCTGGCCGACGAGCATGGCAATACCGTGTGGCTCGGCGAGCGCGAGTGTTCCATCCAGCGCCGCCACCAGAAGGTTCTCGAGGAGTCGCCTTCGCCGATTGTCGATCCCGACATGCGCCGGAGGATGGGCGAAGTTGCGGTCAAAGTCGCGCGGGCCGCCAACTACACCAATGCGGGAACCGTCGAATTCCTGGTGGACCAGCAAAAAAACTTCTACTTCCTCGAAATGAACACGCGCCTGCAGGTGGAACATCCGGTGACCGAGTTGACCACCGGGTTCGATCTGGTGCACCTGCAGATACGGATCGCGGGCGGCGAGAAGTTGCCCTTCGTGCAATCCGATGTGGCGATTCGCGGGCACGCCATCGAGTGCCGCATCTACGCCGAAGACCCAGACAATAATTATTTTCCCAGTCCGGGTAAGATCACGGTGCTGCTCCAGCCCTCGGGACCGGGAATCCGGCGCGACAGCGGCATGTACGAAGGCTGGAACGTTCCCATGGATTACGATCCGCTGCTTGCCAAGCTGATCGGCTACGGGAGCGACCGGCAGCAGTCCATCATGCGGTTGCAGCGGGCGCTCTACGAATATTTCGTGGCCGGGATCAAAACCAACATTTCGTTGTTCCAACGCATCCTGCGCGATGGCGATTTTCAGTCGGGAAAGCTCGATACCGGATACTTGGATCGCTTGCTTGCGAAAGGCAACCCGGCCATCACGACGAGCGCGCCGGGGCAAGAGATCGAAACGCTGGAGACGATCGCCGCGATTGCGGCTGGAATGTTTGCCGTGCTCGACCCAGCTTCGACCGTCAGCAAGCATGGCGACACTAGTGGTACAGCGTCGGTTCCATCCAATTGGAAACAGAAAGGACGCTCGGAAGCGCTGCGCTGATCTTATGACGTATGAAGTTATCGTGGGCGGCAAGCCACATCGGCTCGAGCTTGAAAAAACCGCCGCCGGATGGGATTGCCTATTGGACGGGCAACCGGTTCATATCGATGCGGTCATCCCGCGGCGCGACGTCTTGTCGCTGTTGGTCGATGGGCACGCTTACGAAATTAAGCGCGAGCAGACTGCCACCGATCTCCACATGTGGGTAGGGAGCACCCGCTTTGCGGTTGAGTTGCACGATCCGCGCTCCCTGCGCTCGCGCAAACACGCTGCTGGAGATGAAAAGGGGCCGCGGAAGATTGTGGCTCCCATGCCCGGTCGCATCGTGCGCGTGCTGCTAGCGGAAAATTCCGAGGTCGAAGCCGGCCAGGGCATCGTCGTTGTCGAAGCGATGAAAATGCAGAACGAAATCAAGTCGCCAAAAAAGGGAATCGTGAAAAAGATGCTGGCGATCCCGGGCGCGGCGGTGAACCCCGGTGACGTGTTGGCCATCGTGGAATGAAGCTTGGAATGCTTCAATCCACATTTCTTGTTAGAGGATGGGGCGGTATCCTGTAATAGAAATATTCGTTATTAGAGTCGCAGTTCCCCTGGCGAAAAAGCGTCCCACAGCCCCAGCACCTACGTCATCTCAAACCGGTCTCTCCCCGCGCGTACCATAGAAGGCAGCATTGGATTAGCAAACGATAGAGAGCAACGGCGGAGGTTTTCATGAAGGTGCAGCGGATCATTAGTTTTGCAACCTTGGCAATCTCGATTCTTACGCTCGTCCTGGTGTTAAGGCGGCCCGCGCCGGTTGCGCCCGTGGTTGCGCCCGCGGCGGCTGCCGCCAATGCGCAGTCCTTCCAGGAGAAAGTAAACCGGCTCGCACTGCCCAAAGTGGCCGGAGAAGGCGAGAGCGAGGTCCGCATGAATTCCGGCGAATTGTCGGCTGCGCTTGCGCAGGCAGCCGGTCTGATGCCGTCGGCTGCGCCCGCGAGTACTTCCACCGGCGCTAACTCCGCCAACTCTCCGGCCACCAACACTCCGCCCGCAGGCGGTGCCCTGGAGTTCCCCGGCTCGGTTCCCAATATCAAAGACTACCAAGTCTCCATGGATGGAGATCTCATTCGCGGCCAATTCCTCACCCAGATCGCTGGCAAGGACGTCTACCTCACGCTGGCCGGGCATCTCGGCTCCAAAGATGGCTATGCCACTTTCGATGCTACCGAGGTCAAGGTTGGCGACCTATCCGTGCCCGCGTCGCTGGTCAACGGAGTGCTGCAGAAAAGACTCGCCGAACAGCGCGATCAGCTCAAGCTGCCCAACGACGTCAAGGACATCAAGGTAGAAAACGGCGAGCTGGTGTTTGTGGAAAAATGATTTCCTCTGTGCTTCCGGTGGTTGAGAAGTCCGGAAATAATCACCACAGAGGACACAGAGGAGCGGCGGGGTTAGTTGGGATTGATGCGGCAGAAGATGCCGGACACTACCAATTACATCCGCTTGTAAAGCAAAATTTGCCGAGCGCGCTACACTATGGGTTCCTTCCGACAGAGCCTTCTAATCTTCATCTAATCTCGTTCTAACCTGATCCGTTTCAAATGGTCGGTATGACGACCTTTCCGATCCAGCCCAACTATGCGAACCACATCCTAGTGGCCGGTCCCAGCAACGTCGTGCGCCAGCGCGTCCTCGAAAGTCTACGTTCACCCGTCCGAAGCTTCGAACAGGCCGCCGGAGGGGCCGAAACGCTGGTCCATCTGGAGAGCGGATTCTGGCAGGTGCTCTTTCTCGATCGCCGCCTGCCCGACCTCGACGCCGAGGAGCTGAGCGAGACTGTGCGGCGGCGTTTTCCGGGAATCGAAGTGGTGATGCTCGATCCGGAGAGCGCCGCGGAGGCCACCGCGGGCGAAGAGAAAGAAGGCGGGCTTGAGGAAATGGGCCCCGCGCCATCCGCGGGAAAAAACAAGAACACGAGCCAGCATGAGGACAGGTCTCTGCTCGGGCTTCACTCCATTCTCGAGGCTCCGTTGCCCGGAATGATCGGCAACTCGCGCATCATGCAACCCGTGTATGGTCTGGTGCGCCTGCTGGCGCCGCGCAACACCACCGTCCTGATCACCGGCCCAACCGGCTGCGGAAAGGAAGTTGTCGCCCGCGCCATTTATCAGTTGAGTCCGCGCGTCGCGCGCGCTTTTGCGGTGGTCAATTGCGCCGCCGTTCCCGAGACCCTGCTCGAAGCCGAACTCTTCGGATACGCGCCTGGCGCTTTCACTGGAGCCATGCAGTCCTATGCAGGAAGAATCCAGACGGCGCAGGGAGGCACGTTCTTTCTCGACGAAATCGGCGAAATGCCATTGAGCCTGCAGCCCAAGCTGCTCCGCTTTCTGGAACAGAAAGAACTGCAGCGCCTGGGCAGCGCGGAAGTCGTACGCGTGGATGCCCGCGTCGTCTCCGCCACCAACGCGCACCTGCTGACCCTGGTCCGCGAGGGAAAGTTCCGCGAGGATTTGTACTACCGTCTCTGCGCATTCCCCATCGAGGTTCCGCCGTTGCGCGACCGTCCCGAAGATATTGCGCAATTGTCCTCTTACTTTCTCGAAAAATATGCCTTGCGACTGCCCGCGCCACAAATGTCCGCCGAGGCGCTGCAACTCCTGAAAACGCAGCCCTGGGCAGGCAACATTCGCGAACTGCAGAACGTGATCGAACGCGCGCTGATCTAATCCGAA
>Ga0182019_10000982_pt1 | contig 14282 bp, 12 predicted proteins | sample 812E2MmetaG_FD_120483 | JGI IMG/M metagenome (GOLD analysis project Ga0182019, IMG submission 120483) | Permafrost microbial communities from Stordalen Mire, Sweden - 812E2M metaG | ecosystem: Environmental > Terrestrial > Soil > Wetlands > Permafrost | place: Sweden: Stordalen | collected...
CGCCTCCGCGCACCCGAGCGTGCGCAGGTTGAGCTCGATGAACTCCGCGGCGTCGTGACTGTTCTCGACGAATGTCGCGTGGGCCGCCCCGCGGCTCAGGGCCTCGATCCCGAGGCTGCCGCTTCCCGCGAACAGATCCAGTATGAGGGCGCCTTTGAATTCAATCCTGTTCATCAAGACATCGAAAATAGCCTGCCGCACTCGGTCTGTCGCGGGACGGACCGAAAGGTCCCTGACGGTCCGGAGCGTCCTCCCCCTGTAGATCCCGCTGATGACCCGCACGGGTTCAGTCCCTGCGCAGGGCGACGCCGACTGCGGCGGCGAAGCGGTACGAAGGAACGGTCAGGTGATCCGCGAGCCGGAGATTGTCGGAGACGTTCACGTGTCGAAGGGGATTGAGCGCCTCCACGAGGATCGGGGATCCCCTCCGGATCTGCGTCAGCAGGTCTCTGTCGAGATAGGGTCCGTAGACTGTAATCGAGTAGATGCCGGGAGTTTTGCGCGCGAGAGAGGCGATCCCCTGTATGATTTCCTGGTTGGACTGGACGATGATGTAGCGGTAGGATTCCAGGCTGCCGTTCCGCATCAGGCTGATATCGAGACGGTTCTCCTTTACGCCGATCAGTGCGATGTATTTCCGGTAGGTGTCCGGATAATTGATCCTCAGCGCGGTATCCGCAGCGAAGTGGTCGGCGTCAACGATCGCGAGTTCCATGCCGACCGCCGCCGCTGCCTTCTGCACGGTGGCGGCATCGTGGCGGCGGACGGAGACGCTCAGCGCCTCGTTGTACGGGTCGTTCGCCCGTTCGGTCAGGATATGGACGTCGGTGATGAAATCCCCCGTATTGACCCCTGGGAAATACTGGGAGAGCTCCCATTTGACGCGGTCGTTGATCTCGCTTCTGGTGAGTCCCTGGTCGATCGGCATGGAATTCAGAAAGAGCATCGAGGTGTCAAGCGAGATCGACAGGCGGTTGGCGCGTACCCGGTTTTCACGCACGAATGTGCCGAAGAGTCGCTGAAATTCCTGCAGGCCTTCATCGGACCCGTTCGCGGAGGCGGCGGGGAGCGTGTTCTCCCACTCGTCGATAGAAAGAAGCGTCGTGGTGGGACCCGACCGGTCGAGCTCGACGGCCTGTATCCCCCCCCCGCTGATGCTGAGTCCGACGATGAGGTCTTGCGGTGACAAAGGCCAGAACCCCTAAGTGAGAGTGATGCCGTTCGTCGTCAAATATGCGAAAAAAGGGGGAGTGAGTCAACGCACCGTCACGAAGGGGCGGAGCGCCTGGAATTTCTTCGGGCCGATACCGGAGACGTGCATGAGGTCGTCGATGCGGGAGAACCGGCCGTGTCCGACACGGTAGGCGATGATCCGCCGCGCATACGCGTCCCCTATCCCGGGGAGCCCGGCGAGCTCTGCAGGTGACGCGCTGTTGATGTCGATGCTCGCGGACGGGAGTGCGGGTTTGTGCGGGAACGGGCGGCTGCGTGCAACGGGGCGCGGGGACACCGTGTCGGCGGCTGCGGCGGCGGATCGCGCGGCGAATTCACTGTCGGATGCCGCGTAAAAGGACGCGGGGGGAAATTCTGTCCCCCCCTGGCCGGCGGAACGGAACCACCTGATCCCCGTCCCGGCCAACAGGCTCATCGAGAGAAACAGGATGAGGGCGACCTCGTTCCTGGTGAACCCAAACCTGTGCTGCAGATCGGTCAGTGAAATCATGCGGGTCAGGAGAAGCTCTTCTTCGCCCTTCCAAAGAAACTCTTTTCGGAGTTTGCCGAGCGATCACCTTCTTTGGGATGGAAATTCTCCGATTCCTTCATCTCCTTCAAGGCCTGCTTTTCGCGGGCGCTCAGCGACGTGGGGACCCAGATATTGACGCGGACCAGCTGATCCCCGCGCCCGAAGCTGTTCAGATGCGGTATCCCCTTGTCCCGCATCCTCAGAATCCTCCCCGACTGTGTACCGGGATCGATCTTGAGACGGGCGCGCCCCGTCAGCGTCGGCACCTCGATATCCCCCCCCGTGGCGGCTTCGGGAAAGCTGACGAGGAGATCCAGTACCACATCGTCCCCGTTGCGCGTGAACACCGGGTGGGGTTCTTCCTCGATGACTACGATGATGTCGCCCGCCGGCGCTCCACGTTTCCCCACGTTCCCTTCGCCGCGCAGAGGGATGTAGTTCCCTTCGCTGACCCCCGCCGGGATCTGGACTTTGATCGTCGCATCCCCCTGGACCCTTCCGTCTCCGTGACACGTCTGGCAGGGTTCTTTAATGACTTTCCCTTCACCGCCGCAATTCTGACACGCGGCAATGTTCACGAACTGGCCGAACACCGAGCGGGACACCTGGCGGATCTCCCCCGAGCCGTTGCAGACGGTACAGGTGGTCATGCTCCCCGTCGACCTGGCACCCGTGGCGCCGCACGCGTCGCATCGTTTCCACTTCTTTATCTTCAGTTTCTTCTCGACGCCGGAGGCAATCTCCTCCAGCGGGAGCTTCAACCGGATCTTGAGGTCCGACCCGGCGGAACCGGCGTTCCCGCGCGTGCGACCGCGTCCCTGAGTTCCGAACATGTCGTCGAATATGGAGCCCCCGGCCCCCCCTCCGAAGATGTCGCTGAACGTGCTGAAGATGTCGTTGGCGTCATTGAAGGGATGGAAGTCGGTCCCTTTGATCCCTTCGTGGCCGTACTGGTCGTACCGCTTCCGCTTCACCGGATCCCCGAGGACCTCGTACGCTTCCGCCGCTTCCTTGAATTTCTCCTCGGCCTCCTTGTTCCCCGGGTTCCTGTCCGGGTGGTACTGGAGCGCGAGCTTCCGGTACGCCTTCTTGATCTCTTCGGCGGTGGCGCCGTGCGCCAGGCCGAGGACCTGGTAATAGTCCGGTTTCGCCATCAGTGCTGTGTCGACTCCTTGCTCTCGCCGGATGTCATGGGACCCCCGGGTGCGGACACCGCCTCAACGGCCGCCGAGACTATGACTTTGGCATGACGGAGCACCCTGTCGTTGAGCTTGTACCCCCGGGCGATTTCCTCGACCACTGTGCCCGGGGAGACGTCGTCCCGCGCCACCTGGAGGAGGGCATCGTGGTAGTTGACATCAAACGGGGCGCCGGAAGAATCAAACGGCACAAGCCCCTGCGCTTCGAGGATTTTCATGAGCTTCTGATAGATGAGTTCCACGCCCCGGTAGAACGCCTCGCCGTCCGGCTGGCTGCTCCCCGCTTTAAGCGAGCGCGTGAGGTCCTCCACGATAGGGAGGAGGGCGCCGATCAATCCCTCATTTGCGTTCCTCACGAGGCTCAGGTACTCCGCCTCCGAGCGACGCTTGTAGTTCTCGAACTCAGCGGCTTTCCTGAGCAACTGGTCCTTGAACGCCTGTGCCGATTTCAGGGCCTCTTCCAGCTCGTGCTGGATCTGCGCGAGTGGAGAGGCGGGAGATTCCTCCGATGGATCAGCCTTCTCTCCGGTCTTCTCCGGTGGGGGAGCATCCTCCGCCCCCTCATAGGGTATGTTGTCGTCGTTCATTATTGCCTGGTGTTTGTGCCGAACATTTCCGAAATAGTGCGGGCCACATAATCGACGAGAGGGATAACCCGCGCATAGTTCATCCTCCGGGGGCCGATCAGACCGATTGTCCCGGTGACTTCTCCGGCGGCGTAACTGGCGGTAATGACGCTGTACTGAGCCAGCTTCCTGTCCTGGTTTTCTTCCCCGATAGCCACCCGGACACCCGGCGGGGGGGTTTCGTGTTTCGCGAGGACATGGATGATAATCTCCTCGTCGTTGATCAATTCAATAACACTACGGAACTCCGAGGGGTTCACAAATTCCGGCTGCTCGATGATCGAATCGGCCCCGCCGATGTGGAGTCTCTCGCTTCCCGCCGGCGGGAGAAGTTTCCCCACCGAGTCGATGAACAGGCGTATCAGCCCCGTGTCGTCCCCGGGGCCCTCTTTCAACCGCTCGGCAAATGTCGAGCGTATCTCCTCGATCGTGAGTCCTGCGACCCGCTCGTTGAGTGACCTGGCGATGTCCTCCAGCTTCTCCCGGGGGATCTCGCTCGCGACTTCCAGCATCATCGTGCGGACCAGCCCCGATTTGATCGATAAGACGACCATGACGCGCGTACCGCCGATCGGCACGAGTTCCAGGCGCTCCAGCGTCCCGCTCGAGAGGCGCGGGGATGCGATGACGCAGAGCTGCCGGGAGATCTTCCCCATGAGCTTGGAGGATTCCCGGAGGAGCTCGTCCTCCGCTTCGCGGGAGTTCAACGCCTCCTTGATCGCCTTCTGCTCGGTGGCCGAAAGCGCGTCCATCCTGATAAGGCTGTCAAGGTAGAACCTGTAGCCGACGTCTGTCGGCACCCTCCCGGCGGATGTATGCGGATGGTTGATGTAGCCGAGGTATTCGAGATCGGACATGACATTCCTGATGGACGCCGAACTCAGCCCCAGGACGTCTTCGTGACGCCTGGAGATGTAACGGGACCCTATCGGCGTCGCGGTTTCTATGAAATCCCGCACGACGTAGTGGAGTACCGTCCGCTCCCGTTCATTGAGTTCCCCTGCCATGACCTCAACCCGCGCTGAATAGTGCACTTCACGAGAATATAAAAAGTACGCAATACCGGCCGGTTTGTCAAGGTTCCCTTTCGGGGGATTTCCCCCCGTGAACCGGAGAGAGGATATTGATTGTTACACCCCTAACGTGTATATTCCGACGGAAAGTGGTTCCCGGACACGCGGTACGGGGTCCTGGGGCTGTAGCTCAGCTGGGAGAGCGCCTCGTTCGCAACGAGGAGGCCGTCGGTTCGATCCCGATCAGCTCCACGTCTGGTCATAAGTCTTCCCGGTATGCTGTCGCTCCTCAAGTGTGAGGTCAAGTCCTGCGCAACTGTAAGTAGCTCAACCCCGCCAGGTCCGGAAGGAAGCAACGGTCGGTTACGGAAAGTGTGACGCAGGGGAGCTTGACCTCATTTTTTTGATGTTTTCACACCCCGTGGGGGGTTGCATGGGGGAAGAACATTTCGTAGTTTAACAGCGAAGAGTTCAGACCCCGTATGAAGAGACGGGGACTACCCCCATATAATTCACGACAATTACGACGGCGCCACGCGCCGCCGGCACATGCTCACAGAACGGTAAACGACGAAGGCGTTCAATGATCTCCAAGATTTGTCTCTCGTCCTGGCCCGGGAGCCTGCCCGCTTCGTTCCGTTCCTGTGGAGCAACCATACGCTGCGCAGAAAGGTTGGTACAAACCGGACGGCATGAAGAAGGAAATAATAATAAACGCTGGCGCCAACGAGACCCGTATTGCAATTACGGAGGATGGTCGCCTGGCAGAGTTGTTCGTCGAGACTGCCAATAAGGAAAAAATGGTCGGTGACATCTACTTTGGCAAAATTGCCAAGGTGATGCCCGGCATCAAGGCTGCATTCATCGATATCGGACTGGGGCAGGACGGCTTCCTTCATTTCTCGGACATCGGCAACAGGTTCGAGGAATACAGCGCCATGATCGGCGACGAGGACGAGGAAGGGGAAGAGCCGAAGGAACCTGCGGTCGCTGAAGCCCCCGTCGAGCCCGCTCCCCCCCCTCCAGAACCCCGCTCCGCTCCCGCCGGGGCCTCCCATGACAGGGGACGAAGGGATAACCACCGCTCCCCCCCCCGCAAGGACATCCAGCTCGAAAAAGGGCAGGAGATCATCGTTCAGATCACGAAGGAACCCGTCGGCAAAAAAGGGGTCCGCGTGACGAGCGAAGTCTCACTCGCCGGACGGTTCCTCGTGCTCCTCCCCTTCGACGGCAAGATCGGGATTTCGAAGAAGATCAGCAGCTTCAAGGAGAAGCGCCGCCTCCGCAAGATCGTCCAGACGATCCTCCCGGAAGGGTTCGGCGTCATCATCAGGACCGTTGCGGAGGGGAAGGACGAGACCTCCCTGACCAATGACCTCAAGGACCTCATTACCACGTGGCGCGAAGTCGACAAGACCGTCAAGTCGGAGCAGGCTCCCTGCCTCCTGTACAAGGACATGTCCACGACATCGAGCGTCATACGCGACCTGTTCTCGAACGACGTCTCCCGCGTGGTGATCGATTCCCGGAAGCTTCACAAGGAGATACGGGCCTACATCAAATACACCTCCGCCCAATTGCTTGACAAGATCGAGCTCCACAAGGACCGGCGGCCGATATTCGATGTGTTCGGGATAGAGAAAGAGATAGAGACGACCCTCGCCCGTAAAGTCTGGCTCAAGAGCGGCGGCTACATCATCATCGAGCCGACGGAAGCGATGATGGTGATCGATGTGAACAGCGGACGGTATGCCGCCAAGAAGGAGCAGGAACAGAATTCCCTCCGGACCGATCTTGAGGCCGCCCGTGAAATCTGCCGCCAGTTGAGGCTCCGCGACATCGGGGGGATCATCGTCTGTGATTTCATCGACCTGGACGACGAGCGGAACAAGAGAAAAGTGTATGAGGAGCTGAAGAAGGAGTTCCGCAAGGACCGCGCGAAAGTGACCGTGCTCCCGATGACGGAGTTCGGGCTCGTGCAGATCACCCGCCAGCGGATACGCCAGAACATACTCCACAGCTTCACCGAGCCGTGCCCGGCATGCGGCGGGACGGGACTCGTACAGTCGAGAACGACGACGCTCAACCAGATCGAGCGGTGGCTCCGGCGCTTCAAGAGCGAGAGCAATGAGTCGCGGATCATACTCAAAGTCAACCCGCAGGTCGCCGACGCCCTGAGGGTCGGGACGATCAGCCGTCTCCGGAAGCTGATGCTGAAGTATTTCATCCTGATCCGCCTCGAGACCGATCCGTCGGTCCACGCCGGCGAATTCCGGGTCATCTCGAGGAAACAGGAGAAAGACATCACCGACCAGTTCAACTAGCGCGGCGCGCAACGACAACGGACGACAGATGCCTCTGAAACGAACCGCCTTCTACGACATACACCGTGCGCTCGGCGCGAAGATCGTCGAGTTCGGGGGTTTTGAGATGCCCGTGCAGTACGCGGGGATCATCGAGGAGCACAGGAGAGTCCGCGAATCGGTCGGACTGTTCGACGTCTCGCATATGGGAGAGGTCGAGGTCCGGGGGAAGGACGCGCTCGCGTTCATTCAGAACATCACGACGAACGACGCGTCGAAGCTCTCCGCGGGAAGGGTGCAGTACTCCGCCATGTGCTACGACGACGGGGGGATCGTGGACGATCTGCTGGTCTACCACATGGGGGACCGGTACATGCTCGTCATCAATGCGGCGAACACGGAGAAGGACATCGCCTGGATGACGCAGCACGTCGCAGGGGCGATGCAATTGAATGACCGGACCGACGACCTCTCACTTCTTGCAGTCCAGGGACCGAAGTCCCTCCTCACGCTCGGCGCGCTTACGAAGGCCGATATCGGTTCCCTCCCGTACTACCACTTCCTTCATGGGAACCTGGCCGGGGTCGACATGGTGATCTCGCGCACGGGGTACACGGGGGAGCTGGGATTCGAGCTCTATTTTCCGTCCGATGTCGCCACCGGGACCAGGGTCTGGAATGCAATCATGGAGGCCGGGGCGCCCCACGGCATCGGTCCCGTGGGACTCGGAGCCCGCGACACGCTCCGCCTGGAAATGGGCTACTGCCTCTACGGGCACGACATCGACAGGTCGACGAATCCGATCGAGGCGGGGCTGGGCTGGATCACGAAAACCGACAAGGGGGACTTCGTCGGCAGGGCCCCCATCGTGAAAGCGAAACAGGGGGGAGTGACACGAAAGCTTGTCGGGTTCGCGCTGAACGACAGGGCATTCCCCCGCCAGGGCTACCCGATCAATGCCGGCGGCTCCCCCACCGGGAGCGTTACCTCCGGCACGTTCTCCCCCGTCCTCGACAGGGGAATCGGGATGGGGTACGTCGCGCTTCCCCGGTCGAAGCCGGGAACAGCGCTCACCGTCAGCATCCGGAACCGCGAGATCCCTGCGGAAGTGGTCCAGCCCCCCTTCATCAGGAAGTGAACGGGATGCGCATCGACCTGTATTTTACTCCCCACCAGACCGACGAGCTTGCCCTGCGGGAAAAGACGGTCGTGGTGATCGACGTCCTGCGCGCGAGTACGACGATCATCACCGCGCTCAGCAACGGGGCACGGGAGATTATCCCGGTCGCGACCGTGGAATCGGCGGTCAAGATCTCGGGAAACCTCTTCGGCGACGTCATTCTCCTCGGTGGCGAGCGAAACGGGAAGATGATCGATGGATTCAACCTCGGCAATTCCCCCCTTGAATACACCGCCGGACGGGTAAAGGGGAAAGCGGTCATATTCAGCACCACCAACGGGTCCCGTGCTATCGTGAAATCCCGCTATGCGCGTGAGCTCTTCGTCTGCGGGTTTGTCAATATGGGGACCGTTGCGGAGGCGCTCTGGCGGACCCCCCGCGATTTCACGATCGTCTGTGCGGGGAGCGACGGAATGCTTTCGATGGAGGATTCCGTCTGCGCCGGCATGCTGATCTCCCGCGTCGCCGCAGGGGAGGAAGTCGAACAGGAGCTCTCCGACGGAGCGCTCGTTGCCCGGACGCTTCACAGGACGTTTGGCCGCGGGATCCTCAAAATGATCAGGTCGTCCGACCACGGGCGCCGCCTCTCGGCGATCGGGTTTGACGAGGACCTGAAATACTGCGCGGGGGTCGACACGCTTCCCGTCCTCCCCCTGCTTGAGGGGAATGTGATCAAGCTCCGGAGCGAGGTGGAGAAAAAAGAGACGGTGGACCATTCCCAGGAAACGTGAGGAGCAGGTCCGTGCCCAGGGGTAACCAGGCCGCGTCAGGACGGGAAACAGGGGGGGGCGGGTCCCGCAGGAGTGCGGTGGCAGCTCTCCTCATGATTGTCGCGGCTCTCCTCGTCATGATCGCGCTCGTGACGTACGACGCAGGGGACGAATCGCATATCAACCTTCGCGCGGCCGATCTCCCCGGCGTCGTGACCGGGGATCAGAATGTCCGGGCGATGGCCGACACCGTTCACAACGGGCTCGGGCTTGTCGGCGCCCTGCTTTCCGATTTCCTCATCAATTCCACCATCGGGTACGCCGTCCTCGCGTTCCCCCTCCTCATCCTCCTGTGGGGCTGGACCCTTCTCCGGCGCGGTGACGCCAGGTCCTCGCTCGTTATTACCAACTACACAATCATCGGCGCACTTCTGGTCAGCGTGTCCTTCGGAATGATCAGCCTCATCGCGGGTCCGGGGGGACCGGCCAGGGAATGGAGCGGCATCATCGGCCTCTCCGTGGCCACGATGATGGCGCAACTGATCGGCAGGGCGGGGGGATCGATCGTCCTGGTGGCGGGCATGCTCCTCACCGCGGTCCTCGCCGCGGACCTGGACGTGCATGAAACCGTGGAACGCCTCCGCGCGGCGTTTCTGCGCCTGTGGGATTACATGGAACGGAAGATGGAAGAGCGCCGCGAGGAGGCGGGAAGGGAACATCCGGAGGAGGAACCCGGCACGCCCCTTCCCGCCAGAGGGAAGGAGGTCACGATCACCAAGCCCCCCCGGGAAGAACCCGTGCGGGATCAGCTCTCCGATCCGGTGATCCGGCGCCCTGACCGGGCGCCCGGCCACTCTGATGACCTGAAGATCTCGGTCAGCCGCCCCGCGCGTGTCCCCCTCCCCGAAGACGCAGCGGAACCCCCCGGCGCGGAGCCCGATGCGGGTTTGTCTGAAGAGATTGATTACGTCTTCCCCTCGGTGGACCTACTCGACGCGCCGAAGCCGGGGAAGGAGGATGTCGACGACGAAGAACTCAAGGCAAACGCGGATCTCCTCCGCGCAACGCTGGCGGAGTTCGATGTTGATCTGGAGAGCGTCAGCGTCACCCCGGGGCCGGTCGTGACATTGTATGAGCTCGTCCCCGCCAGCGGCGTGAAGATCAGCCGGATCGTGAGCCTGGAAAACGACATGGCGCTCAAACTCGCGGCGAAGGGGATCCGCATCATGGCCCCCATACCGGGAAAGTCGGCCGTCGGAGTCGAGATCCCGAACTCCCACCGCTCGCTCGTAACGATCCGCAGCGTGATCAACTCCGGTGCATTCCGCGAGGCGAGCGCGCTCCTCCCGCTGGCGATGGGGAAAACCATCTCCGGGGAGGTGTTCACCGACGACCTGGCGAAAATGCCCCACCTGCTCATCGCGGGATCCACGGGCTCCGGAAAAAGCGTGGGGATCAACACCATACTGGCGAGCCTGCTTTACAGGCTTCACCCGTCCGACCTGAAACTGGTGATCATCGACCCGAAGAAGATCGAGCTGGCGCAGTACGGCCGTCTCAAACACCATTTCCTGGCCGTCTCGCCCGACATCAATGAACAGATCATCACGACGCCGGGGAATGCCGTCATCGTTCTGCGGGGAGTGGAGATCGAGATGGAGAAGCGGTACGACCGGCTCGCTGCGGCGGGGGTCCGCAACATCCTCGATTACAACGAGCGGCTCGCCTCGGGGCGCCTGAAGGATACGGAGCAGGTGGCGCACGCGAAAATGCCGTATCTTATCGTCGTCATCGACGAGCTCGCCGACCTGATGATCACGGCGGCACGGGAGGTGGAAGAACCGATCGCCCGGCTGGCACAGCTTGCACGTGCCGTGGGGATCCACCTCATCGTCGCGACGCAGCGGCCGTCGGTGGACGTGATCACCGGGGTGATCAAGGCGAACTTCCCCGCGCGGATCGCCTACCAGGTGGCCTCCAAGACGGACTCGCGGACCATACTCGATATGAACGGGGCGGAACAGCTCCTGGGGAACGGCGACATGCTGTACCTCGCCAGCGGGAGCCCGAAACCGGTCCGTCTCCAGAACGCTTTTATCTCCGCGGACGAAGTGGATGCGGTTGTGGACCACATCAGTGCGCAGCCCGGGTTCGCGCGCCCCTTCATGCTCCCGTCGATCGTGGACAAGAAGAAGAGCGGCGACGGGGGGGGTGATGGAGAGCGGGACGAGCTGTTTGAAGAGGCCGCACGGCTGATCGTCAGGCATCAGCAGGGGTCCGTCTCGCTCCTGCAGCGGAGGCTCAAGGTGGGGTATTCCCGCGCCGCACGCCTCGTCGATGAGCTGGAGGCGGCGGGGATCGTCGGTCCCTTCGACGGGAGCAAAGCGCGCGACGTCCTCGTGGAAACGGAAGCGGAGCTCGACGTCATACTCAACAATTCGTGAGGCGGCGGTGAAGCGATTCATAACCCGGTGGGCTCCCCTGGCGGCCCTCCTGTTCCTCATCATCCGGGGCGCCGCCGCATCGGACGACCCTCAGGAGATACTGGAAAGCGTCAGGAAGAAATACGACGGGATACGGGACGCGGAACTCAAGTTCACCCAACATACGCGCTTTCCCGGGTCGACGCTCGAGCAGCGTGCGAAGGGGACCCTCTACCTGAAAAAAGAGCACAAGTACAGGATTGAAACGGACGACCAGACCGTGGTGACGGATGGGGAAACCGTCTGGTCATATTCCGTGCCGAACCGCCAGGTTCTTATCGATCGCTTCAAGCCCTCGGACCGCTCATTTTCTCCGGAGCGCATACTGGGGGGGGCGACGGACGAGTATGCCGCAACCGTCAGAGGCCGCGAAAAATCGGGGAACACCGAATGCATCGTCCTGAATCTGATCCCGAAGGGCGAACGGTCTCTTCTGAAGTCGCTCCGCCTCTGGGTTGATCCGTCGGAATGGCTCGTCCGGAAGGCGGAGCTCACCGATGTCAACGGAAAAGTGACGACCTACACGGTCAGCGACATTACACTGAATCCCGGCCTGAGCGACTCCCGGTTCGTTCTGCAGATTCCGGAAGGGGCCGAAGTCGTCGACATGCGATAGGAGGAGTGTTGCTCCAGGAGTCCCCGCTCGCCGGGTCCACCGTCTCGCGCAGCCGCCGGTTCATGCAGTTTGCCCTGAGCGCGGCGCTGACGGTGCTGTTCCTCTGGATTGCATTCCGGGGTACGGATGTGGGGAAGCTCGTCGCACTCATGCGGGGGGCGAACTACTGGTGGATGCTGGCGATGTTTGCCTGCCTGATGGCAAGCCATGCGGTGCGTGCCTGGCGGTGGGGGTACCTGCTTTCCCCGATCAGGCGCGGGATCGGATTCAGAAACCTCTTCGCCGGCGTTATGATCGGCTACATGTTCAACAATGTCCTGCCCCGCGCCGGAGAGATCGCCCGCCCCTATGCCATCAGCAGGACGGAGTCGATCCCGGTGAGTTCTGCGTTCGGGACGGTCGTCGTCGAGCGCATCATCGACACCTTCTCGTTCCTCCTCCTTGTCGCGCTCCTCCCCCTCGTCTACGACGGCCCCCTTCTCGATTCATTCCCGTGGCTCCAGAGCGCGGGCCTGATCATCACCGGGGTCACCGCGGCAGGGATGGTGTTTCTCGTTGCCATGATGGTGCGACGGGACTGGACGGACCGGTTCCTCCTCCGCCCCCTGACATGGGTGCTCCCGGAAGGGGCACGGCTCCGCACCGAGGAACAGGTGCATGCGTTTCTCGACGGTTTCCTTTTTCTCAAGGAGCCCGCGAGCTTCGCCGTCATCGTACTCTCAGGCGTCCTTGTCTGGTTTTTGTATATCCTCATGACGTATGTTGCGCTTTTTGCCTTCGGCCTCGGGATGCTCGGGCCGCGCGCGGCGGTCGTCGTCCTCACGATATCGAGCATCGGCGTCGCGATACCGACCCCGGGGAGCACCGGCAGCTACCATGCGTTCGCCTCGCAGACGCTCATCCGACTTTTCGCGGTGGACCCGTCCGTGGCGCTCGGGTTCGCGACAGTCACCCACGCCGTCGGGTTCATCGGCGTGACGCTCGTGGGGTTGTATTACTTTATCCGCGACCGGTTTGCACACCCGCAAAGAATAACCGCGGGGGAGAAGAAGGAACGATGAGAAATCCGCTGCGCTTTCCGTTATTACTGATGACCGCGGCGTTCTGCGCCGTTCCCGGGGTCCGTGCGCAGGCGCCCGCCGGTCCCGGGCCGCGGGTTTCACTCTCCGCGGGAATGGGGGTGGAATATGCGTCCTACTCCGATGTGACGACTCTGATCAACGCGACACTCCCGTACGGGGGTGCCGCGCCCGGTTTCAAATCGGCGGTGGAGTTCTTCGGTGCGTTTGCGCTCCCCCTGTCCGATCTCTGGCTCCTGAAGCTCGAATACGCCTACACGCTCGCTTCCTGGTCCCCGCAGGGGGCGTACGGCCCGGCCACGATCAGCGTCACCATGAACATGCCTTCGGTGATCCTCCAGTATATGCTGACGGACCGCGGCGTCTATAACGTCAAAGTGGGGGCGGGGGGCGGATACCATTTCGGGAACATGGCGGAGAAATACTCCTATCTGAACAACACATACGCTGGGAAGGGACCGGGGATGGTCGTCGAGATCGAGGCGAACACCGCCTTCGGCGACCACCTCTTCGCGTTCCTGGGGGGGAATATCCGCTGGGAGCTGATCGGACCAATTTCCGACGGATCCGGGACAAGCCCGGGTGTGGGATCGAGCGGCTTGGCAGTCACGCTCCACTCATTCGGCGCGGGTGCGCGCCTGGGGGCATGCTACCTTTTCTGACCACTCTAACAATACAGGGAGAATCACTGATGCGCAGTCACCGTACGCTTGCGGGAATGCCCGCCATGCTCATGCTTGTCGCCGCGCTTGCCGGGGGGATGGCCTCAGGATCCCCGCAATCCACAGCCAAAGGAAAAAGGAAGCCGATGAAAAAGGAAAAAGTGGTCGCCGTGATTGAAACGACGTTGGGGACGATCGAGGCCGAGCTGTACTCCGCGGACGCCCCGAAGACGGTGGAGAACTTCGTCGGACTCGCTGGGGCGAAATATTTCGACGGCGTCATATTCCACCGGGTGGTACCGGGGTTCGTCATACAGGGGGGGGACCCCACAGGGACAGGGACGGGGGGGAAGAGCATCTGGGGGATGGAATTCCCGGACGAGCTTAACCCGGCAACCGGCTCCTACAAGGCGGGGTACGCGAAAGGCGTGCTCGCAATGGCCAACCGGGGCCCGAATACGAACACGAGCCAGTTCTTCATCATGCTGGCGGACAACATGACTCTCCCCAGGAAATACACGATATTCGGCAAAGTGGTAAAAGGGATCGAGGTCGTCGATGCTATCGGAGGCGTCGCTCTGACCGGGGGGATGGGCCCGGACGCGTCGAAGCCTGCCACGCCCGTCGTGATGAAAAAAGTCTGGATCCGGCCGGCACCGTCTCCGGC
>Ga0182019_10000985_pt1 | contig 14251 bp, 11 predicted proteins | sample 812E2MmetaG_FD_120483 | JGI IMG/M metagenome (GOLD analysis project Ga0182019, IMG submission 120483) | Permafrost microbial communities from Stordalen Mire, Sweden - 812E2M metaG | ecosystem: Environmental > Terrestrial > Soil > Wetlands > Permafrost | place: Sweden: Stordalen | collected...
CTACGGGAGTCGCCTCTACTACGGACAAGGAGAACCTCGGTCGGACATCTCTCGGACAGTGGCTGGGCTGCCGGAATCTGGAACTGTTTAAGTTAACATCCGGGCGGGAAGCGCGGCAAATCACGGGGCCGGTGTCAGAGGTCAGTTCTCAGTTCTCAGAAAGGCGGTGAGCGCACTGGATGAATGGTCAACAGAATTCCTGCGCCCAAGGAAAGGTTCCAAGACGAGGATGCCTTTTAAAGGGTGTGCGGCCTGACACGCGCCACCTCCCCTGTTACCTCCGTTACGTTCCCCAATCTTGTGCATCGCACTACACTTCGACCATGTCCTCGAAACCGGGCCTAAGCCGAATCGTGTGTGCCCAATGCGAGCAGCCTGAAGAGCGTTGCTGGTGCGAAAAATTCTGCGTTTTGTGCCAGTCCCAACTCGAGGTGCATCTCTGCACAGACGGCCTCATTTACTGCGACGCCTGCCGCACCGCCTGCGATTACAAGCTGGCCAACTGAACCCTCCGGGGCTAAAGTCCGCATTTTTTCGGCTCTAAGCGGCACGGCTGAAGGCGTGCCCTTCCCAAAGCCTTGGCGAAACAAAGGTTTTCGGCCATCTGAGACGGGGCAAGCCTCGTCTCTACACGCGCAATTACTCAAATCACCACTGCTTCCTTATATTCTCCGTACACCTTGCGCATCGCATCCGAAATCTCGCCCACGGTGGCATTTGCCTCTACGGCCGCCAGTATACGAGGCATTAGATTTTCTCCCGAGCGCGCCGTGTCTTCGACCGCCTGGATCGCGGCTTGCCAAGTCCCGGCATTACGCTTGGCACGCACCGCCCGCAGGCGTTCGACTTGTTTCGGCTCCAGTGCCGGATCAATGCGCTGGATCGGCACTGCGTGCTCCTGTTCGATATGGAACCGGTTCACGCCGACCACCACCGCCTCCCGTCGATCCACCGCCTGTTGATATTCGTAGGCCGCGTTCTGGATTTCCTGCTGCACGTATCCGCGTTCGATCGCTTTGAGCATGCCGCCCATGGCTTCGATTTTTTCCAGATAGTCGTCAGCTCGCTTTTCGATTTCGCTGGTGAGCGCTTCGACGTAATACGATCCCGCCAGCGGATCGACCGTCTGCGGTGCGCCTGACTCAAAGGCGATTACCTGCTGGGTGCGCAGCGCGATCCGCGCCGACGCCTCGGTCGGCAGGGCCAGCGCTTCGTCAAACGAGTTCGTATGGAGAGACTGCGTCCCGCCGAGCACCGCTGCCATGGCCTGGATCGCCGTCCGCACAATGTTGTTCTCCGGTTGCTGCGCGGTCAGCGTGGAACCGGCGGTCTGCGCGTGGAAGCGCAGCATCAACGATTTTGGATTCTTCGCTTTGAAATGGTCGCGCATGATCTTCGCCCACATGCGGCGCGCGGCGCGAAACTTCGCGACCTCCTCCAGGAAGTTGCTGTGCGCGTTGAAAAAGAACGAGAGGCGCGGCGCGAACTCGTCGACTTCCAGGCCCGCGCGAATCGCGGCTTCCACGTAGGCAATGCCGTTGCCCAGCGTGAAGGCGACTTCCTGCACCGCCGTTGATCCCGCCTCGCGCATGTGATAGCCCGAGATGGAGATGGTGTTCCACTCCGGCACGTTCTGCTTGGACCAGGAAAAAATGTCGGTTATGATGCGCATCGCCTGCTGTGGCGGATAAATATACGTTCCGCGCGCGATGTATTCCTTGAGCACATCGTTCTGCACCGTACCGGAGAGCTTACGAATATCCCGGCCCTGCCGCCGCGCCACGGCCACGTATAGCGCCAGCAGAATTGAAGCCGTGGCATTGATGGTCATCGATGTTGAAATCTTGGTCAGGTCGATACCATCGAACAGGCGCTGCATGTCTTCGATCGAATCAATGGCCACGCCTACTTTGCCGACTTCTCCCACGGCCAGCGAATTGTCCGAATCGAGGCCAATCTGCGTCGGCAAATCAAACGCCACTGATAGCCCAGTCGTCCCATTGGCCAGCAGATACTTGTAGCGCTTGTTTGACTCCTCGGCATCGCCCATGCCCGCGTACTGACGCATCGTCCACAGGCGGCCGCGGTACATGGTGGCCTGCACGCCGCGCGTGTAGGGAAACTCCCCCGGATAGCCCACATCGCGGCCGTAGTCCCACGCGGCAAGATCGGCAGGCGTGTAGAGGGGCTGCACCGGGATATGAGAGGAGGTCTCCTGGGTTGGGAGTTTAGCTTCTCGTTTGGTTGCGGTTCCGGGCGTTTTGAGTTCCGTCATTTCTTGGCTGCCCTTCTTCTTCCTGGACCCTTTCGGCGGTCCCGGCGTCTCTGCGGTTAGCTCCTTAGGCTCTTTACTCTTTTCTTAACCCGCCAGAACGAGCTCAGACCGAACCATGTAAAAGAAACCGTGAAGCATATCGCAAGCACTAACCGCCCCGGTCCGGCTGCGTGGCCAGACTGGTATTTCCCGTACTCGCGTATTCCGGCCATGGCTCCGATCCCGGCAATGGCCAGGAAGGTGAAGCCGGTAACTTCCAGCCAGAGCTGGTGCAGCACCTGCCCGAACGAACGGGCGGTCGCGCGGACGCCTGCCAGCAGCGCCCTACCCGTGCGGCTGCGAGCGGCCATATTGGTGGCGGCGCGGTAAAACAGCGCGATTTTTCTTGCCGCCTGGCCCTCGATCATCTGTCGATTTTAGCAGCGACCGGGCGTACAATGGCGATGGGCGGGATCACCAACACTTGTGATGTCCCCCCATCAGCGGCGTCCGATTCGAGGGGGACTCGTGGATCAGCAACTGAAGCAGCTCATGAAAGAACTGGGAGAAGCGATCAACGAGTCGCTGTCCGATTCCGAATCGATTGCCGAGGTCGTGGCCCGCATTAAGGAAGGCGGCTACGACATTTTCCTGGTTCTCGAAGCCACCATCGGCGTCAGCAAGCAAGGCGAACATACTACCGATAAGACTTCCCTGGTCTCCACACTGAGCACCAATGCTGAGCTCAAGATCAGCGATCAAGATCTGAAGTTTCTTAAATCGCTGCGTATCAAGATTGACGAAGAAGACGACGAGTAGCACTGATCCGGCCCTCAGGGGCTAGGGCCCGCATACTTGATCGCTCTTAGCGGCACGGCTGAAGCCGTGCCCTTCCCAAAACCTGCGCCCAACGATCTGAGACGGGCGAGCCCAGCGCTGTGCTACGATTCTGCCCGCCATGAACCGCTACTTTTCTTTCGGGCTGTTTCGCGCATTTCTGCTCTGCACCTCGTTGCTGTTAGTTTCGCCGCTCTGGTCCCAAGCGGTTCCGACCTTCGTCGGAGTACGCACCTTCCTTGGTGCGCCCTACGTCACCAACCTCGAAAAACTGGACGCTGACTTCGCTGTCCTCGGTGTTCCGTTCGACGAGGGCACATGGGGACAACCCGGCGAGCGTTACGGCCCGCGCGAAATGCGTGAGGCTTCGCAGGAATATAACCACGATCTGACCGAAGGCTTCTACTACATCGACGGCGACCGCACCGTGCTCAAAGGCAAGCGCTGGGCCGATGTCGGCGATATTGCAATCATGCCCACCGTCCCGGCCCAGACCAACGACAAAGTCACGGCGGCGGTAAAGACCATCCTTGCCCACAAGGCGTTCCCTATTGTGATTGGCGGCGATCACAGCATTACTTACCCGGCGCTGCGCGCCTTCGATCAGCCGCTCACGCTCATCCACATTGACGCGCACCTCGACACCTGGAACGGGGCGCCGGGCAACCTCGATCACGCGTCGTGGGTTCTGCGCGCCGCGCAACTTCCGCAGGTTACGAAGATCATCCAGATCGGTATGCGCGGTTTGGCCAATGATCCGGAAGCCGTGGGTAACGCCCGCAGGCTGCACACGCAAATCATCACCGCCGAAGAATTGCACCGGCGCGGCGTGGCGTGGGTGCTTTCGCAGATTGCCGCCGCGGGCAACATCTACGTGAGCTTCGACGTCGATTCCATGGATCCTACACTTGCCCCTGGCACTGGCACGCTCGAACCCGGGGGGCTCAATTTCGCCGAGATCGAGGAGCTGATGACAGGCATCCCGGTCAAGGGAAAGCTGGTTGGTCTCGACATCATGGAAGTGAACCCGCTGCGCGATTCCAGCGGGCGCACGGCGCAGACTGCCATCCGGTTGATGGTGGATATGCTGGGCGCGGCGTTTCACTGAGAAGCCCAGGCGGTCGCCGGACTTGGCGTTCCTCTCAATGCCGGTGGGTGACTCGCGCAGGCTCCGCCGCGGACGGCAGACTACCGCGCGTCCGACTCGATGTCGGGCGGCACTGCGATGCCGGTTCCGGGGTCCAATCGAGAAAAAACGCCCCCCTTGAACTCGATCGCTACTCGGCAACCCTCTACGCGGACGATATTCCCCACCGCCCAATACGGGAGTGGCTTATCGGCCTGGTCTGTGATTTTGAATTCGACCATTACCTGATCGCCCACCGCTAATTGAGCCGGCCTTTCGAAGTGTGGAAGCACACCGCATCCACTCATGTTCACCGTCGTTGCACGGATGGTCCGGCCGTTCTTGATCACTTCGACGTTGGCGCCAGCTTCGATCCGATAGCGTAGTTCTCTTTGTTGATGCTTATATGGATGATCGGTTTCCATGACTTATTGCCCCTATTCGAGGAGACTATTTCCAGCCTGGTATCGTAATTAGTGCGTACAGCACTTCATCGGGTTCTCTTGTGGTTCTCTGTATCTTATCGGCAGCGCGCGGCTACCCTTCACCTCAGATCCGGGCAAAATCTTCCGATTGTCCACAAAATTTTCCCTTTCCCAAATAGGAAAAACCTTGCAGGTGGGGTATTTCAGTCTGTTAGAATGATACTTTCCCCCATGTAAGTAGCCGCTTAGCAGCATCATAAGGGTGGAGGGCGTTCGTCGAAAATGGCCTTCGGCGTGCACTTCACGGTTTCGAAGTGTCATCCCTCGGCCGGTCCCCCGCGGTCCTTGAAGTGCTCGCTGGTGGGATTGGACACTTCTTTTGCCAAGCGCCAGCAGGTAGCTACACGAGGTACCGAACATGGATTCCCAAGCTTCACAATTGACCCTGGGCCTTCTTCCCGAGCCGCGTACGCGTTGGGGGAGATTCGTTTTCAGTTACGGCGTGCAATCGCTGGTGATGGCGTTCTTCGTGATAATTGCGATCGCATACCCCGACGTTCTTGTGTTACCGGTGCACGACTACCACTTCGTCAGTCTGGTCAGCACTCCGCCTCCAGTCCCACAGGCTCCGGCGCCAGTCAAGAATTTCCCTGTTCCCGTTCCGAAGATCACGGAACCGGTAACACCGCGGCCCGAAGCCATGCGCGTTCCCTCCGAATTGGTCCAGAAGAAACTTCCAGTTCCGGAAGAGCAGGCGCCCAAGGTAACGCTGGCCGCCAAGAAAGAACTCTTGCCGGATATGAAGCCGCTGATCCCCAGGCCGCCGGTCAAGACGAATGTGTTCTCCACGGGAAGCTCGGCTACGCCCACCATGGCGGCCGCGCCCGCGAAAGTACAAACGGGTGGCTTCGGCGATCCCAACGGCGTGCCCGCGTCGGACAATCACGGCCGTCCGATTACCATCGCGCAGGCGGGTTCGTTTGATATGCCCTCCGGCCCCGGCTACGGCAACGGCACCGGCGGGTCAAAGGGCGCACGCGGGGTGGTGGCAAGCACCGGTTTTGGCAGCGGCGTGGCTACCGGCAACAGTTCTGGCCCAGTTTCTGGCTCGCGCGCTACGGTTCGCCAGGGCGGCTTCGGAGACACCGACGTCGTAACCACTTCCCAGCCCAAAACCAAGTCTGCCGAACCGGTCGTTAAAACCTTGCCGGCTGAGATCACATTCAAGCCCCGTCCGGTTTACACTGATGAGGGGCGCCAGCTTAAGATTGAAGGTGAGGTCCTGCTCGAGGTTGTTTTTTCAGCAACCGGGCAGATTCGTGTGGTGAAGGTGGTACGCGGCCTCGGTCACGGACTGGATGAATCGGCGGTTCGAGCCGCGGAAAAAATTCAGTTTAAGCCCGCCCTGAAAGACGGACGCCCCGCTGATTTCGAGGCGGTATTGCATATTATGTTTCAACTCGCATCATAGGTGAAATGAAACAGACAAAAATGTTGCGCTTCCGGTTCGCAGTGCTAACGCTCTCCCTGGTCTGCTGCGCCTCGTCCGTGTTCTCCCAGACTTCGCCTGCAGACACTTCACCCGCGCAGACCCCGCCGGCACAGATTTCGCCCGCCGAGACCAGTCCGGTCCAAGCCCCGCCGGCACAGACTTCGCCGGCTCCGGTGGAACCCCGGCTCTCCACGCGTGATGCCGCTACCCAGAAGGCCAGCTCCGCCGCCGCCAGCTTCGACCAGGTGGTCGATCGGGCGGTTGAACGCGAACATTTGTTCATGGCCCAGATGAAGCAGCTTCATCCGCTGGTGGAAACTTATCTCCAGAATCTGAAGGACGACAAAGACCTCGGCGCTCCCGTCCCCGCCAGCGACGTGTATTTCCTTGGCCGGTTGGATATGAGCGAGGGCACCGACGACCGCAATTTCACGTCGCCGACTACTGCCGGCCTCGGCAAGCGCATGCTCGGCAAACTGAGTAACGTTTATTCCATGAAGTTTCTGCCTTTGGGCTTTGCCCAGATGGTGGTCCTCGACCAGGATTTTCAGCGCAGGTATTACGACTTCACCTTCGTCCGCCGCGAGTTCCTCGGCGAAGTGCGTTGCGTGGTCATGGACGTCGCCCCCAAGAAGGACGCCGGCAAGGGCCGGTTCCTCGGCCGCATCTGGATCGAAGACCAGGACTACAATATCGTCCGCTTTAATGGCACCTACTATCCTCATCCGCGAGCCAGCTATTACCTGCACTTTGACAGTTGGCGCCAGAACCTCCGCCCCGGCGTCTGGCTGCCTTCGCTGATTTATTCCGAGGAGTCCGATCTCAAGTATCGTCTGGGTCAGACGCTGCATTACAAGGCGCAGACGAGGCTCTGGGGCTACAACCTGAAGGACCTCCGCCGAAACTCTGAATTCACCGAGATCACCGTCGACGCCCCCCAGTCGGTTCAGGACCAGAGTCAGAAAACCCAGGACGCGACGCCCATTGAAGCCCAGCGCGCCTGGGAACGTCAGGCTGAACTCAACGTGATTGACCGCTTGCAGCAGATCGGCCTGCTCGCCCCCGAAGGCGAAATCGACAAAGTATTGATGACCGTGGTCAACAACGTGATGGTGACCAATAATCTCGACATTCAACCCGAGGTGCACTGCCGCGTGTTGCTGACCACGCCGCTCGAGTCTTTCACCATTGGCCATACCATCGTCATGAGCCGCGGCATGATTGACGTGCTGCCCGACGAAGCGTCCCTGGCCATGATTCTGACCCACGAACTGGCGCACATCGTGCTCGGCCATCACCTCAACACCAAGCTCGCCTTCAACGACCGCATGTTCTTCCCCGATGAGCGCACTTTCGAGCGCATGGACTTCGCGCGCGACCGAGGCGAAGAAGAAGCCGCTGACAAGAAAGCCGTTGAGCTGCTGAACAGCTCGCCCTATAAAGACAAGCTCAGCAACGCCGGCTTATTCCTCAAAGCGGTCCAATCGCGCGCTCCGCAACTGAAGAACCTGATCCGGGCGCATCTGGGCGACAGCCTGCTCAATGGCGACGCTACCAAGATGTCAACTCTAATGACCAACTCGCCGCAATTCGACCCGAAGAAGGCCGATCAGGTCGCGGCGCTTCCTCTCGGCGGCCGGGTCAAGGTTGACCCGTGGAACAATCAACTGGAATTGATCAAAACGAAGCCCGTTGCCATTACCGCCGCATCCGAGAAGATGCCGTTTGAAGTCACGCCCTTCTTCCCGTTCCTCACACGGCTCGGCACCGCTCCGGAAAAAGCGGCGCCTGCGGTGCCGGAGAAAACGGCGGCCGCTCCGACGGGACAGTAAGGCGGCTTTCGACTCTTAGCTTGTCAGCACTGGAATCGCCAAGACGCATGCCCGGCACTTCAGGCGCCCATAACCACTTGCCGGCAGCAGGGGCGGAGACTTGAAAGCCAGAAGCCAACAGACTGCTTCAGCCTCGAGCATTGCGCGCGGATTGGATGTAGCGGGAGAGTAGCACAGGAAAAAATCAGGGGAATCCCACTGCCAGACAGCAGCGGGATGGTCGTGCAGCTAGTTCGCCATCTGGCTTCCGACTTGCGAAAATACGTTGTTGGCGTTGCCGCCAATCAGTCGGACCGTGCCAATCACGATCACCAGGATGACGGCTAGCATCACCGCGTATTCGGCGACGTCCTGACCGCTTTCCTCAGTCCAAAGTTGATGGATTGCTTTGATCACTGTTTGCCCCCAATCGACGACACTGCCCAAGCTTAACTCCCTCGGAACAATTTAAATTCGCCGTCGTGTGATTGTTAAGGTATCGCAAACGACCCCTCCCACCCAATAGCACAGCAGTGACGCGGAATGGCACTAAAGTGCCATAGCTAAGGGGTTCCCCTTAGATCCCGCCAACCTCTTGATTACACAATCGTTTTCAGCGGAAGCCCCTGGTTTACGGCAAACAGCGCCAGTTCCAGGCGCGTGGAAACCCCCAGCTTGTCGAAAATATTGCTGAGGTGGTGCTTTACCGTGTCCTCACTGATTTTGAAGTACTCGGCGATTTCCCGATTGGCATAGCCCGCGACCACCGCCGAAACGATCTCGAGTTCACGCGGCGTCAGCCCGAATTTCTTCTGCTTCGTTTCCTCGTTGGTACTCTGCATGAGGTTGCGCAGGTACTGCACCAGATTCGATACGCTGTCTCGGCCTACCCAGTACTCCCCGGCCATCACGGCATGAATACTCTTGAGCAACAGTTGTGTGGCGGAATCCTTCAGCACCACGCCGCGCGCTCCCAACTGCAATGCCTCGACTACCTGCTTTTTTTCTGCCGCCGCCGTCAGCAGGATAATGCGCACCGCCCCGGCCCCGGCAGTGGTGGTGTTCAGGTCGCGCAACGCATCCAGCCCGGTGTGGTGTGGCATGGCCAGATCGAGCAGAAGAATGTCGGGCTTGATCTCCTTTGCCAGCTTCACCGCCTCGAGACCGTCACAGGCCTCGCCCACCACTTTCATATCGCCTTCCGATTCCAGCAGACGCCGCAGCCCGTCGCGGAAAATTGGGTGATCGTCGGCAATCACAATGCGTATGGGATGAATTCGTTTATCCATAATTTGCCTATCGCCGATTGGCCTATCCATGATCCGTCTTTCTGGCCGGTGGAATACGTACCTCCAGCCGTGCCCCGTTCCCCGGTGTCGATTCTATCGTGAGTTCGCCCCCCAGCAAGCGTACCCTTTCGCGGATCACCGCCGGCCCCTTGCCAGTCGTGTCCAGTTCCGCATCCGACAGCTTTCCGGAAAAAGAAAATCCTTTTCCGTCGTCCTCCACCGTCAATTGCAGATTACCCGCCCGCGGTGCTAGCCGCACCAGTACATGATGCGCTCCACTGTGCTTGCGCACATTCACCAGACTTTCCTGCACAATGCGCGCCAGTTCCCGGCAGGCTTTCTGCGACAAATCCACCTGCTCGAGTTCGCTGACAAACTCCGCCGCGATTCCCGTCTCCCGCCTGAAACGCTCCACCGTGTCGGAAATGAAGCCCAGCAGGCGATCCGCATCCAGTTCGAACGACTTCATCGCCTGCATCAGCTCGCGCAACTTCAGAACCTCTTCACGTAGCAGTTTCTGTATCCGGCCCAGCTCCGCATTCACTACCGGCGCCTGCGTTCCCGACTGGCGGCGCAGCACATCCAACTGCATTTCCACTGCGATCAGCGATTGAATCGCACCGTCATGAAGTTCGCGAGCGAAGCGCGCCCGCTCCACCGCTCCCGCCCGTTCCCGGAGTCGCCGCATGAGGTACACGTTGTAGATCGCCGGACCCACCTGCTGCGCGAACTCCTGCAAAAAACGCAATTCCTCTTCCGGGTCTCCCATCATCTCTGGATCGAAGAGAAACACCCGGCCTGACCACTCCCTCCCGAAGACCAGCGCCACCGAAACCATCGCGTCAAACTTTTCCACTCGCGCCAGCGCAGCCAGAAATTCCGTGTTTACGTCGCGCAGCCGCGCTCCATTGTGACCCAGCAGCACGCTGCGAAAACCATTGGCGTTGCGCGTCGCATAAATCGCGTTCGCCGGCGAATCAAACAGATACACTTTTTCGCTTTCCGGCAGAGCCTCCCGCCAGCGCAGTGTTTCATTCCCCTCGGCGGTTCGATTCATCTCGGCGAGAAACACCCTGTAACTGTGCGCTTCCTGCGAGGCACTTAGCCCCCGGCGCGCGCCGTAGATGCTCATTACCTCGCCCAGAATCTGTTGCATAGTCCCGGTCAATCCCGCCTCTACCCGCGTCGAACTGAGAACGCGCGTGATCACGGCGCGCTCCGCCCGCACTTTCTTCTGATTCTCCGACATATAACCCAGCAAAAATCCAAGCACAATCAGATAGAACGAAAACATGAACAGCTGTTGCGGTTCCAGTTCCCCCACGCTCACACCGAGCCGCGGGAGATGCACCACCTGCAGCCACCGATCTGCCGCCGATTCCAGTCCAGCCCGCACCGCGAACGCTTCCGCCCACAGCATCGCAACCGCCGCAACCGCCGTGCCCACGGTCTCCCACAAACCCCAGCGATATGCTGCCGCCGCCATCACGAAAACGAAGAATAGGAAGAACGGCCCCCGCTGCGCTGTGGCGAACAAGAAGATAAGGACGGGCCACAGAATGTCGGCCGCATGCACCACGAACCGAAAGGCGGTTGTAGACTGCGGCCGGATGCGAACCAGCAACATGACTACCACCGCGTGCACCAGGTACCCGGTCAGTAGCCAGTAGAGCCAGCGCGAATATACGAAGCCGCGCACCGGCTCCATCCAGAGGGTAAACCCCACAATCGTCAGCGCCACCCGCGCCGTCGCCAGCCAGCGTTCCGTGCGCCGTATTTCGCCCGCACTGAGCGGCGCCCGGAAGCGCCAAAGATCACGGTATCGAGGGATCATCCAGGACAAGAGGCTCTCGTCGTTAAGTAACGGATTCTAAGTGAGGCGACTAATTCTAAAGGTAATCCTGGACAAACTCCATGAGCTTCTTACTTCTGCGAGTCGTCCTTCCCGCTTATCTGCGCCAGAGCTTACTCTGGTAACCCCCTCAACCCCACAGCACGCACTAGAATGGAGCCCGGAGTAGTTTGCCTTGGCCGCACTCACCAAGCTCTGGGTCGCTTTGCTGGTCGCGCTGGTGCTCGCCCAGACCGCGGCTTCTCTGCTCCTGCCCAGAGGCGGCGCCCTTACCACTACCAGCGACATCATTCAGGGCACTCTCCTGCTCGTTGCCACCGCCGCGTTCCTGCCCAACATCTCGCGCGCGCGCTGCCCCACTCCCCAGATCCGGCTCTTCTGGATCCTCATGAGCGTGGGCATGCTCTTCTGGCTTACCTACCAGGGCATGTGGAATTACTTTGAAGTCCTCCGGCGTCAGGATGTGCCTGACCCGTTCGTCGGCGACATCGTTCTGTTCCTCCATCTGGTGCCCATGATTGCCGCGCTCGCCGTGCTTCCTCATCTCCGGGAAGACGAGCGCGATGAACGTATCCGCATGCTCGACTTTGCCCTCCTGCTCATCTGGTGGGTCTTCATTTATGTATACGCCGTCATCCCCTGGCAAACCGTGCAGGTCGATGAAATGGCGTACAGCGCCAATTTTAACTTCGCATATCTGACCGAAAAACTCGTGCTCCTGGTCGCGCTTGCGGTTGTTGCCTACACTGCTCGCGGCGGCTGGCGGCAGCTCTACGGGCAGTTGCTCGGCGCCAGCGCACTCTATGCCTCCAGTTCCTATGTCGCCAACTGGGCTATCGGACACAAGCTTTACTACAGCGGCAGCATCTACGACATCCCGCTGAGCGTGGCCACCGCGTGGATGGCTGTAGTGCCCTTGCTAGCTCTCCGGCTCGACCTCTCCGACTCCAAACCGTCGCGGCCCGTGCTTGGCGTCTGGATCACACGCCTGAGCATGCTCGCTCTATTCAGCCTCCTCTGGGCCGCGATGCAGTCCGAACTCGACCCCAAGCTGCCGGACGCGGTCAAGGCCTTCCGCATTACCGTGAGTCTTTTCACCATGGTCGTGATGGGCGTCGTGGTTTTCTGGCGCCAACGCCTGCTCCGAGCCGAGCTTTCGCTGTTTCTAGAAAGGTCCCGCCGCTCTTTCGACGACCTCAAGGCCTTACAGGAAAAACTTATTCAATCCGAGAAACTGGCCTCGCTCGGCCAGTTGGTGGGAGGAGCCGCACACGAGATCAACAACCCGCTCACCGCCATGCTGGGATACTCGGATCTACTGAGCGCGTCCAACCTGCCGCCCGAGGGACAACTCGAGGCCGCGCAAATTGGCGAGCAAGTTCGCCGCACCACCACGCTGGTGGCGAACCTGCTCACTTTTGCCCGTCAGGCTCCTGCCCGGCTTACGGCTGTCGACATCAACTCCGTGCTGCAAACCGCGGTGCGTCTGCTCGCTCCCAAACTGGAATCGGAAGGCGGATCGATCCGCCTCGAACTCTCTTCTTCGCTTCCGCTCGTCCTCGCCGACTCCAACCAGATTCTCCACGTTTGCATGCACCTTGCGGGACAGATCGGCGCCGATCTGAATCCCGAAACCAACCCCACCCTGTTCGTGCGCACGCACCGCCAGGGCACCTCTGTCCTGATTGACTTCTCCTCCTACGATCCTGCTGCGCCCGATCCTTCGTCGCCGCCACCCTCGCCCCTGACGCTGCTCAATTCCGAGGGCGGAAAAAGCCCTTCCACCCTCTCGCTGAGCGCCTGTTGCCGCATCGTCGAAGAACACGGCGGCCGTCTCTTTCAGCCCTCGACTCCCGGCAACCCCGCTTACCGTATGGAACTGCGGGTCGCGACAAATTCTGCCGGCCGCTCCGCGCTCGCCCCGCCTGACCGGGCTGTCGCCCGCGGCAGTTCGTAAGTTCGAGGCAAGAGTTCAAAGTTCAAGGTTTCGTACCAGGGTATCGCTTCAGCGATACCAGGAGTCCTTCTAATCAGAAGCCCCTTTAGGGGCTGGCCTCGCCACTCCCTGCAACTTCCAGGGTTCTCTTCAACTGCCCGCAGGCCGCAAAAATGTCGCGGCCGCGCGGCCGTCGCACAAACGTCGGAATTCCCGCCGCCACCAGAATCCGCTGGAACGCGAACACCCGCTCCTGCTCCGGTGTCCGGTAGGGCAATTCCGTCCCCGGATTCAGCGCAATCAAATTGATTTTCGCCTTGATGCCCCGCACCAGTTCCACCATTTCCCGCGCCTGCTCCGGAGCGTCATTCACGCCCGCCAGCAGCACATACTCAAACGTCAGCCGCTCCCGCGCCCGCAGCGGAAACTCCCGCGCCGCTTTCATCAGCTCCGCCAGATTCCACTTCCGGTTCAGGGGCATCACTTCGCTGCGCAGTGCGTCATTCGAGCCGTTCAGCGAAATCGCCAGCTTCGGACGCAGCGCCTCCCGCCCTAAATCATGAATCCGCGGCACGATCCCCGCCGTCGATACCGTCATACGCGACTCCGGAATCCCCACGCCTTCCTCCAACAGCCGCACCGACTTCATGAAGTTGTCATAGTTCAGGAAGGGTTCGCCCATTCCCATGAACACGATGTTGACGCGTTGCAGCGGCGGCTCTACTCCCTGCTCACGAAGCACTGCCGCGATCTGGCCGACGATTTCTCCCGCCTCCAGGTTCCGCTTGACTCCAAGCAGCGCCGTGAAACAGAACTTGCAATTCACCGCGCATCCCACCTGGCTCGACACGCAAATCGTAGACCGCCGCCAGCCTGGCGGAGCAGTGCCACCTTCAATCTCGTCACCCGCTTCACTGCCGTCGCCGCTCTCCCCGCCATCACCCTCCGGCATCCAGACTGTCTCCACCGTCTCGCGGTCGGAGAGTTCGATCAAGTACCGGACCGTGCCGTCGCTCGAAACGAACTTGCGCGCAATCGCCGGAAGCCCGACCGCCCAGCCTTCCTCCGCCAGACGAGCGCGATATTCGAGTGGCAGCGTCGAAACCTGATCCAGCCGCTCAATCTTTTGCCGATACACGGCATCAAATAGCTGCTGTCCGCGATAAGCAGGCTGACCGGAACCAACCGCAAGATTCGTAAGCTCCTGCAAGTCAAGTCCTAACAGCGAA